>Ga0194120_10004706_pt1 | contig 20766 bp, 18 predicted proteins | sample TA2MahCa65mmetaG_FD_148642 | JGI IMG/M metagenome (GOLD analysis project Ga0194120, IMG submission 148642) | Freshwater microbial communities from Lake Tanganyika, Tanzania - TA2015019 Mahale Deep Cast 65m | ecosystem: Environmental > Aquatic > Freshwater > Lake | place: Tanzania: Lake... | reverse complement strand
GCCAGCCAGCGGCCCGTCGCCGGGGCCGGTGAAGGGGACGCCGCCACCACCGGGGCGGCAGGCTCAGGACGCGCCTGGGCGCCCGCGAGCGCGCGCGCGAACTCCGGCGAGCCGATCACCGTGGGCGAGGTGGGCAAGCGGGTGTCGACCGGCCCCGGCGCCAGCTCTGGCGACGCCCAGGTGCGCGACGCCACCGCGGGCTTGTCCTCGGTGACCGAGTCGTCTTCGAGCGGGAGGTCGACAGTGGCCTCGGGCAACTCGGACACCGGCAGGAGCCGGGTGGCGCGGAGCGCGAGGATCACCGCGTCGGCGTCGGCATAGCGGGCGCGCGGGTCCTTCTCGAGGAGCCGGCGCACCAGCGCCTCGATGGGCGCGGGGACACCCTCCGGGCCGTGCAGGGCGGGCACCGGGTCGTTGAGGTGCATCAAGAGCGTGCGCACCGGCTCGCTCGACGAGAACGGTGGCGCGCCCGAGAGCATCTCGAACATCATCACGCCGAGCGCGTAGAGGTCGGCGCGACCGTCGATCTGCTCCTGCCGCACCTGCTCGGGGGCAGTGTAGCGGGGCGAACCCACGAAGCTGCCGTCGGTGGTGAGGCTCTCGGCCCCCTCGGCCATGACCTTGGCCACGCCGAAGTCGAGCACCTTCACCGCCTCGCCTTCCTCGGTCTGGGCGAGCATGACGTTGGACGGCTTGAGGTCGCGATGCACGATGCCGGCGCGGTGGGCCTCGCGCAGCGAGCGACAGATCTCGTGGGCCACGCGCACGGTGCGCGCGGGCGAGAAGGGCCCCTCGGCGCGGATGGCCTGCGACACGGTGCGGCCGCGCACGAACTCCATCACCATGTAGAAGGTCTGCTCGCCGGCGATGTCGATGGCGCCGTAGTCGAACACCGTCACCGTGTTGGGGTGCCGGAGCCGGGCGCAGGTGGCGGCCTCGAGCAGGAACCTCTTCTCCAGCGCCACGTCGTCGAGGTTGGTGCCCAGCACCGGTCGCGTGAGGATCTTCAGCGCCACCTCGCGCCCGAGCGGCGCCTGCTCCGCCCGGTAGATCCGCCCCATGCCGCCGCGGGCGACGAGGTCGATCACCCGGTACTTGTCCGCCACCACCGCGCCCACGAGAGGATCGTTCACCGAAGCCGGCGGTGGACTCCCGGGAGGTGGCAGCCCTTGGGCGCTCGACACGCCCGAAGCGTAGCATGCTGGCCGGAGCAGCCCGCGGCGTGTAGGGTGCCGCTACGGATGCATGACGAGCCCGTCTCCCCCCGCTGCCTGAGCGCGCTCGACCCTGCCGAGATCCGCGCCGGTCCCACGCTCGCTCGCCTCGCCCTGGCGCTCGGCCTGGTGGCGGCCGCCGTGCTGGCGATGGCGTACTTCCTCCGCGCCCCGCTCGAGGGCGCCGGGCGCGCGCTGGTGGAGCACACCGGCATCGGCGGCATCGCTGCCCTGGTGCTTGCCCTCGACCCGCTCCCCGGCCTCGGCTTCCAGCCGGGGCTGGTGCTCGGCACCGCGGCCGGCGTGCCGGCCTGGCCCCTCTTCTTCACCGCCTCGCTGGCCTCGCTCGGCTCCTCGGTGCTCGGCTGGGCGCTGGGGCGATGGGGCCGTCGCCTTCGCTGGCTGGAGCGGCTGCTGCTCGTTTCCGGGGCCGCGGCGGCCGTCACCCGCTGGGGTGGCCGCGCCGTCGCCATCGCCGGGGTCACGCCCATTCCCTTCGGCCTCGCCACGCTGGCCGCGGGCGCGGTCGGCATGCCGCTCGACGTGCTGGCGCTCGCCGCCACCGCCCGCTGGATCAAGATCGGGCTGTCGCTCGTGGCGATCTCGCTCGGGTGGCACGCGGCCACCAGCTGAGGCGCCTACGCGCGGAGCGCCGCGAGCAGGCGAAGACGCAGCTCCGCCAGGCGAAACGGCTTCTCCACGATCTCGATGCGCCACTCCGCGATGAAGCGACGCGCCTCGGCGTCGGCGGCCCCTCCCGACATGAACACCATCTTGGGTCGCGACGATGAGATGCTCATGATCTGGGCATGCACCCGCGCGCCTCCCCCGTCGGGCATCATCAGGTCGCAGAGGACGAGATCGAAGCGCCCGGCCGCCTGCAAGCTTGCGATGGCCGGGAGTACCCCTTCCGCGTACACCACCTCGAACTGGTCGGAGAGCCCCATGGCGACGAGGTCGGCGATCATGGGCTCGTCGTCGACCACCAGGAGCCTCGGTCGCGAGGCGACGGGGCGCGACGGCGCTGCGGCCGACCGGGACCGCGACGAGCCCGCGCGCCCCGGCAAGGAGAGGGTACGCGTGGGCATCGGCTCGGTAGACACCGGCAGGTGGAGCGCGAAACAGGCGCCGGGCAGCCCCGGGTTCTCGAGCAACAGTCGCCCGCCGAGCCCCTCCACGATGCTCTGCGACAACCACAGCCCGAGGCCGGTGCCCTCGCCGATCTCCTTGGTGGTGACGAAGGGCTCGAAGATGCGGGCCGCCAGCTCCACCGGCACGCCCGGGCCGTTGTCGCGCACCCGGATCACCACCGCGCGCCCGTCGTCGCTGGTCTGGATGATGATCGAGCCCCCGCTGCCGCTGCCGACCGCCTGGGCCGCGTTGACCAGCAGGTTGAGTAGCACCTGGCAGAGCCGCCGCTCGCCCACCCGGGCGGGGCGCCGCGCCCCCTTCTCGCGCGTCACCTTCACGCCCTTGAGCCGGCTCCGCGCGAGCACGACGGCCCGATCGATCACCGCCTCGACGTCGGCCACCGGCGCCTCGGCGTCGTCGGGCCGCGCGAAGCCCGACACGTCGCGCACGATCACCGCGATGCGCTCGGCGGCGTCGCGGATGTCGGCGAGGGCGATGCGGTCCGCGCCACCGGCGCGCGCCTCCAGCTCCACCACCCGGTTGAGCACGAAGGTGAGCGGGTTCTTGATCTCGTGGGCGATGCCGCTGGCGAGCAGCCCAAGGACCGCCATGCGGTCGGTGCTGGCGAGTTGCGCCTCGCTGCGCCGGCGCGCGGTGATGTCGCGACCCACCAGCAAGCGCGCCGGGCTGCCGTACCACGGCACGGCGACGTCGCGGACGTCGAGCAGCACGCCGGAACCGTCGGGAAGGTCGAGAAGGAACTCCGAGGAACCGCCGCTCAGCGTTCCCTGGCGGAGCTGGAGGAGCCGATCGAGGTCGTCGGCGCGAATCACCGCGCCCAGCGGTGCGCCCACCAGCTCGCCCTCGGCGCGCCGCAGCACCGACAGCGCCACCGGGTTGACGTGGAGCACCACCTCGTCGCGGTACACCAGCACCACGTCGGGCAGCGCATCCACCACGTGCGACATGCCGATGGCCAACTCGGCCGCCTCGCGCCGGGCCGAGTCCTCGTCGGTGGCGTCGCGCGTGACCCCGACAACCCCCACGATGCGGCCCTCGTCGTCGCGCCAGGGCCACTTGTGGGTGACGAGGTCGTGCGGCCCATCGGGGAAGGGGCGTCGCACGCGCACCGCGAGCGTCTCGCCGGTGGCAACCACGCGCCGGTCCTGGGCCGCGATCTCGCTGGCCACGTCGGGCTCGAAGATCTCGCGGTCGGTGGCGCCGATCACCTCGCCAGGCGTGAGGCCGAGGAGCGCCGCGCCCGCGTCGTTGATGAACTCGTAGCGGCCATCGAGGTCCTTGACAAAGACCATCTCCGCGCCGTTCTCGAGGACCTCGAACAGGCGCCCGCGCGTGGCCCTGAGCTGCGCGCGGGTGAGCGCCAGCTCGGCAGCGAGAGCGTGAAGCTGGTCGTCGGCCACGCGCCGATCTACCATGCGGCCGCACCCCCGGAGAACCGATGTGGATTGTCCTGCTGGCCTGCACCGTCGACGAGGGCGAGGCCGAGCAAGCACCTGTCACCTGCGACGAGGGAGCGGCGCTGTTGCGCGACGTGTGCGACGTGGAGGGCGTGGTCATCGACCTCGACACCGAGACGGCTGACTGCGAGTCGCGACCGGACGAGTGGCAGGAATGCTGGCTCGAGTGCGTGTTCGACAAGCGAGACGCCGGTTGCGACCCCGCGATGCTGGCCTGCGCCGACGACTGCGTGACCGAGTAGGCCAGCGGATCGCCGCGAGTTCGATTACAACCGCGGGCCATGCGCTACCGCCTTTTCCTCCTCGGCCTCCTGGGCTGCTCCGACTGGAACCTCGAGGGCATCGACAACAAGGACGGCAACATCGACGGCGAAGACACGGCCTTCGACCCGGAGCAGGAAGACCTCGGCGCCTGCGACCCCGAGGAGTTCGAGCCGGAGAAGGTGGCGCTGTCCGACACCTGCCATTTCGACATCGGCGGCTTCGAGCCGGTGGTGTCCTGGGAGGTCGACGGCAACGCCGCCTCGCTCCCCGCCGTGGGCGACATCAACGGCGACGGCATGCCCGAGATCGTCATCACCTGGGGCTGGCTGTTCGAGCCCTATGGCGAGCTGGCCGCTTACAAGGGCGACGGCAGCGGCATGCTCTGGCAAACCAGCGGCGCGTCGATCGGCTACGGGTCGGGGCCGACGCTCGCCGACCTCGACGGCGACGGGCAGGCCGAGATCATCGCGGTGAAGCTGCACGAGTACAGCCTCATCTCCAACAGTCCGGTGAGCGTGGTGATGTACGACAGCGGGGGCAACTTCCTCGGCGAGTCGCAAACCTACACCGACGGCGAGTTCGACCACGTCACCGGCATCGTGGTGTCTGACATGGATCACGATGGCCACGCCGAGATCATCGCCGGGCGCGTCATCCTCAACGACGACCTCACCGAGCGCGGCGTGGGTCGCGACGGTCGCGGCTGCGACAACTACTTCGGCATCGGGGGGCTGTACGGCGAGGGGGCCACCCCGGCGGTGGCCGACATGGACCTCGACGGCGTGGAGGAAGTCGTCGTCGGCAACGCCTTCTACGACCCCGACGGCTACACGATCATGGAGGTGCGCGGCGGCCCCGACGGCGCCCCAGCCATCGCCAACCTCGACGGCGACCCGGAGGGCGAGTTCGTCCGGGCCACATACAGCGAGCTCGTCGCCATCGACACCGACGGCACCGAGCTGTGGACCTACAACCTGCCCGGCGGCGGTGGCGACAACTCCGGGATCATGTCGGTGCCCACCATCGGCGACATCGACGGCGACGGCCTCCCCGAGGTGGTGGCCGCGCGTGCCAACAACGTGTGGGCGGTCAACGGCGAGGACGGATCGGTGCTCTGGAGCGCCCGCATCACCGACAGCACCGGCGCCACCGGCGCCTCGCTCTTCGACTTCGAGGGCGACGGCGTCCAGGAGGTGGTCTACATCGACGAGGTGGCGATGTACGCCTTCGACGGCACCAACGGCGACGTGAAGTTCAAGAGCGGCGAGCACAACTCCGACACGATGTACGACTACCCCACCATCGCCGACGTCGACGCCGACGGCCACGCCGACATCGTCGTGGCCCACGACCAGAACTTCAGCGCGGGGCCGGGCTTCTCGGTGTACCGCGACGCCACCAACTCCTGGGCGCCGGCGCGTACGGTGTGGAACATGCACGCCTACGACATCACCCACATCAACGACGACCTGACTGTCCCGACGACAGCCGTGCAGAACTTCACTACCTACAACAACTTCCACTCGGCCCACGCGCTGGCCCCCGGCGAGGCGCTCGGTGACGAACTGTCCGCGGAGATCCTGTCTACCTGTGACGACGACTGCGATCGCGGCTGGTATCTCGTCACCGCCCGGGCCCAGAACACCGGCTCGGCCGACGTCGACGCAGGCGTGTCGCTCGCGCTCTACGCCGAGATCGACGACTCGCTCGTCAACCTCGCCACCGAGACGCTCGACGACGCGATCCCCTCCGGCATGAGCTCGGAGGCGGTGGTCTTCGCGGTCCAGTCGAGCGACATCGAGAAGGCCGACAAGCTGTGGGTGTACGTCGACGACAACGGCAGCCGCACTGGCTTCGTGTCGGAGTGCGACGAGACCAACAACGGGGCGATGGTGAAGAAGCCCTTCTGCAGCGGCAAGTAGTGCGACGGGGCTGGCTACTCGCCGCCGCGGTCCCCGTCCTTGCCACAGGCGTGCTGTCGCGACAGGTGGCCTACGTGCCGGACGGCGAGATGTCGCCGAGCTACCTGCGCGGCGACCTGGTGCTCGTGCTGCCGGTCGAGCCCCGCGAGGGCGACGTGGTGGCCCTGCGCGACCCGCTCGACCCGTCGCGCTGGACGCTGCGCCGGGTGGAGGGCATCGGCGGCGCCGCCCGCTACTCGTCGTCCGGGGTCCACACCTCCAGCCGCCCCCGGTCGCGGCTCCTCGACATGGGCGAGTTCGACGGCGAGGCGATCCGGCTGGAGGGCGAGCACCTGGTGTCCCGGCGGCTCGAAGAGATCACCCGCTACGAGCACGACGACGTCGGCATCCCCGACGACGCGGCCTACCTCTCGGCCGACGCCCGCGACCGCGCCGTCGACAGCCGCTGGTGGGGGCCGGTGCCCCTCGACGCGCTCGGCGGCGTCGTCGTGTTCCGACTGGGAGCGCCCGCCACGCCGTGGCGCGGCTGGACCGGCGGCCGCGCCGAGGGCGTGGTCATCCCCCAGTCCACCGAGGCGGCCGGCTAGTCCTTCTCCTGGTAGGAATACCGCTCTTCCAGCCAGGGGTCGGCGCGGTTGTGGTAGCCGCGCTCCTCCCAGAAGCCCCGCCGGTCGCGCGGCAAGAACTCCAGGCCGCACACCCACTTCGCGCTCTTCCAGGCGTAGAGGTGGTGGACCACCAGCCGGATCGGTCCCCCGTGCTCGGGTGACAGCGGCGCGCCGTCGTGACGCAGGGCGAGGAGATTGTCGTCCCGCGCGAAGTCGCCCATCGGCAGGTTCGTCGTGTAGTCGATGCTGTCGTAGCAGTGGACGAGCACGTGGGTAGCCGTGTCGCGGGGGCGCGCGAGGTCGATCAGGGTCTTCACCGACACCCCCTCCCACAGGTTGTCGTAGCGCGACCAGGTGGTGACGCAGTGGAAGTCGCGAGTGACGGCCATCCGGGGCAGCTCGTTCAGCTCTACCCAGGTGAGGGCGACCGGGTTCTCGACCTCGCCCCACACCCGGAATCGCCAGGTTGCAGGGTTGAAGTCGGGGATGGGCCCCTCGTGGAGCACGGGAAAACCCGTCACCAGCTTCTGGCCGGGAGGGAGCCGCGCCGTGGATCGCTCCCCCGCAGTCTTCTTCCCCGGCCGCCAGAGCATCAGGCCCCCGTGAGCTGGAGCGTGGAGAAGCCGAAGCGGACCTTCAACGTCATCTCCTCGTCGCTGATGTCGAGGGCCACGTCGTCGACGCCCATCTTCACCCGCAGGGGGCCGCCAGCGGGCGCCACCATCTCCTCCACCTGGTCCTTCCGGAGGATGGGGACCGGGTTCACCTTGTCGACCTGCTCGTGGAGCAAGCGCTCCACGCCCCGCGACAACATCTGCAACACGAAGGACTCGCCGAGGTCGACCTCCACGTCTTGCAGGCGCCCGATGAGCGCGCGGCGGTCGCGATCGTAGCGGATGTCGGCCAGTGCAGCCTCGGCACCGATGCGCTTCTCGAGCACGAAGGGAATCTCGATGTTCTCGCGCAACAGGTACACCTTTCCGGTCGCGACGGCCTTGACGTGCGCCTCCACGCCGAAACGCTGGGCCGCGTACTTGAAGTCGGAGCCATCGCGGTCGACCATCACCTGCCAGTCACCCTGGACCTTCACCAGCTCGTCCACCACCCGCCACACCGTCTCCCGGCGGTTTTCCCACACCTTCACGGCGGCGTCCTTGCCGCGCACCACCACCGGCGGGAGCTGCACGTTGCGGTCTTCCAGGAGCCCGCGCACCTTCTGGCGCACGCCGAGCTGCTTCACCCCCACGCGCACCTGCTGGACGAGGTCGAAGGTGCCCTTTCCCACCTCGAAGGGGAGGCCCACTCCGAACAGGTCGTTCCAGAGGGCCTTCCCGATGGTGAACTTCAGGTGGTAGCCGTCGCCGATCTGCTTGCTCATCCGCGCTCCGCGAGCGGGGAGTGTAGCAGGGGCGGCCCGGCGCCGACGGCGGCTAGAAGATCTCGTGCTGGGGGAACCAGTAGCCGATCTCGCGCACCGCGCTGGCGTCGCTATCGGAGCCGTGGACCGCGTTCTCGCCCTTGCTGCGCGCGAACATGTTGCGCAGCGTGCCCGGAGGGGCGTTGGCGGGGTCGGTGGGGCCCATCAGCTCCTCGCGGTAGCGCCAGCGAACGTTCTCGCCCTCGAGCACCATGAGCACGAGCGGGCCGGAGATCATGAAGGTGACGAGCTCGCCGAAGAAACCGCGCTCGCGGTGCTCGGCGTAGAAACCCTCCGCCTCGCGACGGGTGAGCTGCACCATCTTCATCGCCGCCACGCGGATGCCGCGCTCCTCGAGGTAGGCGATGATCGACCCGACCTTGTTGTCCTTGACGGCGTCGGGCTTGATGATGGCGAAGGTCTGGTTCACGGCTTCCTCGGGAGGGCCGGCTTCTATCGGAGCCGCCGCCCGGCGGCTACTCCCGCCAGGGCACCAACTGGGTGAGCACCAGCGGCGCGGGGCTCGGACAACTGCCGCAGCGCAGCGCCAGGAGGTAGGTGCCCTCGGCCTCGAAGCCCGCGAAGGTACTGCCGTCGCTGGCATCCACCAGCAGGGACAGGTCGGCGCTGGTGCCGCCCGCGTGCTCCAGGTTCCACGTGCGGTCGGCCAGGATCTCGATGTCGAGGAACTGCCGCTCCAGGTCGGCCATGGTGAGGCTCGCGTAGTAGGCCAACATCACCGAGGTGACCTTGGTGTCGACCAGCTCGGTGCCCTGGCCCGTCTCGGTGACGGCGCTCCAGTCGAGCGTCCACGGGCCGTCCGGGAGCACCGCCAGCGGCTGGAGCGAGGTGAGATCGGCCTCGTAGTCGAGCACCGAGCAACCGTCGGTCAAGGCGCCGCTGGTGGACGTCTCCCCGGCGCTGGGCTGGAGGAAGCCGATCATCCTCGCGCCGCTGCCCACGGTGGTACCCGTGGTGAGCAAGACCAGGAAGCTGCCATTGCCCTCGTGGAACTCCGCCTCGATCTCGGGGTCGGTGCCGAAGAAGCTGAGGTCGGAGAGCCGGAAGCTGGTGGCGTCGCCCGGCTCGTAGGAGATGTAGAGGCTCATGTCGGCCATCTCGAGCGAGTCGGTCGACAGGCCCGCTTCCACCTCCGTTTCAGTCAGGTAGCGGAACATGAGCAGCGCCACGTTGTCGACGTCGGCCACCGGGTCGAGGTCGTGGCACTGCAGGTCCTTGTCGAGGCCGGAGAAGTCGATGGTGGCGTCTTGCTCGGCCGCCAGCGGGATGGTGGGGCCGTCGAGTTGACCATCGAAGCCGTAGTTGTTGCCGTCGCCCAGCGCGATCAGGCCCGATGGATCGGGCGGGTCGACGGCCTGGCCCAGCTCCGCCGTGTCGGCGCTGTCATCGGCCGCGTCGAGGCAGGCGACAAGGAGGCTACTCGTCAGCATAGAAACTCTGGAAGGGTTGCACGAAGGTCATGGCCTGGCCGAGGTCGGCGTTGAGCTGCCACAGCAGCATCCCCGCCTCGTCGACGAGCTGGATCTCGCCCGAGGTCGACCACGTCACCTGGGTGCTGCCGTCGCCGAAGCGCTGCACGTCGCCCTTGGCGTACACGTAGATCGGCGGCACGCGGATGTACTCCCAGAGCTGCTCGGCACCGAGCGCTTCCTCGTCGAGCTGGAGTTCCACGGCGCGCGAGTAGCCGCGCTCGGGCTGGCCGTTGTCGAAAATGAGCATGTGCCCGGGCGCGAGCACCTCGAACTGGTGCTGCATCGCCCCCACCTCGGTGCCCTCGGGGAACTCGAACTGGTTGAGCATCCCGTTGAGGTACCAGTGGGTCTCGCCGGTAGACCGCGAGATCTTCGCGATGCTGCCGATCTCCTTCATCGAGAGGTTGTAGCAGTCCTCGCTGGCCTCGTACTCGATGCCATTGCTGTGGCTCCAGTTGGCGCGGTCGTCGAGACCGAGGCCACTGGGATCGATCTCGTCCCAGGCATTCCAGATGGTGGTCTCGTTGCCCTCGGCATCCCTCTCCACCAGGCGGTCGGCCGACCAGATGCGTCCATCGTCCATCGTGCGTTGTTCCACCACGATCATGCCGATGTTGCCGTTGGGGAGCTCCACGAGATCGTGGTCGAAGTAGGGGGCGGGCACGTCGATCACCTCGCTGCCATCGAGCGAGATCCACTCGAGGCGAGAGGTGTCGAGCGCGTCTTGCGCCCCGGCGTGCCCCAGCAGCACGTGCTGCCGATCGTGCGTGAGGATGGCCTTCATCAAGTTCCCGCCGGGCTCGGGCAGGTAGTACCAGACGATGCGCCCCTGGTTGTCGATGATGGTGACCACGGCCTCGGTGCCCTGCGTGGGGATCACCTGGAAGTTCCACTGGCCGGCGATCGAGCCGCTCGCGACGTACTGTGGCATGCCGCTGGGCAACGACAGCGTGGTGATGGTGTGGTTCGAGGTGGTGGCGGTGCCGTCGCCCTGGTCGATCACCACGCGCAGGTGTACCTCGGTGTCGGCCGGCATGCCGAGCAGGAAGGCCTCGTGCTCGGTTCCGCTCGCCGTTTCCGCCGTCGACCAGCCGTAGGCCGTCGTCTCGCCGAACTCCACGTGACCCGTCGTGGTCGCCTCGGTGCGCCAGCGCACGATCACCACGGTGTGCACGTGCTCGCTGATCTCGACCTCCAGGTCGAGGGCCACCGCGTCGCCGTCGGTGGGCTCGGTGTCCTCGCCGCTGTCGCTGTCGACGCCGGTGTCGCCGCCGGTCTCGACCTCGGCGGCGGTGTCGCCGCTCTCCTTGGATGGGGCGTCGTCACAGGCGATCAGGAATAGGAGCACGGCTTCTCCAGGGCGGCACACAGTCTACGACCGGGTCGGGCAGATGGCCCACCCCCCGGTGACAAAACCGCCTCGAGGACTACCCGAGGAGCGCTGCCATCTTGGCGCCCATCTCCGCGGGGCTGCGCACCACGTGGATGCCGGCGTCTTGCATCGCGGCGTACTTCGCCTCGGCCGTGCCCTGGCCGCCAGAGATGATGGCGCCGGCGTGCCCCATGCGCCGCCCCGGCGGCGCGGTGGCGCCGGCGATGAAGCCGACGATGGGCTTCTTCATGTGTACCTTGGCCCAGGCCGCCGCCTCTTCCTCCGCCGTGCCGCCGATCTCGCCGATCATGATGACGGCGTCGGTGTCGGGGTCGGCGTTGAAGAGCTGGAGCGCGTCGATGTGCTTGGTGCCGATGATCGGGTCGCCGCCGATGCCGATCGCCGTGGACTGCCCGAGACCGAGGCGGGAGAGCTGGCCCACCGCCTCGTAGGTGAGGGTGCCCGAGCGGCTCACGACGCCAATGCGGCCGGGCTTGTGGATGTGGCCCGGCATGATGCCGATCTTGCACTGCCCGGGCGTGATGATGCCGGGACAGTTGGGCCCGATCATCCGCACCCCGCGCTCGGCGAGGAAGGGCTTCACCGGGAGCATGTCGCGCACGGGAATGCCCTCGGTGATGGGCACGAGGAGCTTGATGCCGGCGTCGGCGGCCTCGAGGATCGCGTCGGCCGCGAAGGGCGGGGGCACGAAGATCATCGAAGCGTTGGCGCCCGTGGCCTTCACCGCCTGCCCGACGGTGTCGAAGATGGGAACCACGCCCTCGAAGAAGGTGCCGCCCTTGCCCGGGGTGACGCCCGCGACGACGTTGGTGCCGTAGGCGCGACACTGGCTGGCGTGGAAGCCGCCGGCCGAGCCGGTGATGCCCTGGACCACGAGGCGCGTGTGCTTGTCGACCAGAATCGCCATCTCACACCCCCCGCACGGCGGCGACGATCTTCTCGGCCGCGTCTGACATGGAATCGGCCGCGATGACCCGCAGGCCGCTCTCGGCGATGATCTTCTTGCCAAGGTCGACGTTGGTGCCCTCGAGGCGCACCACCAGGGGCACCTCGAGTCCCGTTTCCCGCACCGCCGCGAGCACGCCCTCGGCGATGACGTCGCACTTCATGATGCCGCCGAAGATGTTGACGAGGATGCCCTTCACCGCCGAGTCGGCGGTGATGATCTTGAAGGCCGCCGTGACCTTCTCCCGGGTGGCGCCACCACCGACGTCGAGGAAGTTCGCGGGCTCCTCGCCGTAGAACTTGATGATGTCCATCGTGGCCATCGCGAGGCCGGCGCCGTTGACCATGCAGCCGATGTTGCCGTCGAGCTTCACGTAGGAAAGCTCGTACTTCGCCGCCTCGACCTCCTGCGGGTCTTCCTCGGATGCGTCGTAATAGCTCTCGTACTCGGGGTGCCGGAAGAGCGCGTTGTCGTCGAAGGTGATCTTCGCGTCGAGCGGGAGCACCTGCTCGTCGGCGGTGAGAATCAGCGGGTTGACCTCGAGCATCGAGCAGTCCGCCGCGTTGTAGGCGCGGAACAGCCCCTGCACGAGCTTGACGAAGTTGTTGACCGCCTTGCCGGTGAAGCCGAGGCCGAAGGCGAGGTCGCGGGCTTGCCAGGCGCCGAGCCCGGTGAGCGGGTCGGCCCAGGCCTTCAGGATCGCCTCGGGACGGTGCGCCGCCACCTCCTCGATCTCGGTGCCGCCCTCGGCGCTGCACATCACCAGCACCTGGCCGCGGGCCCGGTCGAGCATGATCGCGAGGTAGAACTCCTTGGCAATCTGGCAGCCCTGCTCGATGTAGAGCTTGCGCACCACGGCGCCGTCGCGACCGGTTTGCTTGGTAACCAGCGTGTTGCCGAGCATCGCCTGCGCGGCGGCCCGCACGGCGTCGAGGTCTTTGCACACCCGCACGCCACCCTTGCCGGGCGCGTCGTCGCCGCGAGCGGCCTTCTGGATCGCGTCTTCGTCGACCTCGCCGACGAAGCGCCCCTTGCCGCGGCCACCGGCGTGAACCTGCGACTTGACCACCCACACGCTGCCGCCGATGGACTGCGCGCCGGCCACCGCCTGCTCGGGGGTGTGCGCGGCGGCGCCTTGCAGCGTGGGGACGCCGTGTTTCCTCAGGACCTCCTTGGCCTGGAACTCGTGGATCTTCATGCCGACTGGCTCCTCTGCGGGGCGGCGGACTAACACCGGCCGGGGCGATACGAGGGGCGGATGTGGCTGTCCCTCGTGGCCTCGGTGCTCGCCGGCGAGTGGGCGCAACAGCCCATCGAGACGAAGATCCCCACGGACTTCTCGGCCTACACGCTCGGCCGGAATCACGGTCGCCTCGGCCTCTTCGACCAGGACTTCGGGCTCTGGGACAACGTCGACGTGGGCACCACCGCCGCGCTCTTCGTGCTCGGCGTGCCCAACGCGCACGCGAAGGTCACCGCCATCCAGTCCGACACCTTCGACATCGGCATCGACGCGGCGTGGCACGGCTACAACCTCGAGGCGCGACTCGGCGTGCCGGAGGGCTACCTCACGGTGGTGCCCATCGGGTGGACCGCCTCCTGGGTGGCCTCGCCCAAGTTCTCGCTACACTTCGGCAGCGCCTGGCTCCTCGCCAACGCGCGGGGTGAGATCTCGCTCGACCAGCTCGGCGAGGGGCTGGCCGCCGCCGTGGGCGCCGACCTGTCCAGCGAGCTGGCGTCGTCTCTAGAAGACGGCGGCGGCCTCTACGCCGGCGCCAACCTCTCGCTCACCCAGACCCGCCTCGCGATGGACTACCGCATCAACCGGCGCGACGCGGTCGTCTTCCAGGCCAACACCTTCGTCCTGCTCAGCGGCAACATCAGCGGCGGCTACGCCACCGAGGACGACAGCGTCGAGGTGGGCGCCTCCGCCCACGTCGAGAAGCCACTCACCGACCAGCTCCAGGGCGTGCTCACGCTCTCGTGGCAGTTCTCGTGGGAACGCTGGTACCTCCGCGTGGGACTGCCGGTGCCCACGAAGACGATTCCCCTGCTGTGGATCCCGCAGGCGTTCGAGTTTTACTGGACGTTTTGAGGGGTGGGCTCCAGCCAGGAGGGGGGGAGAGGGACGGATACACCGTCGCGCATCGGGTAGCTGGGGTTGGTGCAGGAGGCCGGGAGGACCGGCGCGACGAGGCGCCAACCGGGGCCGAGTCCCCTCGCCTCCACCGCTGTCACAACGCCCGTGACGCTCACCTCACGCTCGCCGCAGGCCATCAGAAAGCGGAGGAGCGCCTCGTCGAGGGAACGGTCCCCGGAACGTACCAGCACAGCGCCCGTGTCGGTCTCGACCTGGAAGCCGAGGACCCGCGCGCCATCGCGGGTGTATCCCCAGGTGCGTCGAAGTTCGCCATGGACGCTGAGGGAGTTTCCGAAAGGCGCGGGGGGCTGCGCGGGCGCCGGAACGCATGCGAGCAGTCTGGCATTCGCGATGCCGCGCGCGATGTAATGGTTCGTGACGGGCACCTCGACGCCCGACAGAGCGACGACACCGCCCATGCAGGCCGCGAGTTCAGTGCTCGGGAAGGCGTCAGGATCCCAGGCCTCGGCGATGACCCGCGCGTCGCCGCTCTCGCCGAGCAGGACGACGCCAAAGTGGGCACGTTGCTCACCGTACGGCACGTCCGGCCCGGATCCCGGCCACCACCTGCCCTCGAGGCGACCGACAAACTCCTCCGCGAGGGCGGCGAAAACGAGTCCGAGCATCTAGAGAAGGCCCTCAGCTTCAGCTTCGCGCACCGCATCGCCATTCGGCCCGCGCCCCCCGTGCATCCCCATGTTCCTCTCCACCGCCGCGCAGAGGTTGTACTCGCCGAACATCTTCACGAAGGTCGCCATCGGCTTGAGGATCGCCCCCACCGCCCCGGAGTAATCCGCGGCGATCTCTCCCATGGCGCCGGCCGCGGCGAAGAACTCGTCGAACACGGCGGCCGCGCCCTCGTCGGCGAGGTCGCACTTGTACGCGGCGAGCGCGGCGTGGCACAGGCGCTCCACGGCGTCGACCCGCGTCTTGGCCTCCACCACCTTCAGCACGCCGCCCGCGATGAGCTCGGACTCGTAGAGGCTCGCGCTCGCCGTGGCCAGGTCGGCGGCGAAGTCGCCGTGGCCGAGGCCGGCGGCGAGCTCGGACGCCTCGTCGAGCCGCTCGCCCACGCACTTGAGGTTGGCGGCCGTCTGCTTGGCGAGGGCCCAGCCGTCGTCGGTGTCGCCGGTGCCGAGGCCCACCATCTCGGCGATCGACTCCAGCACGCCGGGCCCCTCCTCCTCGGCGCTCGCCTCCCCCGCCGCGGTCGCCTCCTCGCCGCTGGCCTCGGAGGTGCCGGCCAGCCAGTCGACGATCCAGTCCAGCCCGGAGAGTTGCGCCGCCACCTCCATCGCCTGCTCGCGGGGCAGCGCGTCGAGCACCACCGTGCCGAGGGAGCCCATCGCCGCCACGGTGGCGACGAGGTCGCCGGTGGACATCGAGGCCGCCTCCGCCCCGCCGAGCCCGGCGGCCTCCTGCGCGGCGCTGTTGCTGGTGGTGGTGGCCGCGGCCCCGGTGGTGGTGGCCGGGGCGGCGGTGGTGGACCTGGTGGTGGACTGCTCGTACTGCATGGCACTCGGCAGCGATGCACGCCCCGTGCCCATGGTTCAATGCCTGTTTTTCCGCGAGGTGACGGACGTCCGTCGCCGAGACGACTGACGACCGTCGGGCGCGGTACACTCCCGCGATGCGAACGTTGTTGCCCCTGTTGTTGGTGCTGAGCTGCCGCGAGACCGACGATGAGCAGCAGAAGGACACCGAGGTGGAAGACCCGGCCGCCGACGCGGACGGCGACGGCTTCTCCACCGAGGAGGGCGACTGCGACGACAACGACGCCGCCGTGCTGCCCACCGCTGCCGAGGCCTGCGACGGCATCGACAACAACTGCGACGGCGCCATCGACGAGGGCCTCTCGAGCACCTGGTATCGCGACGCCGACGCCGACGGCTACGGCGACGCGGACGCGGGCGTGGATGCCTGCGAGGCTCCCGACGGCCACGTCACCGACGGCTCCGACTGTGACGACACCCGTCCCGACGTGTACCCCGGTGCGCCCGACACTTGCGACGGCCTCGACAACGACTGCGACGGCGCCACCGACGAGGACGGCACCACCACCTACTACGCCGACGCCGACGCCGACGGCTACGGCAGCGCTTCCGCCCCCTACGCCACCTGCGAGGCTCCCGGCGCGGGCTACGTCTCGGACAGCTCCGATTGCGACGACACACGCGCCGACGCCAACCCCGGCGAGGTGGAGGTGTGCGACGAGATCGACAACGACTGCGACGGCGCCGTGGACGAGGGGGTGACCAGCACCTTCTACGAGGACCGTGACGGCGACGGCTACGGCACCGACGCGGCCACCGACGACGCCTGCATTCCGCTCACCGGCTACGCCCCGCTCGACGGCGACTGTGACGACGACGACCCCGAGTTCCACCCGGGCGCCGACGAGACCTGCGCCGACGCCGAGGACTACAACTGCGACGGCAGCACCGGCTACGCCGACGCCGACGGCGACGGCCACGCCGCCTGCGAGGAGTGCGACGACGGCGACGCCGCCGTCAACCCCGCCGCCACCGAGGTGTGCAACGACATCGACGACGACTGCGACGGCGACATCGACGACGACGACGCCTCCCTCGACCCCGCCACCGCCGCAGACTGGTACATCGACGCCGACAGCGACGGCTACGGCTCGACCACCTCCGTGCTGTCCTGCGACGCGCCCGCCGGGACGGTGGCTGACGACTCCGACTGCGACGACACCGACATCGACGTGAACCCGGGCTCGCGCGAGCTTTGCAACGGCATTGACGACGATTGCGACGGCCTCGTGGACGACGACGATCCCGGCGTCGACACCGCCACCGGCTCCACCTGGTACGCCGACGCCGATGGCGACAGCTACGGCGACGCCTCCGCCAGCACCCTGGCCTGCGACGCGCCCGCCGAGCACGTGGCGGGCGACACCGATTGCGACGACGGCCGCTCGGCGGTGAACCCAGCCGCGACCGAGATCTGCAACGGCCTCGACGACGACTGCGACGGTGCCACCGACGACGACGATCCCAGCGCCGACCTCGCCACCGCGAGCGCCTGGTACGCCGACGACGACGGCGATGGCTACGGCGACCCGCGCGACTCAGTCATCAGTTGCGACGCTCCAGCGGGCCACGTGGCCGACGACACCGATTGCGACGACGGCCTCTCGGCGGTGAACCCAGCCGCGACCGAGATCTGCAACGGCCTCGACGACGATTGCGACGGTGCCACCGACGACGACGATCCCAGCGCCGACCTCGCCAGCGCGAGCGCCTGGTACGCCGACGACGACGGCGATGGCTACGGCGACCCGCGCGACTCGGCTATCAGTTGCGACGTTCCCGCGGGCCACGTGGCCGACGACACCGACTGCGACGACGGCAACGACACCGTCAACCCCGCCGCCCTCGAGGTGTGCAACGAGATCGACGACGACTGCAACGGCTACGCCGACGACGACGACCCGGGCCTCGACACCGGCTCCGCGTCGGCCTGGTATGCCGACGCCGACGCCGACGGCTACGGGAGCGCCACCAGCAGCGTTCTTAGTTGCGACGCCCCCAGCGGCTACCTCGCCGACGACTCCGACTGCGACGACGGCGATGCCAGCATCAACCCTGCGGCCAGCGAGACCTGCGACAATGTCGACGAGGACTGCGACGGCACCATCGACGAGGGCGTGACCAGCATCAGCTACAGCGCCTCCACGTACGGCGGCTCGTCCTGCAATGGCAACTACGACTACAGCGTGACCATCAGCGCCTGCGGCTGTTCCGACGTCGTCATCACCGGTGCTTTCTACGACGGCAGCGACGGTAGCGGCGGCCAGGTGGTGGGCGCGAGCGTGTCGGCCTCCAGCGGCATGACCCTCACCTGGGATGACTGCTCCTCCGGCTGCGACTGCGACACCGACAGCCAGGCCGCCACCTCGTGGTCGGTCTCCAAGTCGGGCGCCACGCTCACGGTGTCGGTGAGCAACAGCATCACCGCCTACGACGCCGGCAACACCATCTACGCCGGCTACAGCATCACCTCCTACGGCACCTACTACGATCATCGTAGTTCTTCCTCGAATACGTTCACGTATAGCTGCTCGTTCTGATCCCCAAAGGTCCCCAAAGGTGCCGGAGGTTAAGGGTTAAGACTTAGCGACACTCACTTGTCGCGACATAGCCGCCGACACCCATCCCCCTCATTTCGAGACAGTGGCCAGGGTCATCGAGCAAAAAACAGGACAGCCACCGCTTCCCGCGCTCGGCGTCCACGAACAAACCGTCACTATTGCCCATCGCCGGCATCAACCTGCGAGGCGGAGAGGGGCTCCAGTCCTATTTCTTGCCCGATGGGTCCCGGTAGTGTCTCGAAACAGGGGGGATGACCTCTGCCCACCGCGTCGCGACACGAGCGCCGACCGACGACCGTCATGCCTCCGGCCGACGAACGTCACGGCCCGCGCATAGAAACGCGAGGTTGTACCAATGGCACGCGCCTTGCCCTCCTCCGGTACGAACCCGGAGTCCACGTGTCGCGCCTTGCCTTCCTTCCGCTCGCCTTTGCCTTCCCGCTGGCCATCTTCCGCGCCTTCTTCGGCGTCTTGCCCTTCCTCTCCGCGATGGGCGTCGTGTCCCTTCACGGGGTCAACGACCGTGCCTACGATGCCGTGCGCGGCACGGGGCCCGTGGCTTGGTTTGCGCTGGCCGGGAGCGGCCTCTGGAACATCGCGATGGCGATGGCGGTCCTGCTCATTGTCGCCGGCCTGCTCATTCACCGCCCCGGCGCGCGCCGCGCCGCGTGGACCTGGGTGGGCGTGTCGGCCCTCGAGACCGTAGTCCGGGTGCTCGCGGCGGTCGCATCGCCCTGGCTCGGCGAGCAGTTCGCCGCCTCGCTCTCGGGCGCCACCTGGGCCGACGACGCCTGCTGCTGCATCCCCGTGAACGCGCTCTGGACGCTCTCCTTCGCGGGCTGGCTGGTGGCCACGCGCGACCCAGCCGCCGTCACCGCGAGAGCGTCTGCGCCCGACTACCGTCGCATGGCAGACGCACTCGTCACCGAGGGGGAGTACCTCGTCCACACCCTCCGTCCCCTGCCGCCCGAGGATCCGCGCCCCAACTACGGTCTGCTCGACGAGGCCGCGACCGAGTTCGTCCACACCGGCGCCGACGCCCGCGCCTAGCGGGCTAGATCCTCGGCATGCTCCTCGCGCTCGCCGGCTGCCTCATCAACACCGACCTCTACAACGAGCGCATGGCCGCCCTCGCCGACCTCGACGGCGACGGCGTGGTGGCGGAGAACGACTGCGACGACCTCGACGACGCGGTCTTCCCCGGCGCGCCCGAGCTGTGCAACACCACCGACGACGACTGTGACGGCGAGACCGACGAGTACTTCGCGACCGTCGCCGAGGCCTGCAATGGCGTCGATGACGACTGTGACGGCGAGACCGACGAGGCGGCCATCGACGCCGCGACCTGGTACCTCGACGGCGATGGCGACGGTTTCGGCGCGGCAGCCTCGCCGGTGCAGGCTTGCGAGGCGCCGGCCGGGCACGTCGACGACGCCACCGACTGCGACGACACCGACGACGACGCCCACCCCGGCGGCACGGAAGTGCCCTACGACGGGATCGACCAGGACTGCGACGGCGCCGATGCCGACGACCTCGATGGCGATGGCTTCGTCGCCGTCGAGGCCGGAGGCGACGACTGCGACGATGGCGACCCCCTCACCCACGCGGGCGCTGACGAGATCTGGGAGCGCGGGTTCACCGACTCGGATTGTGACGGGGAGCTCGAAGAACTCGCCATCGAGTTCGGGACAGATGTTTTCACAGGCCGCAGTGCCGGGCCGCCGCGGGGGGCAACCTCGCGGCGCTAGGTGACATCGACGGCGACGGCCGCGAGGAGTGGGCGGTCGCAGCCTACTACGACAGCGCCGCCAGCCCGTGGGGCGGCGCCGTGTTCGTCGTCAGTGGCACGACGCCTAGTCCGCTCGCCGACCAGGTCGCCCTCGAGGCCACGGATGCCTACTCGTTCCTCGGCTCCGGCCTCGACGGGGGCTCCGACGCCAACGGCGACGGGTACCCGGACCTCCTGCTGGGGCTCACCGGCATCGACGACGGCCGCGGCCTGGCGTTGCTGGTGGAGGGCCAGCGCCTCGCAGCGACGGGGGGCCTGGCCACCGACCTCGCCTCCGGAGGGGTGGAAGGCTCGGAGGCTCAGAGCTACCTCGGGTCGCATGCCGAGTTCGTCGGCGACCCCGACGGGGACGGGCAAGTAGAGGTCGCTATCTCCGCTCCCTACGCGACCTCCACTGGGCACAGCCACGCTGGCGCCGTTTACCTCTACCCCGCGGCTGAGCTCGCCCGCGGTGTCATCCAGGACCTTGCCAGCGCCGCGGCTACCTGGACCGGCGCGGAGGCCGGTCTGCTCGTCGGCAACAACGTGCACGCGGTCGGAGATCAGGACGGGGACGGCCTCGTGGACGTGGCCGTGTCGAACGGAACATCCGCTCTCTGGGTGATCGGCGAACTGTCCAGCGGCACGGTAGACGACCTCGCGTTGACCAAGATCATCGACGCCATCGCCGACACCCGGATGCTGGGAGACGTTGACGGTGACGGGCGGGCGGACCTCCTGGTCCTCGGCCCGGAAGCCGCCATATTCGCCGACCTCACCGCAGTGCCCACGTGGAGCCGAGAGGCGGCCTACGCCACCTTCGCGACCGAGGGCGACGCGCTCACCGAGGCCATCGACCTGGGCGACCGTGATGG
>Ga0194120_10004704_pt1 | contig 20767 bp, 18 predicted proteins | sample TA2MahCa65mmetaG_FD_148642 | JGI IMG/M metagenome (GOLD analysis project Ga0194120, IMG submission 148642) | Freshwater microbial communities from Lake Tanganyika, Tanzania - TA2015019 Mahale Deep Cast 65m | ecosystem: Environmental > Aquatic > Freshwater > Lake | place: Tanzania: Lake... | reverse complement strand
GGAGCAGGACTTCGTGCGATCCTCTCATCAGGCGACCTCCTCTGGAACGGCGTGTAATCTGCAATTCAACCGTTCCACCGGAGGTCGCTTTCGTCAAGCCACGGCCTCAACTTTGGGAGTTACACCCAAAGGTTTTCGATCTCCGAGTAGACCTTCGCGCGATCGACATCGGTGAGCGTGTCGTTGGTGCCGCGCAGGACCAGTTCGCGCATGCGCTGCAGCATCTTGGCGGTCTCGTCGAGGCCGCCCTCGGCCGTCTGCAGCATGTTCTGGGCGTCCTGCGCGTTTCGCGATGCCTGGTTGTAGCTGATGATCTTCGTGCGAATGCCGCCCGAAATCGCGATGCTGGCCGCGTTGTCGGTCGCTCTGAGCATGCGTTCGCCGGACGACAAGCGCGCCACCTCGTTGGCGATGTTGTCGGTCTGCATATTGAAGAGCCGTGCCGATCGCAACTGCGGCACGAACGTATGAACGCTGCTGGGCATTCTCTACCGCCTCGTGAAAACCCGGTTGTCCCTATCCTTGGCGGGATCCCATTCCCGCTTATCCCTGGTTTCGGCGGCGGACCTTGCGGCTTGAAGCGTTACGTCACGCCCGGGAGGCGTCAGCTCTGGTCGTCTTCGGGCGAAATGAGGCGATCGATCGACAGCAGGCCGCCCCCCGTGAGGACCAGTGCGAGGTTCGCGGCCACCAAGGTCAGTTCGAACTCGTAGCCGCTCCCCTGCCAGCCCAGCGCACCGTCTCCCACCACGAAGCCGAGCGTCCACTTGATCTTGATCAACGCGATGGCGGCGAGCGCGCACAGGATCAGGGCGAAGAATCGCGTGAAGAGCCCCATGATCAAGCAGATGCCGCCGGAGAACTCGAGGACTCCCACCAGGATGGCGGCCAGATCGGCCATGGGAAAGCCGACCTCGGCGAAACGCCGGCCCCACTCCGGCAGATCGCCGAACACGATGTTGGCGCCATGCACGAAGAACACCGCTCCGACGGCGTAGCGCAGCGGCAAGGGGGCCCAGTCCGCGGTGGCAAGCGCCAAGGTACCCTCCTTCGAGATAACGCAAGCCGGTTATACCCCTGGCCGTTTCAACCAAAAACTGAAGGCCGAGGGAGGGCTCGGCCTTCACCACCTCGAGCGACCTTTTGGAACGGAATCGCCAGGGGATGAGGTGGATAGATTCTACTTACCACTAAGTACAAATGGCCCAGCCCCGCGCCGTGTAAAGATTTGGCGCCCGTTTCACATAATGCCGGCCGCATTATGTCTAGCTCAGAAACTAGCAATCTCGTTGCGACGGGCTTGCCTGGCCCTTGCGCCAGGTTAAATAGTAATTACTTATTCGCCAGATAACAAAGACAAGAGGCTGCCCTGCGGCAGCCTCTCGGAATCAGCGCCCGGCTACGAGCACTTGCTGTAGCCGCAGCTCCGGCAGGTGGCGCAGCCTTCGCCGAAATCCAGGCCGCTACCGCATTCGGGGCACTCGGGATTCTCGCCGTAGATGTCCACGGCGCTGCGCCCGTGCCGCGGGGCATGGACCATGGCCGGCACCTGCGAGCCCTTTGGCTGGCGGGCCAGCACCGGGCCTAGCTGCCGCGGGGCCTCCTTGAGGGCCTTGCCTACCGCATCGGGGATGGACAGGACCTGGTTGCGGCCGAAGCCCACCGGGTTGGCGCCCCGGATGCCGATGAGCTTGTTGGCGATCTCATCGGTGTCGATGTTGTGCTGCAGGGCCATGCTGATGAGGCGGCCAAGCGCCTCAGACAGGCTGAAGATGGTGCCGCCGCTGCGGCCGACGATGGTGAACACCTCGCGCATGCCCTGCTCGTCGTAATTGAGTGTGGTGTAGAGCTTGCCGTCGCCCGTGGCGGTGCAGCGGGTGAAGCCGTACAGGTCCTCGGAGCGGGCCCGCGGCTGCCACCGATGGTCTTCGAGCTCCTCGGGCTCGATGGCCACGAAGCTTTCCACGGCCGCCTCCGGATCCTTCTTGCTGACGGACAGGGGCTGGAACTTGCGAGAGTTGTTGCGGTAGACCGTGATGCCCTTGCAGCCGGTCTGGTAGGCCAACCGGTACGCCACCTCGACATCCTCGACGGTGGCCTCCTCGGCGAAGTTGATGGTCTTGCTGGTCGCCGAGTCGTTGTACTTCTGGTAGGCGGCCTGGATCAGCACGTGATCCTCGGGCCGGATGTCGTGGGCCGTGACGAACACGTCGCAGACATCCGCGGGGACGTCGAACTCGTCGAGACCCGCAAGGCTGCCGTGATTGGCATCGATCGCCGCGACCAGCTTGTCGGAATAGAAGCCCCGGCGCTTTGCCTCCGAGAGGAAGACGCTGTCGACATCGATCATCTCGGTATCGGCCTGGAAGCGCTTGAAGGCCAGGCCGAACAAGGGCTCGATGCCGCCGGACGTGTCGGCGATGATCGACAGCGTGCCGGTGGGAGCGATGGTGGTGGTGCATGCGTTGCGGATGCCATGGGCCTCGAGCTCGGGCAGGAGGCTCCGGTAGTCGGCCTCGGGATGCCGATTGGGCTGGCCGTGGCGATGGGTCCAGAGCTGCGGGTAGCGATTTTCCTTGCGGTAAGCCGGGAAGGGACCGCGGATCTTCGCAAGCTCGATGCTGGCAGCCTTGCTCTCGAAGTCGATGAAACTCATGAGCTGCTCGGCAAGCGCCCGACCCTTTTCGGAGGCATAGGCCACGCCGAGCCGGCACAGCATGCGGGCGAAGCCCATCACGCCCAGACCGATCTTGCGCGTGGACTTGGTCATGTCGGCGATCTCGGGAATCGGGTATTTGTTGGCGTCGATGACGTTATCCAGCATGTGGACCGCGACCTGGACGGCGCGCCGGAGGCGCTTCCAGTCCACTTCGGGCTTGCCGGCCCGCTCCACGACCATGCGCTCGAGGTTGAGCGAGCCCAGGTTGCAGCTCTCATAGGGCAGCAAGGGCTGCTCGCCGCACGGATTGGTGCTCTCGATCTCGCCGATCCAGGGCGTGGGCTGGGTGGCGTTGATGCGATCGATGAAGATGAGGCCGGGCTCGCCGGTGGAATGAGCGCGCGAGACGATCTCCTTGAAGACCGTGCGGGCGTCCAGCTTGTCCACCGCCTCGCCTGTGCGGGGATTGACCAGATCGTAGGACTCGCCCCGCTCGACGGCGTCCATGAACTTGTTGGTCGCCGCGACCGAGATGTTGAAGTTGGTGAGCTTGGTGAGATCTTCCTTGTGGCGCACGAACTCGAGGATGTCCGGGTGGTCGACGCGCAGGATGCCCATGTTGGCCCCGCGGCGCATTCCGCCCTGCTTGATGGACTCCGTGGCGGCGTTGAAGACGTCCATGAAGCTGACCGGGCCCGAGCTCACGCCCTTGGTCGAGCCGACCAGGTCGCCCTTGGGGCGGAGGCGGCTGAACGCAAAGCCCGTGCCGCCGCCTGTCTGGTGGATGAGGGCCGCGTCGCGCACGGTGTCGAAGATGCCGCGCAGGTCGTCGGCTACCGGGAGCACGAAGCAGGCCGACAATTGCCCCGTACGGGTGCCCGCATTGGCCAGGGTCGGGCTGTTGGGCAGGAAGTCGAGGCTCGTCAAGAGCGCGTAGAACTCGTCGCGCGTGGCGTGGACTTCCACGTCGGACGCGCCGTACAGCCGATCGATGTCGGCGAGCGTGCGGGCGACCCGGTTGAACAGATCCTCCGGGGTCTCGGCGACCGCTCCTTGCTCGTCTTTTTTGAGGTACCGCTTCTCGAGGACGGTCAGGGCATTCTTACTCAGCATCTATTGCGAAAATCCTCCTGGGGTGGAGGTGCCAAGCGTATCCAAGCCGCTTTGGAGGCCCCCTAGATTTAGTGTCACATCCCTAGATCGTCCCCCATTAGTACCCTACATCTAGCGCATCTTCAAGTGCAAAAACACTTCTTCTCTGTGTAAAACACCGACTAAAATTGGGAAAACCTCCCGCAGGCATGGGGATCCGCGGTGGAGCGTTCTCCGGCGAGCCGCTTGAATGGCCCTTTGCGAGACCTTTTGGACTCGTTGAAATTCTTTGCAGGGGGGTTGCCAAGGGGCCCGGTGGCGATTCATAATCCTTTACAATCAGGGTTTTAACGAAGGGTCGGGAAGCAGCAGAAAAGGGGGTGGCCCTTTTTGCCTCGTTGGCGGGTTCTGATGGAACGATTCGCGGTGCTGTGGCGGCGCTTCCTCGGCTCCGACGCGGCGCCCGCGCGGTCGTGGGTGCCGGAGTCCCCCTCGGAGTTGATCGCGGCCTGGCACCAGGCCCGACGCAGCCAGAGCCTGGGCGCCCTGCTGAACCTCGCCCGCACCGGCCGCGGCCTGTCCCTTCTCCAGCTCCAGACGGCAACCGGCATCAGCGGCAGCTACCTGGTGAAACTCGAGCACAACCTGGTGCCCCAGCCTTCGCTCTTCGCGCTCGTCCAGCTTGCCGAAGCGCTCGATCTCGACGTCAGGAGCCTGCTCTCGCGCCTGGCCGCGGATGCCTACTCGCCACGGGATCTCCTTGCGCTGGAGCGGCGCTGGCGGCTCTGTTTGCAGGCGCAGCCCGGCAATCGCAACGGCATTCTGATGCTGGAGGCGATTTCCCACCTCTGGGCGCAAACCCTCAATCGCGTGTGACGGCGAGGTCGACGGGCGTGGCGTCGGCCAAACCGTCGCCGACCGCCTCGACCCGCACCCGCCGCAGCTGGTTAGCCCTAACCGCCGCGGCCGGGATGCGCACCTTCAGGTAGTGCGCCGTCGTGCCGGTCGCCCAGGTGTCTCCGACGCGTTCCACCAGGGCGTCCGCGTCCTTGCCCACCCAGCCGGCCTGCCAGCGGGAGTGGAGGTCGCGCACCGCGGCCTCCGCCCGATCCATGCGGTCGGCGATGGCCGCCGGGCCCACGTGGTCGGGCAGGCCGGCCGCATGCGTCCCGGCGCGATCCGAGTAGGGGAACAGGTGCACCTGCGCGAAGCCGATGTCGCGCAGACAGTCGACGGTAGCCGCGAAATCGGCTTCGGACTCGCCGGGAAAACCCACGATGACGTCGGTCGTCAGGGTGAGGCCGGGTCGGGCCGCGCGCAGCCGATCGACCAGCCTGCGGTACGTCGCCATGTTGTAGCGGCGCCGCATCGCCGCCAGGATCCGGTCGCTGCCGCTCTGCAGGCAGAGGTGCACGTGGGGGCACACCCGCTCGTGCGCGAACGCCGCCAGCAAATCGTCCGGAAAGTCGATGGGCTCGATCGAGCTGACGCGCCAGCGCGCTACTTCGGGCACCTCGGCCAGCAACCGCTCGATGAGCGGCGCGAGCGTCGCCCCCCGCGCCGTCCCGCGCCCTGCCCGGCGCGTCAGACCCGACGCGCCGTCCCGCCCGTAGGAGCCGATGTTGGTGCCGGTAAGCACGATTTCGCGGTAGCCGGCTTCGGCCAGGCGCCTGGCCCTGGCCACGAGTTCGCCGGCGGGAACGCTGCGCTCGGCACCTCGCACCGCCGGGATCACGCAGAACGAGCAGGCGTTGGCGCAACCCTCGGCAACTTTCAGCCAGGCCCGCGTGTGCCCCCCGCCCGCTCCCGGCCCGGGCGGCCGCTCGGGACCGGGGGTCAGGCCGTACCAGGACGCGACGACGCCGGCGATCTCGTCCTTCTGGGCGTTGCGTGCCGCCAGGCGTACTCCCGGCAACCGACCGAATTCGGCGGAGGCGTAGTCGACGGCGCAGCCCGTCACCACGATCCGCGCGTCGGGGTTGTGGCGGAGCGCCCTCCGGACCAGCTGGCGGCTCTGGCGATCCGCCTCATGGGTGACGGTACAGGTGTTGATGACGTAGATGTCGGCCCCCTGATCGAAGGGCACGACCGCCAGGTCGGCCTGCAACTGCGCCAGCAGGTTCACGGTCTCGGCCTGGTTGGTCTTGCAGCCGAGCGTCGCGAACGCGATGGTGGGAACTCCCGACATTCCGCCGATCTTACCGTGACGCGCCGCTTTCGCCGAAAACATAACCCAAGGTTAACCCGACCTTCCCCTCGTTTTAGTTTACCTACCGGCCGGCCGCACGTTACGCTCTCCGTTCAGAACCGGGGATTCTGCCAGAGACGGAGCCCCCGCACGGGGCGGGAGCGACCAGGCGATTTTGAGGGGTTTTTGGTCTTGAGTCTCACTTTTCACACGACTGCGGGCGCGCTGATGCCCGTGCCGTTTCAGGGCGCGGTGCTGTACGGCGCGGCGCCGGAAGTGCCGCTGGGGCGTGACGAAGTGCGCCTCCTCCTGGCAGGTTTCCAGGATCACTTCAACGTTCTCCTCCCTTACATCCAGTGCCACCACTCCCACGTCTACGTGCCGCTCTCTGCCCCCGAAGAGGGTTATCACGCCTCGTTCTCGGGGCAGTTCACGCTGGAGGAGGTGCGGCCCTTCTTCCGGATGGCGCCCAACGCGCTCACCGTCGTGGACGGGCGCCCCTGGGGATTCTTCCGCATCCGCTTGATGGCGGTGGCCGAGGACCTGACTTTCGAGCGCGTGGCCGAGATCGAGGTCCTGTCGGCCCAGGAGTCTCCCGAGGCGGGCTTCGAGCTGTTCTGGGCAGAGCCGGAGCGCGAGCCGCAGCACATCCGCGTCTACGATCGCCGGCCCGGCGAGGGCCAGCAGGCGATCGGCGGCCTGGTCAACCGGTGGGCCCACAAGATCCGGCAGACCCAGATCCTCACCAAGGAAGAGAAAGCCGCCCTGCTGGCGGCTACGCCCTGATCGTGCCCGCAAGCGCCGACGCCGGGGTGATCCTGGCGTCCGCTTCCCCGCGCCGGGCGGAACTCCTGCGGCAGATCGGCGTGGCGTTCCGGGTGGCCACCGACTGCCAGGTCGACGAGACGGTCCAACCAGGCGAAGACCCGATCCGGGCGGCAGAGCGGCTGGCCCGCGAAAAGGCCGCCGCCTGCCGGGAGCGATACCCCGAGTCCCGGGCCGTCGTCGCCGCGGACACGATGGTGGTGCTGGACGGCAAGATCCTGGGGAAGCCGGCCGACCCCGCCGAGGCCGCGGCCATGCTTGGCGCCCTGTCGGGCCGGACCCACGACGTGGTGACGGGCTGGGCGGTCGCGGGCCCCGACCGGGTCCTGGCGGGAGCAGAGATCACGCGCGTGCGATTCCGGGTCTTGACGGCCCCCGAGATCGCAACCTACGTCGCGACCGGGGAGCCCCTGGACAAGGCGGGGGCATACGGCATCCAGGGGCGCGCCGCGGTCTTCGTGCCCGAGATTTCCGGCGACTACTTCACCGTGGTGGGCCTCCCGCTGTCCCGCGTCGGAGAAGCGTTGAAGTCGCTCGGGATCCCATTTGGCACCTGAAGTAGAAGATCTTGTAACAAGCTGTTCGGGGGCGCGCGCGGGACGAAAGGCTATAATGCCTCCCACGCGGCCTTTGCCACATTTTCCTGACAGCTATTTTCCAACGAAAGGTTACACTCGGTGTTCGATCGCATCATGGGCCGGTTCAGCCGCGACATGGGAATTGACCTGGGCACGGCCAACACACTGGTCTTCGTGCGCGGCAAGGGCATCGTCCTGCGGGAGCCCTCGGTCGTCGCCATCCAGCAGAACCAGCGAAACGTCGCCTTGGCCGTGGGCGAAGAGGCCAAGCAGATGCTGGGCCGCACCCCCGGAAACATCATCGCCATCCGCCCGTTGATGGACGGCGTCATCGCGGACTTCGACGTCGCCGAGACGATGCTCAAGCACTTCATCCAGAAGGCGCACGACGGCGGCGGCTGGTTCCGTCCGCGCATGGTCATCGGCATCCCTTCAGGCGTCACGGGCGTCGAGCGGCGGGCCGTGCAGGACGCGGCCTATCAGGCCGGCGCCCGCGAGGTCTACCTTATCGAGGAGCCGATGGCGGCGGCCATCGGGGCCGGCTTGCCCGTGTCCGAGCCCACGGGCTCGATGATCGTGGATATCGGCGGCGGCACGACCGAGGTGGCGGTGATCTCGCTGGGAGGCATCGTGGTTTCCAAGTCGGTGCGCATTGCCGGCGACGAGTTGACCGATTCGATCGTCCACTTCCTCAAGAAGGTGCACAACCTCTCGATCGGCGAGCGCACGGCCGAGGAAATCAAGATCAGGCTGGGATCGGCCTATCCGCGGGGCGACGAGAAGATCATGGAGGTGCGCGGCCTCAACCTCGTGAGCGGCCTGCCGCGCACGGTCACCATCAGCTCGTCGGAGGTGCGCGAGGCCATCCAGGAGCCTGTCACGGCCATCGTGGACGCCGTCCGCGACACCCTGGAGAAGACCCCGCCCGAACTGGCCGCCGACATCATCGACCGCGGCATCGTACTCGCGGGCGGCGGCGCCCTGCTGCAGGGCCTCGACGAACTTATCAGCCACGACACCGAGATGCCGGTCCACATCGCCGACGATCCGCTGTCCTGCGTGGTCCTGGGCACCGGTCGCGTCCTGGAGGAGTTCCCGACACTGAAAAGAGTCGTCGGCACGGCCTAAAATCTAGGTAATGAGGAAGATCTCCATGAGGGCCGCCCGCCGCCGTGCCCCGGTAGCGCCGTAGGCCGCCGACCGTGCCCGCAGCCGCCACCGCGCGATGGCCCATCCGCGACGTGGGGTTCGCCCTCGCGATCCTCGCACTCGCGGGCGTGACGAGCTGGAGCAGCGGCCGGAGCATGCTGCTGCCCGAGTTGCTCAGCCCCGGGCTACGGCTGGTGCAGGCCGGCTACTCGGCCGTGCGCGGCGGGGCGGGCTACCTCCAGGATCTCGACCGGCTGACGCGCGAGAACCATGCGCTCGGGATCAAGGTCAACGATCTGCAGCGCGAACTCACGCGGCGTGCGGAGATCGAGTCCGAAGTGGTGAGATTGCGACAGCTCGTGGGCCTGGCGAGCGCCATTCCCGAAAAGGGCCGGTTCGCCAGGATCATCGGCCGCTCGCCGGACAACTGGCACGCGCGCGTGTACGTCGACCGGGGGCGACGAGACGGGGTCGCCGAGGGCGCGGTCGTGATGGCGCCCCAAGGCGTGGTCGGCAAGGTCATGCATGCGGGAGAACGCGTCGCGCAGGTCGGCCTCCTGACGGATCCCGACAACGAGGTCTCGTGCCTCAACCAGCGTTCCCGGTCTCCCGGTGTCGTCGCGGGCGAAGGCGAGGCGACCCTCGTGATGAAGTACCTCCAGCAGCAGGTCGATTTCCGCGTGGGCGACATGCTGGTCACGAGCGGCATGGGCGGCGTCTACCCCAAGGGCCTGCCGCTGGGCCGGGTCGCGCGGGTCCTGCGACATCCGAACGCCATCACTCCCCAGGTGACCGTCGTGCCCGAGGCCGACCTGGATCGGCTGGAAGAGGTGCTCATTCTCGATCCCCTGCCGGGGGTCCTGAAGTGATCTCCTGATGAAATCCCGGGAAGGGTCGCACCGCGAAGGTGGGTCGCTGGCCTGGATTCTCGGCCTGATCGTCCTGGTGGCGCTGGGCGGCTTCCAGGTCTCGCCGCTGGCGCAGTGGGGTGCCGTGCGGGTGGACGTGCTGCTGGCGGCCTCGATGGCCTGGGCGGCGCTTGCCGGGCCGAGGCGCGGGCTCGTGTTCGGCATGGCGTCCGGCATCGTCCAGGACTTCCTGGTCGGCGGCGGGGTCACCTTCACGGCGCTTCGCGGCCTGCTCGGCTTCCTGGCCGGGACCGTCCGGCCGGTCCTCAACCTGCGCCAGGCGGTCTTCATCGTCCCCCTCGTGGCGGCGGCTACCGTCGCCCAGGAAGCGCTCCTGGCCCTGCTGCATCGCAACTGGCCGCATTTCGTGGCAATCTGGCTGCCGGCCGTGGTGTCCAACGCGCTGGTGTCCTGGCCGCTGTATCTGGCGTTCCGGGCGATCTGGCGCCCGTGGCGTGCCGCCGGCGCGTCCCCCGCCCCGCGGAGGACGTGATGGACTCCGCCAAGGCCCAGGTCTCGCCCCGCTTCCGGACGCTCGCGTTCTCGGGCGTCATCGCATTCCTCATCTTGCTGCTCATGGGGCGTCTGTTCACGCTCCAGGTCGTGGGCGTCTCGGAGTTCCGGGAACGGGCCGAGGGCAACCGCCTCCGCGTCATCCTCGAACCGGCGCCGCGCGGCGTCATCAGCGACCGGCACGGGCAAACTCTCGCCGCAAGCCGCCTCTCGTACTCGGTGACGCTCTACCCGATCAAGCTGACGCGCAAGCAGACCGACGAAGTCATCGACCGCCTCGGCAAACTGCTGGGCGTCTCCACGGCGGAAGTCCGGGCGAAGCGCGAGAAGGCCTCAAGCCTGCCGGTGCGCGTCCTTTCGGACATCGACGAGCGAACCATCGCGCTCATCGCCGAGAATCAGCACAAGCTCCCCGGAGTCTCGATCGATCCGGTCACGGTGCGGCACTACCCGCGCGGGCGCTTTGCCGCGCATCTGCTCGGGTACACGGGCGAAGTCACCGACACCGAACTCGAGGTCCTCGCCGCACAAGGGTACCGCCCCGGCGACGTGATGGGCCGCACGGGCCTGGAGCGCGTCTTCGACATCCACCTGCGCGGCGTTCCGGGCCGGCAACAGGTCGAGGTGGACAACCGCGGGCGCCCCATGCGTACGCTGGCCGAAATCCCGCCGATCCCCGGAAAGGACCTGCGCATCGCCCTCGACGCCGAGTTGCAGGAGGTGGCCGAAAGGGAGCTGGAAGGCAAGATCGGCGCGATCGTGTGCCTGGAGCCAAGCACCGGCGAGATCCTGGCGCTCGCCAGCTCCCCGGATTTCGACCCCAACATGTTCGCCGGCCGGATAAAGCCCCAGGACTGGCGAGCCATCAACAGTCCGGTGAAACCGCTGCTCAACCGGGCCATCTCGTCGGCCTATCCGCCGGGCTCGATCTTCAAGATCGTCACGAGCGTCGCGGCGATGGAAGCCGGCGTCGTGCGCGAGGACTCCAAGTTCATGAGCACGGGGGTGTACTACGTGGGCAACCGGATGTTCCGCGACTGGAAGGAAGGCGGCTTCGGGCGGGTCGATTTCCACAAGGCCCTGGTGATGTCCATCGACACCGTGTACTACGAACTGGGCCTGCGCCTCGGGCCGGATCGCATGGCCGCCGCTGCGAGAGCCTTCGGCCTGGGCAGCCCCACCGGCATACTTCTCGGGCACGAAGCGGCCGGCCTCATTCCCGATTCGGCCTGGAAGCGCGAACGCTTCAAGGAAAAGTGGTATCCGGGCGAGTCGGCCAACATGTCCATCGGCCAGGGCTGGGTCAACATCACGCCAATCCAGGCGGCCGTCATGATCGCGACGGTCGCCAACGGTGGGCGGGTCGTGCGCCCCAAGCTGGCGCTGCCGCCGGGCGAGGATGAGGCGGCCGACCCCGGGATCGTGAATCGCTGGAAACCCGAGACGTGGAAGATGGTACGCGGTTCGCTGGCCGATGTCGTGTCGCACGGCACCGGTACCGCGGCCAAGGTGCCCGGCTACACGTCGGGGGGCAAGACGGGATCCGCCGAGGCGGTGAAGGGCCAGAAGACGCACGGCTGGTTCGTCTGCTACTCGCCGGCGGACAAGCCGCGCATCGCCATTTCCGTCCTCCTCGAGAAAGCCGGGCATGGCGGGTCGGTCGCCGCGCCGATTGCGGGCAAGCTGCTCCGGCAGTTCTACGGCATCCCCGAGGCCACTGCATCCCCGACACCCGCGCCCGGAGCGCATTATCGTACTCCGAGGCCCTCCCGATCCCCGGCGCCGGCAGGTCCTTCCGGTTCGGCGGTGGTAGAATGAGCGGCGATCTGGAGTACGTCATGGCTGAAGACACCGTTCTCGCGACCCCCGAGGAAGGGACCGACATCCCGGCCGAGGGCGCCTCGCCCGATGTTCGTTTCAAGGGCTGGCGGGGCGGCCTGCTGATCGCTTTGCCGGCCGCCGAGCCCTGGGAGGCTGTGCGGGAGGCGCTCGACGCGCGCTTGGCGCTGGCACGCGACTTCTGGGATGGCGCGCCGGCCACCCTGGATTTGGGCAATCGCGACCTGGATGGTGCCGAGTTCGAGGCGCTATGCGATCACCTCCAGGAGGCATACGGCCTGGAGCCGGCCGGCGTGGTCGCGGCTTCGGCCGCGCTGCGCGACTGCGCGGCCTCGCGGGGCCTGGATACATTCGAAGAACTGCCGGCCCGGCCCCCCAAGCCCGAGCCGCCAAACCCGCGCGAGCAGACGCGCTACTTGAAGGGCACCGTCAGATCGGGCACGGTGATGGAATCCGCGGGTAACCTGGTGATCGTCGGCGACGTCAACGCCGGGTCCGAGTTGCGGGCGGCCGGAGACATCGTGGTGATGGGTACCCTGCGCGGCGTCGCGCATGCCGGGTACGGCGGCGATCTCACGGCGCAGATCCTGGCGATCAACCTCCGGCCCACCCAGTTGCGCATCGGCGACCTGATTGCCCGGGCGCCGGACGGCAACCAGCCGCCGCTCAGCAAGTTCCCCGAGAAGGCGACCGTCGAGAATGGCGAGATCCACGTCCTGCCGCTCTGAACCCCGGGCTTGACCCGGGAGTGACCCACACACAACGGAACCCCGGGCTTGACCCGGGAGTGACCCACGTTCCGGATCCGCCCGCAACAACACTTAAAACGTAATCCACCATTAAGCGCCTTGTGAATCTGTTAAAATGGCAATAGCCGTTTCCTTGGTTCGTTTCGCGGTTGTCGTTCGTTTTTGATTCCTGCGGAGGTGTCCGGATGTCCAGTGGTCGGGTCATTGTCATCACCTCGGGCAAGGGGGGCGTCGGCAAGACCACGACGACCGCCAACCTGGGCATGGCCCTGGCGAGCATGGGCGAGAAGGTCGCGCTCATCGACGCCGACATCGGCCTGCGCAACCTGGATCTGATCCTGGGCCTCGAAAACCGCATCGTCTACGACATCGTGGACGTCGTCGAAGGCCGCTGCAAGCTGCGCCAGGCCCTCATCAAGGACAAGCGGTTGCCCAACCTCGTGCTGCTCCCGGCCGCTCAGACGCGCGACAAGAGCGCGGTCAACCCCGACCAGATGCGGCAGCTCATCACGGACCTGCAGGCCGACGGCTTCGGCTACATCCTCATCGACTGCCCCGCGGGCATCGAGCAGGGCTTCCGCAACGCGACCGCCGGCGCCACCGAAGCGATCATCGTGACCAATCCCGAAGTCTCGGCCGTCCGCGACGCCGACCGCATCGTGGGCCTGCTCGAGGCCGCCGAGTTGCGCAATCCCTCGCTGGTGGTCAACAAGATCAAGCCCCACATGGTCAAGAACGAGACGATGATGAGCGTCGAGGACGTGCAGGAAATCCTGTCGATCCGCCTGCTCGGCATCGTTCCCGACGACGAGGCCATCGTCAATTCGAGCAACCGTGGCGAGCCCGTCACCCTCCAGGACGGCACCCGCGCCGGCACCGCCTACCGCAACATCGCCCGCCGTATCCGGGGCGAGGACGTGCCGCTGATGGATCTCGAGGAAGGCGGCTTCCTCACGCGTATCCGCAAGCTGTTCGCCGGCGCGCGCTAGGAGGTGGGGCCCATGTCCGTGATCGCGTTCCTCGACCGGCTCTTCGGGCGCTCCGAGAGCAGCCGGGACACCGCCAAGAGCCGCCTCAAGCTAGTGCTGATGCACGATCGCGCCGCCATCCCGGCCGCCGTGCTGGATCAGATGCGGGCCGAGGTCATGGCCGTGCTGTCCAAGTACGTCGAGATAGACCAGTCCGCCCTCGAAATGAACCTCGAGCGGTCCGAAGGCTCGATCGCCCTCCTGGCCAACATCCCCATCCTGGGCGTGCGCAAGCAGGTCACCATCGAGACCGAGGAACGCGTCCCAGAGGCCGCGCTCAGCTAGGGACGGGTCGAGCGACCGTGGGTTTCCTCGCCGGATCGGTCGCGTTAATGAGCCGGTTGCGGGCCGTTCGGCAACGCGGATGCCGGCGGTCTTCTTTCCACCCCGGGCCGATCGGCCGATGAGACAACTTCCGGGCGCCTTGTATCATGGCGCCGGAAGGATGCACCTGGACTAGATGGCAGCGATCGGCGCCGGAGCCCGCCTCTGGCGGCAATTCGACTGGCTGTTGCTGCTGGCGTTGACCGGCATCCTCGCCATCTCGCTGGCCTGCATCTTCAGCGTCACGCACAATACCGCCCACCGCGACGATCTCGCCCAGCAGTTCCTGATGATCTGGCCGGCTCTCGCGCTCGCCCTGGTGCTGGCCGGCTACGGCTACGAATGGCTGCGGCCCACGGCGCGCATCATCTACGCGCTCAACCTCATCCTCCTGGTGGCCGTGATGGTCGCCGGGCACTCGGCCCTGGGCGCCCAGCGCTGGATCGGGATCGCGGGCTTCCGGTTCCAGCCGTCCGAATTTGCGAAGCTCGCGCTGATCATCACGCTGGCCAAGGTGCTGTCCGAGAAGAACGTCCATTCGCCCGAAGGCATCTTCACCGTCCTGGCGACGGTGGGCGTGCCCTTCATCCTCATCTTCAAGCAACCCGACCTGGGCACGTCCCTGGTGTACGGCGCCATCGCCGTGGGGATGCTTTTCTGGGCAGGGATGCCGGCCTCGGCCGTGCTCAAGCTTGCCACTCCCCTGGTCTCGGTCGTGCTGTACTTCGCCGGCTTCGGCTGGTGGATCCTGTACCTGCTCGCGCTCGGCGTCTTCCTCGCATGGACGCGAAAACAGAACTGGGCGCTGCCGCTGGGGATCTGGGTGGTCAACGCCGTCGCCGGCATCGCCGCCACGCGCGTGTGGGACCTGCTCAAGGAATACCAGAAGCGGCGCATCCTGACCTTCCTGAACCCCGAGGCCGATCCGCTGGGATCCGGCTATCACGTCATCCAGTCGAAGATCGCCATCGGCAGCGGCGGGCTGTGGGGCAAGGGCCTGCTGCACGGCACCCAGACCCAGTTGCACTTCATCCCCGAGCAGCACACCGACTTCATCTTCTCGGTGGTGGGCGAGGAACTCGGCTTCGCAGGCGGCTTCGCCCTGCTCCTGCTGTACGCCATCTACATCGGCCGCGGCGTGGCGATCGCCCATCAGGCGTCAAACGCCTTCGGGTCGCTGCTCGCCATCGGCATCGTGACGATGATGCTCTTCCACGTGGTGGTCAACGTGGGCATGGCCACGGGTCTCCTGCCTGTCGTGGGGATCCCCCTGCCGCTCATGAGCTACGGCCGCACGGCGCTGATCACCAACTTGCTGGCCTTCGGCCTCCTGGAAGCCGTGGCGATGCGACGAAAGAAGATACTTTTCTAGACCCCTTTCGGCTTGACTCGTGATGCGAGCGCGCCCACAGCAGACCCGCCGAAGCGTACTCTCTGCCGTACGTGAGGCGGGGCTGCGCGGACGTAAGCCGCATCAGATCAGGGCGAAAGGGGTCTAGAGCGCCCACTCCACCGAGGTGAGGTACTTGCCGTACTCGGTGCTCAGGTAGTTGGGCGAGGGGCCCAGGTACTCCCAGCGGTACTGCCACTCGGAGCGCCAGTTGAGGCCGGCGGCGAACTTGTGGACGGCGCCCAGGGCGACCTGATGGGAGAGGTACGGCCGGCCCTCGGGCGTGCGGGGATCGGCGAAGTTGCCGTACAGGGCGTACACGCGGTCGCTTTCGCCAAGCGGGCCGTCGACGTCCACGTACCAGCCGCGGCGAGGGGCGGCCTCGAAGTCCTTGCCGGATTCGGTGCCATAGGCGAACGCTTCGACCCACTCGGCCTGCACGGTGAGCCGAAACAGGGCAAACCGGGCGTGCACGCCGTAGTTGCGCCGGAAGACCTTGACCGGCGGCACGAGCGGCCGTGGGCCCAGGCCGCCCAGGTAACCCAGTTCGTTGCCGACCAGGGCCGACACGCCGATCTGGTCGGTCGGGCTCGTCTGCCAGTCGAAGCGGGCGAAGAGATCCTTGTCGGCGTTGTCGTCCAGGCGGTTGGGGCCGCTGCCGTTTAGTACGCCGAAGTAGTAGCGGGAGTCGCCCGACCGGCCGAAGACCAGGGCGCCGATGTCGTGGCGCCATGACAGCGTGGACGGCTGGTAGTCCACCGCGCCGAGGCTACCCAGCACGTCGGACATCGGCGTCTCCTCGGGAGCGATGGCGAGCGGCGGAAACGCCGTGGTGAAGCCCTGGTAGCCGAACGGCACGCGGAACTGGCCGATCTGCAGGCCGCCGCCGCGATCGGGATCGGCCAGCGCCATGAAGGCATCCTTGAGTTGCGGCACGAAAAGGGGGCGCTGCGCCGACCCACCCGCGAGGCGCCAGGTCTGCCGTTGCAGGAAGGCGTCCTCGAGGTCGGGGTTGGTGATGGGATCGCGGATCACCTGGCTGATCTCGCCGGATAGCCGCACGCCGATCCCCTGAGTGAGCCCCTGCTCGACCGTCAGCTCCACGAAGGGCAGGCGGCCGGTGATCTGCGTGTTGACCAGGGGAACGGCGCCGATCTGGTCCCTGAATCGGTCGATTCCGCCTGTCCCGCCGGCGATCGTGGGCTCGTTTCCCACCTCGGCGACGGCCCGCACTTTCATCCCGGCGGCCGCCGAACCGGTGGCATAGCCGGTGAAGGGGAGCTGGGCGGATGAATGGCCGGGGATGCCCGGGAATCCTGTACCTTGCGCCATGGCCGGCGCCGCGAAGCCCAGCCCGCCGGCCCCGAGGCTCACCAAAATCGCGGCCGGCCAGAATCCCGGTAGGATCCCGACCGGCGGAAAGTTGGCTCTGCCCATGGCTGTACCGATCCTAGGAGAGGTGGCGCCCCCTTTCCGTCATTAATGTCACCGCCGGCACTACCGGAAATCGCGGCTCACGACCTTGAAGCCGGACGTGCGCAGCGGTTCGGCCTGCTCGGCCCGGATGTTGGTCACCCCGTCGCGGCGCTCCAGGCGCCCGCCGATCACGAGGGCGCCCGAGGTCAGGATAGCGCTGCGGTGCCGATCGTAGACATCGGGCGTGCACACCACGTTGACCAGGCCTGTCTCGTCCTCGAGCGAGAGGAAGAGCATGCCCTTGGCGGTGGGCGGGCGATTGCGGACGATGACCGTGCCCCCCACCTGCACCCATTGCCCCGACGGCACGGCCGGCAGGTCGGCGGCGGCCAGGATGCCCCTCCTGCGCAAGTCGTCGCGGGCGAACGACATGGGGTGCTCGCCCGTGCTGACGCCCGTCCCCCGGATGTCGGCCACCAGTTCCTCCATGGGGGACATGGTCTCCAGTTCGAACGGCTCGTCGGCGGGTTCGGCCCCGGCCAGCAAGCCCCGGCGATAGTCGGCCAGGCCCTGCACCTGCCAGAGGGCCTCCCGCCGCCCCCCGCCGGCCGTGCCGGGGGGCATCAGCGGCGCCAGGGCGCCGATGGCGGCCAGTTGCTCGACCTCGTCGCCATGCAGCGGCACGCGGCGCATGAAGTCGGCCAGGGAACCGAACGGTCGCTCGGCGCGGGCCGCGCAGACCGCCTGGGCGGCGGCCTCGCGCAGGTGCTGGACGTAGCGGAAGCCCAGGCGGACGGCCAGGCGGCCCTGCGACCGGCCGGGCTTGGAGGCCGGCGCCGGCCCCGCCAGGGGCTCCGATGCCGGCTCTCCCGTCGCTTCCAGGGTGCAGTTCCAGTCCGAGCGGGTCACGTCCACCGGGCGCACCGCGACCCCGTGGCGCTGGGCGTCGCGGATGAGCGTGGACGGGTGGTAGAAGCCCATCGGCCAGTTGTTGAGGAGGCAGGCCAGGAAGGCCTCGGGGTGGTGGGCCTTGAGGTAGGCCGTGGCGTACGCGATGAGCGCGAAGCTGAAGCTGTGGGCCTCGGGGAAGCCGTACTGGGCGAACGACGTGATGTGCTTGACCACCTCGTCGGCCATGGGCCCCGTGACGCCGCGGGCGGCCATGCCATCGCGCAACTCGCGCTCGATGTCGCTCATGGCCTCGACGCTGCGCTTGAAGCCCATGGCGCGGCGCACGCGTTCGGCCTGGGCGCCGGTGAAGCCGGCCATGACCATCGACATCTTCATCACCTGCTCCTGGAAGATGGGCACGCCCAGCGTGCGCTCCAGGACCGGCACCAGGTCGGGGTGCGGGTAGGTAACCTCCTGCCGGCCGGCCCGGCGCTCCATGAACGGGCTCACCATCTGGCCGGTGATGGGTCCCGGGCGGATGAGGCCGATGGACACGACCAGGTCGTAGAAGCGGCGGGGCCGCAACCTGGGCAGGATGTTCATCTGGGCGCGGCTCTCCACCTGGAAGACGCCCACCGTGTCGGCCTCGCACAGCATGTCCCAGATGGCCGGATCGTCGTCGGGCAGGCGGCCGTAATCGACCGCAACGCCCTCGTAGCGGGCGATCATGGGCTGGGCATCCTGGAGCACGCCCATCATCCCCAGGCCCAGCAGGTCTATTTTCAAGATGCCGAGATCGGCGCAATCCTCCTTGTCCCAGACGATGACCGTGCGGCCGGGCATGGTGGCGGGCTCCAGCGGCACCACCTCGTCGAGGCGGCCCTGGCAGACCACCATGCCGCCCGAATGCTGGCCCAGGTGGCGGGGCAGGTGCTGGATCTGGCTGGTAAGGGCGAGCAGTTGCAGCGTGCGAGGGTGGCGCGGGTCGATGCCGGCCTCTTCCAGGCGTGCCAGCGTGGCCGCGCGATCCGCCATGTCGTGGTGGAAGAAGCTCTTGGAGACGCGATCGAGCACCTCGGGCGCGAAACCCAGGACCTTGCCCACGTCGCGCACGGCGCTGCGCCCGCGGTAGGTGATGACGTTGGCCGTCATGGCCGCGCCGCTGGGTGTGTTGTCGGTTCCCCATCCGGCGCTTTTGCCGCCATCCGTGGCGGCGCCGGACGGGGCCCCATAACGCCGGTAGACGTACTGAATCGCCTCCTCGCGCAGGTCGCCGCTGGGCAGGTCCAGATCGATGTCGGGCCACTCGCCGCGATCCTCCGACAGGAAGCGCTCGAAGAGCAGGCCCCGGGCCACCGGATCCACCGCCGTGATGCCCAGGACGTAGCAGACGACGCTGTTGGCGGCCGAGCCGCGCCCCTGCACGAGGATCCCCCGCTCGCGGCAGAAGCGCACGATGTCCTCGACGATCAGGAAGTAGCCTGGCAGATCCAGCTTCTCGATGAGCGCCAGTTCGCGCGCCACCTGGGCCGTGACGGCCGGCGGGACGCCGTCGGGGTAGCGACGGGGGCACCCGGCGGCCACCAGGTCGCGCAACCGGTCCATCGGCGTCTTGCCCGGCGGGAGCGGGTAGTCGGGGAAGCGGTAGCCCAGATCCTCGAGCGTGAAGGCGCAGCGCTCGGCAATGGCCAGCGAGGCGCGCAGGGCCTCGGGGAGATCCCGGAACAATCGCTCCATCTCGAGCGGCGCCTTCAGGTAGCGCTCGGCGTGGAGCGGCAGGCGGCGCTCGCCGGCCTCCTCGAGGGTCGTCTTGTAGCGGATGCAGGTCAGCACGTCGTGCAGGGCGGCGCGGTCGGGGCTGGCATAGCGCACGTCGTTGGTGGCCACGACGTCCACCCCCAGGCGCCGGGCCGCGTCGAGAGCCGCCCGGTTGTGGCGCTCGTCCTCGCGCTGCCGGTGCCGGCGCACCTCGAAGGCCACGTCCCGCGGGCCGAAGGCCGCGACCGCCCGCTCGTACTGCCCGGCGCCGTCGGGGGGAACGAGCGCGAACAGGCCCTCGCAGCCGGCACCGAGCTCCTCCCAGGTGAGCGGCGCGCCGAACTCGGTGGCCTGCGGCTTGGTGAGGCGGCTCTTGGCGAGCGTGAGCAGGCGGCAGAGCCGCTTGTAGGCCGGCCGATCGGTCACCAGCACCGCCAGGCGCGAGCCGGGCACGTCGTCGGGCGTCCGGGCCTTCTTCGCGGCCGCATGGAACGCCTCGAACGACTCGACGACCAGCAGATCGGCCCCGACCAGCGCCCGCACGCCGGCATGGCGCGCCTCCTTGTAGAAGCGCGGGGCGCCATACAGGCCGTCGCGGTCGGTGAGGGCCAGCGCGGGGTAGCCCAGCTCCTTGGCCCGCGCGATCAGCTCCTCGGGGACCGAGGCCCCGTCCAGGAAGGAAAACGCGCTCTTGGCGCGGAGTTCGACGTAAGTCATCGCCGGAGTAGAAACCTTGTTCTACCCTACCTCCGCCGAGGCGAGCCTGTAAACCCTGGCGACAGTGTCCGGGTGAATTCATCGTGACGCGACCACCGGCCGTAGGCCCTGCTTCTGGTCAAATGGGGCATGGTTGGCGGGAGCATGCGTCGCGGAGCATCGGTATGGCCCCCAGATCAGTCTTCCCGTCCGACGCCACGCAGGCTGAGCCACCCGCCACCAGGCGGGAGCGCGGTGTCAAGAGCTGAGAACCGGCATTACACGCGGCCGCGGTTGACACAGGAATGACCAACCGTTGAACCCGGCCTCCCGCCAAGAACCGCGAAACAGCCGCGCTAAGGCACCCAGACGTAGAGGTAGACTGTCAGGGCCGGCGTGAGCGCATCGCACTGCGCGACGGCAACGTTTACTTCGCCGTTGATCGGGAAGCGATCCTGCTTATCGGTGATCGCGGCATTGGTGCTGTCCACCAGCCGCGCACGAGGATGCACGAACGAGTCGGTCGCGGTGTTCGACAGCGTCAACAGTGTGGCGCCGTCCCTGAGGGTCACCAGCGTATCGGTGGTGCCGGGCGCGCCGGGGTCGAAGTCCAGGTAAATGGCCTGGAGAAAGCCATTGATGGCCTTGCTATCCGCGTTGCCCGACGCCGAGCCGGCACTTCCTGAGGTGTTGACGGCGACCACGTATGTTTCGATTCGCGGCATGCTGGTGCCCTCCGGATGTAGCCTACCCGACTTGTAGAC
>Ga0194120_10004701_pt1 | contig 20772 bp, 17 predicted proteins | sample TA2MahCa65mmetaG_FD_148642 | JGI IMG/M metagenome (GOLD analysis project Ga0194120, IMG submission 148642) | Freshwater microbial communities from Lake Tanganyika, Tanzania - TA2015019 Mahale Deep Cast 65m | ecosystem: Environmental > Aquatic > Freshwater > Lake | place: Tanzania: Lake... | reverse complement strand
AGACATCAGCCATGCGATGGAAGGAACCAGTCCTTGCTCCAACGCCAAAGCGCTCAACCGTTTCTTGGACGAGGTGGAACCTTGGATGCCTTTGCTTCGCCTCTTTGCCAAGAACGTCTCCTACAAGGGAACCACGCGCGTGCATCTGGCGGGACGCTGGAAGCAGGGATACAAGGAACCTCTTGGGTTATCACGTCGTTGGAGCCGGAGAAGGGTCTCGAACTCTACGAGAAGCGCAGGAAGAGAAGCGCATGAAGATCGAGGAGAGTTTCAAAGACCTGAAGTCGCTTCTGCACCTGGACAGACTGATGAACAAGAGCCGGGAGCGGATGGAGAAGACGATCGCCTTGACGCTCATCGCCTACGCGTTGGGCTACTTGTACGCGTTGGGCTACTTGGTGGGCGAAGCGGCGCGGGATGCTCTCTACGCGAAAAACACAGGAGTCCTACTCCCCGCTCTTCGTCCTCCTGAAACATCGGATCCCTCGCGCGCCAACGGATTCACGCTCGCCGTCGGATCGAGATTAGCCGTCATCGGATCCCTCGCGCGCACAAACGGACGCAGAACATCCGTCGCGACGCCTATCAACGGTGGATACTCCTCGTCGCGCCTACTGTCCCAACTTAGCGGAGCAGGTCAATTCATGAACCTCATCAGCACGAGCCGAGGGACCTGCGTCGGCGTTCGACGCCGTGCGCTTCCGCCTCGAGATTCTACCTGTCCGGTTCAAGCAGAACCTTGATCGAGTCGGCACCCGAGCGTACCAGCTCGATACCTTCCACGTACGAACCGAGCGGGAGCCGGTGCGTCACGATCTTCGAGGCGTCGATCCTGCCGCGCGCGAGCATGTCGATGGCAATGGGATAACAGTAGGGCCCCAAGTGCGACCCGTGGATGTTGAGCTCTTTCGTGTCGCCGATGATCGTCCAGTCGACCGTGACGGGCTCGCGCATCACACTGAACTCGACGAACGTCCCCAGCTTGCGCAGCATGAGAAGTCCCTGACGAACCGCCGCCGGGTGCCCGGTCGCCTCGATATACACGTCGCACCCGTATCCCTCGGTCATGTCGAGCACCCGCTGGACGGCGCCGTCGGTGGACGGATTCACCGTCTCGTCCGCTCCGAGAGCCTGCGCGACTTCGAGCCGACGGTCGCTCAGGTCGACGGCGACCAGACGCGCCGGGCTCTTCAGACGCGCCGCAGCGACCATACCGAGACCCAGCGGACCCATACCGGCGATCACGACGGTATCGCCCAATGCGATCTCCCCGCGCTCGACGGCGTGGATCGAACACGCCAGGGGCTCGATCAGCGCCGCCTGCCACGACGGGATCGAATCGGGAACGCGGTACACGCGAGCGTTCTCCGGGAACGCCATCCGCCTCGTCCATCCGCCGTGCACCGACTTTCGGAAGCCGAAGATGTCGTGCACCTGGCACATCCAATACTGCCCGCGTTGGCAGTACCGACACGCGCCGCAGGGCACGATCTGCTCCGCGATGGCGGTGTCACCGACAGCCAGCCCGTGGCGGCTCGCAGCGCCGTCTCCGAGCTCGACGACGGTTCCAATGAACTCGTGCCCCGGCACGACGGGTCCCTGGACGTATCCGGCACGGTCCTCATCTCCCCAGAACAGGGGAGCTCCGGTGAAGCACTTGACGTCGCTCGCGCAGATGCCGCACGCCGACACATCGATCACCACCTCACCCGGTCCGGCAGCAGGAACCGAAACGTCCTCCCATCGGTAGTCGAAGGGCCCGTGGCACACGACGGCGGGTTGCTGGTTCGCTGGCATGTCGTGCTCCCGATCAGGCGTGGTTCAGGGACCAGTCGAACGGCGCGTAGATGACCCGAACCTCGAGAAGGTTCTGACGCAGGTATCCCTGCCCCTCATCGGGAGCCAGGCAGAGCAACACGAAGCGCAGAACGTCCGCCTCGGATTCGCCGAAGTCGCGGTGGAACCAACGAAAGACCGCTGGCAGCGTGACTTCCGCCCGGTCGTGGTCGATCACGACGCGCGATCTCACGAATGCGCGCGCTGCGTCTTCGAGCTGCTCCTCGATCCGTTCCGGCTCGTACATCGCCAGCGAGGGACACGATCTGGCGCCGAAGACGAGAGCGAAGTGGATGCGCGGATCACACTCGCCCATGGCGAACGCGCGACGCGGATCTCGGACCGAGAAGGGGCGCGGCAGCAGCGGGTGTTTCCAGCGGTTCGCTCGAAGAACCCCATGCTGGATCTGATCCATCGAGAAGAGCAGGCCACCGATGTCGTAGGCGGAGCGGAAGAACCCGCGGACCTCGCGCACCGATCTAACAATCTGTCGCTCGATGATGCTGTGGATTGCCAGGCAGTTGTGCAGGTTGACCCAGAACGCCGTGCGCGATTCCCAGTCGCCGAGCGTGTCCAATCCAAACACTCGCAGCGCTCGGACAGCGCGTTCGAGCTGCCGGAGCTCGTCCGAATCGGGCAGGCGTCCATAGTCGATCGATCCACTCTCGTCGACGACGTCGGACACGATCCGCTGCGCCGCAGCGTGCAACCCGCCGACGATGTCCTCGGGCACATCCCCCAGGGGCCCGGCGTTCAGAACGTCCGATGCCATCAGACTCCCTCTCGCGTCAGTGCGCGATCTCGACTGCGCGAACCTCGTTGGTCTGCGGCGACCAGATGCCGTAGGAGAACCCAGGGGTCGTCGAGTAGCCACCGTGCCGTCCGGTTCTGTCGAGTGCGACCACCGCCGCCGCGATCTCGCGGTACTTGGCGTTTTTGGCGATCATCCGCAGGATCGCCTCCCGACACGCGGCGTCCGGGTCGGCTCCGTGCCTCATATTCTCCACAACGAGGAACGACAAGCAGAACTTCATGATCTCCTCGCCGAGACCCGTCGCCGACGCCCCTCCGACCGCGTTGTCGACGTAGAGTCCCGAACCCAGGAGCGGCGAATCACCAACGCGTCCTGGCTCTTTGTAGCCGACGCCGCTGGTGGAGCATCCGACGGCGAGGTCGCCCTTGGCGTCCATCGCGACCAGACCGATCGTGTCGTGCGAGTCGGCGGGTATCTTGTCGTCCTGCTTCGCGCGCCACGCCACCCATTGGGCTCGCATCTCGTTCGTCAACGTCGGTTCCTCGACAAACCCTTGGGAACGTGCGAAAGCGCGAGCTCCTTCACCGACGAGGAACACGTGTCGTGACCGCGTCATGACACGCCGGGCGACGCTGATCGGCGAGCGGAACCCCTCCAATGCGGCGACGCCGCCTGCATCGTGAGTGACGCCGTCCATGATCGCCGCGTCGAGCTGGACGATTCCGTCGGAGTTGGGAACCCCGCCGTAGCCGACGGAGTGCTCGCTGGGGTCGAGCTCCACGAGACGAATCCCCGCCTCGACGGCGTCCAACGGCGAGCCGCCCTGGAAGAGCACGCGTCCGGCTTCGGCTGTAGCCTGCTTCCCAAACTGCCATGTGGCGACGGCGATCGGTTCGATCATGCAGCGGAGCCCTTCCCGCTGAACAGGTCGGCGGCGATCCGGGCGATCAGCACGACCGCCCCGGATGCGTGGAAGACGGGGTCGAACATGTCGATGGGACGCGTGAGCGTGCCAGCCATCAGCATCCGCGCCTTCTCGACGACATGCGGCGTGCGCCCGAATGGCGCGACGGCGAGCAGCACGGCGAAGGGAACGGCGACTCGGTACGGTACTCGGCGCACGGCTTCAAGCATCGCCTGCCTCCGCCGCGAGCGACGCGCGCGCCTCGTAGTCCTCGCGCGACGGACTGAAGATGTCGAGGGCAAGCGCCGGTGCGCCCAGCGCGCGTGCGCTGTGCGTCACGTTCGCAGGCACATGCCACACATCCCCGGAACGCACGATTCGACTCTCGCCGTCGATGACGAGCTCGAACTCCCCGTCGAGCACGGTTCCCATCTGCTCATGGGGATGTGAGTGCTCCGGAACCATTCCGTCCGGCGCGAAGGAGACGAACGACACCATCATCCGCTCCCCCCAGGTGACCTGCAGCCGGATGCCGTCCGATAGAGAGAACGATGCCAGGTCGGCGCGGTTCACAAATGGCATGCTGGAGAGTCCTCGGGTTCCGAATGAGCCAGACGCGAGTGTATGCGAGCCATGGCGACCAGGCAACCTGCCGAACGCCCATGCGCCTGGGTGGGGCTCCACTCATCGCGGCGTGGAGCGACTCGTGGACGCGGATGGTTCGTGATGCCAGCCCCCGGTGTGCGCCGAGACGTCGTTCCCATGCCGTTCGCGGTGCGCTAGACTTGCGGCGCGCGAACTGAAGGGCATTCCGTGTCGTATCTCTGGTACTGGACCTCGGGCGGTTGGGACTTCGAGCAATGGCGAAGCCGGAGCGCATGGCGACCGGTCTCGACTCCGCAGTCGGGCTCTGACGAGCTCGTTCCGCTCGCTGGGCGCGCGAGCGCTGCCGACTGGGAGCGCGCCCGCGCCTACTGGTCATCGGTCGTCAACGAAGTGCTGGGCGACGTGACCGACGTTCCGCCTCGGACGGCTGGTTTCGACCTGATCGAGTCGGGATCGGCGACAGGCTACCGGATGCGGCGCGTGCGATTTGCCCTGACGGAGGACGAGTCCGGGTACGCGTGGCTCCTCGTGCCAAACGGGCTCGACGCTCCGAGTCCGGCAGTCATCGCGCTGCACCAGACCGTGCCGCAGGGCAAGGATGAGCCCGTGGGGCTGAGTGGCGATCCCGACCTCGCATACGCCTGCGAGCTCGTCGAGCGCGGGTTCGTCGTCGTCGCGCCGGACGCCATCGGATTCGGGGAGCGACGAGCAGATCATCCGCACGCGCGTTACCGGCACGCCGACAAGTTCTTCGCCGCTCACCCGACCGGTTCGGTCATGGCGAAGATGGTCTACGATGTGAGCCGCCTCATCGACGCGATGGAGACGCTTCCCGAGGTCGATGCGACGCGTATCGGCTGCATCGGACATTCCCATGGCGGCTACGGGACGTTGTACGCGATGGTCGGCGAGCCGCGCATCCGCGCGGGCGTGGTGAGTTGCGGCATCACGGCGTTCCGCACCGATCCGACGCCTGAGCGTTGGTGGCGGCGGACGGCCCTGATCCCGCGTCTGGGCTACTACGAGGACGACATCCGTCAGACGCCGTTCGACTTCCATCATCTCGTCGCTTTGATCGCTCCGCGACCACTGATGGTGTCGGCTGCCCTGAATGACGCCATCTTTCCCAACACCGCCAACATCCCGCATCTGCTCGACCTCGCCGGTGGGGTCTACGCAGGCTACGGAGCCGCGAACTCCCTGCGTCAATGGGTGTTCCGCGGCGATCACCGATTCCCTCGCGCGGCGCGCACGCGCGCGTACCGCATGCTGACGGAAGCGCTCCGTCGATAGGAGACCGCCGTGAAGAAACAAGGCGTGTTCGTGTCGGAACCGAACCCAGCGACGCCCTACTCGCCGGGCATCATCTCTGGCGACTTGATGTTCGTCTCGGGTCAGGTTCCCATGAACCCCGAGACGCGCCAGATCGTGGAGGGCGAGTTCGAGGAACACGTCCGGCAATGCCTGCAGAACGTCGAAGCCGTCCTCCGGCGGGCGGGTCTGTCGCTGAATCACTGCATCAAGGTCGTCGTGTTCCTGAAGGACATGGACAACTTCGGTCGGCTCAACGCGGTGTACAACGAGCACTTCGCGGAGCCGCGACCCGCGCGGAGCTGTGTCCAGGTTGCGCGGTTGCCTTTGGACGTCCAGGTCGAGATCGAGGCGATCGCCACACTGCGGTGATTCCATGGAACTGATCGCGCATCCTTGCCGAGCGCGCCAGGTGCTCGCCGGTATCGTCGTTCGGGATCGATCCGACGGACGCGAGCGCTTCGTCGTGACGAACATGAACGAGAACTCCGGCTGCGAGCTGATCTTCATCGACTTCGAGCGCGACGAGGCGCGCGTTTGCCGGGCTCCAGCGGGGGCAGGCTCGTGGGCGCTTCGAGAAGTGTCGGGAGACCGACTCGTCGTCGGGACGTTTTACGATGGCGCATTCATGGTGTTCGACCTCGTGTCGATGTCGTTCACGCACGTCGCGCAGGTTCCCGGCGAGAACTACATCTGGAACCTGGCTGTCGGCGGCGACGGTCGCATCTACGGCGGCACGTACGGAGGGGGAAAGCTCGCGTCGTTCGATCTCGACGATGGCTCCGTCGAGGACTGCGGCGCTCCGGCTCCGCCCAACATGTACCTTCGTCACGTGTCGTCGCTGCCAGACGGAAGAATCCTGTGCAGCTTGGGTCAATCGGAGCCGACGACCAAACTCTATGACCCGGCGACGCGCGAGTTCGCCGACGTGCCGGACTCGATCCGCGCCGTGCAGACGGGCGTTTCCTGGCGCGACCGGTTCCTGGTGGGGAACCGCGCGTTTGCCGGAGTCGATCTGCGCGAAGAGGCAGTGCCGTTCGCGGCGCCCGGCGGCGCGGGCGGTTGGTCGATAGAGCCAGCGCTGATGACTCAGGATTCGGTTGTCATCCGTCAGGGCTCCCGTCTCTATCGCGCGTCTGCTGATGGCTCCGAAGCCGCGCTGATCGCCGACCTGGATCTGCGGAGCGGCTGGCTGCTGGCATCGGCAGAGGATGGCTCCATCCTCGGCGTCCGTGGACAGGACTACTTCCGCTTTCAGCCTGGCGACACAGCGCTCGACCTGCGCCGCATCCCCGGCGAGTCGGGACCGCGCGCGACGCTCTTCCTGGCGGCTGCGCCGGACGGGTCGCTCTGGGGTGGACCGTCATTCGGTCAGACGCTCTGCCGGCTGGATCCCGCGACCGGCGAGTACTCGAACACCGGCGCGGTGTGCGACGCTGGAGGCGAGGTCTACGCCGTGGCGTTCCACGACGGCAAGACCGTGGCTGCCTCCTACTCCGGCGGGGACATCACGCTCTACGATCCGGGCAAGCCGTGGGATCAGGTGAACCACCGGAACCCGAAGCCGGTCGCCAGCGTCGGGTCGCTGGGCTACATCCGCCCCACAGGCGGCATCGTCGTCCAGGACGGGGTCGCGTACACCGGTTGGATGGCTCGCTACGGGGTCTACGGCGGCGCAGTCGCTGTCACGGATATCGAGACAGGTTCGACCCGGCTCGTCGAGAACCCACTGGGCGAGCAGGCGGTCGAGGGACTCGCCGTCGCAGACGGATCAGCATACGTCGGCACGTCGCTGTCAGCGAACGGGCTCCCTGGCAAACCTGACGACGCGCCGCGATTCGGTGTGATCGACCTGGGCTCTGGCGCTGTACGCTACTCGTACGCGTTCGAGGGGCGCTCGTCCGTGCGCGCGGTCGTCATTGATCCATCCACCGGTTGGGTCTGCTTCTGCGTCGATGGACGGCTCCATCGCTTCGACGAGGAGGCGCTCGCCGTGCATCCCATCGACTCCGACCCGTCGCGCGTGTCATCGCGCAATCTTCTGCCCGTCGGCGATGGCAGCGTGTTGTATGGCAGTGGGCGGACGCTCGTCCACCTGGACCTGCGTTCAGGCACATCGCGCGCGTTGGTGGAAGCGCCGGAGTCCATCTCGAATCTGGCTCAGACGCCGGACGGCGTCGTGTTCGCTTCCGCAGGCACGGGTGTCTACCGCGTCCCGCGAATCGCCTGATCAGACCTGTGGCGCCTTCGGTTGGCGTGCGCACGAGGCATGACGATGAGACTGGCGATTCTCGTCGCGATAGGAATCGCTCTCGCGGCGCTCTCCGTCGGGGTGTGGGCGAGAAGCGGGCGACGTCGGAGCGTGCGCTCCACCGTACTGCTCGCCGCGCGGTTAGGAGCGACGTGCGCTCTCCTGGTCAGCCTGGCGGAACCGTACGCGTCGCTGTCACGAGCCGGCGCTTCGGTCGTGGTGGTGCGCGATGTCTCCCTCAGCGCACGAGCGATGGGCTCCGCGATGGACCGGCGCATCGATGGCTACCTGTCGAGCCTGCCCTCGGGCTCGGAAGCCGCCGTAATCGACTTCGGAGGCTTGCCTCGAGTGATTCGCGGGTTCCGCCCGTCGTCCGAGGGCGTGCCAGTCGCTTCGAGCGACGCGTCGTTGGACACGGGCGCGACGGACGTCGCCGGAGCGATTGCTCTGGCATCTGACCTTCTCCCCCCAACTGGAGACCGGCGCATCCTGTTGTTGACCGACGGCGGTGAGACACAGGGAGACGCGCGGTCGACGGTCCCGCGTCTTCGCGCGCTGGGCATTCCCGTTGCCGGTGAAGCGCTGGCTTCGGAGCCATCCGCAGACGCCGGAGTTCTCGATTTGACGCTGCCGTGGGCGACCCGCGTCGGGGAACCGGTGCGTGTCCGCGCTCGAATCGCCGGTTCCACCGTCACGTCCGCCGAAGTCCTGACGGTGCTCGACGGAGCCGTCGTGGACCGCCGTTCCGTCGAGCTGAAATCCGGTGAGACGCTCTTCGAGGCGGTTGTGTCGCCTCCGACAGCAGGCGAGCACACGGTCGAAGTCCGAGTGCGCGCGGAAGGCGATGCAAACCCGGACAACGACAGCGCGCGAGCCCACTTGACCGCCGCCGGCGAACTGCGCGTGCTCTGGGTGAGCGGCGCAGACGTGAGGACGGCGGCGTTCGACGCGTTGTCCGGATCATCCGACGCCATCGTCGAGTACGCGTCGGCGCGAAGTCTTCCCGGCGACGCGTCGCGTCTGGGTCAGTACGCGGTGGTAGTCTTCGACGACGTGCCGGCGGACGTCTTGTCCCACGGACAGATGGCTGCGCTCGAGGCGTATGTCCGGCAGCACGGCGGCGGTTGGCTCGTGGTTGGCGGGCCCAACACGCTCACCGCCGGAGGCTGGGCAAAGACCGCCCTGGAGGATGCCGCGCCGGTCGAGATGCGTCCGCAGGAGAACCGGCGACCGCTGGCGCTGCTCCTGGCGATCGACAAGTCGGGCAGCATGGCGCACGAGTCGGGCGGGGCCCGCAAGCTGACCATCGCGCAGGCGGCAACGGCATCCGCGATCAAAGCGCTCTCCGCCGGCGACGAGGTGGGTATCCTGGCATTCGACGCTCGGCCGCGCGTCGCTTCGCCGCTCAAGCCCGTCTCGCTCGCGTCGGAAGTCCAGCGCGCGGCAGACGCTCTGGAGCCCGGCAGCGGAACCGACATCGTCCGAGCGCTTGAGGAGGCGCATCGCGTTCTGGCAGGTTCCAACGCCCCGAGGAAGCATGTCGTGCTCGTGTCGGACGGACAGTCCGAGGGCGACCTCCCGAGAGCCGCCGCGACGCTCTTCGCTGACGGCGTCACCGTGTCCGCCGTCTCCGTCGGCGTCGACGCCCAGCCCGTTCTTCAAGACCTGGCGACTGCCGGTGGTGGGCGGTTCACCGCCGCCGACACGCTGTCGGACCTGCCATCGATTCTCGCCAAGGAAACCCGCGACCCGCTGGATGACATCCACCAGGGGCTGTCTCCCATCGTGGCGGTGGGACCGCGCGCGCTGTCGTTGCCGCCGGTGCAGCCGGTCGAGGGATACGTCCGAACGTCTCCGAAACCGACGGCGAGGGTGATCCTGAAGGAGCCGTCCGGCGATCCCATTCTCGCGGACTGGCGTCACGGCTCCGGCAGGGCGATGGTCTTCATGTCCGATGGCGGGAACCGTTGGGCTCGAGCCTGGGCACAGGACCCGCAGTTCGCCGCGCGTTGGCGTGCGTGGGTTCGGTCCGTGGCTTCGGGCGTCGAGCCGTCTGCGTTCGATGTCAGCGCGATGGTGCGGGGCTCCGAGCTGAGGGTCACCGTCGCCGCCTCGGATTCGGGCGCCGAGAAGGCGTTCGCGGCAACTGTCTACGGACCCGGAGGGATGGAGACGCGGCTGAACCTCGCCGCCGCCGATGGTGGGCTCCAGGCGACCTTGCCGCTAGTCGAGCCAGGCGCCTATGATGTCGTCGTCGCCCGAGGCGAGGATTTGGTCCGGCGCCGGCTCTCGTATGCCGCCAACGCGGAGCGAGTGGTTGTCCCGGACGGCGGTCTGGTCGGTTCCATCGTGGAAGCGACCGGAGGAGCCCGGTCACCGGACGACGCCAAGTGGACTCGACGCGCGGCGGTTCGGGAGCAGCGCGACACGCCGCTCTGGAGGCTGTTCCTCCTCGCCGCTATCGTCTTGACGTTGCTGGAATGGGTCATCCGGCGGGTAGGAGGGTCACGCGAGCGGGCTCCGTCGCCGACCAGACCCGTGTGGGCGAGTCGGCTGTCGGCGGCAAAGCGCCGCGACAACGCGGGGCGGCTGACGTGGGCGGTCCCAACTCCGGTTCCCGGAGAGGTGACAGGTCACCTTGCCCAACTGCGGCGCGCGCGCGACCAGGCGCGGGCGCTCGATGCTCAGACGGAGGCGTAGCGGTATGCGACGTCGCGAGCTCCCGAAGCCCACGGCGACGAGGATCTTCGACATCCCGGCAGAGGTGCGTCGCGCCGACCGCAACGAGCGCGTTCGACACGGCGTCCGAACCTACGAAGAACCGTTCGAGGTCGCCTCGGTCTTGCGCGCCTACGGTGTCCGCGTGTTGTCGGCGATGCAGCCGAACGCGAACGAAGCGCTTCGAGAGTTGGCGAACCATCAGGATGCCCGCGTCCGAACAGCGGTCGTCGAGGAGCTGCTTCAGCACCAAGACGTGTCCGCCTTGCAGATGATCTCGCACCTAGCCGACAGCGACGACGCCCCCACCGTGCGCGAAGCCGCGCAACGGAGCCTGCAAGGGCTTCAGGTGGTCGCCGCACGGATCGCGGCGGACACCCAGCGTTCCGAGGTTCCCCTCTTCGAGACGGGCGAGGCGTACGTGCCCGAAGCCCCGGTTCGTGATCCTCCCGGGGATCAACCACCCGAATCGCCACCGGAACCGGCATCGACGTCGTCATAGAGGCGCTGCCAAGTCTCCGGGCGCTGCGGGTCGCGGATGGCGATCACGAGCAGACCGGATTCGTGACCGTCGTCGTACGGGACGATCGCGAAGTTGGGCGCGACGAACTTGACCGCCGACACATCGTACGCTCCCCAAGAGCCGCCGACCGGCGACCGCCGCGACACGATCCGGGAGATCGCCTTCGGGTTCCGTGACAACGTGTCGCGGAACTGCCGCTCGGTGTCTCCGGGATCCACGCGCTCCTCCGCGCTCGGATCCGCCGCGAGCTCGTCTGCCACCGGCTGAGCAGACGCAACCGTCGGTGGGGAAGTTCGGGCTCCATCCGTGACGTGGGCGTTCCGGGCAGACGTGTTCTTCAGCGCAGGGGCGCGCTCGCGCTTGAGGAGGGCTGCGGCTTCTACAATGACGAGTACGGCAAGCAGGGCGGCGATCCACGCTGGGACACCGCTCCTTCGGCCTTGCCAAGAATCTGACATCGTGTTACCCTCTAGGATAAGTAGGCGGGGTGTATCGGTCGCGTGACTCTCGACTCCCGCGATGGACGCAAGATATTACGGTGTGGGCGGGCAGATCGGTTCGCTGTAATCTCGCGTTCAGGTCGAGCGTTCATCTACCGATAGCAGCCTCAGGGGTATCTGCCCCCGGAGCCTTGCCAAGCTCCGAGTAGGCCTCGCTGAAGACGACACGAGTGCTGTTGAGAATTGAGGACCACCATGGGTCTGAATCCTCATCTCATCAATCTGATGTCATTGAGGGAGCGCCAGCGGCTCGATTCGCTCGCGCCGACGCCGCACCCCGTTGCCTCGGACGGGAAGTCGTTCAGCGAAGCGCTGGACGAGACGCTTGCCACAACGATGGACCCCACCGGTGTCACCGATCGTCGTCGCCTGTCGGACATGGACACTCGTCGTCTGTATCCCGCAGGCATCGACGCGCCAGTTCGTCGTCAGATGACTCCGGCAGACATCGTCAGCGCACAGCGTCTGCAACAGCGTTATGTGGGCGAGTTCCTCAACGAGCAGGACCTGGTCTTGGCGGCGCAACGGACCCCAGATAGCCGCTACCGCGTCAATCCCGACGAGGATACGACCGGCGAGAACGAGACTCAGGCGAACGTTCGGCCGATCCGTTGACGACCGTCCTCCCAGTCTAATCCAACCGCTAAGGTGCGCCCGCTTCCATCTGCCGACGCAGATGCGAGGCGGTTTGCGGATCACCCCGAGCGAACTCCTCCAGCAGAGCCATCGCCTCGTGGCGAAGTGAGTTCCTGCGCATCCACAGCAGCTCCGATGCCACGCCATCGAGCTTGCCTGCCCGGTAGAGCAGACGTGCGCGCTCACGCCGGAGCTCGACATCCGACGCGTCCAGGACGATGGCTCGATCCAGTGACTTCTCCGCATCCTCCAACACACCCAACGCGAGCTCGGAACGCCACCGCAGGTTCCATGCGTCCAGGTTGTCTGCATCGCGTCGAGTCACGCGGTGGAGCAGCACCAGTGCCTCCTCCCAGTCGCCGTTCGCCGCGTACTCCTGAGCTCGGGCGAGCTCGTTGCCGGTCGGCTTCGTGGTTCGGACCCATCGGGCAGCCGTCAGCGAGATCGCAAGGACCGCAGCCACGGCTGCGATCACCATCAGCAACAGACGCGGCGCTCGCGAGCGCGGCTCGGCGTCGGTCTTCGAGGTGTCGTTGCGCAGCGTTTCGGCTGGCTCGTCGGCGGAGGCATCAGGCTCAGCAGCGGATTCCGGCGGGTTGGTGTCGACGTGGCGCGGGTCAGCCCCCGTCAGCGTTCGGTACGCCGCGTTGATCTCGCGCATGCGCGCTTCGGCGAGGTCCCGGAACTCGGGTCCGAGGTGGCTCACCTTGTCTGGGTGATACTGCGCTGCCTTTCGGCGATAGGCTCTACGGACCTCTTCCTTCGTCGGCGTCTGTAGGGATGCCCAAGACGTCGTGCGGGTCGATGTGCGGCCCTGTCGTATCCATTGAGCCCTTCCGCCGGTGTGTGCGTCCAATGGGAAGGACAGTCCCATCGCGCCGCGCCAGTCGTGCCTTGTGCGGCGCACTCGATTCTACGCCGGGCATAGACTGGTGGGAAGCCTGCCCGCGACGGTGCGCGTCCTGACGTCCGCGCCGCCGCGTTCCTTGAGGGTCGGCGCTGGCGCGTGCTAGCATGCGCGTCGCCATCACGCCGAGTGAGATAGGACGGCACCCAGGAATGACAGACCGACGTTCTCGGCTCCTAGTCGCCGCGACGTGTGCGGCGTTCGTGTGGTTGGGGCTCTCTGCTTCCGCAGCCGTATCCACGACGCCGGACCTCAGCAAACCCGAGACACCTTCGCCGGGTCGCGCCCGGATCGAAGGCACGGTGATCTGGGAAGGCCAGAGCCTGACCGGCACGACGCTCTATCTCTACGACGACCCGGGACTGCGCCGTCTACGCGGCGGATCGCCTCTTCTCTCCAGCGACGGTTCGTTCGACATGCGCGTGCGTCCCGGGACCTACTACCTGGTCGCCGTCGTGGATCGCGACCAGTCGGGCCGCTTCGACCACGGGGACGCGTTGGGCGTTCACGGGATCCGGAGTTGGGGCGACTCACGCGAGCACAAGGTGTCCATCACGGTTGGGGATGGGCAGAAGGCAACGGGCGTCCGTGTCCACATCTCGGCGGTCCGCGAGGAGACGGACGAGGTGTCGCGGATCGTCCCAATCGGCGGCGCGTCGATGACGCTACCGGACGCACGGTCCGTGGGTCGCGGCGTCGTGCGAGGTCGCGTGTCTCAGCTAGGAGCAGCATCGCTCGGCGTAGGCTCCGCCTACGTGTTTGCCTATGCAGACCCGACATGGAAGCAGCGCGTCGGGTCTGCGCGGGTCGCCGACGATGGATCCTACTCGTTGTCGCTGCCTCCGGGCCGGTACTACGTCAGCGCCATCCTCGACGCGAACGGCTCGAATCTCTTCGACGCGGGTGATGCCTTCGGCGTGTTGGGCGCGCCGTCTGAGGGTGACAAGCCCGGGCTGCGCCAGTCAGCCATCCCCGTGACCGTCCGAGCCGGGGTCGAAGCGACCGGAGCCGATATCGAACTGGCGGCGAGACAAGATGAGTCTGGCAAGCTCGTGTCCATAGAGCCCGGCTCTGAACCCGAACAGGGAGCGGAACCCACGGACGCGGCGACCATAGCGTTGAAAGGCAGGATCAAAGGCATCGGTACCGCCTTGGGCGCTACTACAGTGACTATCTACGACGACGCCTCTCTGCGCACGCCGATTGCCCAGACGGTCGCCGATCCATCGGGTTACTTCGCCCTAGCGGTTCCCCCAGGCGAGTACTTCGTGCTCGCGAACGTGGATCGCGACGGCAACGGTCGACTCAGCCCAACGGACGCGGTGGGCGCTCAGGGCGTGACGGACATCATCACGCAGCCGCTTCGCCGCGTCTCCGTCGACGCCGAGACGCCGGAGATCGAGGTGCGCATCTCGGCGACGTACGACCGTTCTGCGCAACTGATTCCCGTGGAGCCGGACTCAAGCGACGACGCAGAATCTGCCAGTAGCCTCGACTCGAAGTCGGCGACAGGGGTCTTGGGACGAGTCACGTGGGATGGGCACGCACCGTCGCGCGCGTGGGTCCTCGTCGCAGCTACCCGCGACTTCGCCAACGCGACAATCTTCGAAGTGCCGCTCGACCGGGATGGGTACTTCGTGCTCCCAACACCTGCCGGGACCCGCTACATCATGGCGATCGTCGATTCGAACGAGGACGAGGCGATGGGGATGGGCGACGGCGTCGCCATCTACGGAACACGGGACCCCGTGCTGGGGAGTCCTGCTCCGGTGCTGGTGCGCCAGGATCGCTTGACGCCCTACGTGACGATGTCCGTCAGCGCCGTCGTGACCGATGACGCCGGTGGCTATGCCGCCATCGACGACGGCAACCGGTCCATGATCCGTCGGAAGTACGGCGAGCCGGACGATCGGCTGCAGCGGCATGAGGGCGCGAACCTGGTCGAAGAGTGGTGGTACTGGCTCGAAGGCGTCTCGTTCAAGTTCGTCGCCGAGGGCCCGGGTTGGGCGCTCGACGATGTGTACCACTTCGACCCCAAGCCAGACGCGCTCGCCTCGGTCCGACCCAACGACATCGACGTAGGGAACCAGTTCGAGTCGGCATCGACTGTCAATGCCGCTCTCTACTACTCCTCGGACGGTGTCATCTGGGGTATGCTGCCAGACGGTTCCCAGGAACCTCTGGCGCTGGGTATGGACCCGGTGCCGACGCCGACGGGGTTCCTTTACAGAACTCTCGACGGTGACATCTCGTCGTACGACGGCGGCAGTCGCGAGAGCGCCGTCGTGCTCCCGCGCGAATCGGGTATCGGCGAGATGGCGAACTCGCCCGACGCGACGCTGCTCGCGTACACGCGCGTCTCAGACGCCGGTCTGCAGCTCCGCATCCGCCGTTGGGCGACGCGCGAGGAACTCATCGTTCCAGTCCCAGTCGACCGCGTCGCCAACCCTTCGTGGAACCGCGATGCGTCGCTTCTCGCATTCAGCACGGCTGAACGCGGAGCGCCGCCCTCCAACGGCGACATCTACGTCTACGATCCTGCGGCGAATCGGTTCGAGCCCCTCATCGACGGCGCGAGCGACGATCGGGAACCGGCATGGTCGCCGACGAATCCGCGCACGTTGGCGTTTTCCCGCGAGAGCGACGGCGTTCGGCAGGTGTGGACGGCGTCGTACCGGGAGCCCGGATCGCCGACGCTCACGCAGGTCACCCAGTCCGGCGGCGAGCAACCGGCGTGGTTGCCGGACGGTTCGGGCATCGTCTACGTCGTCAGCGGACAACTGTGGGTGGTGGACCTGTCGTCGGGCAACGAACGACCTCTGCTGGTCAACCAATCGCCGGTCATCGGCGGCGGTCCCGCGACCTTCCCGATTCGCTAGCGATCACGGAAGTGGGGCATAAAAGAGCCCCGTGTCATGGCACGTTGGGAGTTACGGCTGGCAACAGTGACACGGGGCACCGGTGAGGTGACATAAGGAGGTTTGATGTATCACAGAGAGTAATAGCCATGCCTTCATGGAGATGGAAGGGCTCGCGACACGATTTTTTCGCTATTCCTTGCACGCGAAGCTCTGACCGGTGATTCTGCCCCCTGATCTCAGTCTGCGGCAGGGCTCGCGATGGAATCTGCCTCGTCGTCGTCGAGCATGAGCCGCGCGATCCGCCCCGAGTACGTGTTCACCTGTCGCAACGCATCCAGCAGGTCCATATGGGCGGAGTCGGATGTCACGGACTCCTTAACGTGCGACCGCATCCTCGAGATGTGGCTTCGGCGCAAGTGGTCCTCCTCCGACTTGAGGCGTTTCTTGAAGTCGCCTGCCGCCTTGCTCTGCTCCTCCGAGCTCGCCAGGAAAGCAGCCGTGGCGAGATCGAAGAGCTCCCGTGTCGCGTTGCGATAGCGCTTGAGCTCCTCGCGTCCCGCATCCGAAAAGCCGACGTCCTCGTCTCTGATTTCGATAGCCAGGGTGACAACCACCTGCGCGACGTGCTCCAGTTCGCTGACGGCAAGCGCCTGTCGCGTGGCGACGACCGACTGGTCTGGACTGAGGGACGTCTCGCTCAATGCGTTGACGTAGTCCGTCACTTCATGTCGTAGTGAGGTCAGGTCGGCTCTTAGCTGCATCATGTGCTCGGGATCCGACCGTCTTCCGTCGTCGATCACCTCGGTTCCGGCATCGAAAATCGCGCGTGTGCGGTCCACCACCACGCCAATCGCCTGCAGTGACTGGCGCAGCGCCAAGTCGGGCGAGTTGGCGAACGAGGCGAGCAGTCGCTTGTCGAGGTGGTATTCCGGCAGAGCGCCTTCAGCGTCTGGGATGATGCGCCGGGCGATCTTGTCGATGAGAGGGATGGCCGGGAAAAACACGACCGCCACGGCGACATTGAAGAACGTGTGCGCGTTCGCGATGAGGCGTGGAACGCTGGCGGCGAGCGCCGCCGCTCCTTCGAGACCGGCTGGGGCTTCCGGCGAGACTCGCCTCACGAGTTCGGCGAACCCAGGTACCCAGAACATGAACATCACCGATCCGCCGATGTTCAGCAGCGTGTGGACGGCGGCCACGCGCTTAGCGTTCCGCGACTCGGTCACGCTGGCGATGATCGCTGTGAAGCAGGTTCCGATGTTCGCGCCGAAGATGACCGGGATCGCGCCCTCAAGGGTGATGAGTCCCTGCGATGCGAACGAGAGCAGGATGCCGAGGGTCGCCGCGCTCGAATGGACGAGGGCAGTGAACACGGTTCCGACCAGGATGCCGACCGGCACATTCTCGATCGAGCCGATGATGTCACGGATGACAGGGGATTCGCGCAGCGGATACATCGCCGCCGACATGATGCCCAGACCAAAGAACGCCAAACCGAGTCCGAGCGCCGCCTGGAACACCGACTGGAGGGTCGTGCGGCGGATCAACGACCGTCCGATGAACCCGATGCCGATGAGCAACAGAGCGTAGTCGGTGACCTTGAACGCCAGAATTTGGGCGGAGACGGTCGTCCCGACGTTGGCTCCCAGTATCATCGGGATCGTCTGAGCGAAGCTCAGGAGACCCGCCTCGACGAACGAGAGCAGGATGACCGTCATCGCCGTGCTGCTCTGGATGGCGGCGGTGATGGCTGCGCCGGATACCAGCGCGACCAAACGATGCTGCGCGAGCCTCTCGATGGCGTGCGACAGCTTGCCGGACGCCAACCGCTTGAGGCTTTCGCTCATCTGTTCCATGCCGATGAGCAGCACCCCGGTTCCGCCGATGAGGGCGGCGACCGAAAGAGCGCTCCAAGCGTCTGGAATCCCAACGCTCGCCGCGTGTGCTGCCACCGGACATAAGCAGGCGGCGACCAGAGCGCACCCGAGAATCCACTGCGTCAGTGACCCTCGCGTCCGAAGATACCGGTCCCGCCAACCCACCATCGCTCGCCTCCTTCAGGGCATTGCGTTCGAGGTCTCCGATGCCTCAGACCCACGTCTCCGTCAGTGTTCGCTGACCATCTGATATGACTGCCTGCGACTCAACTTCCACCGACGCGCCATGGAAGGCGACCCATGTGCCGCGCCGATCTCCGGAACGCCGGACGATGGCGACATCGCCCGACAGACGGATGTCTTCTACGTCGTCCCAAGATCGTTGCTGCGCGCCTGCCGCCTCCTCCGGCTCTGGATCGGGCAGCAAGACGACGTCGCTCCATCCCTCGACCCCGATGATCTCCACGGCGACATCGGTTCCGCAATCCTGGCGATTCGACGCCAAGAGCTGCGCGGATCGCAGGACGGACGCGCCACGATAGGGCTCGATGACGCTGACGAAGACGGACTCAAGAGGGTCGGCGCCAGCCCGACGAACCAGCAGTCGCGGCAGCCAATCGGACTCCGCAGATGCCATCCCGGCTGGCGCGAACCAGCCCTCGCAGGTTCCGGCTTCCGCCCCGACTGTCAGGTCGAAGTACCGAAGACAGAGGCGTTCTCCGTCCGGCAGATAGCCGTACCGGTCGTCGATGTGGAACACGGCTTCCCACGGCGCTGACGGCGACCGGTCGATTCGGAGTTCGCGGAGCTCGTCGGTTCCCGACATCCACTCGAACGGCGTTGTCCGCAGTCGTGGAGCCTCAAGCCGGCAGAAGTGCGCATGCTGGAGCTTGACGTGCTCGGTTCCGCCGCGAACTCGGAACACATCGACGACGTAGAAGCCGTCGCTGGGCATATTGACTGCGAGCAAGGTCCGCTCGTACCGCGAGCACCCGACGACTCCAGGCGCGGCTGCGCGCGCGGCTTGCGCATGGTCGCCAATCGCCCAGAGCGTCGAAACGCCGACCCCCGGTCGTTGGTTCAATCCGTCGACTACGACCGTATTGTGGGCGAGAGACCTCGTGTACCATACGGCGCGGGAGGAACCCCAGCCTCCGAACTGAACGGGCGGGTAGCCGAGGTCGGGCATCAAGTCGAGCCCGTAGGCGAACAGCCCGATGTTCATGCAATCCTGATGTCCGTGCGCGCCGCCGGCGTCGTAGTCGAGCCACAGCACCCGGTCCCTCCCGCGCAGCACTGCCAGGCACCACTCCGTCTTGTTGACCGAAGGCGACGACGTGGACTCGCCGTGTTGGGCGACGGCGTCTGCGCAGGTTCGCTGAACCGCCGAGGCGTCGGCATACGAGCAGTCGTAGGGCAACCCGTCCACGCTGCCGTTGTTGGTTCGACAAACGATCTGGGCGTACGCCGGGTCTCCGGTCGCTTCGTGGAGGCGGCACAGGAACCCGTACATTGACGGATGGACGGTCGGCTCGCGCGACAGACTCACGCCGGCGTAGGACTCGTGCCTTCGTCCGAACGAGCCGCTGTCGCCGATCTGCGGGTAGTACTGCTCAAAGCACCAGGTGTCGATGTGGAACCGGAACATATCGACCAGTCGCGGATACCTCCGCAGCGCATCGCGTAGGAACCCTGGGATCGCCCGCTCCATGTACGCCAGGAGCTCGGCAGTCGCGTGAACCGCGAGCGCCGTGTAGCCCCCGAGTCCCTTCTCGCCCGTCAGACCATCAACCGCCGTCGAACGCTGGATGATCCCGTCGACGAGCCGTTCGACTTCGTCGCGGTTCGCATCGGGGTCCAGCACCAGCTTGATCGTCGCTATGGCGACGTCGGTACGGGGACAGTTCGAGTAGATGCGGTCCGTGTGCTCCAGTGCATGGCTCAGAATGCCTTGTTCGATGTTCGAAAGGATGTCCGCTGGGGATTCCTTCGAGCGAGGGACATCGAAGCGTCGGGACTTCTCTTCGGCGAAAGACGCGAGCGCGTCGTCCGAAGCCAGGGCGGGGCGAACCTGGTCGTAGGCGAGGGCGAGATGCCGCGTCTCTTCGCAGGCGTCGTGCCAGGTGGACACGTAGCCTGAACGCGGCGGTCCCTCGTACATGACGCCCTGCGCTCCGAAGTCGTGATCGGCGTACAGGTCGGCGACGCGGTCGAGCAGCACTCCTGCCTTGTGCGCGTACGTCCGGTCGCCGGTGGCGACATATGCCGATGACAGGGCACGAATACCCCCTAGCACCACCTGCTTCCACTGCCCGAAGATCAGATAGGCTCCGACGAACCTCCAGCGGCGCTCGCCGTCGACGTATCCCTCGCCATCGTCGACGCCGAATCGATAGAGCGGATCGTCCGGGTTGGGATGCTCGACGTTGAACAGCAGAGATCGGTCGGCGAGCTGAGGGTCGAACACACCACGGCGATCCATGCCGGATCGATGGTAGGCGTCGAAGTCGTTGGTCGGGAAAAGCGCGCGACAGGAGGGGCAGCGCGTTTTCCACGGATGGCGGAGCGCATCCATGATCCAGGAGTACATCACGACGGGCTCGCGACAGGCTGGGCAGTAGCCGTCCGACCAGACCATCCACGAGCGCCGGATCGCCGACCCGAACATCAGGTTCCAGAGCGACTCGTCGGTCTGGCTCGCCCAGGGCTCCGCCGATTGCGCGAGGCTGGCGCGTGAGGCGTCAACCCAGGCATCGTGCGAAGGATTCGCTACCCTCTCCGCGTTCCCAACGTTGAAAAAGACGCTGCCGCGCACGGACACCTCCCATCCGTCGTGCGAACGATGGGATTGTCGCGCTGGCACGCTCTGGTTGCAACGGTGGGCTAGTGGTCAGTTACTTTGGAGACTTCGTCTTCCCCCCCACCTCAATCCTCCCCCACGCTTCGCGGGGGGAGAGGCTATGTCCCCTCCCCCTTGCATGGGCTGAGAGGGGTAGGTTTTTGGGTATACGTGAGTGATTGCGATGGCGAGACATCTTGACGATCCTCTCGGTTTGACGATCCTCTCGGTGTCCAACAAACCGGAATG
>Ga0194120_10004698_pt1 | contig 20782 bp, 24 predicted proteins | sample TA2MahCa65mmetaG_FD_148642 | JGI IMG/M metagenome (GOLD analysis project Ga0194120, IMG submission 148642) | Freshwater microbial communities from Lake Tanganyika, Tanzania - TA2015019 Mahale Deep Cast 65m | ecosystem: Environmental > Aquatic > Freshwater > Lake | place: Tanzania: Lake... | reverse complement strand
TGGGCGAGCGCGCCGCGTTGCGCGGCGGCGGGTCGGGTTCGCGCGCCGCCGGACGTGGCGGCAGCGGTCCGGCGACTTGAGTGCCAGGAGCCGGCGGCAAGCTCTCGGCCGTCACCACTTCACGCGGCGCCGCCACCGCCAGCCGCTCCTCGGGCGCAGTCTCGACCGGCGGCACGAATTGCGGCCCGGGCCCGTCGAATACCGGCGCAATCACTTGGACGCGGACCCGCGCCGTGCCCTTGCCTTCGAAGCCCAGCAGCTGCGCGCCTCGGCGCGAGACGTCGATGATGCGGCCGTGAACGAACGGGCCGCGATCGTTGACCCGCAGCACCAATTGCCGCCCGTTTTCGAGATTGGTCACCCGCACCATCACCGGCATCGGCAAGGTCTTGTGCGCCGCGGTCATGTCGTTCATGTCGTAGGTCTCGCCGTTGGCGGTGACCTTGCCGTGGAAGGGATGGCCATACCACGATGCGATCCCGGTTTCGTCATAGCCGGGATCTTCCTTGGGCGTGTACCAAATGCCGGCCACTTGATAGGGATTGCCGACTTTGTAGATGCCGCCCGGCTTGACCGGCGGGACGGCGGCCTGGGACGGCGGTGGCTCCGGCCTGGGCGGCGGTTCCTGGCGCGTCATGCGCTTGGTCGCTTCGGCCGCCAGTTGCGGCGTGCTGCAGCCCGAAAGCCACAGACCTGCCGCCGCCAGCGCGACCAGTCCAAGTCCGGAACGAACGATCGCGACGCTCAGCATCTAGGGGCGGTCCGCCGGCAAAACTCTATTCATGGTAGTCTACCGGTCGCCGATGCGGTCGGCAAGTTCGCCGACCGCAGCCGCGAAATAGCTCGAACGGTTCCACTTCAACAGCACGCGAAAGTTGTCGTAAACCAGAAAAGCCGGCCCCGACGATCCATCCGGACGGATCAGGGACGCATCGATCGCGCGCACCGGCAGGGGGCTGCCGTCGCCCCGCTTGATCCCCAGACGTTGCCATTCCGAAAGCGGCGCCCGATGTTCGAGGCCGATGCGCGCAGCATCGATCCCGGCCGGCAGCGACACTGTCCGCCCCCAAGTCTGTTGCTCGTTCCAGCCCGATTGCTTGAGGTAGTTGGCGCTCGACGCCATCACGTCGGCCAGATTGTTCCAGATGTCGCGCCGTCCGTCGCCGTCGCCGTCGAGCGCAAAGCGCAAGAAGGAACTCGGCATGAATTGGTTCTGACCCATGGCGCCGGCCCAGGATCCGATCATGCGCGTGGGCGCGACATGCCCCTGGTCGAGGATGGTCAGGGCATCGAGCAATTCGTTGCGGAAAAAGGCCGCGCGGCGACCGTCATGCGCCAGCGTCGCCAGGGCCGCCACCACCGGATAGCCGCCCTGCCCGCGGCCATAGCTGGTCTCGATCCCCCATAGCGCCACCAAGAAGCGCGGCTGCACGCCGTGGCGACGGCCGATCTCGCTCAGCAGGGCGCGGTGGCGCTGGGCCATGATCCGGCCATCCTCGATGCGCCGTTCGTTGACCACCCCTGCGCGATAGCGCGCGAAGCTCATCGTGCCCTCGGGTTGGCGACGATCGAGTTCGATCACCCGCGGGATCGGCGCCAGATCGGCCAGCGCCTGGTCGAGGATCGCGGCTCTTACGCCGCGGGCCGCGGCCTCGGCGCGCACGCCGGAAAGAAACGACGCGAAGTCCTCGGCCGCCAGCGCGCCGCCGGCCGCCAAGCTCAGCGCAAAAACCAAGACCCGCGCAATCATGGCGCCGGAAACAGGGCCGAGGTCCGGCCGAGCCAACGATACGCCACCAACCCGGCCCATTCGTGGGCCGCGACCTCCAGCGAACGCAGCCCGTTGGAAAGCCCAAAACGCAGGCCCCAGGCAAATCCGCCGGCGGTGCGGAAATCGACCGGATACGGCCTGACCTCGAACCCGGCGCGGCGGAAGCAGCCGATCGCGCGCGGCATGTGCCAAGCCGAGGTCACCAACAGCCACGTCTCGCCCTCGCGTACTCCCGCCAAGGCCTTGGCATTGAGCGCGTTCTCCCAGGTGTTGCGGGCGATCGGATCGAAGCTGACGCGAGCCGGATCGATACCGAGCGATTGCAGCAGCTGCCGCGCCTGATCGGCTTCGGTCAGTCCGCGCGGCGCCAACTCGCCGACCCCGCCCGAGAACACCATCCGCGCTCGCGGATGACGCAAGGCAAGCTGCGCCAGCGCCAGATCGCGTTCGACTGCCTCGTTATAGGCCAGTTGCCCGCGCGCTTCGGTCAAGCCGAGCTGGGCGCCGCCGCCCAGCACGACGATACCATCGACCTGCTCCGGCGTAGCGCCGGCCGGAAATCTCTCCTCGAGCCTCGACAAGGCCCAGGGTCCGATCGGCAAGACGGCGACCAGAAGGAATCCGAATACCGCTGCACTTGCGACAACTCGCCCCCAAACCCAGCGCCGCGCCATGAGCCCGCCGACCAGCATCACCAGCAGGATGTTGCCCGGCGAAACCAGCCAGCCGACGATCTTGGACAGCGCGAACATGACGCGGCCTTGTAGTCGCGGCCGCGCCCGAGGGCAAGCTCAGCGCTGGATCTGCCCGTAGATCAAATGCGCCAGGCGCTCCAGCGCCGCCGGCTCGACCGCGCCGACCAGCGCAAAGCCGAGACCGCGGTCGTTCCAATGCATCACCCCGACGCCCTCGGCATGCGCCAGGCGAAACGCCGCCGGCGCCGCGCTCTCGGGTTCGCCCTTCATATAAAGCGTGACCCGCAATCCGGCGGTGTCCTGGTACATCAGCTGCGAGGCCGGGCCGCGTTCGCCCGGCAACAGCCGGCCGCCGACGAAGCTGTAGCCGGCCGCGGCCAGATCGGGCACCAGGATCGGCCGCTTCATGCGATTGGTCAGCCAGGTCTGCAGATTGGCTTTTTCGCCCGCCGCCACCTCGACCGGCCGGCGCATCTCGGGCACGTAGACCACATGCGCCGTCGCGGCGCGCTCGACCAGCACCGGCACGGCAGGCGCGGTAGGCAGCGCATCGCGCGCAAACCAGCCGCCGGCGGCGCCGATCGCCAGCAGCACGACTGCCGCGGCGATGCGCGTGCCCCAACTTGCCTGCGGCTGCGGCCGCAACAGCCGCGCCGGAATCGGCTCGTCCAGCACCGGATCGAACAGCGCGTGCAGGCCCGCGTTCTGGGCACGATAGGCCGCGACCCGCGCCGCCTCTTCGGGCGATCCTGCCAGCCGCGCCTCGACCGCCAGCAGACGGGTCGTATCGAGCCGGCCGTCGACCAGGCGGTGCAGCTCGGCGTCGGCCAGACTGCGGTCGGGCTCGCTCATTCCAGCCCCCGCGCCACCACCGGCTGTTCCTCGCCCGCCAGCAACCGACGCAGACGTTCGCGCCCGCGCGACAACCGCGACATCACCGTGCCGATCGGAATACCCAGCACCTCAGCCACCTGCTCGTACGTCATGTCCTCCAAACCCCCCAACAGCACCACTTGCCTTTGTTCCTCGGGCAGAACCGCGAGTGCTTGCGCCAACCCCCGCACCTTGAGTCCGTCCTCCTGTTCCGGCCGGCGGCTGCCCGAGACTTCCCATTCGGTCAGCGTCGTCAATTCGGGCCTGGCCTTGGCCGCTCGCACCTGATTGGCGTGCAGGTTGTGCAGGATGGTGAACAACCAAGCGCGCAGATTGCTGCCTCGTCGCCAGAGATGCAGCCGCCCCCAGGCACGCTCCAGCGTGTCCTGGACCAGATCGTCGGCGGCGACGGCCTCGCGCGTCAGCGCCCGGGCGTAGCGTCGCAGGCGCGGGATCTCGGCCTCGATGTCGACGGCGTTCACTCCCCACATGCCCCCAGTCTAGCCGATGGAAGCGGAACCGACGATCCGGGGGCTAAGCGTATGCGTCGATCCCGCCCCGACCCTGGCCGTCAATGCCAAGGATCGGTGGAGCTCTCGCACGGTAAACACTTTCCTGCCGCGCTTATTCCGCTAGCATCGCCGGGCATAGTTTCGGAGGAGCACATGCCCGCCTACATCCTGGCTCAGATCGAAGTCACCGACGAAGCCGAATACGACAAGTACAAGCCCATGGCCGCGGCCTCGGTTGCCAAGCATGGCGGCCGTTATGCCATCCGCGGGCCGAAGCTCGAGCCGCTCGAGGGTCAACCGCCCTACCCGCGGGTCGTGTTGCTGGAGTTCAAGGATCGCGCCGCGGCGCTGGCGTTTTACCACTCGCCCGACTACGCCGCCGCCAAGGCGGTGCGCCAACGCGCCAGCCGCGGGCAGTTGACGCTGCTCGATCTGCCCTGAAAACGATCGGGCGATCACTCCCCCAACTTCATCACCAAGCAGGTGGTGCTGCCATGGGCGTAAAGCTTGCCGTCGTCCTTGCCGATCAACCGCCCCTCGGCGGTGGCGATGCGGCCACCGCTATGCACCGCCTTGCCCTCGGCACGCACGACGATGCCGGGTTTGAGCGCGCGGACGTAATTCACTTTAAGCTCGACGGTGGTGTAGCTGGTGCCGGCCGGCAAGGTGGTGTGCACGACGCAGCCCAGGCAGGAATCGAGCATGGTCGCCGCATAGCCGCCATGCACCGTCCCCAGCGGATTGTAGGACCAGTCGCCGGGCGCACCCTCGAACACCACCCGTCCCGCCTCGACCTCGACCAGAACGAATCCAAGCGTGAAACCGATCGAAGGTCGCGGCAATTTGCCCTCCATCACCGCTCGCATCAGGTCGAGACCCGACATGGTCGCGGCTTTGGCAGGGTCGATGGTTGCGGCCTGATAGCTGTAGCTGCGGGTCTTGACCGTGCCGACGGCGTCCATCGCGCTGTCCTCCAAAATCCCGCCAGCATAACGGCAGCTATGCCTCTACAGCTTTGAAAAGATCGCAGCTCCGCTCTACAGTTCTGTGAATGAGCGATTGGGACGGATACCGCGTCTTCCTGGCCGTGGCCGAAACCGGCTCGCTATCGGCGGCGGCACGAACCTTGCGGCTGTCCCAACCCACTGTCGGCCGCGCCATAGCCGCGCTCGAACGTCGGCTTGGGACACGGCTTTTCCTGCGCCAGGCCCGCGGACTGACGCCGACCCCGGCCGGGGCAGCGCTGATGGAACCGGCACGACGCATGGCCGAAGCGGCGGCCCGCGTGCCCAATGCCTTGGCCGGCGGCGGCATCGCCGCCAGCGAGCCGGTACGGATTTCCTGCACCGAGGGCATAGGCATACTCTGGCTTACCGCCAAACTGCGCGAGCTCAACACGGCACATCCCGAGATTCCGCTGTCGTTGATCATCGACAATCTGGCGGTCGATTTGGCTCGGCGCCAAGCCGACATCGCGGTGCGCCTGTTCCGGCCGCGCGAACCGGATCTGATCGCCAAGCGAGTCGGCCTGTTGGTATCGGGTCTCTATGCCTCGGCCGATTACGTCAAGGCGCATGGCGTACCCAGGCGCATGAGCGATCTCAAGCGTCATCGCTTCGTCGGCCAGGACCATCACGGCGCGACCATGATCTCGCCGCAGGCGCGCTGGCTCGGCCGGCAGATCGGCGATCGCCCCCTCGCCTTCGCATCGAACAGCCTGGTGGCGCAGTACCGGGCCATCCGCCTGGGCTGGGGCATCGGTCTGGTGCCGCCGATATTCTTTCGCGGCGATCCTGACTTGGTGCGGGTGCTGCCCGAAGCCGATACGCCGCGGCTTGAAATCTGGCTCGCGGTCCATGCCGATCTACGCCGCGATCCACGCATCGCCCTGGTCTACGACACCCTCGGCGACCTGCTGCGCCGCGACCGCCGCGCCTTGGCCGACGGCGCGGCCGAGAGACCCTAGGGCGTGATCGATCTGTCTTGAACCATGTGGTTCAAGACAGATCGTGAATCATGCCCTCGCATCCCGCTCTGGACCGCGATTCACGGTTTGCACGGAATAGCGTCTGCGATTCCATGCAAACCGATCGCGGTCTAGTTCCGGCGGGGCTTGTAATGTCCGAGGCGTGCGCCTATATGTTCGCCACCAGTTTTCGCCTGCGGCCGCTTGCCGTTCCATCCCGCTCGACGGGATCGCGCTTCAAGACCTCCGACATGCCGATGACTGAGTCGCGTTGGGCAATCCTGCTCGGCGCGAATCTTCGTGCCATGAAAGGAGATCTCTCCATGGCTTCAGGTACCGTCAAGTTCTTCAACGTCCAACGCGGTTTCGGCTTCATCCGTCCGGATGACGGCTCGAAGGACGTGTTCGTCCACATCACCGCGGTTCGTGCCGCCGGCATGGACACCCTCAACGAAGGCCAGAAGCTTTCGTTCGAGGTGCAGATGGAGCGCGGCAAGGCCGCGGCCGGCCAGCTCAAGGCCGTCTGACAAGCGACAGCAAGACTGACGCAAGGCGGCGGCTCCGCGAGGGGCCGCCGCTTTTTTTCGTGCCGGGACAGGTTTAGGATTTCGATCGTCGAAACGCTATCGAGGGAGGGTCCGCATGTTCGTCAACACGATCCTCGACCAGAAGGGTCGCGACGTCATCACCGTAACGCCCAGCGCATCGATCAGGGAGGCGGTCAAGCTGCTGGCCGCGCGGCGCATCGGCGCCGTCTTGGTACGCGAGGACGGCGCGGCAAATGCCGCCGGCATCCTGTCCGAGCGCGACATCGTCCGCGGGTTGGCCGAAAAGGGCCCGGCCCTGCTCGAGCGGCCGGTCAGCGAGATGATGACCCGCGATCTGTTCACCTGCGCGCCGGCGGATTCGATCGATCAGGTGATGGACGTCATGACCAAGCGTCGCATCCGGCACTTGCCGGTGACCGATCGTGGCCGGCTGATCGGCATGATCTCGATCGGCGACGTGGTCAAGTTCCGCATGGCCGAGATCGAGCGCGAAGCCGAAGACCTGCGGCAGTACATCGCCAGCTAGACCGCGATCGGTTCCTAGGGAATCGCGGCCGCGATTCCCAGAAACCGTGAATCGCGGTCCAGAGCGGGATGCGAGGGCAAGATTTACGATCCGTCTTGAACCACTTGGTTCAAGACGGATCGATCATGCCCTAGTTCCAAGGTCCCCGTCGGGTGGCGCCGCCGAACAGCGGCACCTCCCGACGCTTGAACAGCGGAATCAGCGCCGCACCGGCGGCGAAGCCGCCGATATGCGCGAACCAGGCGACGCCGCCGGCGCTGGGATCGGCGATCGCGCCGTTGGCGATCTGCACCACGATCCACCAACCCAGCACCACCATCGCCGGCAGGTTCATCATGCGATAGAACACCAGGCAATAGACCGACGCGCGCGGATGCAAGAGCAGGTAGGCGCCCAGCACGCCCGACACGGCGCCCGAAGCCCCGATCATCGGAATGGTCGAGTTGGGATCGACCGCAATCTGGGCCCCGGCCGCGGCCAGGCCGCAGATCAGATAGAACGCGACGAACCGGACCGGCCCCATCGCGTCCTCGATGTTGTTGCCGAAGGTCCAGAGGTACAGCATGTTGCCGGCGACGTGCATGACGCCGCCATGCAGGAACATCGAACTCAGCACGGTCAGCCAGGGATCGAACGCGGCGATGCCGGCCGGCAATTCGGCGGCGGCCAGCAGCCGCGCCGGAATCAATCCCATGCCGAGGGCGGCACGCTCGACGTCGGCCGCGGTGACCGCGAAGGCGGCCAGGTTCAAGACGATCAATACCGCCGCGACGATGGCGAAGCGGCGGGTCGGATTGTCGTCGTAGAACGGAATCATGGGTCGGGCATGTGACAGAGGGGCGGCTTCGACTGTAACATGGCGCCATGAAGAAGATCGCCATCGTCCTGGCCGTGCTGATCGTCGTGGTCGGCATCGGACTCTATTTCGTCTACTCCAATCTGGGCGCGATCCTCAAAGCCGGGATCGAGCGCATCGGTAGCGCGACCCTCGGCGTCAAGGTGACGGTCGAGAAGGTCGAGATCGATCCGGCCGCCGGCACCGGCGCGATCACCGGCCTGACCGTCGCCAATCCGGCCGGGTTTTCGCCGGGCCAGGCCTTCACCCTCGGCCGGGTCGCGCTCAGTCTCGATCCGACATCGCTCACCCGCGATCCGATAACGGTGCGCGAGCTTGCGGTCGAGAAACCGCGCATCGCCTACGAGCATGGGCCCAATGGCAGCAATCTCGACGCCTTGGTCGCCAACGCCAAGCGCCAATCCGGCGGCGCCGGCGGCGCCGCAACCGAGAAAAAGGACGCCAAGCCCGAGCGCAAGCTGGTCGTGGAGCGGCTCGTCTTCCGCGACGGCGTCGTCGCCGCCAGCCACGCCCAACTTCAAGGCCGGAACGTCGAAGCCAAATTGCCTAGCCTCGAACTCAAGGATCTCGGCAAGGCCAAAGGCGGGGCCACGCCTGCGGAACTGGCCGAGGAGGTGGTCTCGGCGGTGACGCGCGAGGCGACGCGGGCGGCCTTGGGCGACATCAACGCTGCGATCGAGCGCCTGCGCGGCACCGCCCGCGAGCAGATTCAAAACCTTCAACAGCAATTGCCGGGCGCGTTGCGCGGCATTCTCGGCGGCGAACAGAAGAAGTAGGTCAGCGTCCGCGGTCGCGTTCGGCCTTGCGCGCCGGCCAATCGGCGACCGCGATGCGCGGCATCTCGAAACGGTCGCTGGTGCGGGCGTACCACGAGCGGCCGTGCATGCGGCCGATCAGCCGCAAGGCCGGCGTGTCGACATAGAACTTGGTCTGGTCGATGAGGCCGTCGCGGGCATGGAAATGGACCGCGCGGCCCAGCACCACGCCGCGGTCGGGTCCGGTCTCGACGATGGTGTGCAGCCGGCACTCCCACGCAATCGGGCATTCGGCGATGCGCGGCACGGCGATTTGGCGCGATGGCGCCGCCGTCAGCTTGGCCTCGGCCAATTCGTCGACGCCGGGCGGAAAATCGATCGCGCAGACGTTCATCTTCTCGGCCATGGCCTCGTCGACCAGGCCGATGGTGAATTCCTTGCGCGCGCGAACGTTGTCGAGGGTGTCCTTGACCGCGCCCGGGCCGCGGGCCTCGACCGCGAACGCCAGCAGCGGCGGATCCTGGCCCATGGCGTTGAAGAAACTGAACGGCGCCGCGTTGGTGCGGCCCTCGGCATCCAGCGTGGTCACCAGAGCGATCGGCCGCGGCACGATGGTCGAGACCATCAAGTTGTAGCAATGCTTCGGGGTCAGCGTGCCGAGATCGACATCCATGATTGCGGGCTTTCGAGTGTCAGGCGGCTTGGCGAACGGACGCGCGCGGCGTCAGCCGCATCGGCAATCCGCCCTTGATGCGCAAGGTGATGCGCGGCTCGGCTTCGACCGGCGCTGCGGGATCGATCGGATCGAGACGGAACCGCGCCGCGATCGCCGCCAAAATCACCTGCATCTCGAATTGCGCGAAGGAGTTGCCGATGCAGATGCGCGGCCCGCCGCCGAAGGGCATGTAAACATAGCGCGGGCGGGCGGCTGCCGCCTCGGGCGTGAAGCGCTCGGGCCGGAACGCTTCGGGCCGATCCCAATAGCGCGGATGGCGATGCATGGCATAGGGGCTGATCATGAGGTGCGCGCCGCGCGGAATGCGATAGCCCAGCACGACATCCTCGGCTTGGGCCCGGCGGCCGAAGACGTAAGCCGGCGGGAACAGCCGCAGCGCCTCGTCGCCGACCATCCGCGTCCAGCTCAACTTGGCCAGGTCCTCGAACGCGGCTTGCCGCCCCGCCAACACGTCGTCGACTTCGACCTCGAGCTTGACCCGTTCCTCCGGGTGCCGCCCGAGCAGATGAAAGGCCCAACTCAAGCCCAGCGCCGTGGTTTCGTGCCCGGCCAGGAAGATCGTCATCACCTCGTCGCGCAATTGGCGGTCGGTCATGCCCTCGCCGCTTTGCTCGTCGCGGGCCGAGATCAGCATCGACAAGAGATCGTCGCGCTCCTCGTCGGTGCTCCGCCGCGCCGCGATCAACCCGTTGACCACGCGGTCGAGCTCGCCCAGCGCCTCGCGAAACCGCTTCGATCGCGGCTTCAACATCCATTCCGGCAATTCGAGGAAGGCCGACAGCCGCACCGATCCGACTTCGTCCTGCAGCGTCGTCATCGCCTGCGCCACCGGCGCGATTTCGTGCGTCAGATCGGCGCCGAACATGGTGCGCGTCACCACTTCCATGGTCACCGCGTTCATCTCGGCCATGACGTCGATGGCGGCGCCGGGCGGCAATCGTGACCAGCGCTCGACCATCCGCCAGGCAGTCTCGGCCATGCTTGCCACCAATAGCCGCAACCGCTTGTGGTGGAAGGCGGGTTGCGCCAGGCGGCGCTGGCGACGCCAGAAATCTCCCTCGCTTACCAGAAGTCCGGTGCCTAAGAACGGCTTGAGGTTGTTCCGGTACGACACCGACTTCGGGTAGTTCTCGACCCGGTCCAGCAGCACGTGCTTGATCGCCTCTGGATCCGACACAAAGTAGATCCGCTTGCCCAGGAGCCGCGTCCAGCACACCGGTCCGGTCTCGACCGCGCGCATCAGATCGAATTTGGGCAGGAGACCGAACCAGCGCACCAGCGGATTGGACGAGTGCGCCCGCTCGAACACGATCTCGGGCGCTTCGATCGGCGCCCGCTCGGCGACGGCGCCCGCGCTCACGCCGCGGTGCCGAGGCGGGTCGGCCCCTCGCCGCGATCGGGCGGCGCCACGACCCCGGTCGAAATGACGTATTTCAGCGCCTCGTCGACCTTCATGTCGAGCACGACGGCGTCCTCGCGCGGCACGAACAGCACGAAACCCGAGGTCGGGTTGGGGGTGGTCGGCACGAACACGGTCAGCAGATCGCGGCCGGTGACGCGGTGCACCTCGCCGCGCTGGCGCGAGGTGACGAAGGCCAGGGTCCACAGCCGCGGCCGCGGGTACTCGATCAGCACCACCTGATCGAAGGACTGGGTCGACTGCGACAGCAGCGATTCGAACACCTGCTTGAGCGCGCTGTAGATCGAGCGCACCACCGGCATGCGCTGCACCACCCGTTCGCCGAGACGGACCAGCCAGCGACCGGCGATGTTGGCGGTCAGCATGCCGATGACGGTCAAGACCACGAGCGCAATGATCAGCCCATAGCCATGCAGATCGAACGGCAGACCGTGATCGATGCGCCAATTCGGGGGCAAAATGCGATCGACCAACGCGTCGATATAGGTCACGAACTCCCACACCAGATAGACGGTGATGAGGATCGGCGCGGTGACGATCACTCCGGTCAGGAAATAATTGCGGAGGCGATGCAGCACCCCGCTTGGACGCGGCGGATGCGGCTGCGAATCGGGCGCGCGGTCGTTCATGGCGGGGGCATATAGGCATGCTCCGTTCCGAAACGGAAGCCCGATCAGCCGCCGAAGAAGGCGCGCATCGCGGCGAGAGTTTCCTCGGGCGCCTCTTCGGGCAGGAAATGTCCGCAAGGCAAAGCCCGGCCCTCGACTAGCCGGGCGCGCGGCCGCCACATGCCGAGCACGTCGTACATGCGGTGCATCGCCCCCTTCTCGCCCCACAGCGCCAGCAAGGGACACTCGATCCGCCGCTCGCGATCGGCGCCGTCGTGGTCGAGGTCGATCGAGGCCGCGGCGCGGTAGTCCTCGCAGCTGGCGTGGATGGCGGCCGGGTCGGAGAAGCAGCGCAGATACTCGGTCATGACGTCGGGCGGCACGACCCGCGGATCATTGCCCCAGCGCGCCACGATCCGCGCCAGGTAGTCGGCCGGATCGCGGCCGATCATGCGCTCGGGAAAATCGAACGGCTGAATGAGGAAGAACCAGTGGAAATAGGCGGTGGCAAAGGCCTGGTCGGTGCCCTTGAACAGATCGTAGGTCGGAACAATGTCGAGCACGGCCAGCTTCGTGACCCGGTCGGCGTGATCGAGCGCCAGCCGGTGCGCAACCCGCCCGCCCCGGTCATGGCCCGCGACCATGAAGCGGGCGAAGCCGAGGGCGGCCATGACCTCGACCTGATCCCTGGCCATGGCGCGCTTGGAATAGCCGGCATGGTCGGGGCCGCCGGGCGGCTTCGAGGAATCGCCGTAACCGCGCAGATCGCTGGCGATGACGGTGAACGAGCGCGCCAGATCGGGCGCCAGCTTGTGCCACATCAGGTGGGTCTGCGGATAGCCGTGCAGCAAGAGAAGCGGCGGCCCGCTGCCGCCGATCCTCAGGTTGATCTCGACCTCTCCGACCGCGATCCGGCGGCGTTCGAATCCCTTGAAGCGCATGCTGTCCTCGTTTCCGGTCGGCGCGACTCTATGTGGCTGGATAGGCGCAGTCGAGTGGGCTAGGGTCCGCGCCATGCGCGCTCTTTTCGTGGCCTTCGTGTTCGTCTTGCTCGGCGCCGGCCCGGCGGCCCTGGCCGCATCGCCCCAGGCGCGCTACGAGGCCGGGCTCGAAGCCTATCAGCGCGGCGAAGACGCGCGCGCGCTCGAGATTTTCAAGCGCTTGGTGACGCGAGGCGATCCCGGCGCCGAATTCATGCTGGGGGCGATGTATTTCTACGGCCGCGGCGTAAGACGCAATGACGGCATCGCCGCGGTCTGGTTCCACAAGGCCGCCAACCAGGGCAATCGCGAGGCGCAGTTGGCCTACGGCTCGTTGCTGATCCAAGGCGTCGGTGCCCGCCAGGATATCGTCAAGGCGCATATGTGGCTGTCACTGGTGGTCGAGACCGGCGATGCGGTGTTGCGCGAGCACGCGGTGCGGCTGCGCGATCAGGCGGTCAAGCTGATGACCGCGGACGAACTGGCCGATGCCCGCCGGCGGGCGCGCGATTTCCGGCCGCGGCGCGCGGGCCTCGCTTGGCCGTGAAGCGGCTGCTGTTCGTCACCGCGACCTATATCGGCGATCAGGTGTTGACCAGCGGCCTGTTGGCCGCCTGGGCGGCGCGCCACCCCGAGGGCCGGGTGACGGTGGCCGGCGGCGCCGCCGGCCTGTCGCTGTTCGCCGCCGCGCCCGGGGTCGAACGCCTGATCCCGATCGTCAAGCGCGGGCGCATCGGCCACTGGCTCGATCTCTGGCGCGAGACGGCGGGTTCGGCGTGGCACAGCGTGATCGATGTCCGCGGCTCGGCCTTGGCCTATTTGCTGTGGGCCGGCAGAAGGCGGGTATTTCGGCCCGACGCTTCGGCCGCGCACCGCACCGAGTGCCTGGCCCGACTGGTCGACCTGCCGGCCCTGCCGCGGCCCCTGCTTTGGACCGCGCCCGAAGACCAGGCCGAGGCCGATACCCTGGTCGTAACCGATCGGCCGCTGCTGGTGCTGGGACCGACCGGGAATTGGCAGGCCAAGATCTGGCCGGCCGAGCGCTTCGCCGAGCTGGCGCGGCGCTTGATCGCGCCCGGCGCCAAGTTGGCCGGCGCCCGCATCGTCGTGTTGGGCGCCAAGGGCGAGGAGGCGATGGTGGCTCCCCTCTTGACCGCCCTGCCCGAAGCCTTGGACCTGGTCGGCCGCGCCCGGCTGGCGGTGGCGGCCGCCATCCTCAAGCGCGCCGGTCTCTTCGTCGGCAACGACTCCGGCCTGCTCTACATGGCGGTGGCCAGCGGCCGGCCGACGCTGGGGCTGTTCGGACCGACGCCGGGCCTGTTCGGGCCCAAGAGCGAGGGGCTGCTGGCGCCCTGGGCGCCCAACGCCGCCGAAGCGCGCACGCCCGAATCCTGGTTGACTTTGACCAGCGCCTCGGCCATCGAGCGCGGGGCCATGCCGAGCCGGATGGGAACGCTGACGGTCGATGCGGTCGAGCGCGCCGCGCTGCATTTGCTGGAGAGGATGTCGCGATGAGTCTGGATGCCGATTGCCGCAAGGTGCTGGACATCATCGTCGCTGCCGGCCGGCCCAAGCTGTGGCAGGTGACGCCGGCCGAGGCGCGGCTGGCGATGCTGGCCTCGATCAAGCTGTTCGGCGGCCCCGCGCCCGAGGTGGCGCAAGTTCGCGATCTCAAGACCGGCGGCGGCATTCGGCTGCGGCTCTATCGCCCGCTCAAATCCGGCAGCGGCCCGTTGCCAACGCTGGTGTTCTATCACGGCGGCGGCTACGTCATCGGCGATCTCGACAGCCACGACATTCCCTGCCGGATGCTGGCCAATGCCTCGGGCTGCGTGGTGGTCTCGGTCGATTACCGCTTGGCGCCCGAGCATCCGTTTCCGGCCGGGATCGAGGACGCGCTGGCGGCCTTGCGCTGGATCGCGGCCGAGGCCGGCCGGATCGGGGTCGACAGCGGGCGGCTGGCGGTCGGCGGCGATTCCGCCGGCGGCAATTTCGCCGCCGTCACCGCGCAGCGGGCGCGCGACGAAGGCGGGCCGGATCTGCGCTTCCAGCTCTTGATCTATCCCGCCACCGACCAGACCGCCGAGACCGAAAGCAAACGCCTGTTCGGCGAGGGCTACCTGCTCGAGGACAAGGGCATGGCCTGGTTCCGGGATCACTATCTCGGCCCGGACGAAGCCAAAAAGACCAACCCCTGGGCCTCGCCGGCCAAGGCCCCGAGCCTGGCCGGGCTGCCGCCGGCGATGGTGGTGACGGCCGGCTTCGATCCCCTGCGCGACGAGGGCAAGGCCTATGCCGACGCCTTGACCAAGGCCGGGGTCGCGACCCGCTATCGCTGCCATGACGGGCTGATCCACGGCTTCATCAATTTCCCCGGCGCCATCGCCGCGGCCGGGCCGGCGCTGAGCGAGATGGGCCAGGCGCTGGCGGCGGCGCTGCGCTAGGACGCGCTGCCAAGCGCGGCGGGGCCGGTTGGGGCCAGCTAGGCGCGGAGCCGGTCGCCAAATGCGCGGAGTCGAGCCGGAAAAGCGCGCAAATGCGCGCAAATGGACCAATTGTAACGGCCTAGTGCGTTGATATTGCACAGCAATCCGGGTATGTCGGGTGGCAGGGCCGTTTTTGGGCGGTTAATGCGCTTGGTCGAACGCCGAAAGACCCGGTCATTTGCAGAATGCCGGACGGCGCGGAACTTATTTCACTTGTCCATCAGCGCCCGCCCGCAAGACCCTGGTGGAGGGAAGCCCTGAGAGCGAGGGGAGTTTTTATTATAGGAACTTGAATGGAACATGTCAAGGTCGAAAAGGTGATGATTTTGCGCTCCGGCCTCACGGCATCCCCCGGGCATGAGGCCGCACCGAGGACGGCCTATTGAGGCTCCACAGCTAGGCAATCCGCTTCCGCAACTCTGCCACATCGGCGGTCTTGACGAGAACGCTCGCCGCGTCCTCGATCGGCCAGTGGAGATATTTGGTCCGCGCCATGGTCTCGAAAACCGAACGGTTCCGGCGGAATATGCGCAACAGGCCCCGGCCATCGACGCCATCCCCATCGAAGCGATCTTCGATCGCCTCGCGGCTGACCGCGCAGCGCACGGTCGCGCCGCCGGCCTGTCCGAGGAACTCGACGATGTCGCGATCGGCGAGGTAGCGCCCCACCGGCGCCGAGAACGCGAGATCGAGCCCCGGGACGACCGAGCGCGGCTCGCCGACCGTCCTCAGCGCGAGGTCCCGGGTCTCGTGGTCGATCAGGCCGATCCCCTCGCCGACGAGCCGCTTCCATTTCTTTCCGCGCTTGACGGCCTCGCGCCACGCCGACCGAAGCTCGTGCGGCCTTTTCCGGACCAGGGCAGCAAGAAGCGACTGCGCCTGGCGCAGGTCTTTGTCTTTCTTGATCGCCCCTTCGGTGCGGCGACGCGCGACGATGAGTTTATGCACCGCATAGCGTTGCGGGCTAGGCACCTGAACGTGGACCCCGGCGCCATGAAGCAGCACGGCCGGTTCGGGCTGGCGGATCAGAAAGTCGAGAAAGCGCAGCGGCTGGGCGTCGGTTCCCAGCGCCGGCAGCGCCGCCGGCGCGTCGGTGTCCGGCCCGGCATTGGGCGTGAGAAAATCGACCCGAAGGCCCTTCGCCGCCCGATATGTCGTCGCGCGTCGCGGATCGCGCAGGCTGGGGACCGGACGAAACGACGGATCGACTTTCCTCAGCACATCGAGAATGGATGGGACTTCCTCGCCGATGGCGACCGAAACGTCGCCGAATTGCGCGATATCCACGTCTCCGGTCTGGAGCATGGCGGCGGGAAGCCTGGCGCCCAGCAGGGCGGAATAGATCTGATAGGCCGCCGTTCCGACAAGCACGCCGCGCCGCCGAAAGACGCCGGCATCGGCCAATGCCGCGATGACCTGTGCGATCTCGGCTTGCGGCCGAGGCAAATTCGCCGAGCGGACGAGCGCCGACACCAGCGTTTGCCGGTCGCGCCGGTCGTGGCGCGCCGTCTTGTGGCGCTCGATGCGCTCCAGAAGTTCGGGCGTTTCGGGTCCGACATAGCGCTGCTTGCGCGAGCCGTCCTGGGACGCCACTTGGAAGTACCAGTAGCGCCGCCCTTTCACCGTCTTGGGAACGAAGCCGCCGTTTTCCTCCGCAAAGGCCGATGCGAACGCATCGGCGGCGCAGCGATCCACGAGATCGGCATAGGCCGTCTGGAGGGCAAGCGGTATTTCCATGTCCGTTCGATATACGCGATTGGCTTAATGCGTATAACTTATTTTTGAAGCCATGGCAACAGAAATATACTCATATTACGAATTGCGTATAACTCTTCTTGCCGACACGCCGGATAGTCCAGATGGCGCAAGCGTAAAGCCGATGCGGCACGCCGCGGAACTGGGTCATCACCCAGATCTTGGCCGCCTGCCAGCGTGCCCGCACGCAACTCGAGGCCCAGTATCTGCGCAAGGCTGATGTCGCGCCCAGCGGGCTGATCGCGGCCCTGCGGACCGATCTCGCCAAACCCGAAGACAAAAAAGCTTTGGGCTACAAGACCGCAATCCAGCGCTTCGTCGATCGGGCGATGGCGGAACTGCCGCCCAACGCAACCAAGGAACAGCGGTCCGCGACGCTCAAGCAAGCGCAGTCGCAAGCCGAATGGCACTACCCGGTCGACCCCGCCAAGGTGCTGAAGCAAGGGGTCTGACAATGGCGCACGCCTAGCAGGCTGCTGAAAAACTTGGTGGGAATGGTGAAACACGAAACGAAAGAATCGTGGCGTGCGTAACGACGAAAGATCAGAATCGAAAGTCGATCCATTTTGATTCAATGTTGCTCGCTGCCACGCCTCGAAACCCTTTTTCAGCATCCTGCTAGGCCGCGATCAGGTTGCATGGAATCGCAGATGCTATTTCATGCAAACCGTGAATCGCGGTCCAGAGCGGGGTCCGAGGGCATGAGCCGCAGTCTGTCTTGATCCCCCTGGTTCAAGACAGATCGATCATGCGCTAACCGGGTTGGTCTATGATCGGCATCCGCCTCGAACCATCCGGTTTGGGGCGGAAGCCGCCGCGCTTGCCCCAAATCCGAGATCCGCCATGACCGGCCATATCGATCCGACCAAGGAAGTCTTCGCGCGCTTTCGCGCCGCCGATCGGCCGGGGCCGATCCATATGCTCAATCTGGTGCGGTTCCGCGACCGGGCGGCCTATCCCGACGGGCGCCAGGCCAGCGGCGCCGAGGCCTATGCCGCCTATGGCCGCGACAGCCATGCCGTCTTTTCGCGCCTGGGCGGCCGGATCGTCTGGCGCGGCCAGTTCGAATTGACGCTGATCGGACCGAGCGCGGAGCGCTGGGACGAATGCTTCATCGCCGAATACCCCTCGGTCGGGGCCTTCGTCGCCATGATCCGCGATCCGGTCTATCGCGAGGCGGTCAAGCATCGCCAGGCGGCGGTATCGGATTCGCGCTTGATCCGGCTGGCGCCGGCCGCGGGCGGTTCCGGCTTCGGCAGCATGTCCTGAGCGGCTAGCGATCCGACATGCGGACGCGATAAGGTCCCTCGGTTCGCATCCTGGAGTCCGCCGCCATGCTGACGCTTTACTACGCGCCGGGGACTTGCGCCCTGGCTTCGCACATCGCGCTGGAAGACGCCGGCGCCGGCTACGAATTGCGGCGGATCGATTTCGCCAAGACCGAGCAGCGCTCGGCCGACTATCTCAAGCTCAACCCCAAGGGCCGCGTGCCGGCGCTGGCGACGCCGGGCGGCATCCTGACCGAAACCCCGGCCATCCTGGCCTTCGTCGCCCAGAGTTTCCCCGCCGCTGGCCTGGCACCGATCCAGGATGCCTTCGCCTTCGCCGAATTGCAGGCCTTCACCAGCTATCTCTGTTCGACCGTCCACGTCGCCCATGCCCACCGCATGCGTGGCTATCGCTGGGCCGACGAGCAAGCCTCGTTCGACGACATGAAGCGCAAGGTGCCGCAATCGGTCGCCGCCGCCTTTGCCCTGATCGAGGACGGGATGCTGCGCGGGCCGTGGGTGCTGGGCGAGCGCTACAGCGTGGCCGATCCCTATCTTTTCACCATCTCGCAATGGCTGGAGGCCGATGGGGTCGATCTTAGGAAACTGCCGCGGGTGCTGGACCATCGCGCCCGCATGGCGGCACGGCCCGCCGTCGCCAAGGCCATCGCCCAGGAAAAGGCGGGGTAGACCGCGATCGGTTTGCATGGAATCAAAGACTCTATTCCATGCAAACCGTGAATCGCGGTCCAGAGCGAGATGCGAGGGCATGATCCGCGATCTGTCTTGAACTCTATGGTTCAAGACAGATCGATCATGCCCTAGAATTTCGGATCCGGAGGACTGTCATGCCGCTTGCCGCCATCCCGACCCTGCAAAGCGACACGCCCGAGGCCCGCGTCACGCGCTGGCATCTCCCGCCGGGCAGCGCCACCGGCCATCACCGCCACGAATTCGACTACGTCATCGTGCCGGTGATCTGCGGCACCATGACCATCGTCTCGGCCGAGGGCCGGGCGCCGGCCAAGATCGAAGCCGGCCTATCCTATTTCCGCAAGGCCGGGGTCGAGCACGATGTGCTCAACGAAACCGATCGCGACATCGTCTTCGTCGAGGTCGAAATCAAGCCGCGATAGGGCTGGGGCATGATCGATCTGTTTTGAACCACCGGGTTCAAGACCGAGTGTGAATCACGCATCCCGCTCTGGACCGCGATTCACGGTTCACAGGGAATCGCGGCCGCGATTGCCTATGAACTGATCGCGGTCCAGCCAAACTAGCCTATCCGGGCCGCACTCGAGATCGTTCTGATCCATAAGATATTGTTTTTTCGTTCTCTTGACATGATCGTAGTTCCCGAAACATACTTGGAACATGAACCAATCCCCGCTACTTGAGCGCCTGCGCGAGGATATCCGGCGGCTGGAGATGGCCGGCGATGCGCGCCGGTCTTCACAAGCCGGCGATGCGCGCCGGGCTCCACACGCCGGCGATGCGCGCCGGGTGGACATCGCTTCGCTGGACAATGGCGGGGTGCTGGATGCCGCCCTGCCCTGGTCGGGCCTGCCGCGCGCCGGCGCGCACGAAGTCATCGCCGCCGATGACGGCGCCGGCTTCGGATTCGCCCTCGGCTTGGCCGCGCGCCTGGCCGGCCAGGAGGGCCTGCTGGCCTGGGTCAGCGCCGGCCGCTTACGGAACGAATCGGGCTCGATCTACCCGCCCGGCTTGGCCGCGCTGGGGCTCGATCCCAGGCGAGTGATCGCGCTGGCGGTACCGCGCGACAGCACGGGCCTGTGGGCCTGCGAGGAATGCCTGGCCGCGGGCGCGGGCCTGGTGGTGCTGGGCGAGATCGGCCGGCTTTCGCCCCTGCAGGCCAGGCGGCTGCAGCGCCGCGCGGCCCTGGCCGGATCCAGCCTGATCCTTTGGCGCCGCGCCGCCGATGCCGAGGCCGCACCCGCCGCCATCGCCCTCAGCCGCTGGCGGATCGCGGCCGCGGCCGGACGCGGCTGGCGGGCCGAGCTGCTGTTCTGCCGCGGCGGCCGGCCCGCAACCTTCAGCCTCGAATGGGATCATGCGTCGCATCGTTTCGCTGTGGCTGCCGCGCCTGCCGACCGATCGGCTGGAGCGCCGCCGGCCCGGCGCGTCGGCTGAGCCGCGCGCCACCATCCAGGCCGAGGCCGGACGCATGGTCCTGGCCGCGGTCAATCGCGCCGCCCAGGCCGCTGGCCTGCGGCCGGGCCTGGGCCTGGCCGAGGCGCGCGGGCTGGTGCCCGAACTCGACACCGCCCCGGCCGATCCGGCCGGAGATCGGGCTTTGCTCGAAGCCCTGATCGGCTGGTGCGGGCGCTATACGCCTTGGGTCGGCGGCGAAGGCGGCGACGGCGCCTGGCTGGACATCACCGGCGGCGAGCATCTCTTCGGCGGCGAGGCCGGGCTGCTGGCCGATCTCGGCCGGCGGCTGGCGGATCTCGGCTTCACCGCCGTGCTGGGCGCGGCCGATGCCCCAGGCGCGGCCTGGGCCTTGGCGCGGCAAGCGGCGCGGCCGGGCCGGCCGGCGATCGCGGCCCCAGGCCAGACCGCCCGCGCGGTCGGCGCGCTGTCGGTGCGGGGCCTGCGCCTGCCGGCGGGGATGGCGGGAGATCTGGAACGCCTCGGCCTGCATCGCATCGCCGACCTGGCGGCGCTGCCGCGGGCGGCGCTCGGCCGGCGCTTCGGCGCCGCAGTCGGCCGCAGGCTCGATCAGGCGCTGGGCCGGGCCGAGGAGCCGATCATGCCCCGCCCGGCCGAAACCGCATGGCGGGTGCGCGCCGCCTTCGCCGATCCGATCGCAGCCCCCGAGGCCATCGCGCTGCATAGCGGGCGGCTGATCGAGGCGCTGTGCGCCGAGCTGGAGAAAGCCGGGCGCGGGCTGCGGCGGGCGCGGCTGGTGCTGTACCGGGTCGACGGCTCGACCGCCGAAGCCGCGCTGGCCACCGCCCGCCCCACCCGCCGCGCCGCCGACCTGGCGCGGCTGCTGGCCGAGCGCCT
>Ga0194120_10004697_pt1 | contig 20782 bp, 17 predicted proteins | sample TA2MahCa65mmetaG_FD_148642 | JGI IMG/M metagenome (GOLD analysis project Ga0194120, IMG submission 148642) | Freshwater microbial communities from Lake Tanganyika, Tanzania - TA2015019 Mahale Deep Cast 65m | ecosystem: Environmental > Aquatic > Freshwater > Lake | place: Tanzania: Lake... | reverse complement strand
CATCGGCGAGTCGTTCCGGCTCCATCTCGACCAGTCGTTCTGGAAGCCCGCGCGGCAGGGAATCGGCACGAATTGGCATCAGGACAACGCCTACTTCAAGATCGCCGACCCCCTGCGCGGCACGGCGATGTGGATCGCCATCCACGACGCGACGATCCCCAACGGCTGCATGCACATCGTCCCCGGCAGCTTCCGCGAGGAGTACCCCCACTACCGCGACCCGCTGAGCGATCACCACATCCGGTGCGATCCGCCCGAAGACCGCGCGGTCGCCGTCGAGCTTGCGGCGGGAGGGGCGCTCTTCTTCGCCTACGGCACGGCGCACTGCACCAGGGCGAACACGACGGATCAGGACCGCGCCGGAGCCGCGCTCCACTTCATCCACACCGACTACGCCCAGGGCGATCACTGGACGCGCAACGAGCAGATGACGCCCATCCTGCGAGGTCCGAACGCAACGGGCGGGGAACGCGAGTACGGACGCCGGATCGAGGGCACGTGGGACGCGGAGGTCGAACGGGCGCTGTCCTCAGCGGCGCGCTAGTGGTCAGTTACTTTGGAGATGTCGTCTTCCCCCACCTCAATCCTCCCCACGCTTCGCGGGGGAGGAGGCTATGTCCCCTCCCCCTTGCATCGGGGAGGGTTAGGGTAGGGGTTGGACAAGCCGACAATTCACTGTCACTGACCACTAGGCTTCGACGGGTTCGCCGGCGTACCGACGGATGTGGCTGTAGGGCGGGTGGTAGAGCAGCGAGACGGCGGCGAGTATCTCGTCGCGACGTTCAGCGCTCTCTGAGGCGGAAAGCTCAACGATCACGTCGTCGACGTCGTGGGGCCCGATCCGCCAGTGCCCGGCGACGGCTCCCCGGAATTGCCCGTCGATCAGCAGGTACTGGAGAATCTCGCGTCCCGCATAGCGCCGCTTGAGCTCGCTGCTGTGGCTCAGGACGCGCATGTCGGAGCCGCCCAGGACGAACACGCCGCGCGACGGCTCGGACTCGGCGAGCCCAACGTCCTCGACGAGAACCCAGCCGTTGCCCAGTCCCGCGACATCGGTCGGGACCATGGCTCCCTCCGCCTCCATCTGCGCCAACAGACCCGTCAACGCCCGCGCCGGGAACGCCGACCAGTCGCGGAACTGCTCCGGCGTCGCGAAGACGTGGGCGCGGAGGAATCGGAGGAGGACGTCCTTCGCCGCCATCTCCCACGGGACGGCGTCCAGATCGACATCCCGCCACTCGCGCGCGAAGTCGTACCAGCCGCGCTCCCAGTCGTCGTCGGGCTGATCCTCGTAGACGAGGAACGCCTCTTGAAGCCGGTGGAGAATCGGCATCAGGCGCTTGTTGAGGAGCCCGGTCTCCTCTTTCAACTGGCGAGGCGTGATGGGTCCCAGGCTTCGCACGGCGTCGAGAACCGTCTGCTGTTCGTCGGTGATGGCGGCCAAAGGTCGGCGGAACGCGGTCGCGTAGGTCTGTAGGTCGTCGGCGAGGACATACCCGACACGCCCGCCGAGGAACCGTCCCTTGACGAGCCGCCGGTCTGCGCGGAGCCGATCCGCCTCGGCTCCGTCGTCGAACGCGGCGCGATGGAGCAGGCGCGGCGGGCTCCCCGGACGGGAGTTGGCTAGCGGCGAGACCGGCTGGAGCGAGCGGAACAGCCCGACGTACTCCGACGGGTCGTCGATCGGGCGCGCTAAGCTCTGTCGGCGGAGGCGTTCCGCCAGGATCGTTCGTGCTTCCATGCGCAGGTCACTCTCACCACAAGCCGAGGTTGACGCGCTGGATCGTCGTGTTCTCCTCGGCGTCGTTGCGGATGCCGAACTGGTTGTGCCCGGCGCGAAGCGCATCGGGTTCCACCTCGAAGACGCGGCAATCGGTGCTGCGAGGGCGTTCTTCCATCGCGCGGTGCGGCACGAACTCCGGGAAGAGCTCGGCGCGGCGCAGGAACGGGAGCTCCGTCGCCGGGACGTTGTTCACTTCCAGCGAGACATCCGCCCCGCTGTGAACCAGCGCCAACGCCCTACGCGCCGGAAGCGCCGCCGACGGCAGTCGGATCGGGAAGTACCCGATCCCTCCGGGCCCCAGGGTGAAAGCCAACACACCTTGTTGATCCACGTCGGCTAGCCGATACCGACGATGCGACGCCGAGAAGAGCAGAGGCTTCGCCGCGGCGCGTTCCGGCGTCGCCATGTCGTCGAGCCAGTGCATGGGTCTCGCGGCGATGTACTCCGTCCAGCAGGGGAAGTTGAAGACGTAGATGCCGTCGGCTCCCGAGTCGAACAAGCTGAGCGCCACGGCTCGGAGCGACTCCGGGCAGTGGACCTGAGTGCCGTGCTCGAACTCGACGTCGGCGTAGATGGGCACGTCGTGCGTTCCGGTCAAGTCGCGGAGCTGGGGAATGGGCATCGTGAAGTCGGTCGTCAGAAAGGGCGTCGCGACGATCCAGTCGACGAGCCCATGCCGCGCCCACGCCGCGAGGTCGATCCCGACGTGCCGGCATCCGTCCGGAGTGGTTGGTACGCGTGCGCCGAGGAGCCGTCGGGCTCCGCCTGCGTTGATCGCCTGCCGGACGTCGGCGAGGAAGTCGGTGAGAACGTCGCGCTTCTCCCACACCTCCTGCGGCGTGCCGGATAGATGGCGCGGAAACCGCATCCAGTCGAGCTGCAAGCCGTCGAACTCGTATCGGTTGGACAGCTCGCGGATCGTGGCGAGGATGTAATCGCGCACGTCGCGGCGCGAGTAGTCGTAGCAGTAGCACATCCAGTCGGCTTTGCCCTCGCGGATCGCGTCGGGATCGACGACGCAGTCGGGGTTCTCGCGCTTGAACCGGGGAACCAGCGGATGGTCGGGCTCGTCGGCGTTGTGGACGTCGTTCATTCGGTAGGTGATGAACGTCTCCTTGCCGGCGGCTTTGAGGGCTTGGAGGAACCTGCCGAACGGATCGACGCCGCGCGCGTGGAGCTCGCGCAAGAGCCCTTCGCGTCCGGTTCCGCCGGAATCGAGGGCGATCACGTCACCGACCTCGGTCGGGTAGTAGTAGGTTCCCGCTCCGGCGCAGAGCAGGTAGGTCGTGATCGACTCCGGGCACTCGCCGACAGCGGCGGCGACCGACGCGTCGACGTCGTCCGTCATCGTGTGGCAGAAGAAGTTGCTGCCGTCGTTGTCGAGCAGGAAGCGGCGCGTCATCAGCTATGCCATCCAATGCCGGCGTCGGGATAGACGGCGACCTTCGGACTGCCCTCCGCCTCAGCCTCGACGGTCTCCACGATGCTCTCCCACGTCCGATGGAACAGGCATTCGGGGTGAACCTCGTACGCTTCCTTGGGACCCAGCACCGGCGAGTAGAGATGCCACGACGGCACGTTCGCGTTGCGCACGGCGAACGGCAGCCCGTGCGCCTTGAAGTACTGGTGATAGCCCGTTCCCTCCGTGCAGGTATCGACGAGCACTTTGACGGCGTTCCGGTGGAACCCGAAGGGCCAAGTGCCGCGCCAGGTGTAGCGCAGGTTCGTGTCGAACGGATAGGCGTTGCTGATGACCACGTCGGCGTCGGGGATCATCGGGAAGAGGCTCGCCTGCTTGCACAGGTCCGCTGCCGCGCGGTGGGCGTCGACGACGTCGCCGGCGAAGACGCCGATGATCTCCCGATCGCCGTTGAGGACGGCGTTGACGATGAAGTCGATCCCGACCTTCCGGGCTATCTCCTCGATGTCCTGCCGCATGGGCCCGTCGGGGTTGAGCGCTTCGACGCCGGGCAGGTGGTGGTAGGTCTCGATGGTCGCCTGCGCCGCGACGCCCGGGACGAGGCACTTCGCGCCGCCGCCGTAGCCGGTTCCGCCGCGCGGGTAGGTCGTGCCGAGGATGATCTTGAGGTCGGACGACGTGACCGCCTGATTGATGTAGATGGGCGTTCCCCGGCTCGACCGGCCACAGTACTGGAACTGCCCGTCGAGGTCGTGGTTCAGGACTTCGTACTCGCCAACGACATCGGCTCCCAGCTTCTTGACCATCTCCTCGCGAGGAGCCTGCCGATGGCAGCCCAGAGCGAGCACGAACCGGATCGAGTCGCGACCCAGTCCGGCGTCGTGCAGGTCGCTCAGCAGCGCCGGGATGATCTCCGTCATGGGAGTCGGGCGCGTCATGTCTTCGACGATGATCGTCGCGGTTCGCGCTCGCTCGGCGAGGGCACGGACCGTCGGCGTGCCGATGGGGCTGCGGAGCGCGGCGGCGATCTCCGTCGGCGCGAGCCGTCGCGAGGGAGTGAGTCGGGAGACCTCCAGCCGCCAGCGGTCGGGGACGGGCAGGTGGATCGTCTCATCGCCGTACCATGCCTTCGCGCGGAACGGGATCGTCGCCATGCGCTCTGCTTCCTCTCGCGCGGTTATTGCCGATAGGTCTTGACGGCTCCCCAGACGGCGGCGACTTTGGCGCGAGGATCGACGCTCAGCGAGGCGTCGCCCAGCGTCACCGCCGCGATGATCGGCACGGCGGCGGTTCCCAGCGAGACCATATCGAGCGAGGCGATCGTCGTGCCGGACTTCGGGTTCGCCCACTTCGTCGTGATGAGTCCGGCGTGCCCGCACGGGGGACCCTCTTTGAGTTGCCAGCCCCAGACTGAGTTCTTGTCCGCCAGAGCCTGTCCCTCGGCGCACCAGTCCCGCGAATTGACGTCGGACTGCATGCCGAGCTCCTCCTTGGACTTGTCGTCGTAGTGGAGGATGAACTTGTAGCTGATGGCTCCGGCGAACGACCACCCGGTCGCGTGGAGGAAGTAGATCGCCTTCGCCTTCCCGCCGACAGCGAAACCGGTGATCTCCTTGGGCCACTTGGCGGCGTTCGTGCCGTTGAGGACGACGGCTTTCTCGCCGACCAGGAACTGAACCTTGCCTTCGGGACCCTCGAAGTCGGTTGCCTTGCCGATGGGCAGCTTCGACAGCGTGCTGTCGCCGGCGTTGCCGGTCCACCACTCGAACCCGACGAGTTTGGAGTTCGCCTTCGACTGGATGTCCAGGAACTCGAACTGCGCCGCCACGACAGGCATGGCGCTCAACGCCAGAACGACAACGACACAGAAACAACGGATCGCGTACCGCATCGTGAACCTCCTATCGGCTCAGATCGTCAGAACGGCGAGACGACATGGCTTATCGTAAGACGGCGTCGGCGAGCGGTCAAACCCGCGATCCGGTTGCACAGGTCGGGTCGGCGTCGTTAGTATTCGCGCAGCGTCCGGGCGCAAGACCAGCCATCGCGGCGGGGAAGGAAAGGCAGTGCGGATCATCCTCTACACGGGCAAGGGCGGCGTCGGCAAGACGAGCATCGCGGCGGCAACGGGTCTGCGGCTGGCAGGAATGGGCTATCGGACCCTCGTCATGTCGGTCGATCCGGCGCACTCGCTCGCGGACTCGTTCGACCTCGACCGCCGACTTACCGACCACGACGGTGGCTCGACCACGAAGCTCGCCGAGAACCTGGACATCCAGGAGATACAGGTTCAAGAAGAGATTCAGCGCTACTGGCGCGAGGTCTACTCCTACGTGACGAGCGTGCTCCGCCTGTCCGGGATCGACGGCATCGTTGCCGAAGAGCTCGCCATCTTCCCCGGCATGGAGGAGGTGTGCAGCCTCCTCTACATCAACCAGTACTATCGCGACAAGACTTACGATGTCGTCATCCTCGACTGCGCGCCGACCGGCGAATCGCTCCGGTTCGTCAGCATTCCGACGACGCTCGACTGGTATATGTCGAAGGTGTTCCGGCTCCAACGGGGTGTTGTCAGCGTCGTGCGTCCTATCGCCAAGCGATTGACGAACGTGCCGCTGCCCGAGGAGCGCTACTTCGAGAACATCGAGAGCCTGTTCGAACGGCTCAACGGGATCGACGCCGTGCTGCGCGATGCCTCAGTCACAACGGTACGGCTCGTGACCAACCCCGAGAAGATGGTTCTCAAGGAAACGCAGCGGGCGTTCATGTACTTCTGCTTGTACGGATTGACCATCGACGGAGTGATCATCAATCGCGTGCTGCCGCCGGAGGCGGACGGGCAGTTCGTGGCGCACTGGCGCGAGGCGCAGCAGGCATACCTGGCGGATATCGAAGACGCCTTCGCGAACGTCCCGATCTGGAAAGTGCCTCTGTTCGGCGAGGAAGTGCTCGGTCAGGCGGGGCTGGAACGCCTCGCGGACGTTCTCTACGGCGACACGGACCCAGCGCAAGCACACGCCACGGAATCGCCCATGATCTTCTCGCGGGAGGACGGCAAGACGCGCATCTCGCTGCACCTGCCGTTCGTCCGCGCGACGGATATCGACCTGTCCGTGTTCAAAGACGAGCTCGTCGTGCGGATCGGCGGGTTCAAGCGGCACGTCTCATTGCCGAGGAACCTGGTGGGCGTCTCTCCCCTCGGCGCAAAGCGGAACGGCGACCGGCTGGATATCACCTTCCCGGCTCCGTCTTCGATCTAAACCGTCCGAGGCGACGAACCCACGCCCCGAAAAACGAGAACGCGCATCATCCACCGGGGAAAACGGCGGGGATGCGCGTTGCTACGCGAGTGGATCGAGCCGGGCGACTGGCTCCAGGTCTACTTGAAGAAGTCCGCGTTCTTGGCGATGTAGCTCTGCCACTGATCGGGGACAGCGCTTTCCTCGAAGATCGCCTCAACCGGGCATTCCGGTTCGCAGACGCCGCAGTCGATGCATTCGTCGGGCTCGATGTAGTACTGATCCTCGCCCTCGTGGATGCAGTCGACCGGGCAGACGTCGACGCAAGCGGCGTCCTTGACGTCGACGCACGGTTCGCAGATCACAAACGGCATCGGAATTCCTCCTGATGACATTCAGGCTTCACACGCTCGATGACCTGACCGCCGGGCGGATAGCACCGCGGTCGGCTCGCCTCGCGAGCGTGAGGGAGCTTGCCCTGTTCCATTATAGTCGATCCGCCGGAGGCTGCATATAGCCGCCGAGCGTTTTTGCAGGGCGGATCACACGCCCCACGGTTCTGTGCGATGGTGCGTCTTCGGATCGCGGAAGTACGCCTCGAATCGTGCCTTGAGCAGCTCGAACGCATCAACGGGGGAATCCGCGTACTCGAACAGGCGAACGTCCTTCGGAGAGATGGTTCCCCACTCGATGAGCTTCTCCATATTCAGGACATCCTGCCAGTAGTCCTTGCCATAGAGAAGCACCGCGACCCGGTGGGTGATCTTGCGCGTCTGGAGGAGTGTCAGCAGCTCGAACAGCTCGTCAAGCGTTCCGAAGCCGCCCGGGAACACGACAAATGCCAGCGCGAGCGTCACGAACCACCACTTCCGCATGAAAAAGTAGTGGAATTCGAAGTTGAGGTCGGACGAGATGTAGCCGTTGGGGTCTTGTTCGTGGGGCAGGCTGATGTTGAGCCCCATGCTCTTGCCGCCGGCGTCCTGGGCACCTCGATTCGCCGCCTCCATGATTCCGGGACCCCCGCCGGAGCAGATGACGAATCGCTCGTACGGTGGCAGGTCGCGCGACCAGAGGGTGAGCATGCGCGACAGCTCACGGGCGTCTTCGTAGTATCGGGCGAACGCGCGGACGCTTGGAGGGGCTTCGCTGACGTCTTCTGGAGCCGGGGCGCGAGCGGAGCCGAAGAACACGACCGTATTGCGGATCCCCAGGTCTCGCATCCGCGCAGCGGGCTCGATGTACTCGGCGAGGATGCGGAGGATCCGGGCGTCGCGGCTGTTCAGGAAGTCCAGGTTCTCATAGGACTTCGGCGCTCGTTCCAAAGTCGGTTTGGAATGGGATTCCTCGTTCACACCGACCGCCCATGTTTGCGCATGACGGCTTCCCAGGTCCCCTGGTCGAGCACCTCGGATTCGTCGATGAGCATGATCGGGATGTCGCCGTCGATTCGATAGCGGCGGCGAGTCTTGGCATCCGTCGAAACGAGCGTGTCGCCGTCGAGCACGAGGGGGGCTTTCGTCTCAGGGCACACGAGGATGCGCAGCAGGTCGTCGGGAATGGGCACGGTCGGTTCTCCTTGCCAACCGTCCGCGGTCGGTCGTCGGACTCATCGGGAGTGTAGACGGAACCGCGCCGGGACGGCAAGGCACATCGGATCGAGATCGCCGCCAGATCGTCTTGGAGCGCGGATCGGGCACGTGGTATAGTGCTCGCATCCCGGATTGCTCGTGGGAGCTGCTATGGACATCCGCCCGTTGTCGCCGGATATGCTGCCCGCCCTCGCAGACTTCACGAACGCGAACCTAGACCTCGACGCCGGCAGGTTCACGCCCGACCTGTTCGACTGGCACCTCTACCACGACACGCACGTCCGACCCGAATTCTGCCTCCTCGGCATGGACGGCGACCGCATCATCGCATGTGCCCTCGGCGTCGTGCGCGGAGCGCACGCGTGGATTAAGTTGTTCGGCGTCGCCCGCGATTGCCGCCGACTTGGCATCGGAACGCGGCTCTTCGCGCAGATCGAGTCCGCGTTCGCCGAAGCGGGGGCGCGGCGCGTGCACATCGGAACCTCGGTTCCCCTCTACATCATGCCCGGCGTCGATCCCCGCTATACGGAGGCGTTCTGCTTCCTCCAGACGCTCGGGTACCGGCGCAACAGCGACGCCGTGAACATGCAGGTTCAACTGGGCCTGAGCGACTTCGACACGTCGGCGGACGAGGAGCGCCTCCGATCCGAGGAAGGCATTACGATCTCGCGTTTGGACACCTTGCGCCGCGACGCGTTCAGCGAGTGGATGTGCGAGACGTGGAGCGAGGGTTGGCAGGAGGAAGCCCTGCTCTCGCTGGAACACGATCCGGTGACGACGTTGGTCGCCACGCGCCGCGACGAGTTCTGCGGATTCGTCACCTACGACGTCGAGCTCTTCCGTCGGAGCCTCGGTCCCATGGGTGTCGTGCCGGAGTGTCGGAACAAGCGGCTGGGAGGCGTGCTGGCTCGTCGCTGCCTCCATGAGATGAAGTTGCGGGGAGACGACATCTGCGAAATCGCGTGGGTGGGGCCCGTGGCATTCTACGTGCGCGTTCTGAACGCCCGCATCAGCAAGACCTTCTTCCATTTTACGAAGTCGTTCGACGGATGATGACGCGGCACGTCAGGACGATTTGACGATGCGCATCGGCCTGCTATCGCGGGGTGTTCGCAACTACGCGACGCGGCGGCTGATCCGTGCGGCGAACGCTCTGGGGCATCGCGTCACGCTGCTCGACCCATTCAACTGCACGCTCGCACTGGACGGCTCCAAGCCGTGGGTCACGCACAACGGGCGCTCCGTGGATCGGCTGGACGTACTCCTTCCACGTCTGAGCCCCCAGACATCGAAGTACGGCTTGGAGGTCATCGCGCACTTCGAGCTGGCAGGCGTGCGTTCTGTCAACTCGTCGGCGTCCGTGGAGCTTGCGCGCCATAAGTGGCGGAGCCTTCGCGCGCTGTCGAAGGCGGGTCTGCCCATTCCACCCAGCTTCGCCGCTGGCAGCACGGAGTTCCTGGACAAGCCCATCGCGCGCGTCGGGGGCTATCCCTTTCTCATCAAGCCGTTCGAGGGCACGCAGGGCGTGGGGATGATGCTCTTCGAGACCCCCCTGACAGCGAAGTCGGCGCTCGACACCCTCTGGAACCTGCGTCAGGACTACGTTGCCCAACAGTTCTACGCGGAAGCCGCCGGGCACGACGTGCGGGCGCTCGTCATCGGGGATTGCGTGGTCGGCGCGATGGAGCGGATCGCTACCGAAGGCGACTTCCGCGCCAACGTCCATCGCGGCGGATTGGGCAAAGCGGTGACGCTCTCCGACCCGATGGCGGAGTTGGCGGTGCGGGCGACTCAGGCGCTCGGCTTGGAGATCGCTGGCGTCGATATGCTGACGACCCACGATGGGCCCGTGATCCTAGAGGCGAATCCGTCGCCGGGGTTCGAGGGATTCGAGCAGGCGACCAAGCAAGATGTCGCCCATCGGATCATCGAGTACGTCGCCCAGACCCGATGATCCCATCTTCCTTCATGCTTCGATAGGATTTTTCCCCCAGCACGACGTGATCCAGCACGGGAACGTCGAGCGCCTTCCCAGACTCGACCAGGCGCTTGGTGATGGCGATATCTTCCGGGCTGGGAGCCGGGTCGCCGGACGGGTGGTTGTGCGCCAGCACGATGCTCGCCGCCGAGTTCTCCAGAGCGAACCGAAAGACCTCTCGCGGATGGATGATGCTCGCGTTCAGGGATCCCGAGAACAGGGCGCGATGGTTCGTGATGATGTTTTTCGTGTTCAGACAGAGCACGTAGAGATGTTCCTGTTGCTCGCCGCGCAGGAACGGCGACAGGAAGGCAGCGACGTCGGAGGCTCTGCGCACGATCGGGTTCGTTGCGGGCGAGAATTGGGCCCACCGTCGGGCGAGCTCGAAGGCGGCTGCGAGCTGAGCCGCCTGAACGGGACCGATGCCGATGATCTGCGCCAGGGCTTGCGGCGATTCATCGCCGATGCGCACGAGGTCGCCGTCGTAGCGCCGGAGCAGGCGGTCTGCGGCTTCCCTCCCGCGTGTCCCGTTGCCCAACACCGCAGCGATCAACTCGTCCACCCGCAGGGGGCGAACGCCGTCGCGCAGCACGCGGTTGCGGGCTTCGTCCGGTGGCTTCGCGGTCATCGCGTTGGGCTCCCCCAAACGGCTTGCTTTTGGCGGAACGGCTGAGCAATAACGAAGAGTACGCGGCGTGGTCTGAATCAACTGGAAGGCTGATCATGGCAGAACATACGAACGCGGGTCAACCGAAGATCGTGGCGTGGATGAAGCCCTCGTGCGGATGGAGCAACGGCGTGCGCGCGGTTCTCGCCAAGTACGGGCTGAGCTATGAGGATCGCGACATCATCAACAATCCGCAGAACTTCTTCGACATGGTCCGACGGACCGGTCAGCGACTGCAGCCGTGCGTGCTCGTCGGCGAGGAGATGCTCGCGGACGTGAGCGGAGAAGAGCTCGAGGAGTGGCTGCTCGACAGTGGGACCGTCGAGCCGATCGAGTCAGATGTCGATGTCCCCATCGACCAGGGCTGCGCGGATCACGCCGACCACAGCGAGCCCGCCACGTTTGTCGGCCGGTAGCCGCTAGCGGCAGCCTTTGGCGACCTGCTGCGTGGGTTGCGCTGAGTTGGCACATTCGTGTAACCTGAGCGTAACCCATGCGGTCGGCAGGCGTCGTCGGTCGACGTACCCGCGCTGACGCGGAAGGTGTCAGGGAAGGAGGACTCGCGACAACAAGCCGCCTAAGTCCTCGTATTGGGTTCGATGGGGTGAACCGGCATCGTACGTTGTTCTACCGCCCATCCTGGGTTTGGAGGTACCGGATGAATCGTCGTACTCGTGGAGGAAGTCTCTGGCTTACAGCGATCAGTGTCGTCTTGCTCTCGACGCTCGCGTGCGTGAGCTACGCCAAGATCGACGCGAAGAATGTCGCCGGCGCTTGGATGCTTGATGAGAACAAGGGCGACAAGGCGAATGACACCTCCGGCAACAACAACCACGGAACCCTCCAGGGCAACGTGAAGTGGGTTGCCGGCAAGTACGGCAGCGCCGCCGCGTTCGATGGCACGTCATGGATCCAAGTTCCTTCGTCCGCCAGCCTGAACATGGAGAAGGAAGTGACCGTCATGTTCTTCGTCAAGACGAACAAGAAGATGGTCGACATGTGGGCGGACCGTCAGGCGGTCGTTGGGAAGCACTACCTCGAGTACGAAGTGGGCATCTATATGAACGGTCAGCTCCACACGTACACGAGCGACGGCGCCGGCAACTACGACGAAGGCATCATGACGACCATCAACGGGAAGCACCCGGATGGTGACGCCGATTGGGTCAAAGACAAGTGGTACCACGTCGCGTGGACGCTCAAGGGCGCTCACGAGATCGCCTATGTCGACGGCGTCCTGCTCGGCGAGCACGACAAGGCGCACGCGAACACCAAGCCCGGTGCCCATCCGGTGGAGTTCGGACGTCGTGTTGGTGGCGGCATTCCGGTCAGCGGCGCGGTGGACGAGGTCTGTATCCTGAACGTCGCCGCGAGCGCGGATGACATCAAGCTCGCCGCCCAGAAGGGCATCGGAGCGGCGCTGGGGATCACCGCCGTCGATCCGAGCGGCAAGGTCGCCACGACCTGGGCGTCTGTCAAGCGCTAGCGAACACCACGAACGACGCTCAAGAGCCGGAGCGCCCGAGGGTTCTCCGGCTCTTCGTCTGCCCGCTCGCGATGCGTGTTCATGTGTAAAGAAGTATACGATCGTCTGGAGGACGGGTACAGGAGTGGTCACTCGCGTTCGCATCGGCGTTGACTGGGATTTCGGCGTGGGCCATGGCTCCTGGCGATGTTCGTCAGCATGGCGGGCGCTCCGACGGCTCATGCAGGAGTGCCACGCGCCTCGCCCATGGGTTCTGATGGTTAACATAGACTGAGCGTCCTGACCATGGGCTCGCGCGCCTACTCAACCTGGTTTCGCTATAATCCCTTGTGCCAAGCGCATTTACGCGCAGAAACACGACCTCTAGTCATTGACACGCCAAAATATGTGTGGTATACAATCGTCAAGTGTGCGGTAGACACTGCTCGTAGTGACGTTTCATTACTTTTCCCGTCGAGGCTGGTTTGCCCAGCCTCTTTTTGTGCCCGCCTCGCAGGTTCCCGCCCAAAGCTCCCTGCCTCGCGTGACCGAGGAGACGGCGTCGGCTACGATCCAGGTGCGAAGCTTGATCATTCCCGCCGGAAGAGGACTCCCCATGACTATCCACGACCTCATCGAGCAGCGTCTGTGGGAAAGACCTGAATTCACGGGGTGGAATCGACTCCCTGGACGCGCGACGCTCCACCCGTACGCATCCGAAGACCTCGCGCGCGCCGGCGACGTGACCGCATCGGATCGCGTCCGGTCTCTGAACGGCGCGTGGTGCTTCACGTTGATCGACCGACCGGAGAATGCGCCTGAATCCTTCATCGATCCGGGCTTCGACGATTCGGCATGGAACCGGATCGAGGTCCCCAGCAACTGGACGATGGCAGGCTACGACCGCCCCCACTATACGAACGTCGTGATGCCCTTCTCGTGCGCGCCACCGCGCGTGCCCGAGGAGAACCCGACCGGGCTCTACCGGCTGCGGTTCGACATCCCTCAGGCGTGGTCGGGCAGGCGCATCGTCGTCCACTTCGGCGGCGTCGAGAGCGTTCTCGTGTTGTGGGCCAACGGCAAGTTCGTCGGGCTGAGCAAGGACTCACGGCTCCCCGCCGAGTTCGACCTGACGCCCTTCCTGCGCCCTCGCGGAAATCTGCTCGCCGCGATGGTCATCCGTTGGTCGGATGGCAGCTACCTCGAAGACCAGGATCACTGGTGGATGGCGGGCATCTATCGCGACGTGCGCCTCTACGCGACCGGCTCGGTACACATCGCCGACGTGTTCGCGCGGGGCGATCTGGGCGAAACATGCGAGCAGGGGACGTTGCGCGTCGCCGTTCGCCTGAGCAAGGAGGCGTATCGCGCGCATGGCTGGACGGTTCGGGCCACGCTCTATGACTCGAGTGGCACGATGGTTCTCCCCGAGGCGCTCGTTGGGCAGGAGGGCAAGGGGCATGCGTGGGAGCCGAAGGATGTCATTCGGCTCGAAGCCGCCGTGTCCAAGCCGGCGCTCTGGTCGGCGGAGGAGCCGAACCTGTATCGGCTCGTCGTGGCGCTGGTCGGCGAGGATGGTTCGATGGCGGAAGCCACATCCTGCCGCGTCGGGTTCCGCCGTCTGGAGATCCGCGACCGGGAGTTCCTCGTCAACGGCAAGCCGGTGCTGTTCAAGGGCGTGAACCGGCACGAGCACGACGACACGCGCGGCAAGGCGGTCACGATGGACTCGATGCTCGCCGACATACGCCTGCTCAAGCGGTTCAACTTCAACGCCGTGAGGACGGCGCACTATCCGAACGATCCGGCGTGGTACGAGCTCTGCGACGAGCACGGCATCTACGTCATCGACGAAGCGAACGTCGAGACGCACGCCTTCGAGTCCGACCTGGCTCACGATCCGAGGTTCACGCTCGCCTTCGTCGATCGCGGCGTTCGCATGGTGCAGCGCGACCGGAACCATTCGTGCATCGTCATGTGGTCGCTGGGCAACGAGAGCGGTTACGGGCCCAACCACGACGCGATGGCGGGCTGGATGCGCGGCGAGGACCCCTCGCGACCGATCCACTACGAAGGCGGCATCCGCTGGAACCGATGGGCGGAGGGCAGGCGGATCACCGACGTCGTCGGGCCCATGTACCCGTCCGTCGGTTCCATCATCGACTGGGCGGAATCGACCGACGACACGCGTCCGCTCATCATGTGCGAGTATGCCCACGCGATGGGGAACAGCTCCGGGAACCTGAAGGAGTACTGGGAAGGCATCGAGTCGCACCACGGCTTGCAGGGAGGGTTCATCTGGGACTGGGTCGATCAGGGCATCCTCAAGACGGACACTCGGGGACGAAAGTACTGGGCATACGGCGGCGACTTCGGCGATGAGCCGAACGACAAGAACTTCTGCATCAACGGCATGATCTGGCCCGACCGGACGCCGCATCCGGCGATGTACGAGTTCAAGAAGCTCGCCCAGCCGGTTGGCGTGCGAGCCTTTGACCTTTCGCAAGGCAAGATCGAGGTGACGAACAAGGCGTACTTCACGACCCTGGGATGGCTCGCCGGGTTCTGGGAGATCGCGGACGACGGCTTTGTCGTCGCCCAAGGAGAGCTTCCGGCGCTCGACACGCCGCCGCAGACGAGCGAGACGGTCACGCTCGCGTTGCCGGAGCTCCCGCCCCCTGGCGCCAGAGAGCGTTTCCTGACGGTTCGGTTCCGCACGCGGGAGTCGGCAGACTGGGCTGATGCGGGCCACGAGGTCGCCTACGAGCAGATGCCGATGGCGTCCGGTTCTCCGGTTCGCCCCAAGCCTCGGTCGGCGGCAGCCGTCGGGGCGGTTGGCAATGACACGGCGATCCGCATCGAGACGGACGGCCTTCGGGTCACGTGGGATCGAGCCCTCGGCGTGATGGACTCTCTCGTGTGGCGCGGGAAGGACCTGTTGCTGCGGGGGCCCATCCTCAACATCTGGCGCGCGCCGACGGATAACGACGGCATCAAGCAGTGGTCCAGCCAGCGGGGCAAGGCGCTCGGCCGGTGGCTCGACACTGGGATCCAGGCGGCGCGGTGCGAGCTGCTGGAGTCGGGCGTCGAGGCGGACAGCTCCGTGCGCGTCCGGCATCGCCTGACCGGCGTCGCGGCTCAGCACGAGGTTCTGCACGATCAGCGCTTCAGAGTGCTCGAGACGGGCGACATCCTCGTCGAGAACACCATCGAAGTGCCCGAAGCCCTCGCCGACCTGCCGCGCATCGGCGTCAGCGCGGTTCTAATGCCGAGCATGGAGCAGTTGACGTGGTTCGGCAGGGGACCGCACGAAAGCTACTGCGACCGGAAGGCAGGCGCGGCCGTTGCGCGGTACGCCAGCACCGTCACGGATGAGTACGTGCCCTACATCGTGCCGCAGGAGCATGGGAACCACGTCGACACGCGCTGGCTGGCGCTGTCCAGCGGCGAGGTGGGCTTGCTGATCGTCGGAGCGGACTTGTTCGAGTTCTCAGCGAGCCACTACGCCGCATACGATCTCTACGTCGCGACGCACACGAACGAGCTACGTCCGCGTTCCGAAACGATCCTGTGCCTCGACGTGATGCAGCGGGGGTTGGGCGGCGCGAGTTGCGGACCCGACACGCTGGAGCAGTACCGGCTCAGGGCGGGAACCTATCGCCTGAACTACCGGATGCGTCCGTTCACGCCGGGAACCGAGGACCCGGCAGACCTGGCGCGCCAGCGGATCGCGGGCGTCGGGGAATGAGGCATCGGTACGATGTCGTAGGGCGACGCGGTGTTTCGCCCGTCTCGCGAGGAGGGCGAGCAGTACCCGACGTGGACGGACGGCACGCCGTGAGATGTGCATCCGCAAGGCAGAACGGCAACGACCTGAGGCACACTCCAACGTCTGTAGGCGGCTGAGTCACTCGCCAACGCGCGGCTTGTCCGTCATTCCCGCGGAAGCGACGGAGAGCGCGCGGAGCGGGGCGCCAACCGAGTGCGACTCGCCGCATCATTCCCGCGAAGCGGCGACGGCGCGGATGTACTCCTCGCTGAACTCCAAATCCTTCGCGCCATCCGACGCGGGTGAGATTGTCGGCGTGCCGTCGCGCAGGCAAGCCACGAACGCGCGCGCCTGCTCCTCGAACGCCCACTTCTGGGACAGCACGGGGCTCAACTCGGCGGGGCCCGACCCGTCAAAGCCCGCCTGACGGTAGACCGTGACCTTCCCCGCCCGCTGTCGAGCCATCGGCGCGGGCATCTCCAGCCGAATCTGCCCCCGGTCGAAGTTGAGCGTGTAGAACTCGTCCCACCGGTGCTGCAAGCCGTAGCTGGACATTTCGAGGACGATGACGACGCCGCTCTCGGAGAGCGCTGTCAGCGTCCGCCCGTGCGGGTCGGCGTAGGCGATGTGGTAGTCCTCGCCGATGAGGTAGCGGATCAGGTTCACCTGATGAATGTAGAAGTTGACGAAGGCGATGTAGTGGTTCCCCTGCTCCTTCGACATCCACTCGGGAGCGCCTTCGCCGGTCTGTCCCTCGTAGGCGGGAGCCGGATCGCCGAGGTTGACGGGCGGCTCGTGCTCCATGATCCAGTCGCCGGAGGGCATGGTGACGCGCATGAAGGTCAGGTTTCCGGCTTCCCCGGACTCGCGCCACCGGCGGACGGTCTCCCGGACGTACTTCGCGCCGGGATCGTGCCGCTTCATGTAGCCGACCTGATAGACGATGCCCTTCTCATCCGCCAGCGCCGCCAACCTGCGCCCGTTCTCCGGGCGAATACACATCGGCTTCTCGGTGGTGACCGCCTTGCCTGCGTTCAGCAGGTCCGTCACGAGCGATGAGAAGAGGTGGAACCCCATGATGCCCACGACGCCGTCGAGGTTCGACCGTTCGAGCATCTCGTGGTGATCGCCGTAGAGCTCCTGGATGCCGTACCGTCGCGCGACCGCCTCCGCTGTCTTCTGGCGTCCCTCTGCGAGCGCGACCAGCTCGCAGTCGTCGATCTTCGCGTAGTTGGCGATGTGCGCGTTCTGTCCCATATAGCCGCAGCCGACGAATCCGAGCCGAACCTTCTTCGCCATGGTGCGATAGCTCCTGCAGCGCGAACCTGACGCGGCGCGAGTCTAGCACTCGTCCCGACGCGGCTCAACGCGGCGGCTTCTCGACCGTGACCGTCCTGCCAGCCTCGACCGCGATGGATCCCGACTCGCTCCCGTCGAGCCAGCGGACGCTCACCGTCGCCGACTGGGAAGCCTTGAGCCCAAAGAGCAGTCGCCGGTCGCTGTCGGATGCGTAGCTGCCGCCGGAGCGGCATTCGCCCGTCCGAGTCACGCCGTCGGGCGTCTCGACGCGGACCCGGGCTCCGAGCGCGTTCTGCGTTGGCGTGAGAACCACACGCACCCAGGCGTTGGCGTTCCCGCCGTCGTTCCGCAGGAGCGTCGCGCGGGAGCGCACGTTGTTGACCAGCGCGTCCATATCGCCGTCGTTGTCGAAGTCGCCGAACGCGACGCCCCGGCTGCTCTCCGGTCGGTTGACCGCCTCGCCGCTGGCAGCCGTCACGTTCTCGAACATCGTGCCGCCTTGGTTGCGGAACACGAGCTTCGGCTGCGCGTAGGTTCCGATCTGGTCGAACTCCTCGACGTTATCGTGGACGTGTCCATTGGCGATAAACAGGTCGAGCCATCCGTCGTTGTCGAGATCGACGAGCCCGACGCCCCACGCCAGATGCCGCAGGCTGACGGCTCCCGTGCCGGACGCGTAGGAGACGTCCGTGAAGAACCCGTCGCGGTCGTTGTGGTAGAGCGTGTTCACCTGATCCTGGAAGTTGGTCACGACGAGGTCGAACGCCCCGTCGTTGTCGTAGTCGCCCATGCTTGCGCCCATGCCGTTGCCGATGGTCGCGTCTTCTGCCACGGCGACACCGGCGAGCAGCGCGACCTCCTCGAACGTCCCGTCGCCTCGGTTCTGGTAGAGGAAGTTGGCGTTCATGTCGTTGGCGACGTAGATGTCCGTGTCGCCGTCGCCGTCGTAGTCGCCCGGCACGACGGCGAGCCCTCGCCCCGCGCTGGTGATCCCGGCTTCAGCCGAGACGTCGGTGAACGTCCCGTCGCCGTTATTGCGGTAGAGCGTGTCCGTTACCGGATCGAACGTCTCGGGCCCGCAGTAGACGCTGAGCCCTTTGAAGGGGCATCCGTCGCGCTCGCGCACGTAGTCCACGTAGTTGGCGACGAAGAGGTCTTGATCGCCGTCGCGGTCGATGTCGAGAAACGCCGCCGACGCGCTCCATCGCGGTTCGCCGACGCCCGTACGTTCCGTCACGTCGGAGAACGTGCCGTCGCCGTTGTTGCGGTAGAGGACATTCGCGCCGTAGTTGCAGACATAGAGATCGTCCCAACCGTCGCCGTCGAAGTCGCCGACGCAGGTGCCGTCGCCGAAGCCCGTGTCGCCGACACCGGCGCGTTCCGTCACGTCCGAGAAGGTTCCATCGCCGTTGTTGCGGTAGAGCCGATTGGGGAGACCCGCCGCCTGAAAGTCGCCGCCGTTGACCAGGTAGATGTCGAGCCAGCCGTCTCGATCGTAGTCGATGAACGCGCCTCCGGAGCCGACCGATTCCGGGAACAGATGCTCGCCCGTCGCGCCGTTGACCTGAACGAAGTCGATGCCGGCGGATTCGGTGATGTCCGTGAAGGTGATCCACGCGCGGCTTTCTGCCGCGAGCAGCGCCAGAACGAGAGCGATCCCAGGCAGGAAGGCAGTGCGGTGGATCATCGGTTCTCCTCGGATGGCGCTGGGGATGGCGCTGAAGCGCGCAAGATCGCGTTGCGGACTTGGATCACGGTTGCGTCGTCGGGGTCGTCGTGGAGGGCGCGTTCGAGCTCTGCCTTCGCCTCGTCGGTCTTTCCGGCGCGATGGAGCGCGTAGGCGTAGATCGCTCGATGCGCGGCGGCGTGCTCCGTGTCGGCGGCGGAGCGTGCGAGCTCGACCGCCTCATCGAGGTTCCTTGACGCCTTCGCCAGCAGCAGGGCGAGCGACGCCTTGGCAAAGGGCGCGCCCGGTACGAGCTCGATGGCTTTGCGGTAGTCCGCCTCGGCTCCGTCGAGCTTGCCGTTGGCTTCGCGGAGCATCCCGCGCCACCAGTAGCCCGGCGCCCACGACGGGTTCCGCTCGATTCCGGCTCCGTACGCGGCTTCGGCTTCATCGGGCTTGCCGGCGTCCTCCCGCACGCGTGCGAGCTGTCGGTAGACCGTCATCGAGTCGGGTTCATCTCGGCTGAGCGCCAGCAGGCGGTTCTCTGCGCTGTCGAAGTCGCCTTCGTCGCGGTCGATCAGCGCCAGGTAGAGCCGCGCCTCCGGCGCTGAGCGCGATGCCGACTCAGCGACGCGCTCGAACCCGCTACGCGCCGTGCCGAACTCTCCGAGCCGCATATAGACGAACGCGCGGAGCTGCACGGCGTCGAGGTTCGCGCCGTCCGCATCGACCGCCTTCTGCGCCCTCACCAGCGCGTCTTTCCACTGCTCCCGCTCGATGCGCACCTGCGCTTCGCGGGTGTAAAACTCGGAAAGCCTCCGCTGGTACTCGACGAGAACCCTCCGTGCCTCTTCCGCCCGACCCATGCGGCGGAGCGCTTGGGCGCGGGCGTAGTAGAATGTCGGTTCCGTCGGCTCGATCTCCGACGCGCGCGCCAGAAAGTCGCGGGCGGGGTAGAGGCGTCCCTGCTTGAGGGCGATCTGCCCTCTGCCGTAGAACGCCTTCGAGTTGCGCCCGTTGCGGGCAATGGCGCGGGCGAACGCCTGATCCGCCTCGTCGAGCCGGTTCAGGTTCATCAGGACGACGCCGAGGTTGTGCGCCGCGACGCCTTCGCCATCGCCCATCTGAACCGCCTGCGTCAGGTGCTCCCGAGCTCGTTCGAGCAGTCCGGCGTCGATCTCGGCGAGCGCCATCCCGACGTACCACTCCACGCGGAGGCTCCCGCTCGACACGCGGATCGCCTTCTCGTAGAGCTCGATGGCGGACTCGTACTGCTTGTCGGCGCGGAGCGCATCGGCGAAGACGCCCATCAGGATGGGATCGCCAGGAGCGAGTTCGAGAGCGCGGCGGAACGCGGCGACGGCTCGCGGCGCGTCGCTGAGCTTGAGCGCCGAGTCCCCCAGCCCGGCGTGCGCCGGCGCGAGGTCGGGATAGTCCTCGACGAGCTCGGCGTACAGTGCGAGGGCCCGCTCGAAGTTCCCGCGCTGATACTCCAGCTCGGCTTCCTGGAAGCGCGGCGGCGTTGAGGAAACCTCGTCGGCGTGCACCTGCCCGGCGATTGTCGCGAGCAGAATGACCCAGCCTATCGAACGAAGCATTGGCAGCCTGACCGAATGGGGTGTGGGGAGCCTCGGATAGGATGTATCATCCTCATCGCCGCACGGCAACGGACTCGATCCGCATCGGAAGGGCAGACATGAACGAGCGCAAGCGCCTACGCGTCGCGATGATCGGATGCGGCGGGCTCGCCCGGGGCGTGCTGCTGCCGGCGTTGAGCCTGGTCGATGAGCTGCGTCTCGTCGCCACCTGCGACCTCCGGCGCGACGCCGCCGAGGACGCCGCCGACCGCTTCCGCGCCGAACGCGCCTACACCGACTACAGCGAGCTCCTCGCCGTCGAGGAGTTGG
>Ga0194120_10004695_pt1 | contig 20797 bp, 15 predicted proteins | sample TA2MahCa65mmetaG_FD_148642 | JGI IMG/M metagenome (GOLD analysis project Ga0194120, IMG submission 148642) | Freshwater microbial communities from Lake Tanganyika, Tanzania - TA2015019 Mahale Deep Cast 65m | ecosystem: Environmental > Aquatic > Freshwater > Lake | place: Tanzania: Lake... | reverse complement strand
CGATCCGGTCATCCCCTCCCACTTCCTCCCACCGCACCGCCGTCGAGTCGTAAATCATCCACTCATACCGGAGATTTTCCATATCCCCGATGTAGGCGATGGAGTCGAGGGCGAAGTCGATCTCGCTGTTGCGCTGGAGGGTGAGGGACAGTGTGTCGGGGGAGTGGGAAGTGATGAAAAGAGACGCCACATTGACTCTCCATTCTACTTCCTGAATCCAATCCTCAACGTCTAACCGGCATAATACAGAGTGGTTGCCAAGCGTATCAAATCGAATCGTAACGGTCGTATCAATCGAGCGTATGGTGTCCAGATAAGACCACCGATATGAGATGTCCAGACCACGCTGATTTCGAGCACGCAAGAGGAACTGGATGGAATCACCTTTAAGAACATCAAGTAGCGAATCGACAGGCTCACGTTGCACAATCAAAGCCCCATCGATCTCGGGCTCCAGCCTTACAATGATGCCGTCCTGTCCGCGGCCAAATGCCCTGTTGTTGACCGTTCCCGCACAATAGATACCTCTATCAAGTCCAATTACGACGGATTCGAGTCCATTTGAGGCAGGATGGAAACGATTGTCCTGGTCGAAGTGGAATATTCTTTGCCATAGAATCTGACCGTTCTGGTCAAGTCTTGAAATAAAGCCCCGCCTCGGATTTCCCTCCATGATGATAGTCCCACAATAAAGAAAGCCAATATCTTGAATACGATAAAGGGTATTCCCGTTGACCCGGTTATAACCCTCCAAGTTAAAAGTACGCGTCCATCTGACGATGCCATTGCTGCCTATTCGCAGGAGTAGTGGACGATAGATGCCGTTTGCACCATCATAGGCTCTGCCACCGATAAGAAAGTCCCCGTTGGGTGCCGATACGATACTCGTCGGGAAGGCGTAGATTACATTACCGAATCGTGTAGTATCAGCCCAAACCGGTTCTCCGGCCTCCATGTTGATCCTCATCGTCCATGCCAATCGCACTCTGTCAGGCGCCCTGCCATTGCCGGTTACAATAACATCCCCGTCCAATTCCCTTACGGATGTGAAATAGCAGTCGTTGCAATCTTCCCACATGCGGTAGGTTCTCTGCCAGACGGGTTCACCATCACCGTTTGCCAGCACCAGAAAGCCTGCCGTTCTTCCAGTCCATCCCGCTAAAAGAAACTGCCCATCCTTCAATTCTATAAGAGCTGAACAAACACCCTGGTCATAGGTTCTCTGCCACTGAAGTTCACCGCCATCACTAACCCTCAAGGCACCGAACCCATTGATGCTCCCACCGCAAACAAGGTCGGAGTTGTCTGACTCAATCAGACTAAACAACGTTGTGCCTTCATATCGCCGAGACCAAATGGTCTCCATCGATTCATCAACGAGCACAACCCAACTTTGTGCACCTGCCCAGCCGCACAGAGCTAGATTCCCACCCTGTGTTGCATAGATATCAAAAAAACCCTCTCGTTCCGCCGCTCCGCCGTCCAACAGTTCAACACCGGCTACCTCAGGTTGAGCAGATGCTGAACACACCAGGCACACGAGCAATTCGACTGCGAGGAAATTGTATCTCCCATATACTCTTACAGATTCAGGGTGGCGGCCTGAAGTCGATGGACCGCCACCCTGTTCTGTGCGCCTATTCAGGCAATAGCCTACCATTGCCAGCATGCATCGTTGAAGTTGATGGGTTGAGGATTCCCCCAATTGATATCTTGTGCTGCGTGGGGTGATCCGATATCCCAATTGAAACGGCTGTCATCGAACACCAGGATGACCCGTGTGGCCGTAGAGGGAACATTATTGTATGTTCCTGTCCAATTGACATTATCCTGCGTAGTTAGTGGCAGTGCAGCTACTTCCTGCCCCTGACTATTGAGGAAGATCGCCTTCGCATCTACATTGTATGGGTCGGCCAAGCCCTGCCATTGAACTGAGAAATTGACTTCTTGGTCCAACGCCCACGCCTCCGACGGCGCGGCGAAGAGGCTGAAGACCGCCAGCAGAACCAGCACTGCCAGCGACAGATTCGTTCTCGGGTTCATACCATCCTCCAATCAGTTTGGATTGATAGTGTGCCCGAGCCGTAGCCCGAGGCAAGGTTTTCACAAAATACGGCTGTAAGAGGATGTTGTCAAGGTCTTCAACGAGTCCGCCCAAAATAACCTGCCCGCCGATACGAGTCGATTCCACCCTTCTGCTATCGGGCACGAAGCGCCTACAGCGGCTTCGGCCCCTACGCGACAACACCATGACTCACTCTCATTTGACATAAGCCACCTTTATCCCATGGCTTCTGCTACCGCTTTTCAGGATTACCAGATAGATCCCCGGCCCGCCGAGCCGGCTTCCGTCGAGCACAACTTCAAGCCCGTGGATAACCTCGCGCAGCACCTCTCTACCCGCAACGTCATAGATGGTCAATGTCCCTTCCTCCGTCAAAACACCTGACAACCTAATCGTCACCCGACTGTTGAACGGATTCGGCCAGGCCGTCAAATGATAACTGCCGGAAGTGCCATCGACATTTTCATTATCATCAACACTCAGCCTTCTACCGAAGGCATAGGCTCCCATGTCGGCTCTTGAGCCGTCCGGATCGCGGGGCCGGGAGGGATCGCCTGAATCAATGGCCGGAGACCCCGCGAGCAGATTAAAGTCATCCCTCCGCCGATCGACAAAAAGCGGATCGCGGCTGAGAGCGCCTTCGCCCGGCTCGACCCCGTCGTAGTTGCGGAAGACGTTGTCATAGACCAGATTGTAAGAAACTCTTATCGAGTCTCCCCGTACCCGCCGGAGACCATAGCCGCCGAAGGCGACGATATTGTTGACGATTTCGAGCCGCCGGCAGTCGTCGATTCGGATGCCGTCGAAACGGTGGCTTGCAAAGGTGTTGTTGACGACCTCTCCCCTGCCCCGTCCGCTAATGACAAGGCCTTCCCGAAAGAGCGACCGGGAGACCAGAAGGCTGCTCCAGGTCCGAACATCGACGCGGCTCTTGAAGGACGAACTGTCAAGCGTCAGACCGCCCTCCAGCCAGACCTCGCCGCGCAGGCTGGCGTTGTCGAGCCGGATCGTATCTGCGACGACTCGAAAGGAAATCCCGTCGGCTGCTTCGAGATGATTCGCCAGGACGACCGCTCCGCGCCCCCGGCCCAGTTCGACCTCCGACGTCCCGATGTTGCCGATAGTGCGAATGATGACCGGCCGCTCTGCCGTCCCGCGCGCTTCGAAACGATCCCGGACGGCGAGGGCGTCGATGCCGTCGAGTAGCAGCGTTGTCCCGCCTTCGAGGATCAGCGTCCCGGCTTCAAACTGCCGCACGGTGTGCGCTCCTCCATCGAGATAGACATAAGCCCGGTAGCCTTCCAGATCGGCATATGGCGTGAGATCGAATCCGGGTGGAGCAATCCGATCGAAGCGATGGTCATAACGAATGGGACTCCTGATATACCCCGTGCCACCGTGGTTCGCGCGGTGGACATAGCCCCGCCGCCACTGAGTCAAACTACCTTTCATGAAGATGTGACCTCGTTCGTCGGGCGATGGGCCTTGAAAATATTCCCAGTCGTCGTTCTGGTTCTCGAAGGTGAAGCCGGAACGGTTCGGATAAGTGATCACCTGCCCGAGCGCGCAGAGCGCTCCATTGATCGCGATCGAGTGCCGTTCGTAGTTGTTGGGATCAACACCATAGCCGTTATTCCTGCCGTTTCGCCAGGTGTTCTTGATGATGATGTTCCCCTCCGAGACCAGCCCCAGCATATGCGACATTCCGCCTTCATCAGGGGTGTCGTCACCAAAATAGCCGGTGCGAATGTTTGCCCCATGATACTTGACGTCGTCCAGCAGCCACATATCGCCAGACGAGCCGATGGTGAACTTTCCAAATACTGTCCCTTCCACTTCTACCTGGCCATTTACGAAAATAGCGCCCCAGTAAATATAACCGAGATGCATCACCAGGCTTTCCCGCGGCGCCGATCCCATGGGGTATTGGTAGATGTCGATCCCGCGACCACCCCGCATCTTGATCCAGGTCATCATCCGGCCGTTACCATCGGTTATGAAGGGATTGGAGCGCGCACGAAGGTCGGTTGCGACATTGGGAATGGGAACCTGGGGGGCATTGGTTATTAGACGACCGTAGTCGATGTTGCCTGGCTGATAGTAGATGAAGCGGTCTTGCGACGTCGAGACTCGCCCGGGGATGAAGGGAGAATACTTCAGACCGATGTAATCGTTGGAATGATACCGCCCCCAAAGCGTATCAGCGGTCCAGAACCAGATGATCTCCTGGTATACTGTCGACTCGTAGTTCGTCAGATAGGTGAAATAGACCGTCGGAACGTCCGCAGCAAGGCGCGTCGTGAGGACGAAGGCGGCTGCGACGGCGAGTCGGATGGCATGTGTTTTCATTGGATTATGATGGTCTTGTTACTGCTAATCAGTGCAGAAAATCGGTTTTGGAGGGCGGACATTCCTGTCCGCCCTTGACAAAACGAACTTCCAACTCAGGGTGGACAGGACTGGAACAGGGCAAGCCAAAGGCGCAGCCAATGTCCGCCCTCCAAGAGCCTTTTGCTCTACCCGTGCCGGCTCACGAGGATCGTTACCGGCCGGGCATAGGCCTCCTCGTAGCCATCCACCACCGCGTCGAGGCGGACGCTCACCTCGAGGGTGAAAGGATCGAGGAAGAAGTCGTCAATCGTCCCGCGCAGGAAAACCGTCGCCACGCCGTCCGGCTCGTTGTTGCGGGCATCGACGACGCCGGTCAGTTTGATTGCCCGATCGGGAAAGAACTCGCGGTAGTTGCGCGCCTGCAGGTCATACCACCAGTACCGGCTCCGCGTCGTTGTAAACCGGATAGGAGCTTTGTTGATCAGCACTCCGTGCCCGTCCACCAGCGTCGCCCAGACGCGCACCAGCAGGTTCGGGTTGTCGTCGATCATCCAGTTGCCGGGATCGGCCGCCAGTTCGAGCCTTCCGCGCTGGAGCGGCAGTTTCATGTGCATTTCACCGGTCACCAGACCGCCCGGGGTATTCACTTCGGCAGCGATGGTAATGTCCTGGAAGGTGTTCTGCGAATGATAGACCAGCCAGGTTAGGACGACGCCATTTTCGATGGGCGCAGCTTCGATGGTGGCGATTGGTGGATCGACGGTGAAGACGACGACGGCGTTGCTCGAGGTCGGATTGCGATGGAGATCCCAGACCCGCGCCGAGACCGGAATCTGCCAGAGCGCTCCTCCCAGGTCGTCCCCGTAGCGTCCGGCGTCGATCTCCATACTGAACGGCGGGCCGCTTACTACAGCGATGTTGATGAAGGCGCTTATCGTATCCTGCCGGGTTTCAATATCTCGCCAGGTATAGATGCGCAGCAGCATACTTCCGATTCTTGTGCCGGAGAAGATCGTCGCCGTTGCCGAGCCGCCGACGGCGACCATCGAGTCGATCTGGCCCCGGCCGTTGATACCGCCGCCAATCGGAGGCGCCTCCGAACGCACGAGTTGGAATACGACTGTGGTAGCCGTTTCGACCGGGTTGCCGCTGGCGTCGCGAATATTGGCGGTCAGGCGGGTGCTCTCCCGGCCGCCTCCGCTTCCGCGGACCTGAATCGTCGATGACTCGGCCGTCAACACGAGCGATGCCGGCGATCCGGGAATGAACTCGACTACGGTTTCACCATAAATGGTACCCCTGCCGCCAAGGAGCGTCACGCTCGCCCGCACCGTCGCCCGTCCGGACGCAACGCCGCTGAAGAGCCGCGCATACGCCGAGCCCGTCGAATCGGTCAGCGCGGCCGAACCGGTGAGGTTGCCTAGGTCGGTCGTGAAGTTAACCAATGTCCCCTGGCGAACAGGAAAGCCAAAGGTGTCCGTCACCAACGCCCGGATGGTGGCAAAGTCCCGCAGGTCATTGGTGATGAGGATGGGCCTGTCGGTAGTAACCCGAATCTGGCTCGGCGGGCCGGGAATCAGTTGGATCTCGACGATGTTCGAGACGACTTCGTTGGAATCCGGAGGCCGATTCGTCACCGAAGCCGTCAGGTGAGCCGTTCCCACCAAGGTGCCGGCGATATACTTGGTTTCGGCTTGACCGGATGTACCGACAACCGGAACCCCGGCGCTGCTGAACCGACCTTCATCGACATCGAAGATAACGAAGGTTCCTGCGGGAGCGAAGGCTCCGTTGGCCAGCAGGCATGTTGCTACGACGGCTGTCGAATCGCCCCGACCGGCAATCATTTGAACCGCTCCGGCACGCAGCGATACGCTGTTGACGGGACTCCGCGGCAAAATCGTAATCTCGACCGACGCCTCGATGCCGAGCGCGAGGCAGCGCGCCACCACAACATCCGGTATGGGGTTACCGCGCTCGTCAACGGAGGGCATACCGATATCTGAGTAGATCGCCCGTGCTACTCCATAGTCGTCGGTCATAACCGGACCGTTGGTGATTCCAAACTGCGACCGGAATGTGATCTCCCGGCCGGCCAGCCTTTGTCCGTCACTATCGCGCAAGTAAATTATCAGATTCACCACCGTCTGCCCATTGTCAGCAAAGATTGCTCCGCGATCGGATGAGATCTCGAGATGGGCGCCCTCCAGCGGCCGCAGGATGAGCAGGCGTGCCTCCGCCGACACGTCTGTTCCGGCGATGCTGGCGGTGACATTGACCGTCCCGACTGCATTGCCGCCCGAGTGATACTCGGCGCGCGCGATGCCTTCGGCATTGGTCAGGGCGTAGGTCTGCACAACGCCTTGATCGGCTTGAAAGGTGACCTGGATATTCGGCACCCGGTTGCCGCTGCGATCAATCACCAGTGCCGAGAGTTGTGCCGCTCCGTCTGCGCCCGGCTCAAGCCTCATTTGGGACGGTTCAACGGCAAGTTCAATCCGCCCCACGGTCCCCTCAAGCCGCACCACTGTCAAGTCCTGTGAGCCGACGGCGCGTTCGGTTCCGTCCGGATTTGCGGCTATGGCGAGCACCCGCACCACACCGAACTCCCCGAGCGACCGGTATTCGACGGTCGCGGTGCCGTCCTTATCGGTAATGGCTTCCCCGGTTACGGCTCCGACGGGCAGCCCGGCATCAAACCCTGCAAGTCGAAAAGTCAGCGGTATGCCTTCGAGCAGGTTGCCGTTTGAGTCGGCGACCTCGGCTTTCAAGGTGATATTCGCCGATCCGCCTGAGGGGAGCGTGACGCGCGGCGTTTCCGTCGTCAGTCGGACGCTCGCAGGGATGCCGGTCCCATGAAGAGTGACCATCGCCCTCGCCGATACGCCGTTCGCATAAGCCGAGACCTGCACCTTTTGCAGCCCCCTCGGCATCGCGAACCGCCAACTTGACGAACCGCGCGCGTTGACGCCGGTCGTTACGCGCGGCGGTTCGAGCGACCCAAGCCCGGTTGAAACGACCAGATCGACGGGCGTTCCGGGTGCCGGGTTGCCGCTGCGATCCGTTGCATAGACCGAAAGTGGAAGATCGACGGCCCAGCCTTCGGGCGCCCAAATCGAATCGGGCAAGCCGCTGATCACGACCCGCGCCAAACTTGGCCCGGTCGGGCCGGTGCTGCTTTCATCATCGCAGCCGGCTACAAGAGTCACAAACATCAGGAATACGAGAAACCGACGCATTGCTGCCTCCCTAAGTCAATTATGGTGGTGTCAGGTGCCCTCTCCTGACACCTTCCGTCGGGTGGGGGCACCCAACGGCACAATAAGCGGTGTCAGGTGCCCTCACCTGACACATACCGTCGGGTGGGGGCACCCAACGGCACAATAGGCGGTGTCAGGTGCCCTCACCTGACACCTTCCGTCGGGTGGGGGCACCCAACGGCACAATAAGCGGTGTCAGGTGCCCTCAACTGACACCTTCCGTCGGGTGGGGGCACCCAACGGCACAATAGGCGGTGTCAGGTGCCCTCACCTGACACCTTCCGTCGGGTGGGGGCACCCGACGGCACAATAAGCGGTGTCAGGTGCCCTCAACTGACACCTTCCGTCGGGTGGGGGCACCCGACGGCACAATAGGCGGTGTCAGGTGCCCTCTCCTGACACCTTCCGTCGGGTGGGGACACCCGACGGCACAATAAGCAGCGTCAGGTGTCCTCTCCTGACACCTTCCGTCGGGTGGGGGCACCCAACGGCACAATAAGCGGTGTCAGGTGCCCTCACCTGACACCTTCCGTCGGGTGGGGGCACCCAACGGCACAATAAGCGGTGTCAGGTGCCCTCACCTGACACCTTCCGTCGGGTGGGGGCACCCAACGGCACAATAAGTGGTGTCACAGGTGCCCTCACACCTGACACCTTCCGTCGGGTGGGGACACCCAACGGCACAATAAGCGGTGTCAGGTGTCCTCTCCTGACACCTTCCGTCGGGTGGGGGCACCCAACGGCACAATAAGTGGTGTCAGGTGTCCTCACCTGACACATACCGTCGGGTGGGGGCACCCAACAGCACTCGGAAATTGTCTTTGAAGTATGCAAAAATGCCGAGAGGACGGGTGGTCTCCGTCCGATATGCAGGATTTGCACGATACCCTCCGGCATCGTGCAGAGTTTGCAGGTGAGTCCTGTCTGGATGAGGAGTCGCGAATACGCTCCCCAGGAACGAATGCTTCGCAATATCAATAATCTTCGCCCTGTCATGCCAACCTTGCCGGAACACGCAGTCGCTTATCAGCCGCTAATATCGCAATTCACATTCCAAAAGTCAAGTGTAGTTCCTGAGGAGTTCAGACTTTCCGACGAAGCGATCCCTGACTACATTGAAATAAGATGGTGCAAAGCACTCACTTGCTCCGACTTGCGCCGGGGGCAGACGGTCGATGAGTCGTAGAGTTCTCGTAACCGGCGCAACCGGCTTCATCGGCGACCCTACCGTTTGGGAACTGGCCGAGAGAGGCTGGCGGATTCGCGCTCTGGTGCGCCGCTCAAGCGACCCGACGCGCCTCCCGCCCGAGGTCGAGCGCGCCGAGGGCGACCTGCGCGACTACGAGTCGCTCGCCCGTGCCGCTCGGGGCTGTCAGGACGTCGTTCACCTCGCCGGCCTCATCCGGACGCCGGATCCACGCCAATACGACCGGGTCAATCGCGACGGCACAGCGAATATTGTGCGGGCCTGCCGCGATGAAGGCGTCGAACGACTGCTCTATTGCAGCAGCCTCGCCGCCGGGGGGCCGTCGCTTTCTGACCGCAGACGCACCATGAACGATCCCGACGAACCGATCACTGCCTATGGCCGGTCGAAACTGGCGGGCGAAGAGGTCTTGCGCAACGGCGCCGGCTCCGTTTGGTGGACGGCACTGCGGCCGCCGCCGGTCTATGGGCCTTATGACCGGTCGTTCCTGGGCTACATGCGAATGATAAACAAGGGTTGGAAGATTCGGCTCGGTGACGGCTCGATGCCCTTTTCCCTGGTCCATGTCGCCGATCTCGCCCGTGCCATTTGCCTGGCATTAACTTGGGAAGGGCCGTCCGGCGCCGTGCGCTACGTCACCGACGGCGCAGATCACACACTGCACGAGCTTGCCGGGCTCGTCGAGGAACTGCTCGGCCGTCGGGCGCGCTGGATCGCCTTGCCACGTTGGGCCGGGATGCCAGTCGCGACGGTTGCGGAGTTCCTATCCGGAAACCGTGTTCCGGCGATTCTCTCCCGCCGGAAGGTGCTCGAATTGCTCCAGCCAGCCTGGACGTGCGATGATTCACCGCTTCGCACCGAAGTCGGCTATAGTAATGAATTTGATTTAAAGAGAGGAATCCGCAATACCGTCGAATGGTATCGGGAGGAAGGATGGCTGTAGATGAGGGGGGATGTTCTATATCCAGCAGACGAAAGTCGATATCTATCAGTGCAACAAACATAATCATCCTTAAGACAGACATTCTTGTCTGTCCTACTAAACGATATCACAGTAGAATGCACTACCTAATATGTCATGTTGAACGCAGTCAGACATCTCCTTCAAACGAGACCCTTCACTTCGTTCAGGATGACACTTCTTAGTATATCAACTTGATCACTTACGACCCCAATTGCCCGCTCTGCCGGCTGGCTCGCGACGGCGAAGTGCTGACTCCATTGCACTACGAGGACGAGCAATTAATCGTCGTCGATTGCCTCGTCTGCCGGACTCCGATGGCGGTCTTGAAGGCGCATCAGTCAGCCTTCAACCCGACCGATCGCGAATCTGCAAAGCGGATTCTGGGACAACTCCTGTCGAACGGCATTGAAGTGACGATCCCGGTGAAGTTTCGCCGCTTTCACGGGGACGCCGATCCGCTCTGGATTATCGATTGGGAACAGCGGCAGATTCCCGATCATCCGCACTGCCACCTCAGACCCTGGCCCTTCCCCGGAACATCGCAGTGGGAGCCGCTCGTCAGGTAGAAAGGTATAGCCGCGCCCCTGTCAAATCACGCCGATTGCTTCGCTCTGCACCCACCCCTGTCGTTCGCTTCCAACGGTAATCTCGTACCATTCCCCCACTTTCCGCAAGACTCGCGCCTTGGTGCCGGCGTGCAAGGTGAAGAGCAACTTGGCGCTTCCAGTCGATGGAGCGCTGAGCACTTCCGCTTCGGGAGCGACGATTATCCCGGTTTGAATGGCAGACTCCGCCTGCCATTTCAGGATCAGCAACGACAGGATCAGGGTAAGCAAAATCCCAAACGGCTTGACGATCCACCGCCCGGAAGTGAGTGCCCGAAGCATTCCCCGTCCCCAACGCCGCAGCGCCATCAAGCCAAAGGTCAGCAGAGATAGAATGATGGCAAGCCAACCCAGCGTCGCTGCCGGGAGGGCATCACGTATGCGATCGACGGCATCCCAAACCGGCAGTCTTACAGACTCATCGGTCTTATCCACCAGCCGCGCGCGGGCTATTGCGAGGTTGGACTTTAGATCGGCATCTTCTCCGATCATTCTGGCAGCCCGTTCCCAGTAGAGGATCGCCCGGCCAAGGTCGTCGATCTTGAAATAGGCATTGCCCAGATTGTAAAGAAGCGCTCCATCTGCTACTCCCGCTTCAAGCGCCTGACTCCACTTGGCGATGGCTTCGGAATACTCTCCGGCCAGATAGTGCCGGCTGCCGGCTTCGAAGAGCAACTCGGGGGTTCCCGCATAACCGATCCCTATTATCATCATCATCATCATCAAAATCGCTCTCATAGCAACGCCTCCAACGACTTCGAGCAATCCCTCATTCGCACCAGGATTTTGACGGTCTCATCCCCTTCGATGCCTCTCAGCCCGAATCGTGCCCGGTCGCTTGCGGCAAGAAGCGACAGCACCTCAGCCACCAACGCATCGGATGTTCCGCGGGTTTCAAGTCGGGATCGAATAAGATCGCTGGTGAGTCCCGCCGACGGTTCATCTATCAGCGCGCCAACCAACTCTTCGAGGCCGCGCGTTGCCGCTTCGAGAGCCGGGAGCGCGTCGCCCTTTTGTAGCCGTCGGTCGGCTGTGCGCAGCGCTTCGCTCATGACTCCGGGCGCGCGACGGCGTCGAACCGCAGTCGGATCAGCAGATAGCCGGTCACGATACATCTCGAAAAGCACCCCACCGTAGAAGAGAAACGGTGGCAGCACCATCAGGATATAGAAAAACGGCATCCGGTAAGGTGGGACTTGGAGCCGCTTCAGGTCACCCGTGACCGACTTAAGGAACCGTATATCGCTGTCGAGCAGACTCACTTCCAACGACCTGACACCTCCCGACGATGCCACACCGGTTGCCGACGGCGCGATGTCGAGCGTTATTCCTCCCGCGGCTGCAGTACGGTAGGATTTTGACCCGGGATGAAAATAACTGAAGCGCACCGGTTCAAGCGTAAAGCGCCCCGTCCGTCGGGGAATTACGAGATATGTGAAGACCTTTCGACCCCGCATTTCTTCGCCTACTATCGAGACCTTCTCTTCTGAGGTGGGGGCAAAGTAATCGAATCCTGACGGCAGCGCGATCTTCGGCGCGGACAGCGACTTCAGATATCCGGCACCGGAGACTGTCACCTTGATGGTCAAGGCATCGTTCTGCGTCAATTCGCGGCGGTCGTATTCTACGCTGAGGTTATAATCGCCGACGTCGCCACTGAATTCGGCGGGCCGGCCCTCCTCCGGCAGGTCGTGCACATTGAACCGCAGCGGATCGGTCGAGACCGTAACGACCTCCCGCCGGGTGCGGCCAAAGAAGGGATCGTCCCAGAAAATGTCGAACGGATCGCGATTGCGGCGCGAAGTCTGGCGCTCGACTGTGACGTCGCAGGTAAGGGGATCGAGAGTCAAACTTCCCGCTCGCGTTGGAAAGAGACCGACCTTGCGGATGACTGCGACTTTATAAGCCACCCCGCCTACTGTTGCGTCGCTTAAAGAGGGACGCGCCGGGATTTCAAACTCCTCCTGCCAGAATCCCGTCGCAGCGGGTAGTTTGGCAAAGTTGTAGTTGGAGACGTTGGCGCGCAGATATAGCCGGTATGTAACGACCGACCGGTCAAACTTGTAGAGGGTGGACTTGTCCGCGGAAGCGGATATGAAGATATCGGGGGGGGCTCCCGCGCGGATTCCGGAGGCTTGGGGTAGCGACGAATCATCCCGTCCTTGTCCAGTGCGGGACGATGTCTCGCTATGCGAGCTTCCGGTCCCGGATCCGGCTGCGCTTGATGCGCCAACCTGGATTAGAATCGGCCCGGTCTTATATATCCGGCTCTTCTGTTTGAACTGTGCCGGCCCGATGGTGAACGACCCGGGCTGCAACGCGCGTAAGACCCAGGTGAGCGTCTTCGTCGAAGTGATGCGGGTGTTAACTATTTGGACGCTGGTCGATGACGACGGCCCCATGATGATTTCAAACTGCTCGAAGCCGGGCGGCGACACGTCGGGCAGCGAAGTCGAAGTGCCGCTAAGCGTGATAGTGTATGTCAGTCGTTCGCCTGTCGCTACCGACGTCCGATCAACTGAGGCGCGAAAATCATACTCCGTCGCCGCCATCGACGGGAAAGCGGCCAGAACACTAAAAAGACTGATTGCTACGCCCTTCCCCAAACGCTTATGCACTTGAATTGCTATCATCATCAGCATCAACATCACCAGTCTTTCTCCGGCCGGGCTGGTTCGCCGGACTGCACGCGGAAGTATCGTGGTGTCAGGTGTCTGCACCTGACACCAACGTCGTGTGGGGACACCCAACGGCACGTGGAAAGACTGATTACTACAACCTCTCCCAATCGCTCATGCATTTGAATTGTCATTGTCATCAGCATTTGCATCACCAATCTTTCTCCGGCCGGGCTGGTTCGCCGGACTGTCGCTTCAGTTTCTCCTTCTGCGCTTCCTGCTCTTCATTTTCGAGTGCTTGCAGGAGTTTGCGTGCCTCCTCCCGGCTCATCGGGCCTCGTTCAGCCATTTGCTCGGGTTGTGGTTCATCCTCATTCTGCCCGGTCGAATCGGCGCCATTCATTGCTTGCTGTGGTTCTTGCTGCTCTTCTTCCTGACTCTGCTTATCTTGTTGCAATTGCGACTTCTGTTGATTCTGTTGCTGGTCTTTCTTCTGACCGGTTGAGTCGCTCCGCGCCTGCATCTGCTGCTGCATCATCTGCTTCATTTGGAGCGCCATCTCAAGGTTGTGCTTGGCGTCCTCGTCCTGATGGTTGAGTTTCAGGGCTTGCTTGTAGGCGGCGACGGCTTCGTCGAATTTCTGCTCGCCGAGGAGCGCATTTCCAATGTTGAACCAGGCATTGCCGGCCAACTTTGGATCCGAACTTGACGCGGCTTTGGAGAGCGCTTCTGCGGCTTGAGGAAACTGCTGCAATTTATAGAGCGCGGTGCCAAGGTCGTAACGTATTTCGGGGCGCGAAGGGTCCTTGTCGAGCGCCGCCATGAACTCGGCCAGCGCTTTGTCAAACTCCTCGCGCTTGAAGTGTTCGACACCGCGCGATGCCGACTTACGCGGCGAGTCAGCATATAGTGCATCCGCCGATAGCAGGAGAACTGCACCTATGAGGGATAGAATGAGTTGTCTCATGGTCATAGGTTCATACCTCCAGTACTTCCTTGCGCCGCTTCCAGCCGGGGATAGCTTCCGCCATCAGGAGCAGAATGAATGCGGCAACAAGCGGATATTGGAAGCGGTCTTCAAAGTCGGTGAACTGCCGCTTTTCGAAAGTCTCCTTTTCCATTCCCCCGAGCGCATCGACAATCTGCCGGAACTCGTCGCCGGCAGGCGTTGCGCGGTAGAATGTCCCGCCGGCGGTTGCGGCGATTTTGCTTAAGAGTTCTTCGTCCGGGCGGGTGACGACGGTCTGACCGGCACGGTCTTTCTTATAGCCCTGTAGGTTGCCACGCGCATCCCGCTCCGGAATCGGTGCGCCGGCCGGTGTAGCCATCGCCACGGTAAAGATGGTGATATTATCCTGCGCTGCCTCTTTGGCGGCTTCTATAGCCCCCTTTTCGTGATCCTCGCCATCGCTAACGAGCAGGATCACGCGCCGCGCCTTCGATTCCGGCCGAAAGGACCGCATAGCCTGCCGGATAGCGCCTCCGAGGGCCGTTCCCGACTGCGGCACATGCCCCGGTTGGATGGCGTTCAGAGCGGTAACGACTGCGGCATAGTCAAGCGTAAGCGGCACCTGCACGAAGGCGATTCCCGCAAAGGGCACCAACGCAACCCGGTCGCCCCGCAAGCGGCTCAGCAGACGAACTACCTCGAATCGCGCCTTGTGCAACCGACTGGGCGCAATGTCCTCTGCCTCCATAGATTGCGAAAGGTCGATGGCAATCACAAGGTCAATGCCCTCCCGCTTCACCTGCGCAAGCCGTGTTCCGACTCGCGGTCCGGCAAGAGATAGCAGGGTGCAGCCCAAAGCCAACAGGACCAAAATCCTGCGGATGAGGATTCGCTCCGGCGAACGTCCCGGGACAATGACATCGAGCAGTTGCGGGCTCGACCACCGCGCGAGTGCCCGGCGCCGCCAACGATGCTCGAAGACGATCATCGCAAGCGGCAGGAGCAGCGTCCAAAGCAGGTGCAGGTATTCGGGATGCGCCCAACGAATCATACCGCACTCCGCAGAAAATAGCCCTCGATAAACAGTCCCGCCACAACCAATGCGAACGCGCCCCAAGCCCAGGGATAGAACATCTCGGCATGCTTGCGATAGGCACGCACCAGGGTCCGCTGTTTCTCCATACGGTCGATTTCAGCGAATATCTCGCGTAGTTTGTTTTCGTCGGTGGCGCGGAAGTATCGTCCGCCGGTCGAACCGGCAATCTCTCGCAAGAGCGGCTCATCGATGCTGACCCGCACCTGCTGCATCACGATGCGGCCAAAGACGTCTCGTGATGGGTAGGGCGCGGTGCCGCGCGTCCCGACACCGATGGTATAGACCCGTGCGCCGAGCGCCTGCGCGGCTTCAGCTGCAGTCGTCGGCGGGAGGCCGTAGTTGTTCTCCCCGTCGGTAAGCAGGATGATCACCTTGGACTTGGAGGTCGTCGCATCGAGCCGCTTCAAAGCCGTCGCGAGCGCGCTCCCGATGGCGGTGTTGTCGGCATCGACAAGCCCGATCTCAACCTGACTTAAAAGTTCCCGCAAAATGTCGTGATCGATGGTAAGCGGGCATTGGGTGAAAGCATGCTTGGCGAACAGCACCAGCCCGATCCGGTCGTTTGGACGGGCGGCAATGAATTCGGCAGCGACCGACTTGGCGGCTTCAGCCCGGTCCGGACGCAGGTCGCGCGCCAGCATCGAAGCCGAAATATCGAGCGCCAGGACGATGTCGATGCCCTCGCTCCAGACGTCTTCGCCGCTGCTTACCGACTGCGGCCGGGCCAAGGCGATTGCCATGAGGATGATCGCACCCCAACGACCTGCAGCGGGAGCATGGACAAAGTAACGTTTCCAGCGTCCTCCAGGTTGACCGTTCAGAACCCGATAGGTTGGAAGCCGGAACACTGAGCGTTGTCGGATCCGCCGCGCCCGCCGGATGTAAAGCCAGATGAGCGGTATCGCAGCCAGCGCCAGCGCCAGTAGTTCAGGCGATGCCAATGACTGAGTCAAGAGGCTTTGTCCACTTGAGAAGCCATAGGAGCGGAAGCATCCCGGCTATCCGTTAAGGCTGAACTTGACCCCGTCAAACTGACAAATTTGAACGCGTCGTCGAGCGCTCGCTCGTTTTCGCGCGGTGCCGGTTTAAATCGGGCGAACTTCGCCAAATCTGCGCCGGTAAGGATTCGACGCAGCATCAGTCCCTGATCGTCGTCCGCCGCCCATTGCGGCTGGAGCGCGAGTATCTCCTCGCTGGTCATATCGAGGGCGTTGAAGTCGAAACGTCGGCCCAAATACTCCCGCATAATATCAGTCAGTTCACTGTGATACTCCTTGACATAGCCATCCTGCCAAAGTCGTCTGACGCGCAGTTCCTCAAGTTTACGGAGTGCAATCTGATCCGGTGGCGGAAGTGGTGGAGCAAAGATCGGGCGCTCCTTTCGCACTCGCTTTCTGTAGAGTAGATAGCCCATTATTGCCAATGCCGCGAGCCCTCCTCCTGCAAGCAGGTAGGGAGCCAATTCGCGCAAGGTGAGCGGCAGTTTAACGGGCGGGCGGATGTCGCGCAAAGTTGAGTCGCCGGTTGCTGCGATGATGCTTCTTACTTCTATCGAACCGGGATCGAGCCATAACGTATCCGGCTGGTTCCCTTCCCGCAAAAAAACGACCGGCAAATCGGGCAAATCTATCCGCCCCGGCTCAAAGAGAGATAGCGAATAGCGCATCGAGCGCAGGCTTCCCGAAGCGCTCAAGGTGTCAACTTTCAAGATTTCCGCCGGTGACCAAACCTCTCCAGCGGGCCAAATGACCTGCTCGACATCACCGGCATCGACGCTGAGAAGCACCTCGACAGGATCGCCCACCGTGATCGAACGCGGCGCCACTTCGATATCGATTGGAGACGCCGTGCTAACTAATGTTAATGCTAATGTTAATGCTAGTATAAGGAAATACGAGGGCCAATCAGGTGAGGAGCACTTGCATTCCGCACTCTCGATTCTGCATTTCCCTTTCACGACTGCCTCCGCTCGCGCGCTCGGAAGAACTTCGCCAATTCCATCAAGTAAGGTTGATCGACGGGTAGTTCGATCCGGTCGATGCGATTGGCTCTGAAAAATGCGCGGCGCTCTTCGACCTGTGCATTGCAGATCGCTTCGAACTTCTCCCGAATAGATTTTGAACCGGTGTCGAACCAGCCGGCATGTCCGGTTTCGGGATCGACGACGAGTGCGTAGCCGACGTCGGTCAACCGACGCTCGCGCGGGTCGAAGAGTTCCAGCGCGATCAGGTCGTGCTTGCGTGCCGCGACGCGAACAGCCCGCCGGTCGTCGTCCCCTTCAAAGTCGCTTATCAAGAAGAGCACGGATCTCTTTCTGAGCGCGTGCAGTGCATACTCGACCGCGCCGCTGATCGAGGTGCCGGTCGATGCGGGCTTGAAAGCGAGCACATCGCGAATCAAGCGCAGGACATGTTGACGACCTTTGCGGGGTGCGACAAAGTGCTCGATCCGGTCGCTGAAGAGGAGAAGACCGACCTTGTCGTTATTGGTAAGAGCACTGAGGGCCAGCAGCGCGGCTAACTCTGCCGCCATCTCACGCTTCAGGGTCGTCCGGGTTCCAAAGTCAGTGGAACCGGAGATATCGACCAACAGCATCACCGTCAGTTCGCGTTCTTCCCGGAAGAGTTTCACATAGGGATGCCCGAATCGCGCCGAGACGTTCCAGTCGATGGTGCGAATGTCATCGCCGGGGGTATATTCGCGCACCTCGGCGAAGTCCATACCTTGTCCTTTGAAGACCGAGTGATAACGCCCCGCAAAGACATCGCGAACCTTGAGCCGGGTTCGCAGTTCAAGCAGCCGCACCTTGCGCAGTAATTCCCGCGAGATAGGGACTGAGGTTTCTCCCTTGCTCAAGAGTCTATGGAACCTCGATATGGTCGAAGATGTCGCGGATGATGTCGTCGGCGGTTACTTCGTCGGCTTCGGCTTCAAACGTTACCATGATCCGGTGGCGAAGGGTCTCAAATCCGATGGCCCGAATATCCTCAGGCGTCACATATCCTCTGCCTCGCAGAAAGGCGTGAGCTCGCGCCGCCCGGACGAGAAAGATCGAAGCTCGCGGCGACGCACCGTAACGGATCTTGTCGCGTAGTTTCTCAAGGCCGAATCGTCCCGGCTGGCGGGACGCCGTTACGACGTCCAGGACATAGTTTTCAACCTTCTCATCGACGTAGATGCGCCCGACCAGATTTCGCGCGGATAGAATCTCAGCCGGCTGGACGACGACATCGACCTGATCGGCAGCGGAGGTGTCGCCGCGCCTAAGGATCTCAAGTTCGTCCGTGCGCTCGGGATAGTCGAGGAGCACTTTGAACATGAACCGGTCCGTCTGGGCTTCCGGAAGCGGGTAGGTGCCCTCCTGCTCTATCGGATTTTGCGTCGCCAGCACAAGAAAGGGTGAGGGCAGATGGAAGGTCTCTTCGCCGATCGTGACCTGCCGCTCCTGCATCGCCTCGAGGAGTGCGGACTGGACCTTTGCCGGCGCCCGGTTGATCTCGTCAGCCAGCACGAAATTGGCGAAGATCGGCCCCTTGCGCACTTGAAAGAGCCCGTCGCGCTGGTTGTAGATCAACGTTCCGATCAAGTCCGCCGGAAGCAGATCGGGGGTGAACTGGATCCGGTGAAAGTCCACTGCAATGGCTCGCGCCACGGCTTTGACGGCCGTCGTCTTTGCCAATCCGGGAACGCCCTCCAGCAGGATATGCCCGTCGGCGAGGAGTCCTATCAAGAGGCGGTCAACCATGCGCTTCTGGCCGACGATAGCCTTGCCAATCTCCGCTTCAAGGATTTTGGCAAACCGCCCTTCGCGCTCGACTTCGCGGGTGAGCGCTTCGATCGCTTCGTAATTCAATGCCATCGAATAGTGAAGATGTTTATGATGATGATTAAGCCCACTCTTGTTCAATCAAACGAGCGGAGCAGGTCAAAGTTCCATTCTGCTGACGACTCTTCAGCGCTTGAGCAATTGAGCATTCGAGCGCTTATATTTAGGCATGCTTCACGAGGAGTCATCACGTCCATTGCCAGCCGAGGAAACAGAAGGCCGGGTACTGCGCAAGGTCGCCATTGTGATTCCGTCCGGCAAGGAGCCGGAACGGCTCGATGTCTTTCTCGCCCGGCAGGTTCGTGAGATCACCCGTTCGCAGGTTGAACTCGCCATCGCCGAAGGCCGGGTAACGATCGACGGCCGTCCCTCCAAACCGTCGCACAAGGTCAAACCCGGCGAACGAATCGACCTCGCCTTCCTGGCCCGGCCGCCGCTGGAACTGACGCCCGAGCCGATTCCGCTTCAAGTGGTCTATGAAGATGACTACCTGGTGGTGATAGACAAGCCGGCCGGGATGATCGTCCACCCGGCCAAAGGCAATCGGAGCGGGACGCTTGTCAACGCGCTGCTCGCGCATTATGGCGAAGTCGAGCCGGCTGCCGACGACGACCCTGACCGGCCCGGCATCGTCCACCGTATCGACAAGGAAACCTCCGGGCTGCTGGTCGTTTGCAAGCGCGAACCGGCGATGTCGAGACTTGCGAAACAGTTCCGGGAGCACACTGTGGAACGGGAGTATTGGGCTCTTGCCTGGTGGCCTTTCAGCCACTCAAAGGGCACCATCGACCGACCCATCGGACGCGATCCGACCGACCGCCTCAAATATGCCGTAGCGAAGCCCGACGCATCGGGTCGGGTGAAGGATTCAGCCAAAGAGGCCCGCACCCATTGGACGCAGATCGAGCGCTTTCCGTTTCTGACCTTGCTTGCGCTGCGCCTCGAAACCGGCCGGACGCATCAAATCCGGGTTCATCTCTCGGATGTCGGACACCCGGTCTTCGGCGATCCGGATTATTGCGGTCGCAACCGCCAGATGGGACGGCTCTCGACCGCCGCGCGGAGCGAGGCTGCAGACTACCTCGAAATCGCCCGCCGGCAACTCCTTCACGCCCGACTGCTCGGTTTTGAGCATCCGGTTACTGGCGAACGACTCCGTTTTGAGTCGCCGCTGCCCGATGACTTCCAAACGGTACTCGACCGATTGCGGGAGAAGAATCAGACTCGGGCAAGGTAGAGGATTTTTTTGCCGTCGGGTGTCTCACCCGACGGTGGTGCCGGGTGTGGACACCCTGCACCACTAATCTAATCAGACTCGGGCAAGGTAAAGGATAAGCCCTGAGGTGAGCGCCCAGAGTATGAGCGTCAGACGGATGCCGGTATCGGTCGTCACCAGAGTCGCCGGATCTTCGCCAGCGCGGCCGGTCAGGGCAAGTTTCTGGTAGCGGAAGATGCCGAAGACGACCAATGGAAGCGTGTAGATGAGCGCTTCAGTGTGGTGTTTGGCAACCGTTTCCGGATCGACTGTGTAGAGCGCATAACAGAGCAGCGCCATTGCCGAGAGCGCACTTATCCAACCATCAATGATTGCGACCGGTGGATAGTTCATAAGCACCCGGCGCGAGCCAGGTTCGCCTTCGCCCGCTGTAAGAACAGAAATCTCCTGCCGCCGCTTGATCATCCCGAGGTAGAGAGCGAGCGAAAAAGTGCAGAGCAGAAGCCAGTGCGATACCGGCAGTTCGATCATCTCCCCCCCCATCAAGACCCGCAGGACGAACCCCGTAGCTATGACGATCACATCGAGCACCATCACCCGTCGCAAGAAGAGGGTGTAGAGAAGCATTATCCCTGTGTAGGCAATTCCAACCCGCAACGA
>Ga0194120_10004693_pt1 | contig 20799 bp, 23 predicted proteins | sample TA2MahCa65mmetaG_FD_148642 | JGI IMG/M metagenome (GOLD analysis project Ga0194120, IMG submission 148642) | Freshwater microbial communities from Lake Tanganyika, Tanzania - TA2015019 Mahale Deep Cast 65m | ecosystem: Environmental > Aquatic > Freshwater > Lake | place: Tanzania: Lake... | reverse complement strand
TTGACGGCCGCCAACGCCACCTGGGCCTTGAAGGTCGCTCCGTGATTCCGTCTCGTTCTCTTCATCGCCTTGCTCCTCTGGTTCGCCACCCCTCGGTGACATGGGTGAAGCCAGGCTACCACTTACCACACTGTCCGAATTTCCAGAGCCCCCTCTGACACGATTGGCGACACGCCGCCGCTCCTCATCCGCAATGAGCACGTCGTCTGCGGCCTGCTTGGCCCGTATATAGGAGAGGCCAAAGTCCAGGACGTTCCAGCTGAGGGACAAGTCTTCGGAAAAAATGTTCTTCTCAGAAGAGGTAAACGGTTCAATCGCCTGTCGTCCGGTAACTAACGACATCCCCCTGCCGCCCGTGAAATTACTGCGGCCGTCGAATCCAGCATTGACCGCCAGACGAGGCAGCATCGCATAATGAGATAAATCCAGTTGAGCCTGAGACAGCATCTTGTGCATCAGTTCAACACGGGCTTCGAGGTTATACTTCAGCGCACGTGCCATCGCGTCATAGAGATCCATAGGACCGGACAGCGGCTCTTGATCCTTTGTGAGCACGGCCCGATCTTCTTTGACCCGAGACTGCACTTCATCCGTCGTGAGCGGAACCGGGGTGATTGCGCAACCACTCAGACCAGAAAGGAAAATAACCACGATGCCCCTCAACGGCCAGCTCGTCGTGTTCCTTCGAACTTTCTCGTTGATCGTCATGCGATTGAAACTCGGGTTACATGATATCGTGTGAACAAGGAGGGTCCTTCCCCATGGAAGACCATGATTCACAAAGCACATGACCGCAGAATCATTGATGATGCTGAGTGAGCTTACTCTTCTGCCTCACATTGTCATTCTTTTTCGGCATTTACAGCAGATGGCTTAATTCTCAATTTGGTGAGACCCAATCGGTTTCGTATGCGCTCACTGCTTATCCTGCTAGACCGCCGTCCTCCAGCTACGCGCCGCGACGATACTGGATGGGGATCAGTCGATTCGGGGTACTCACAACTTGGTAATCGTAGCTTTCACTGAGTCGATAGGAGTACTTGCCTTTGCTTTTCAGAGAAAACCACAGTTGTGTTGTTTAGGACACATATCTGCGATTGTTCAGTTAATTATTTCACTAATATAATCAACACTATATGATGACATGTTAATGGCATATTACTTGCTGTATCCCACTCGTTGCCTATTGGGTCTGACAGCGATTTCCGCGCAGATCGCGGAGCACGAGGGAGGATTTAGGTGAGGAATCAACAAACGTTGGCAGCAGCGGTGACCTGCTCAGGAATTGGGCTCCATTCCGGCCAGCCCGTGACAATGACGCTGAGGCCCGCCCCACCTGATACCGGTGTCGTGTTTGTCAATAATGGGGATGCTTCCAGTTCCCTCTTGGCATCGATCGAACATTGCGTGCCTACCGAACTGTGTACAGCCATCAACGGCAATGGTTTTCAAGTCAGGACCATTGAACATGTGCTGTCGGCCTTGGCTGGCCTCGAAATTGATAACGTCTATATCGATGTCACGGGCAATGAAGTCCCCGTCATGGATGGAAGCGCAGCCCCGTTTGTTCACTTGATCCAATCAGTCGGCGTGATAGCCCAAGAGCGGAGACAGCCATTTCTGAAGATTACGGCTCCGATCGAGGTATCCGATGGGGCACGGCGTGTGCGAATCGAACCATCCGCGACCTCTCGTATCACCTATACGATCCACTATGACCACCCGCTTATCAAGACTCAAACCTATACTCATGACTGCTCCCCACTTTCGTTCGAGAAGCAGATCGCTGAGGCCAGGACGTTTGGGTTTCTTCAGGAGGTCCAAGCCTTATGGGCCCGCGGGCTCGGCCAAGGGGGAACCTTGGATAACACCGTCGTGTTGTCGAAGGACGGCGTGATGAATCAATCCGGCTTGCGATTTCTGAACGAGTTTGTTCGCCACAAGATCCTTGACCTCATCGGTGATTTCTCCCTTCTCGGCATGTCCTTCATCGGCCATATTGTCGCAGAACGGTCCGGGCATGCGCTCCACACCAGGTTGGTCCGACAGATTCTTGAACAACCTGAAAAGTGGGTATTGCTTAACATGGAGCCTCTTGCAGAAGAGACAGGCCCCATCGCCCACATCGCTAGGCGTCAGGCTTCATCATCGGTCGCACTTCAAGCATCCTGATTGCCCACTGGTTTCCCCACAGGCATGGAGAATCTAGAGGCCGTACCGGTTTATGCGGTAGGTTGGTTCTCTCGTGCGCACACGGATCGGTTCGAGGAGATCGCTGCGGAAAAACTACGCCGAGAGTGAGAAGCCTCACTCTCGGCGTATGATTCTCGGCGAGGATTACTTCTTCTTCTTCTTCGCTGCCTTCTTCGTTGCCAAGACTCTCACCTCCCTTCGCCATGCATGTTAGAGTGAATTGCCATCGACACGTTTAGACAGCCTGTATCAACATATCGTTCAAGGCCTCAAAGGTATTAGGCCCAACCTTCCTGAAACGTTTATCGCGCTTCAGTGATGTCGCAATCGAGGTCAGTGGGGTTTTCCCCTTAATCTGCAATCCACCCTCGACTAACCGCTGCACGAGCTCTTTGGCATGCATCGGCCGACTTGATTCGCGCAGGATCTCATACGCAGCCTCAGGCACACTCTTCCCGACATACTTGCTGCGACCCAAAAGGATTTCCCGTGACTGGTCGGTTACGTCCATGACCGGAAGCGGTCGTACGCCCTTTTGATCATCCGTGATCAATTGATTGGAAAGACTCGCAAGCTTGGCTTTATCCGCCTCTACCCGGTACAGGGTTTCTGCAAGTTCAAGATACTTCTGGATTGTGGCGATTTCGTCATCCAGTCGTCGACGTTTTTTCTGCAACTCCTGGAATCGGTTCTTGTAGGCACTGATCCGCTGTTCAAGACCGACGAGTATGTCTGTTAATTCTTCCACGCATCACCAAGCAAAAGCATACTTGCTTTGTAGCATTGCTTTGATGAAATGTCAAGTGCCAACAATTCATTATATTATTGTTCTGGCATTCAGATCATACGCTCGCAAGTAATCATTGCATGTTTTACAATCAGAAGCCTTGCCATGCAAGATCACTGTATTCATTATTAATAAATTCAATGAGTTATAAGTTCTCCTGTGTATCGTTCGTGCCCAACTCGTCAATCTTGCTCAAAAAGTGCCTCACGACATCTCTCACCCATATCGGTATGCTATGATCCGGCATGGCTGCCTCCAGCGACCAGATCGAGCTTACCGTCCTATTGGAGACAGCCATCGACGCAGGACGAGCAGCAGGGAAACTCCTACTGGAATACGCCCGGTCTGGTTTTCGCGTCCGGTATAAGAATCCCATAAACCTAGTCACCGATGCCGACCATGCGGCGGAACAGCTTATTATCAGTCATATTCGGGCTCGGTTTCCGATGCACCGCTTTCTCGCTGAAGAACAGGGCCGCGTTGAGCCCTCGCCTTCGCCGTATCTCTGGGTCATCGATCCCCTCGACGGGACCACGAATTTCGCGCATGGCTATCCCGCCTATTGCGTCTCAATCGGGTTAGAGTATCAGGGGCGGTGCATCCTGGGTGTGGTCGTTGATCCATCACGAGACGAACTCTTTACCGCGACAGAGGGATCCGGCGCTCAACTAAATGGCCAGTCCATCTCTGTGTCTGAGACGAGCATCCTGGACGCCAGCCTGCTCGTCACCGGATTCGCCTACGACATCCGAGAGACTGCGCGAAACAATCTCGATCACTTCGCCAAGTTCGCGCTCAAAGCCCAAGGCTTAAGACGCACGGGGTCTGCGGCGCTGGACCTCTGTTACGTCGCAGCTGGGCGGTTCGATGGATTCTGGGAAGTGCGCCTCAGTCCATGGGATATGGCCGCCGGATCCGTCATCGTTCGGCAAGCCAACGGGCGGCTCACGGATTTTTCCGGGGCCGAGCTGTCCATCTACGGACAAGAATTGGTGGCGAGCAACGGCCATATCCATCAGGCCATGCTCGCGGTCTTGCATGAAGATCCGGCTCAGACGACGCCCGCCGATGAATGACCTCAGCGGAGTCCCCTCCCCGCTTTTTGCCGATCACTCAATAGCTAATCGACGCGAAGATGCGGTATGCTGCCCGAAGTAGTTGGAGGCTTTACATGGCTCATACACCATCGCCGCCAGGCCAAACAGATGGCACGTGTTCCGACACATGCGCCGACGACCCGACTACGTGGGAAGTCGAGCTGCTGCGCGTCCTTGTTAGCAGAACTGGGACTCAGGTCGAAGCTCAATGGGCGATCCACCCGCAACTGAAACACAATCTATTACCGGACGAATGGAACGAAGTGACGGATCTCATGACCAAGGCCACCGACATTGTCGGCCACCGGTTTTCCGAAGTGCTCTCAAAAGCCGAGTCAGCCACTTCCGGCCATGCCTGATCGGTCTCCAAACGCCCTCCCTTTCTTTGCACCAGCGTGTCACCAACGTCGATATCCACCCAGGAGGCAGACATGGACTCGTATTATCATTCGCATGATCTCGGGAAATTCGCCGATATCGGGAAGGGAAACAAGGACCTGTGGGAACGATTCTTGGGGTACTACAATGCGGTGTTCGCGGAGGGCGCGCTGTCTGAACGGGAAAAAGCGTTGATTGCGTTGGCCGTGGCCCACACCGTTCAATGCCCCTACTGTATCGATGCCTATACGCAGGCCTCGCTCGAAAAGGGATCGAACATCGAGGAGATGACGGAAGTGGTCCACGTCGCCTGCGCGATCCGTGGAGGAGCCTCATTGGCACACGGGGTACAGATGCGAAATGTGGCCGAAAAGCTCTCGATGTAACGGTATCCGCTACAAGTACTGGTTCTCCGGGAGAGCCAGGGTGAAGTACTTGCCGCGTTCTTCGTAGAGAATTCGTTTATTGGTGAGGTCGTTCAGAATCGAGGCCAACGCCGACTCGCTGCCAGCTGTGTGTTCCGCCACGGCAGCACGGATCTGCTCCAGACCCTTTGCCGCCTCGTTACAGACCTCGATGACCGAAGCCGCCAGACCGTCGTACCGCTGCCGCGTGGGTGCTTGGAGGTTCCGCCCGTCGTAGACGGTGACATAGCGTGGCGCCTTCGAGTAATACAGAAACGGACGGTTGCTCGACTGGTGCATCTGTTTCCAACGTTCCACCGCATCGATCAAATCCTGATAGACACGCGGATCCACCTGCCATTGATCGAGCTCATATTCGAAGTCGTAGGCGACCTTGTTCAGATCCACTTGTCGAGCGTCGTACACATACTCGTAGGCCATACCGGGACCGGTAATGCGGAGACCATAATCATGTGGTCTCGAAAAATAGGGGCTGAACCGTTCCAGCCAGAACCGACCGGCCGCCTCCGGCGGCTGCAAATGTACCAGCGATGAAATGAGATCGATCTGCCGCAGATAATCGTCGTTCGTCTCGCCCGGAAATCCCAGAAGGATGTTCCAGGACACGGCGACGCGATAATAGGCGCTCCATTTGAGGCAGAGGATGTTTTGCATCGGCGTCACGCCTTTGTCCATCGCCTTCAACTGACTCAGGCTCAGGCTCTCCAGTCCGGGCTGCATGCACTTTACGCCGCCGGCAGCCAAGGTGCGTATTTGGCTTTTGCGCAGGTTGCTCTTGGTTTCAATGAACACGTCCAAGTCGCAAGAGTCTGAGGCGAACTTGCCGAACAGCTCGTCTACGTACTTCATATCGATGATGTTATCGACCAGACGAAACCGCGCCGTGTCATACCGCTCGGACAGATACGCCATTTCCTCGGTGGCTTGTTTGGGGGATTTGGACCGAAATTCCATGCTCTGTGCGTTGAGTCCGCAAAACGTGCAATGATGTTTCTCTCCCCACCAACAGCCTCGCGACGCCTCGTACAACAAGATCCGATCAAGTCCCTGTGCGGATTGCCCTAATTCCGCGAGCAGATGGTAGTAGTCGTCGTAGTCGGGCGGCCCGGCTTTCGAGAAATCAGAGTAGAGGGTACGGTTCGGTGTGAACAGGATCTCGGAGCCCCGGCGTGCCGTCACGCCGGGCGGGAGTGCGCCGGTTGTGCCGTCGAGCACAGAGCGAACCAACCGTGGGAGAATCTCTTCACCCTCACCCACCACGACATGGTCGATAAAGGGGAAGGCGCGGAAATACTCCAGCCCCATCTCGCTGTCATAATTGGCCCCGCCGAACACAATCGTCACGTGTGGATACAGATCTTTGATCAGCTTCGCCATGGTGAGGCTGGCGATGTTCTGATCGAAGGTGGATGTGAATCCAATCAGTGCGTATCGGCCCCAATCGACAGCGGTGAGCATATGCGTAAGAAACTGCGGGGCAATGCGCGTCGCCAACTCTTCGAAATAGCCGATGGGCCGCCCGCTTTGCTGCGCGATCTGTTCGAACACCGGCTTGAAGATTTGCGGATACTCGGCTCGCTTCGGATTGTCCCGGAACAACAGGAAGGAAAACAGCCACTCGCCGAAGAGCGCCCGTTTCTCGCAGATGAGTTCGTGCAGTGGGACTCCGATGAGGTGGGCGAACCGAACGTTCACATGGTGGCAATCGACCGGTATGCCTTGCGATTTGAGCAGCGCAGAAAGTGTGCCGAGCTGGATCGAAGGATACTTCGAGTAGCTGAACGGCATGTTGACGAGCGCAACGCGTGCCTCGGCGCTCATCTGTTCTCTCCCGTTTTCATGTGAAGCGAATCGGTTGATCGATGATCAGCCCGCGGAAGCTCGGAAGGGTTCAAACTCCCGGTCGGCTTTCGCGGCAAGATAGAAGTCGCTTTCCGTAAGGCCGCTGATTTTATGCGTCCAGATCTCGACCTTGCACTTGCCCCACGCCAGATACAGATCAGGATGGTGGCCTTCGGCTTCTGCAATCATACTCACCTTGTTCACAAAGGCCAGGGCTTGGGCAAAGTCTTTGAAGGTGTAGAGGCGCTCCAGATGGCCTTGAGTATTCAACACCCACCCCCGACCCAATTCCTGTAAGAGCGCTTGGGCACGATCAGCGGACAGAGCCGGAACTCCGCCACGACACGGCACACAGCTATTATCAGCCAACCCCATGACTTGCCTCCTTGTCTCTGTATACAGACGCGTTATTCTAAAGGGCCGATTGCGAAAGAAACAAGGCGGGTACTGGTTACTCAGACTCGTCAGACATTCCACCTGACTTCGCCAGATCGTCGAGCTTGACCTTATCCGGATTGAACTTCTGGACTGCCTGCGCCATCCGATCCAGCGCCTCCTCGAACGACAGCGGAGCAGCGTCTTTGGATCGAAATCGAAGGGGATTTACGCGGGCCACCACGAAGCTCTTGAGATACGGGCTGGTCAAACCGTTCGCCTTCAGCGCCTCGACTTGCCGGATGATTGCGTCATCCAACGCCAAGAGCTTGCTTGCCCGCTGCTGCCGAAGCACTATCGCATCCTGGAACGGCTGCGCCAGAAATCCTTCCACCCGCTTCAACACCGGATGGTACGCCCCACCGCTGAAGCGAGGCCGCGCTTCATAGCACAGACCCAGCGTGATAAACGCCGGCTCTTCAAATTCCAGCGCATAGGTCTCTTCGTTCGTCGCATCGAGTTGTGCAAGTTCGCGGTACATGCGAACGACTTCCAGCGATTTTTCTCTCAGGTTGTGGGCTTTTTCCGTATTGAGCGCGAGGATGTGATAGGCCGCGGTCGCCTCCGGCACCACGATCGACACGATGCTCCTCGCACCCAGGTTCTTCATCGCCGACAGACGATGATTCCCATTCGGAGTCCAATACCGAGCTGCCTGATCGGGCTTCGGGAGCCGGACGGCAATAATCGGGTCAAGAAACCGACCGATCTTGCCGATGACCGTTTCGAGTTTTCGCACATGTGTGTCGGACAAATTCCGTTGATAGGGTGTCGGCTCGACTAGCTGGATCGGCAATGCCGCCAGCACCAGCCAACGTCCTCCGTACGGCTCACGATAGACTGCAAGGACCTTGCCTCCATCGTCTTCAATGGTCCGATGGAGTTCCGCAACATCGCCCGTCGGCGCTGCCGTTTGTAACTCCGTTGGGGCTAACCCGAGCGATGTCCCGGTCGGTTTTCTCCGCCGCTTGACTCCCTTGGGGAACGGCGTCTTCTTGGTGATTTTCTCCGCCACAGAGATATGGTAGGGCAGTCCTACGACAAAAGAAAGTCCCGGCGTGAACGGACTAGGTCTGCAGGCATCAGAGGAAATTCAGCGCACCAAGATTGAAGGAGAACGAGGCAGGCGATCCGCGAGACAGCCTGAGAGTTTCAAATATGCCCCGGGCGGCCTTGCTCACGGTGGGAGGCCGCCCGGGGGATGGCGCTTGGGACGCCTATGCTCATCATCAGTTGTCACGGCCCGTTCGACCCGTACGATGCCGGAGAGACATGATTTCCAATCGGGGGAGACCTCGTCAATCCCAGGTGCCGGTGTTCCTCATACCGTTGAGTGAACTCCACGTTTAGGCAACATTCAGGCTGGTGAGCCTCATGTGCCGAAATGGCACTGCCAGTGGAGCACCCTCTAGCATGACCGACGAGAAACCCACCCCTGCATCGGCGGGCCTGACGGACCAGGTGGCGTGGAGTCTTCCATCTCAACCCTCCTTTCCGCGTCAAGTCAGCGAGGGACCTGGATAACAGCCGCGCGGTCTGTCCGATCTCTCGCTCTTCTCGATATGCGGGGCCGCACTTGTGTTCCTACGCCCATTAGACATATGTGTCAACAGGTTCGCGGAGGTTTTTCTGAACGCCACAACGCATAACACATGCCAGACAACACCAGGTCTTCAAGCGGCGAATACCATCGCAGGGGTTGCGGGAAGAAGATACCGTAGCAGCCACAGTTAGGGAGGTCGAACCCGCGGAGAAGGGTGATCACCAACCCGGCTGCATAGAGCATGTACAGAGAAAGCGCGACCAAAGCGCCCTGTCGGAGACACCGTCCGGACAGGAGCCAGATCCCCAGCACCCATTCGAGCCCAGTGATGCCGAATGCGATCGGCCAGAGCGACCAGTCAGAGAAAAGACGGTAGGTACGAAGAACCTCAACAAACCCAGGAAGATCCAGCGACTTTCCAAGAGCAGACGCCAAACACACCAGACCAAGGACGAGACGGCAGAACCATGCAATCACCCTCCAGCCCATGGACACCCTTGTGCCAGCACGACAACCATTCCACTCTGCGGCTAATGCGGCTTTGGCACATCCTGGGCACAACGAAAGCCGACATTCGGATCTTGCTCGTTGGGATCGCCCTTCGTTCTAAAGGAGGATCGCAGTCGATAGGGACTGTTGATATAGGAGCCGCCGCGTTGCACCTTGACCTTGCCTTCTGCGGGACCACGTGGATTGATCGCAGGACGCCCGGCAAAATTCAGATAGTAGCCTTCGGCATACCAATCCATCACCCACTCGTACAGATTCCCCGCCAAGTCGTACGCACCGTAAGGGCTTTGCCCCTTGTCACGATCGCCGATGACTGAAATGGACTCTTCGTCGCCTTCTTTGAGTCCATAGACCGCATGAACCGGAGTCGGTAAATCGTTACCCCAAGGATAGACCCGCCCATCGGTTCCGCGTGCAGCCTTTTCCCATTCGGCTTCGGTGGGAAGCCGCTTGCCGGCCCATAAGCAGTAGCCCATCGCGTCCATCCAACTGACCCAGCGCACAGGCCGCTCGGCATGCACCACAGGCGTGTCCTTGTCTGCAAAACCCCAAGGCGGCTCGCTATGAATCGCCTCGACGAACTTGGCAAACCGCCCATTCGTCACTTCGAACTTATCGATGTAATACGCATTCAGGACGGCATGATGCACGGGTAATTCATCTTCATCCCCTTTGTCGCTTCCCATCGTAAATTCACCAGCAGGCACCAAGACCATCGGTGCCCCATCCTTTCCCATGATCTCGTGAGGGGACGGATCCGGATGGTGTGCTGCACTGCCATTTCCCGCATGCTTGGGCTTCTCGGCCGATTTGTGCTCTCCGTCATGCGCGGGTGATTTGTGCGGAGCCGTGAGCGAATCGGACTTGGTCATTGTTGCCGACGGCGATGAGACAGGCCCTTGCCTGACCAGCCGGGTTTCCCGCGCCAAAGCGAGATCAGGGAACATCGATGCAAGAACCGCGGCAATGAGGGCCATGAGAATGGCCAGCTGACCATACCTCTTCATTCCCAACCGTCTCCCTCCTGGAAGGACACCCAACCCAACCTCATCGCCTTTCAAGGTACCGAAACGCAATGGACAAATCCAGTGCGGTCGTCCTCGACGTCCTGAAGTCTCTCATTGTCCTCATTGCGCTCCTGATCACCCGGACGTTGGTCGTGCGATGGATCTCCAGAAATCCCACGCTCTCGATGGAAGCCAAGCGCCGATGGGTCGTCACGACCAGAAACTGGATCGTGTTCGCATTTCTCATCGGACTCGTCAGTATCTGGGCACACGAACTGCAGGCGTTTGCCGTTTCGTTGGTGGCCTTGGCGGCAGCGCTGGTCCTGGCCACCAAGGAACTCATTCTCTGTTGGAGCGGCGCGGCATTACGCGTCGGCGGAAAGGTATATACCGTTGGAGATCGGGTGCAAATCGCAGGACATCGCGGCGTGGTCCTGGATCACGACGTCTTCGCGACGAAGCTTCTGGAAATCGGGCCTGGTCAAACGGCGCACCTCTATACCGGCCGGGTCACCATCTTCCCCAATAGCCTGCTGTTCTCGCATCCCCTGGTCAAAGAGAATCCAGACCAGGAGTATGGCTTATACACACTGGCCGTCCCCATCAAGACCGACAGCAATTGGCAACACGCGGAACAGACATTGCTGAAAGCCGCCAAGGAAGAATGTGCACCCTTCATGGAGGAAGCCGTCCGCCAGATGAAATTGCTGGAACAAACTAATTTGCTCGAAGCGCCGTCGCCGGAACCGCGCATTACCATTCAACTCTTGGAACCCGCCAAGATGCAGTTGGTGTTGCGCTTTCCTGCCCCTGATCGCGGGCGATCCCGTATCGAGCAGGCAATCCTGCGCCGATATCTGACCGAGGAAACGTCCTCCCTCTCCGCCAGGCAAGACACGCAAGAGCCCGATAAATGAAACGAGGCTCCCCTCGATTCATCATCGAAGGGAGCCTCGTGAGAAAAACCCTGTGGATCCGCGCCCGCTTACTTCGGGAAGGACTTGGGTGCGGAGACGTGCTGCCAGCCTTCACCGTTGAGCGACTTGAGCATCGACACCAAGTCCTTTTGTTCTTCGTCCGTTAGTTCCAATGGAATGATCGTATTGTCCTGGTGTGGATTCTTGACTCCGCCCTGGTTATAGAACTTCACAACTTCTTCCAGGGTTTTGAATCGCCCATCATGCATATATGGGGCAGTCCTGGCGATTTCACGCAAGGTCGGTGTCTTAAACGCACCAAGGTCCTCTGGATTCTTCGTCTCCATGTAGCGGCCCAAATCTACCGTATTGGTGTCCCAGCCAATGCCCAGGTTGTGGAACTTCTCATCGGAGAAGTTGAATCCGGAGTGGCAGCGGGTGCAGCGGGCCTTGCCGCGGAATAGCTCCAGCCCACGCTTAGCGGCATCGCTCAACGCCTTCTCATCACCCAAGGTGTCGAACTTATCCACCAGGCTGTTCCCGGAAAGGACGGTGCGTTGGAAGCTGGCAACTGCGCGCCCTACATCCTTGATCGTGATCTCACCCCCAAACACGTCTTGGAACAGTTTCCGGTAACCGGGAATCTTCTTCATCTTGGCGACCATTTCATCATGACTCGCGAATCCATGCTCAATGGGATTGGCGAACGGCCCGATGGACTGATCCTCAAGCGTCTCCGCCCGACCGTCCCAAAACTGAGCCTTGCTGTAGACCCGGTTGAACGAAACAGGAGCACTACGTCCACCCTTGAGGCCGTTGATTCCGGTCGACACCGGCATCCCGTCTGCAAAGCCTTTCATCGGCAAATGGCAACTGACACAGGCGATCGTATTATTCTTGGACAGTCGCTTGTCGAAAAACAGGATGCGCCCCAACTCGACTTTTTCCTTGGTCAACGGATTATCCGCAGGGATAAAGGTGTTCGGATCTTCCAAACCTTGGTGTTGCGGTAATGTCAGGGGCGTCTCGGCGCCGGTTGCACCGCCGACCGAAAGCAGCGGAAGAACCGCCGCCATACTCAGAGTGAGAACCCCAACCCTTCCTATCTTTCCAAATCGTTTCTGCTGCCTCATCACGCGCCCTCCTTTCACACCTCATCTCACGCCAATGTGACCGATAGACGACTTGAACCGTACGCGGCAGTCTAGGCGACAAGAATTCGCAAGTCAAATTGATACTTCACATCAAGACGATTTAGAATGGCTATCAACAAACGGACCACCTCACCATGACCCTGACGGAATTGCGATATATCGTGGCCGTGGCGCAAGAGCGCCATTTCGGGCATGCCGCCGACCGCTGCTGCATCTCGCAACCTGCCCTGAGCCTGGCCATTCAAAAACTCGAAGAAGAGTTAAGCGCCAGGATTTTCGAGCGGAGAAAAAATAAGATCACCCTTACCCCGCTGGGAGAACAGATCGTCCACCAGGCACAGCGAGTGTTAGAAGAGGCCGATCAGATTAAGATCCTGGCGGCTCAGGGGAAAGATCAGCTAGCCGGCCCGCTCCGCCTCGGCGTCATTGCGACCGTCGGACCCTACATCCTGCCCGATCTGGTCCCGCTGCTCAGTGCGCGCGCGCCGAAGATGCCACTCGAATTGGAAGAGAATCTCACGCTGAATCTGGTGGGTATGCTCAAAAGCGGGAAGTTGGACGTTCTCATGCTCGCCCTGCCCTTCGACGAGCCGGGAATCATGACTCACGCGTTGTATGACGAGCCATTCAAAGCACTGGTCCCATCCGGTCATCCTTGGCAGAAAAAGAAACTCATCGATTCACGGCAATTGGGATCGGAAAAGGTCCTCCTGCCGCACGCCGGCCACTGTTTCCGACAACAAGTCCTGGACGCCTGTCCGGAGTTGAGCCGATCGGATGCCGAAGGCTGGCAAGGGAATTCCCTGGAAACTATCAGACAGATGGTCGCCTCAGGGCTGGGCATCACCGTGCTGCCTTCCAGTGCACTGACTCCTAAATACGAGAGCAAACGGCTGATCGCGATCGACCTCGCGAAACCGGTACCAGGCCGCCGGATCGGGCTCGCATGGCGACGCGGCTTTACACGACCCCGCGTGATTGAAACCATTCGCGACGCCGTCCACGCACTCAAGATACCCGGCTTGACAACGGTGCCAAGCTGAGATATCCCGCTGGCTGTGGTGCCAGAGGAAGATCGAGCGGCGATATTATCGCCGAACCGTCGCGTCTTACTGCTCCACTATTCCAGAAAACTCTGCAGCACCCGTGCTGTTGTCTCTTACGCGGCATATGCGGACAAGACCTAGGACCTATCGAACGTACTGTTTCAACCGATACCCGGTGGGGAACCTGGGAGTCCCTGTCGGAGAACCTCCCAGGCCATCCCTTTCGCCAAGCCCTCAATGGGCAGCGCGTGTGCTGTAGGATTCGATGGTCTTTCCACAATTCATCTTGCAGTCACTGGTTCGGATGGTGGCCCGCCTGGAATAGATCGATCCACCATGTCCGATACGCTCTTCGACAAGTTCTCCTCCGTCCTGTTCCGCTACGGCAACGTTGCAGCCACTGACCTGGCCGCCCTTGTAATACATCGACCCACCCTGACCAACGCGCTGCTCAATGAGTTCCCCCATAGCCTCGACACCGCAATCACTGGCCCGGCCGGCTCTGGAATAGATTGACCCACCATGCCCGACGCGTTCCTCGATGAGATCCGGCTGATTCATCTCGGACGCGACGCCGTCCGAAGCCGTCACCACACCAATCATCCCGATTGCCGAAAAGAATCCGATTGCCACCATATTCCTGATTTTCATGACATCCTCCTTATGGTTTGTTCTCTGCTGCGGCTCATTCCGCATGCTTGAGTGGAAGATAATCCCTGTCAGATCATATGTCTAATTGATAGTATATGAGTTATGGATAAGTATTTCTTATTGCTTATCGGAGGCGCGCCGTGACTTCGATACACGCGTGCCGATTGCTGATGCGGCTTGGCGATGGTAACGGGTTGAGACGCGCCCGCTTGTTGCCCTCTCCCGCTTTTGCTAGGATGCGCCCGTTTGCAGACCGATCCATCGTCATATGAAAATCGCCACGTTCAACGTCAACTCGCTCCGCAAACGCCTCCCCATCGTGCTGGAGTGGCTCGACCGCCAGAAGCCCGATGTCCTCTGTCTCCAGGAAACAAAAGTGCAGGACAGTGAGTTCCCATTGATGGCGTTGACGCCGTCCGGCTACCACATCACCTTTCGCGGCATGAAAGCCTACAATGGTGTGGCCATTCTCAGCCGAAAGAAACCGGAGGCGGTGTTTTATGGATTCGACGACGGAGGAGAACCGGAGGACGCCCGCTTGCTTAGAGTCGTGATCGACGGCATTCCCATCGTGAATACCTATGTGCCGCAGGGCTTTGAGATCGACTCGCCGAAATACGCGTACAAATTGGGATGGTATGAGCGGCTGCGAAACTATTTCGGCCAGCACCTCTCACCGAAAGCGCCGGCGGTTTGGTGCGGAGACATGAATGTGGCGCCTCGGCCGATGGACGTGCACAGCCCGGAAAAACATCTGAACCACGTCTGTTACCATGAAGCGGCCCGCAAGGCCTATGAGCACACACTCGCCTGGGGATTTCAGGACGTGTTCGTGAAGCTGTATCCGACGAAACAGCAATATACGTTTTGGGATTATCGTGCGCCGAGTTCGCTGGAAGCTAACAAAGGATGGCGGATTGATCACATCCTATCGACAAAGCCATTGGCGGACAAATGCGTGCGGGCTGATGTGGACGTCGAGCCGCGGCGAGCGAAAGACCCCTCAGACCATACGTTTCTCTGGGCAGAGTTTTCGATCTGACCACGCGCGCGACGCCCACCCCCGCCCCATCCCACCATGCTCCTAACCATGGCCATGATCGGATGGGACCGGCCATCGCTCAGGCTGCATGAAGCAGCTGTCGTTTCTCCTTCAGATGGTTAAGGCGGTTCTGCAGCAACAACGGATCGAGAATTAACCCACAATTGATGCAACGATGAACAAACGATTCAGGCGACAGCTCGGGCTGCCGCTCTTCGATCATAAGACCTTTGCACTTTTGACAGGTCATGGACACCTCCTGCTGGTAGTGATGACGGCTTGCCAATCAGCCATACGGCGGCAAGGTAGCATTCCGAGATTAAACCCATGTTAACAGGTAGTTAGAAGTGTCTAATGTGGATGGATTCGCTGCCTGCGACATCGCCGTGGTCGGTGCAGGCGCGGCAGGATTGTCCGCGGCGATCGTTGCAGGAGAACGAGCAGCCGGGCGGGCGCTCAACATCGTGTTGTTGGACGGCGCCAAGACCATCGGTGCGAAAATCCTCGTCTCCGGCGGCGGGCGTTGTAACGTCACGCACGACACCGTGACCCCGACCGACTATTTTGGCAATCGCCGCATCATCAAGAACGTGCTGGCATCACGTTCTGTTGAAGACACGATCCAATGGTTTGCCTCGATGGGCGTCATGCTCAAACGAGAAGACACCGGCAAACTATTTCCCGTCACCGACACGGCCAGGACGGTGCTGACCGCATTACTCACCCGATGCCGCAATCTAGGCATGACGATCCGACCCAGCCATCGCGTTACACGTATCGACACATCCGCCGACACAGGATTTTTGCTCCAGCACAGTCAGGGTGTGCTTCAAGCAAGGCACGTCATCTTGGCGACCGGTGGCCGATCCGTTCCCAAATCGGGCAGCGACGGATTTGGGTACGATCTGGCCCACCGACTTGGCCATACAATTACGACCACCGTTCCGGCACTCGTGCCGCTGGTGCTCGATACGCGACTGTTTCACCGGTCCCTTTCCGGCCTTTCACAGGAGGTCGAGTTGACGACGTGGGTCGATGGGCACACCATCGATACGCGGACCGGAAGTTTGCTCTGGACCCACTTTGGGATCAGCGGACCGGTGGCGATGGACGCCAGCCGCTTCTGGACGTTGGCTCATGCACGGGGCGAGAAGGCCTTGGTCAGCGCGAACTTTCTCCCGGGCCTGACACAAGAAGAGGCGCGGGACTGGTTCATACACGAGGCCGCGCATCACCCGCGTCGATCACTCGCCAACGCGTTGGCCTCGCGCGTACCGGAACGATTGGCCGAGGTGCTTTGTACCCATGCCGCTTGCAACCCGCAACAGGCCATTGCCCAAGTCTGCCGTGCGGACCGAGAACGGCTGATTGCTGCGCTGACCAAGTTGGTGTTGCCTATTGAGCGCGATCGAGGCTGGAACTATGCGGAAGTCACGGCCGGCGGTGTCCCGTTGGAAGAGATCAACTACCGGACGATGGAATCGAAGCTGGTGCCCGGTCTCTATCTGATTGGAGAACTGCTCGACTGTGACGGGCGTATCGGTGGGTTTAACTTCCAATGGGCCTGGACCACAGGATTTCTAGCGGGGCGAGCCGTTGCCGACCGTTAGAGAACTGGTGGCAAGCCGGTAGAGGGCCGCGCCCACCATCGTCACAATTACAAGCCCTGGCCAACCACCCAGCGGAGGCTGGTCGTCCTTCATGCGCGTGCCTATCCCTTTGACTGGCGATCTACCAGGCGTAGGCCTCCGGTGCCGGACCGCCTGGCCCTGGGAACATCTCGTCCAGCCGCTTCAGCTGGTCACCGCTCAATGTCAGCTTCAAGACCCGCATCGAGCCATTCAACTGGTCCATCGTGCGCGGTCCGATGATCGGCGCGGTGACCACAGGCTGATGAAGCAACCAGGCCAACGCCACGTCGGCGGGCTGCTCGCCCAGGTTGCGGCAAAACGTCTCGTAGGCTTCCAGTTTCTGGCGATGTTTTTCGATGTCTTTTTTCACATCCTCGTCCGCGCGCCGCCCAACCGACATCGGCGTCAAGGCCCCCGCCAGTAATCCGCGCGCCAGCGGGCTCCAGGGAATCAGACCGATGCCATAGGCTTTGCAGGCGGGAATGACTTCCAGCTCGATCGTTCGTTCGACCAGATTGTAGAGACTCTGTTCAGAAACCAGGCCGAGGAAATGACGGCTCTTCGCCAGTTCTTGGGCCTGAGCCAGATGCCAGCCGGCGAAGTTGCTGCTGCCGACATACAGAATCTTTCCCTCTCGCACCAACTGTTCCATCGCCTGCCAGACTTCCTCCCAGGGCGATGCCCGATCGATATGATGCATCTGATAGAGATCGATGTAGTCGGTGCCCAACCGCCGCAAACTGTCGTCGCACGCACGCCGGATGTGTAAGGCCGAGAGCCGGGACTGATTGGGCCACTCGCCCATGCGGCCGAACACTTTCGTCGCCAATACAACCTTTTCACGTCGCCCGCCCTGCTTCAGCCAGCGCCCGACGATCTGTTCAGTCCATCCTTCTCCCAGCTTCCAACCGTAGACGTCGGCCGTATCGAAAAAGTTGATCCCGAGCTCCAACGCCCGGTCCATGATCGCGAAACTGTCGGCCTCACTAGTCTCCGGCCCGAAGTTCATCGTGCCGAGACAAAGCCGGCTGACTTTCACTCCTGAACGGCCGAGATGGACGTATTGCATAGGTCTCTCTTATAGTGCGGGAAGGGTAGGATGTCGAGGGCCGATCATGACGAGGGCGAAGAACACACCCGCGCCGAATGATATCCCGATTCGCATTGGGGTGAGCCGCTGTCTGCTCGGTGAGCTCGTCCGTTACGATGGCGGCCACAGACGAGACCCCTTTCTCACCGACGTATTGGGCCAGTATGTCGAATGGGTCCCGATCTGCCCGGAAGCCGAAGCCGGTATGGGGACGCCCCGCGAGCCCATGCAGTTGGTCGGGGATCCCAGAACACCGCGCCTCGTCACCATCGAGACCAGGCGTGACATGTCGACATCTCTAGACCGTTTTACCGAACAGAAACTCGCGTCGTTAGAACTCGACGATGTGTCTGGCTACATCTTCAAGAAAAATTCTCCGAGCTGTGGGATCGAACAGGTGCCTGTCATCACTCGGCAGGGCAGGCCGGTCCGAACCGGCGTTGGACTGTTCGCGCGGGCGTTCATGAATCGCTTTCCGCTCGTGCCCGTCGAAGACGAAGGACGGCTCGGCGATCCGGCCATCCGGGAGAACTTCATCGAGCGCGTCTTCTGTTACCGGCGGTTTCACGATCTGGTGCGGACCGGCATCACACGACAAGCCATGGTCCGGTTTCACACCGTCCACAAGTACCTGCTCCTTGCTCATAGCCCGCAGTACTACATTGCGCTCGGGCGGCTGGTTGGTCACGCAGCGCGGTACCGCCCTAAGGAATTGTCAGCGAAGTATGGGGACCTGTTCATGCAAACCTTGGCCATGAGGACGACCGTGCGGAAACATGTGAACGTGCTCCACCACCTTGTGGGCTACTTCAAGACGCGATTGGGCGCTCCAGAGAAAATCGAACTCTTGGGCGTGATCGACGACTATCATCGAGGACTGGTTCCGTTGATCGCTCCGTTGACACTCATCAAGCATTACGTGCGAACGTTCGATGTGAGCTATCTCCGAGACCAAGTGTATCTCCACCCGCATCCGAACGAACTGATGCTTCGCAACCACGCATAGGAGTTATTCATGGCGACAGGACAGAGAGGAGTGGTGTTAGTCGGCCACGGCGGTGTTCCCAAGGATTGTCCGCCAGAACTGATCACCAAACTGAAACGTTTGGAAGCGCAACGGCGGGCAGCGAAACAGCTGCCGTCACAAGAGGAAATCGAGCTGGATCTGAAAATCCGCAGATGGCCAAGGACCGCAGCCACCGATCCGTACAAATCCGGTTTGGAAACACTTGCCGCCGCCTTGCGCCCGCATCTCGACGGAGTCTTGTTTGGGCTTGCCTATAACGAATTCTGCGCGCCGTCGTTGGAGGAAGCGGTCGAGGATCTGATCAGACAGGGAGCGACTCGGATTACCGTAGCGACGACGATGTTTACACCGGGAGGCTCCCATTCAGAGATTGAGATCCCCGAAACTCTCGAACGCCTCCGGCCACAGCATCCCGGCATTGATCTCCGCTATGCCTGGCCGTTCGACTTGCAGCTGGTGGCAAAGACATTGGCAGAACAACTGCAGGGGTGGATGTAAGACGTCCTTTCTCATCAGACACTGGCCAATGAGCTGGAGACCCCGACACTTTGACGACGCTCGGCCATTCAGCATAGGCCTTGCAAGACGCGAGAATGCGACGTAAGAATCATTGACATCTGCATAGCCTATGCATACGATGAAGGCATACTGAAGAGGGAATATCCCATGCGGACAACACTGGATCTCAACGAGAAGCTCATTCGGGAACTGATGGACGTAACCGCCGCGAGAACCAAAACCGAGGCGATCCATCAGGCCGCAACAGAATTGATCCGGAGAAAAAGGCTGGATCAGCTCAAATCCTTAAGCGGAGCGATTCATCTCGACCTGGATTGGAAGAGCCTGGAACGGGCCGAGATCCGCCATCAAGCCTCTCTGAAACGACGCCGACATGGTCATCGCTGACACGTCCGTCTGGATTCCCTTCTTTAACCGGCCGGACTCGCCTGAAAAGACAGCCCTCGACATGCTGATCGACGCCGACGAAGTCGGCCTGGTTGGCGTCGTACTGGCGGAATTGCTTCAGGGCTGCCGAACCCCGACAGAACGGGCGACGCTCTCCGAAGCCTTATTGGCCCTTCGGTACTATGAGGTCACCCAATCCACCTGGCTGCGAACCGGCGACCTCTCGGCGCAGCTGCTTCGCAAAGGGGTGACCTTGCCACTTTCAGACGTGCTCATCGCTGCGTTGGCGATTGAACACGAGTGCCGCGTGTACAGCCTGGATGCGCATTTCAAAAAGATCCCCGGGGTGCATCTGTATGTGGCCGCATCAGCCTGATCCTCCTCCCTGCTCTATTTCAGAGAAATCAGCACGGGCAACGAAGCGACACTTCTGTTTTTTCGATTCGCAGTGACGATGTGTGATTGCAAGACCTGACACTGAAAGCTGTTTGAAACGCCGCCGACATGGTCATCGCTGACACGTCCGTCTGGATTCCCTTCTTTAACCGGCCGGATTCGCCTGAAAAGACAGCCCTCGACATGCTGATCGACGCCGACGAAGTCGGCCTGGTCGGTGTCGTACTGGCTGAGTTGCTTCAGGGCTGCCGAACCCCAACCGAACGAACAACGCTTTCCGAATCCCTATTGGCGCTTCGGTACTACGAAGTCACCCAATCCACCTGGTTGCGAACCGGCGACCTCTCGGCGCATCTGCTTCGCAAAGGGGTGACCTTGCCACTTTCAGACGTGCTCATCGCCGCCTTGGCGATTGAACACGAGTGTCGTGTGTACAGCCTGGACGCGCATTTCAAAAAGATCACCGGCGTGCATCTGTATGTGCCCGCATCAGCCTGATCGTCCTCCCTGCTCTCAGCTCGGCTAAGTTGGCGCGCGCGATGAAGCGGTACCTCCGCATTTTCGTTTCACAGTGACAATGTTTGATTGCAAGACCTGAGGTGGCCCGGATTTGACAGACACCTTGAAACGGGGACAGGATTCCCCGAGGAGGTGTCCGATGGGTGCACGCAAGCAGTTTACGCCAGAGTTCAAACGGGAAGCCGTCCAGTTGCTAGAAAGCG
>Ga0194120_10004685_pt1 | contig 20813 bp, 19 predicted proteins | sample TA2MahCa65mmetaG_FD_148642 | JGI IMG/M metagenome (GOLD analysis project Ga0194120, IMG submission 148642) | Freshwater microbial communities from Lake Tanganyika, Tanzania - TA2015019 Mahale Deep Cast 65m | ecosystem: Environmental > Aquatic > Freshwater > Lake | place: Tanzania: Lake... | reverse complement strand
GTCGTACTAGGTCGAATCAAGGGGCCCCACGGGGGGAAGCGGGCAAGAACGTCATCCCCCGGTCGCCAAACGTGGTACCAAGGTTCTCGACCGCTCGGCCCGGGCCGCCGCCTGGTCCGGGTCGAGCGCTTTGTGCTCCCGGCACCGACTTGAGGCTCGGCCGGAGCGACAATCCGGGCCATGGGCAACGTGCAGACCTGGACCCAGTCCGAGCGGCCGCCACGAACCCGGTACCGGCCGGCCACCCTGGCCCTGGGATTCGCCCTGGGCCTCCTGGTCTCCTCGGCCGCGTGCGCGCTGATCACCCGCGCCTCCCCCGCCGCGAGCCTGGAGCGGCCCCAACCGGTCGCCGTCGCGGACCGCGACCCCTTCGTTCCCCTGGTGAGCCAGTAGGGCCGGCCACGGCGCCGGCCTCGGTTTCACGCGTGCAGGCCTCGTAGGGGTCTCCTCCCCATGGGGTACCATGGGACCTGGCAAATGCAGGTCATCAAGGATTCCCCGGGTCTGCGCGCCGCGCTGGAAAGCCCGCGGCGCCAGGGAAAGCGTATCGCGCTTGTCCCCACGATGGGGGCCCTCCACGCCGGGCACGGCTCACTGGTCCAGTCCGCCCGGGCCCGCTGCGACCTGGTTGTGACCAGTGTCTACGTCAATCCGACGCAGTTCGGCCCTGCCGAGGACATGGCGGCTTACCCTCGCGACACCGAAGGCGACCGGGCCAAGCTGGAGGCTTGGGGCTGCGACATCCTGTTCCTTCCCCGAGACGCCGACATGTACCCGGATGGGCTCGGCGGCGTCCGCGTCTCGCCGCCTCCCGGCCTGGTTGCCGGCCTGTGCGGACCCCGTCGGCCAGGCCATTTCGAGGGTGTCTTGACGGTCGTCCTCAAGTTGCTGAACCTTATGCGGCCGCATGCGGCGTTCTTCGGCCAAAAGGACTACCAGCAGTGGCGACTGATCTCGCAGATGGCCCAGGACCTCCTCACGGGCGTCGAAATCGTGCGCTGCCCGATCGTGCGCGAGCCCGAGGGTTTGGCGCTGTCCAGCCGAAATGCCTACCTTTCGCCCGAGCAGCGCCGGCAGGGGCTGGTGCTTTCGCGAGCACTAGCCGCGACGCTGGACAAGTTCCGCAGAGGCGAGCGGCGCACCACGGAACTGGTTGCAGCCGGTCGCGCCGTTTGGGATGCCATGACCGAAGGCGACGAACCTTCCCTCGAGTACCTGGAAGTGGTAGACGCCGCAACGCTGCAGCCCGTGGCCGAACTCACCGGCGACGGCCTGGCCGCCCTGGCCGGCCGCGTAGGTCGCGCCCGCCTGATCGACAATGCCGTCCTCGCCGACGACTCCCCCGACCTGGGCCTCCTCGACCTGGGCAGGGGCACGCTGTTCTCCCGGCTGGCATGAGGCGGTTCATCATCACCCTCGACGGTCCGGCCGGGGCCGGAAAGAGTACCGTAGCCAAGGCCCTGGCGAAGCGGCTCGGATACCGGTACCTCGACACCGGCGCGATGTACCGGGCCATTACTTGGAAGGCGCTGGAGACCGGCGTGGCGCTGGACGACGAGCCGGGCCTGGCGGGGATCGCCCGCGAGAGCCAGCTCGAGCTGCGCGCCGAGCCTGACAACCTGCATGTCCTCATCGACGGCGAGGACGTGACCAGCCGGATTCGCGAGCCGCGCATCAGCCAGGCGGTCTCCCACGTGGCCAAGGTGCCGGGCGTGCGCCGCGAGATGGTCGATCAGCAACGCCGCATAGGCGAGGGCGGGGGCCTCGTGGCCGAAGGCCGGGACATGGCGACGGTGGTCTTTCCCGAGGCTGAACTCAAGATCTACCTCGATGCCTCCCCCCGCGAACGAGCCCGCCGGCGGGCGAGCGACCTGGCCGCCGCCGGGCACGGCAAGCTCGATCTGGAAGCCCTCGAACGCGAGATCGCTGAACGCGACCGCATCGACTCAACCCGCGACGTGGCGCCGCTGACTCATTCGGCAGAGCATACCCACGTCCCCACCGACAACCTGGACGTGGACCAGGTGGTGGACCAGATCCTGGGCTTGATGCCGGCCCGGGCCTGATAGCGGCGCTCAAATGACCTGGCGCCTATCGGACGCAGGCACGGAGGCCTGCGCCACCGATGCAACGGGTGGGGCCGGCCTCCGTGCCGGCCGCGATGCCGGAGCGAAGTCATCAGAGCCGCGCTATGAAATCTTCGGGCGCGAGTTACCAGCCCTTGAAGATGCTGGCGATCGTCTTGCCGATGAACTTGGCGCCCTGGCCGATACCCTCGCCGACGCCGACCACCGCGCCCACGACCGTGTTGCCGACGAACTTCGCGCCGGTCGCCAGGCCCTCGCCCGCAGCCACCACGCCGTTGCCGATGTCCTGGGCGATTTCCGTCGCGCCCTGTCCGACCATCTTGATCCCGCCCACGAAGGTCTGGGCGGCGAGTTTCGGGAAATCGGTGATGTCCGGCGTGTACTCGCCGGGCTTGTCCTTCTGGCCGAACAGCTTGCCGATCGAGTTGATGAGCAGGATCGGCGCTTGCACCACCGGCGCCACGGTCGTCATCAGCAGGCCCTTGGGCAGGGTGCCGAGTTCCACGCCGACCTCGGTGGCGACGGCGCCGCCGATGCCGGCCGCGGCCGTGCCGCCGAAGCGGAGCGCGAAGTCGCCGTCGCGCACCTTGATGTGCCCGAGGATGCCCGCCGCCGCCCCGGCCATCCCCTGCGCGACCGCGCCGACGCGGATCCGCAGCAGGCCCAGCAACGACACCGCCGCCTGCGCCATGCCCTGCGCCCGCGACCCGGCCATGCCGTTGGCGGTCGCGCCCAGTTCGAAGGCCGGCAGGCCGAGGCTATCCAGGCCGACGTAGCCGATGCCGCCCGAATGCTCGCGGGCCCCCACCTCGGTCGCGCCCTGGAGGTTGGCGTCCACCTGGAACAACCGGCTTCCGACCCCGGCGCTCCCGCGGGCACCGGCCTCGGCCCGGGCGACGGCCTCGGCGACGGTCTCGCCCATGACCATGACCGAGTTCTTCGTCTTCACGTAGGCGCCGCGAGCATAGGCCATCGCCGACAGTTCCGCCTTGGCCCACGCGGCGCCCTGCGCGTTCCACATCTCGCCATGCGTCTCGCCCCAGGCCGCCGCCACCCCCGAGGCCCGGGCATACGATCCCACCTGCCCGAACGCCACCACGGTTCCGTCCGGGCCCTTGATCACCTGGCCGTCCTTGAACGAATCGCTCTTCGCCTCCCCGTAGGCGATGGCGTCGCCGGACTTGCCGGGGTGCGCCCAGTAGTGCAGGCGCCCCCAAACGTCATGCGCGGGCGGAACGGGACTCGGCCCCGGCGGCACCGGCGGCGGCACCGGACCGGTCGGGCCGGGCATGGGGCGCAGGGCCGCATGCAGCGCCGCATGCAGCGCCTGGCCCGACGGCGCCACGGCCACCGAATCGGCGGGAAGGACCACGCCCTGGAAACCGGCCCCCGTAGCCGGTCCCTGCGCGATCTGCCCCTGGGCGACCCCTGCATCCGTCCGCGGGCGTGATCCGGCGCCGGCCGACTGCGCCACCACATGCAGTCGAGACCAGAGTTCGCGCGCCTGGGCGCCCTCGTTACGGGGATACAAGGTACTTAGCCTGTCCCCTGTTAAGGCTCAGTAATCGGTAAAGGGAGCGCTAGGCTCGGGGAAAGGAACGGTTAAACCGGCTCAGCCGGCCAGATCGATCGCCACCTGGCGGGCGTAGAACCGGCACACGAAGTCGCGCAGCGCCATCTCCCGCACAGGGTCGGATTTCAGCGCGCGGCCCAGGCGCGCGGCGGCAACCGGGACGTCGTGCCCGCGCAACCAGTCGAGGGCGCCCTGATAAAGCCGGATGTCGCTCCAGGAAGCGTCCGCCGGGTCGGCGAGCAAAAAATCAAATGACGAGACTACTGGCATATATAAGCGATTCCAGCGTCCCACGCCCGCCTGCAAGGTGTCAAGGCCCTGCCCTTGGTCTATAATGCCCTGTCTCGCAGCCCGGATCGGAACGCCGGCTGCAATCCCGAACAATAGCGACGATGCCGGATTCGAATGCCGGCGCGACCAGACCATCGGAGAGTATTCGTTGAAGCGCCTCATTGCCGCGACTCTGCTTGCGTTGGGCACCTTTGCCGCGCCCGCGCTAGTCGCGGCGCCGCCCGCCAGGGCCGCGACGTTCGTCCCGCCGGGCCTCGAGTGGCGCACGCTCACGACCGCCCACTTCCGCGTCCACTACCCGGTCGAGTTGCGGGAGATCGCCCGCAAGGCGGCCAAGTACGCCGAAGAGGCTCATGAGTACCTCGGGCCCTACTTCGGCCGTCCCGACGACGTCACCGACATGACCATCCTCGACACCGAGGACTCGACAAACGGCTTCGCGACGCCCTACCCCGAGAGCAGCCTCACGTTCTTCGTGACGCCGCCGTCGCCCGAGGAGGAATGGTTCCTGGGCCGGTACGACAACTGGCTCAAGATGATCGTGGTGCACGAGTACACGCACGTCCTGCACCTGCGCAGCGCGGCGGGCCCCGGCGGCATCCCGGGCTTCCTCAACTCGGCGCTCATCCGCGCGTTCCTCCCGGAATTCTCGTCGCTGGTCAATCTCGACTTCCTGCCCGACTTCATGAAGGAGGGCCTGGCGGTCTACTGGGAGAGCGCCCTGACGGGCGGCGGCCGCGCGGTCGAGGGCCAGTTCGACATGGTCCTGCGCACGCAATTCCTCAACGAGGAGCCCTTCGGCATCGACCAGGCCTCCGGCAAGTACTCGGTGGACTGGGCGCCGGGCGGCGTCAACTACTCCTACGGCACGCTGTTCTTCAAGTACCTGGCCGCCGAGTACGGTCCCGACGCGGCATCCAGGCTGACCGACAGCCTCGGCTTCTTCCCGTGGAGCGGTATCAATCTGGCGTCCGCCCGCAGCCTGGGCGCCTCGACGTACGACATCTGGAACGACACCGTCACCTACTTCAAGGATCGGTACGCGCGCCAGGTGGCCGAGATCAAGAAACTGCCGGTCACCGAGGGCAACCGCGTCACCCGCGACGGCCGCGTCCACCGCCACCCGCGCTGGCTTGGCAACGATCGGCTGATGTACTCGCGTTCGCCCCTGGAAGGCACCGCGGGCCTGATGACGTCCAGGCTGGATGGCAGCGAGGACGAGTTCGTGCTGCCCAAGTCGAGCCGCAAGGACTACAGTCTCACCAAGGACCTGTCGGCGCTCTACTACTACGCGCCCGGTGACGGCCCGCCGCTCACCAGCTTCTTCGACGTCTACCGCTTCGACATGAAGACCCGCCGCAACGAGCAGGTGACGCACGGCCAGCGGGCGAGTTGCCCGGCCATCTCGCCCGACGGCGAGCGCTTCCTGGCCATCCTCAACGGCGGCGGGCGCAACGATCTGGGCATGTTCGACCAGTTCGGCAAGGCCCTCTGGCGCTTCCGCGGGCCCGATTTCGGCAGCTTCTCCAATCCCGTCTGGTCGCCCGACGGCAAGCAGATTGCGCTGTCGCAGTGGGTGGACGGCCGCACGAACGTGATGCTGTTCGATCCGGAGGCCAAGACGCTCAAGGCGATCGCCCCCGAGGACTCCGTCCAGCTATTCCCGGCCTGGTCGCCCGACGGCAAGTTCCTGCTCTTCGCCTCCGACCGCACGGGCGTGATGAACCTCTATGCCGTGCGCGTCGCCGACGGCAAGTTCTTCCGTCTGACCAACGTCGCGGGCGGCGCCTTCGATCCGGCCGTCTCGCCCGATCAGACCAGGCTTGCCTACGCCGAGTACGAGGCCGGCGGCTTCAACATCAGGTGGATTCCCTACCAGCCCGAGACCTGGGCGGAGGTGCCCGGGGCCGGCCGCCTGGGCGAGGTGGGCGACGTGCGCGTCGCGTCCTCGACCACGCGCCTGGCCGCAGCCGCGGTATCGGATGCCGGCCCCCGCAAGCCCCCGCCGCCGCCCGAGGCCTGGCCGCCGCCCGAGGCCTGGCCGCAGGTCCTGCGGGATCCGGCCGCCGCCAAGGCGCCCAACGTCATGAAGGTGGATGCCGCTCCCGAGGTGGCCTACAACCCGTTGCCGAGCATGGCGCCCCAGGACTTCTGGCCCCGCGTCCTGCTGGACATGGACAACAACAGCGCGTTCGGCCAGTACATCCCGCAGGTCGACGGCCTCTCCGGGCACCTCAAGGGGGCCGGGCCCATCGTCGTGCTTCAAGGCTACGGCCAGGACGTCCTGCGGCAGCACACCTACTTCGGGTCCATCGGGGGCTATGCCGGCATCAGCCGGCTCACGGGCGGCCTCTACTACACCAACGACCAGTTGCCGCCGTCCCTCACGGTGGGCTTCACCGTCGTGCCCGAGGTGCTGGGCGAGTTGCCCGGCAATTCCAGCCTCAAGCAGTTCCTCGGCCGCGAGGAGCGGTCGCTCTACGCCGGGATCTCCTATCCGCCGGTCACGTCGCCCCTGATAGGCGGCAACTGGCTCACGGGCACCGTGGCCAACCTCAACCTCTCGCTCAAGCAGTACACGCCGTTCCTGGCCGGCGCCACGGCCGCGGACTTCGACGACTACATCGCCGTCAACCCCCAGGCCGCCCTCTACCTGCCCAGGCAGATCAACGCCGTCGGCCTGCAGTTCTTCGGCAACGGCACCGATCGGCCCGTGCGACCTTTCTCGCCGGTCGGCGGACCGCTCTGGACCGTGGGGTTGCAGCGTTCGGACAAGTTGCTGGGCAGCGACCTGGGGTTCTGGAAGGCGTGGTCCGAGGGCCGCTACTTCATGAAGGCCGGCGGCCGCAACGTCCTGGCCCTGCGCGGCCTGGTGGGCGTCAACTTCACCGATCCCCAGCAGATCACGTCGCCGACCAGCAAGGTCTTCCTCAACAACTCGCCCGGCCTGGATCGCAACTTCTTCGCGATGGGCGAGTCCATCTCGACCGCGTCGCTCGATCCGCGCCTCGTCGACCCGGCATTCGGGCCGATCGGCACGGGCAGGGCCCGCAGCGTGGCCATCCACAGCCTCTCGGACCTGCGCACCATCGGCGAGGTCGATGCCATCGTGCCCCTGCGAGGCTATCCGCTGGCGAGCGGCCCCGGCCTCTTCGGCCTGCACGCCGCCCTGCTCTCGGCCGAGTACCGGGTGCCTCTGCTCGAGGTGCAGCGCGGTCTGGGCACCGTGCCGATCTTCTTCGATCGGGTCTCCTTCGCGCCTTTCGTCGACGTAGGCAAGTCCTGGGTCATTTGGGACACCGTGCCCCTTCTCGCGGGCGTCGGCGCCGAGACCCGCGTCCACATGGTGCTTGCCCAGGGCATCCCGACGGAGGCGCGGTTGGGCTTCGCCCGGGGCCTCGGCCCGGGAGGCGTCAACCAGCTGATCCTGGGCATCGGATCGGTATTCTGATGGCGACCGGGGTACTTTAACCTAGGTAACGACGCAGTGACGGAAGGACGGAAACGTGGCCCTCACCATCTCACGTAACCCGTACGAGACCTTCATGGTCCTCGCCGTATCCGGCAAGGTCGATCCTCAGAACGTGAAGGATCTCGAGGACGCCATCCGCAACGCGTTGACCGGGCGGCAGACCTCGCTGGTCTTCGACTTCACGGGCCTCGAGTTCATCATCAGCTCCGGCATGGGATTGCTCCTGGTCGGCCGCAACCTGGCGACCGAACGCGGCGGCACCGTCCTCATCGCCGGCGTGCGGCCCGACGTGTATCGCGTCTTCGATCTGCTGGACTTCCCCGCATTCTTCAAGTTCCACCCCACCGTGGACGCCGCCATCAACGAACTGCTGGCGACAGCCGGATAGGATACCTCCCAGCACTACATGAAACAGGGTTCCGGTCGGAAGGCGACGCCGTTCGTCTTCATCGGCATCCTGATCCTGGTGGCGCTGATCGACGTGCTGGCGGTGCTGGCCGAGTACCGGTGGGTCGGCGTGCCGAGGCCCGGCTTCCTGGTCAACGACGCCATGCGGGTCGTTGCCGTCCAGGACAGGCAATCGGGCATCCGGGTCGGCAGCGACGTCGTGCTGCGCATCGACGGCCAGGACGTCTCGCGCCCGTGGGACCTGCAGTACATCGTGGACGCCTCGGGGGATTTCGCGGTCCACGAGTACCTCATAGCCCGCCCGGGCGGCGAGGCGACGGCGTCGGTGACCTCCCGGTTCTGGACCGCCGGGGACTCGACGGGCCGCATCGCCATTCCCCTGGCGCTGTCGCTCCTGTTCGTCGCGGTGGCGTGCCTGGCCTTCTGGAAAGCGCGGATGCAGGACGCGTCGGCACCGCTGATCGCCTTCTGCGGCGTGATGGCCGTGCTGCCGCTGGCGCCCTTCCTGCCGCTCGGCCGAAGTTCCTCGCCCGAGCCCTGGATGCTGGCCTTCTTCCCGTTCACCATCGCGACGCTCGTCCACCTCACGATGGGCTATCCGGCGCCGTGGCGCGGCTTGAAGGATCGGCCGTGGCTGCGCTATGTGCCGTATGGCGCGGCCGGCGTCATCGCCTTGCTGGCGCTCCTGGTGTACCCGGGCATCCGGTCGGGTGGATCGTCGGCCCTGACCAGCTTCACCACGTTCATCGGGGCCCTGGGCTGGCTCATGGTGCTGGTCGGCGGCCTCGTCACGGCCTCCAACCTGTTCGAGACGGCTCGCCGCAGCGCCGCGCCCGGCGCCCGCGTGCTGGCGCGCATCGAACTCGAGGCGGCGGTGGCGGCCTTCCTCCCGCTCGCCCTGCTTTCGGGCCTGGTCTGGCTCTGGCCGCACCCGGCCCTCGCGGTGCTCACGGACGTCTCGCGCCTGCTGCTGCCGCTGTTCCCGCTCGGCATCCTGGCCGGCCTGGCGCGCTTCAAGATCATCCAGGTGCAGAAATGGTACGAGTACGCCGCCATCGGCGTGCTCTCCGCCGCCGGCCTGGTTCTGGTGTACGCTCCCGGCGTGGCGCTCCTGGCCTACGTCTCGAGCCTCTTCGGCTGGGACGATAGCGCCGCGCAGGTCACCGGCACGGTGTCGGCGACCGTCCTGTGCCCGCTGGTGATCAACTGGACGCGGCGCCTGCTCGACTGGCTATTCGAGCGGCGCAAGGCCGACTTCGGCCAGGTCGTCGGCGAGTTCGCCCAGGCCATCCGCCACCTGGTCAAGGCCGACGATCTGCTGCGGGCGTTCATGGCCCGCAGCGAGCAGGCGTTCCAGCCGCGCTACCTGCTGGTCTTCTGGCAGGAGGAGGGCGAGGAGTTCCTCACGCCCAAGTTCGTGCTGGGCATCGCGCAGGAGCGCGCCAGGCCTCTCAAACCGGACGATCCCAGCTTCCCGCGCTACGTCGGCGCCTTCGCCCTCAAGGGCATCGACCCGGCCGCGCGGGGCGAACGCCAGGCCAAGGGCATGGCGATCGCGCTGCGCCCCGAACTCGACGGCCCCGCCCAGGCCCTGGTCGCCATCGGCCCGCGGCGGAGCGGCGAGGCCTTCGGGCCCGACGACTTCGAGCTGATGACCCTGCTGGGCGATCAGCTCCAGGTCGGCCTCGAACACGTGCGGCTCATCCGCCAGGTGGCCGACCAGGAAAAGCTGCGCCACGAGCTGGAAATCGCCCGCCAGGTGCAGATGGGCCTGCTGCCCAAGCGCCTGCCCACCGTGGCGGGCATGGAGGTGTCGGGCAGCTCCGAACCCGCGCTGGAAGTCGGCGGCGACCTCTACGACGTCGTGGAACTCGAGGGCGGCCGCGTCGGCATCCTGGTGGGCGACGTGTCGGGCAAGGGCATGCCCGCCGCCCTGCTGATGTCCACGGCCCTCGCCTGCTTCCGCACGGCCTACATGCGCTACGACTCGCCCGCCGCCCTGCTCACGCGCATGAACGAGGTGGTGGCCGGCAACCGCCCCAAGGAAGACATGTTCGTCGCCATCTGCTACGCGATCTGGGAGCCGGCCGGCCGGCTGATCATCTCCAACGGCGGCATGCCCATGCCCCTGCTCAACGGCGAGGAGCTGAAGGTCAAGGGCCCGCCGCTGGGCATGATGCAGGGCTACAGCTACCGCGAGTCGGAGGTGCCGATGAACGAGGGCGACCTGCTGCTCTTCTGGTCGGACGGCCTGGAGGACGTCCACGAAGAGCGCGGCAAGACCTTCGGCGTGGAGCGCATCATCGAGATCGCCAGGAAGGGCGGCTTCACCGCCGAGGGCCTGCGCTCCGCCCTGCTGGAGTCGTGCCTGGCCTTCCGGGGCAACGCGGTACCCTTCGACGACATCACCATCGTCACGGCCCGCTCCGTGCCGGCCGAACTCTCGGCCATCGTGGAGCCGATGGCCGGGGCGTACGCGTAAGAGCGGCCTCCTCGGGTGGGGCCGGCCTCCGTCGTCGGGTGGGGCCGGCCTTCGTCGTCGAGTAGGGCCGGCCTCCGTCTCGAGTAGGGCCGGCCTCCGTCGTCGAGTGGGGCCGGCCTCCGTCGTCGAGTAGGGCCGGCCTCCGTCGTCGAGTGGGGCCGGCCTCCGTGCCGGCCTCAGATCCTGTCGTACAACCCGGTCACGCGCTGCACGAAGAGGATCTGCGCCGGCGTGAGCGGCTTGCCCGCCGCCACTTGCTTGCGTATGGTGCCGAGCCCTTCGAAGTAGGACGCCAGGGCCAGATCCTCCCGGCCGTCCCAGGCCGCCAGCATGCGCTGGAGGTAGAGGGCGGTGCCCTGGAGGTTCTGGTCCACGTCGTGGGGGTCGCTGACGCCCAGTTCCCGGGCGGTGGACGGGAGCAGTTGCCCGAGGCCGGCCGCGCCGGTGCGCGACCGCGCCCGCGGGTCGAAGGAAGACTCGACCGCCACTAGACACGCCAGCAGCCGGTGATCCAAGCGCTGCGCGGCGCTCGCCGTCGCCAACGCCACCGCGATGTGCCGCGCCTGCTCGGGGGAAAGGCGGCGGTTGCGCCAGCGGATGAAGCGGACCAGGCGTTCTTCCAGTTCGGCCGGCAGGACCGGCGGCGCGATCGCCTCTCCGGGCAACTCCCGGGGCGCCACGATTTGCCCCTCGGGGGCAGGATCCGCCGGATCGTACCGCGCCGCCCGGCCGAAACAGCCGGTCGTCGCCAGGAGCGTCAGCGCCAGCGCCAGCACCCTTGTACGCATGGTTTCCATTAAAGGCTTGATACCCTGGTTTGCACGGTGATGAAATCCTGGATTGTTTGCGCATGCCGGTCAGGCGGCGGCGGGAATAGAGCACTCGGGGCAACAGGAGGATAGGTCTTGCTAGAACGCATCGGCGACGTGCTGAGCCAGCAGTCCCAGGCCACGGGGGCGATTGGCAAGTACCAGGGCAAGGGGCCGGTCAGCCCGGAGCACAACCTCAACCGGCTCAAGCAGCTGATCAACAAGATCAAGAGCATGCTGGCAAACTTCCCGCCGCAGATCGCCGCGATGCTCCAGAGCGTGCTGGCCGACGCCGAGGCCATCCTCGCGGCCGGCGGGCCTCCCGAGGCCGTCAGCGGAATGATCGCCAAGCTGGAGCGAATCGTCGCCATCCTGCTCGAACTCATGCAGGAGCTCACCGATGCCTTCGGCCAACTCAACCTCGACGCCCTCATCGCCTTCCTCCAGGGCATGGCCGCCAACGTGGACGCGGCCAAGAAGGAGCAGATAGCCAAGCTGATCCGCAGCCTGCGCAAGGCGGCCGTCCAGGGCTCGCTCAAGGGCCTCGACGAGGCGTCGTGGGACGAAGGCGGCCTCACCGACGGCTCGGCGCCGGTCGAGCCGATCGCGCAGAACGTGATCGGCTCGCTGCAGGCCCTGCTCGAGGCGATCTTCGCGACGCCCGACCGCGCCCTGAACCGGTAATCTGAGTCAGGCTGGCCGAAGCAGGCGGCCGCCATGGCCGTCCTAACTACTTCAAGCTCTTTAGGACGTTGATCCGGCCGTACCCGTACTTCTGGTCGAAGTCGCCCTGGCCGGCGACCTTGTCGGTCGTGGCCTGGAGCCGCGCCCTGACCTGCGCCGGATCGAGCGCCGCGAACTTCGCCCGCAGCACCGCCACGGCGCCGGCTACCGCCGGGGTGGCCATGCTCGTGCCGTCGAGGCTGGCGTAGTTCATCGGGAAGCCATAGTCGTTCATCGCGACCTTGTAGGTCGGGAACGTCGAGTACACGGCCACGCCCGGCGCGCTCACCGAGATCCAGTCGCCCCACTGGCTGAACGAGGCGATCTTGTCGGCCTTGTCGGTCGCGCCCACGGCGACCACGCCGGGATACGCCGCCGGGTAGGACTTCTCGTTGGTGCCGTCGTTGCCCATAGCGGCCACGACCGAGGCGCCCTTCTTTAGGGCGTACGCCACGGCCTCTCCCAGCACCTGGCTCTCGCCGGCGCCGCCCAGCGACAGATTGATGACCTTCGCGCCGTGATCGGCGGCCCAGATGATGCCGGAGGCCACGGTCTCGTCGGAACCCGAGCCGTCGCCGTCGAGCACCTTGATCGGCATGATCGCCGCGTCGGGCGCGATGCCGACGATGCCTTCCTTGTTGTTGGCCAGGGCGGCGGTGATGCCGGCGACGTGCGTGCCATGGCCGTGATCGTCCTTGGCGTCGGCGCTGTTGCTGACGGTGTTCCAGCCAGCCACCATGTGCGCCTGGAGGTCCGGGTGGCCGGTGTCCACGCCGGTGTCGACGATCGCCGTGACGATTCCCTTGCCGGTGCTGATCGGCCAGGCGTCCGGCGCCTGCAGCCGCTGCGGGGCGTACTGCCGCTTGTAACCAGGGTCGTTGGGCTGGGCGGCGGCAATCGTCCCGAGGCCGGGCAGGATCGAATCGAGGGTGCCGGGTACGTCGATCTTGCCGATGTTGCGCGGCCGGATCAGGTTGCGCTGGTAGTTGGGCTGCACCGCGAGCACGGCCGGGTCTCCGCGGAAGGCGCTGACCGCCGCGCCGACATTCGCCGCCGGCAGGCTGACCATCTGCCAGCCCATCCCCGCCAGGGAGCGGCCCACGCTGGCCGGACGCAGGCTCAAGCCCGCCAGATTGGCCGAGAGCGTACCGCCCGGGCGGCGCTTCACGAGTACCTGGGCCTCGCCGTTGCGAAGGTACAGGCTGCCGCTGCCTTGCTTCAGTACCGCCGCGCCCAGTCCCGCGACCGGGGACGTGCCGCAGCCCGCGACCAGGAGCGAGAACGCCGAAACCGGGACCAGGGCCCGCAACACCGAAAAACGCATCAAACCTCCACTGCCGCCACCGGGGTTAAGCAACGTTTAAACCTGGTTCAAAGCTAGCAAGGACGGGGCTTTGCGTTCAATGGACCTAACAGGAGATTATTGGAGGTTTAATGCGGCTTGCCTGCCCTTTAACCTGGGCTTAACGGAGTTAATCCCCGGACGCGCCGCCGGCCGGAAGTGGTAGGATCAGGATCCACCATGCGCGACTTGAAGATCACCAAGCAGTATCCGGAGTGCGGCCACTCGTACGCCTGGTCCCTCGAGGATCTCCAGGATCCAGAGAAGCGGCCCGACGAGTGCCCGATTTGCCGCGTCGTGCTGGTCGATTCCCGCGAAGACTTCGTTCTGGACGACTAGCCGGCCGGAGCCCGGGACCGCCCGCATCTGAAGACCGCTGATCCGCCAGGCGCACTCATGGCACGGCTGGCTTGCCTGCGCTCCGGCAACGCGGCCGGCACGGAGGCCGGCCCCACCGATGTGCCCTAGCGGATTGCCGTGCGGGTCCGCGTGAGGTAGCCGTCCAGGCTGGTGAGCACTCCGGGGACGACCTGGCGCTCGGCCCACTCGAAGATCCAGTGCGGGATGAAAGGGATGCCCGGATCCACGGCCACGCGGAAGTCCACGAGGCTGCGGTCGCCGCCCCAGGGCCGCACCACCACGGTGCCGTCGTTCTTCACGACCGACCCGCCGACGCGCCACCAGGCCAGCGCCCGGCGCTCGGGATCGACCTGGTACCGGTTTAGCACGTGGCGCTCGGGAAACGGCCAGTAAGTGCGGAACTTGAAGATCGTCGCGATTTCGGCGGTGTCTCGGCCGGTCACGCGGGACTCGATGAAGTAGGCGGGCAGGACCTCGTCGTAGATGTCGAAGTTGGCCAGCACGCGGTAGACGGTGTCCGGCTGGCCGTTGACCGCGCCCGCGAAGCGGATCTTGCGGTCGCCGCGGCCCGCGTCCTCGACGTCGAACACGATCTCGCCGCGGCCGATGCGGGCCAGGTCGTCGGCATCCAGGCGAGACGCCGTCGCTGCCGCGAGCATCGCCCGACCGGGGCCGGGCGCGGCGGCGGCCGGGCCGGCTCCCGCAATGGCGGAGGCCGTCGCCGCGAGGGCGATCGCCAGTCCAGTGACGCGAACCATGTTTCTTACCCGGCTTTCAACCAGTCCATGGTGATCCTAGGGCAAGACGACTTACCGCGCCAGTTTGCTCCGTCACCTTGGGCTCCGTGGGGAGCGAAGGAAGGTTTTGATGGGCAGATTGCCTGGTATGGTTTTTTGGGCGCCTAGGGGCGCTCTCGCGGCGGCCGCTGCCGCTCGGCTTGGACTGGCGCTGTTGGGCCGCCGCGTACGGAGGCGTGTGGGAATCGAACCCACCTGAGCCGGGTTGACCGTCTCAAAGTCGGCTTTGAAGACCGCTGGGCCCACCAGGACCCTTTCGCCTCCAGGATCGTCCCAGCGTAGCCTCCCCGCTCCGCCGGGTCAAACCATGGGGCGGTCTACGGGGTCGCGTTCTCGAGCTCCCGATAGTCGCTTATCGTGCCCGATCCGGTGGCGGCGCCGCTGACCTGGATCGTGCCGGTCAGATCGTGCTTGACCGGGCCGACGCCCCTGGCCACCCAGAACGTCCCGCTCATGTTCGCCTTGATGGACATCTCTCCCCCGGTCGGGAGAGCCGACGACGTGGCGCTGGACGCCTCGACGCGGAACTTGAAGGCGTCCTGGAAGGTCTTCCCGCTCGCGGCCACGGGCTCGGGACCGACGGGTGTGAGCTTGAAGAGCACGTTGTTCTGCTTGAACGTCGTGCCGGCGGTGAAGACCTCCTTCGTGATGGTGAACTTCTCGCCGCCCTCGTTCTGGGACGTCACCGAGCCGTCGGCGTTGAGGGTATAGCTGGTCTTCGACGAGGTGGTCTCGGTGCGCGTCGAGGTGTTCGAGCCAGACTTGGTGGTGATGGTCGCGACGGAGGTCGACTTGGTCCGCGCGTCGCGGCCGCCGAACGAGTCGATTTCGTCGGTGACCGTGGCGGTCGTGGAATCTTCGGAGCTGAAGGTGCCGAGCGAGAAGCTGGATTTCTTCGTGTCCTTGTACTTGAGCTTCCAGGTGGCCGAGTACGGGAAGAAGTAGTCCTTGACCTCCTGGCCGCCCGGCGGCGTCGGCAGGCCCTTCGGGCCCTCCTTGAGGAGCGTACTCAGCAGTTCGGGCGTGATCACGCAGCCCGGCAGGGCCAGGGCTGCGGCGGCGGCGAGCGTGACGATGCCGGTTCCGAGTCTCATGTCGCGAATCCTCCCAATCGATCAGTGCGCCGTGGCGCCGAACATCCAGCGGAAGCCCCCGCGAGCGGCGGCATGCACCGCGTCGCCGAAGCGGCAAACCTCTTCCCGCCGGCCGGCCGGCAAGGGGCCGGCCTGGACGCCTGCGACGTCCTCGGCCAGTTCCGCCAGGCTGGCCGGCGCGCACCATACGGCGTCCACCTGCGGGTGGTCGAGCACGAAGCGGTAGCACTCGGGACCGGTCATGGCGGCCGGGAAGCCCTGCGCGGGCAACGGCCGCAGCAACATCCCCCAGCGCGTGGCCGTGTAGGCGATGATGCCGGGCCGCCGATCGCCCAGGGTCTCGATCGACGGGAAGATCTCGCGCTCCGCTCCGCGATGCGCGGCGTTGTAGCGAATCATCAACACGTCGATCGGCAGTTCGTGCGCCAGTGCGGCCGCCAGTACGCGGTTGTGGCTCGACAGCCCGATCGCCCGGGTCTTGCCGGCCGCCCGGAGGCGTTCGAGTTCGGCCCACATCGCTGGCCGCACCTCCCAGCGGCTCTTCACCCAGCCGGCGAGCCACACGTCGAGGTGGTCGGTGCCCAGGCCCCGCAGGTGCTTCTCGAGTTCGCGCCGGGTGGCGAAGGCGAACGGGAAGCTCGACTCGGAGATCAGCACCAGGGAATCGCGGTGTCCGGCCTTGATCAGCCGGCGCACGCCCTCGAACAGGCCCCGCATCAGCGGATGCGCGAGAAAGGTGTTGATCCCGAATTCGTGAAACGCGCGCTCGACGTCCTCGGGCGCCAGGCGAGGCGCCGCCGGTCGCCAGGCCGGCACCGAAAGCGCCGCCAGGCCCAGCGGCGACACCTCCAGGCCCGTGGCGCCCAGGGGACGACGAGGCAACATGTGGCCGGTCATCCCACGAGCGTGGCAGCCGGCCGGCCGGATCGCCTGCGAGGTTAACCCGGATATCTGCCTCCACGTGGCCGATGGTTGCGGGTCGTTTCAAGGGTTGCGACCGAGATAACGAACTTACCGACCGTGGACTCCGGCACCGTCGGCCGCAAACCAAAGCCGAATGGGCGTAAGCTAGCCTCTCAAGGCCTCGGCTTTCCTGTCGAACCAGCGGCCTGCTTGAAGATATGCCGCAGCCGCGCACCTGGTACCGAGGTCGTAGGGCTCAGGATCGTCGAGATCCAAGTTCTGGAGCACGATCCTCCCGTCTGCCAGGCGCAATAACACGACCGCGCCGAGAACCTCTGCCGGTCCGCCTCCAATCGAGTCGACTTCAGGCCAGTCGCGTACCACCAAGCTCTCGAAGTCCGCATCGAATACCGCCATGTGCCCCTCCAGGATATCCAGGACCGTGCGCAGGATAGAATCATCACCGGCAAAGCCGTCTGGGAGGATAGATATCGAAATCATGGCAGGGTTCCGCGAGCTGCTGTCGGGAATGAAGGCAGGCCGAAGCTGGGACGCCATCGGGGACACAGACCGGGTGCGCGATCTCCTCGACGGCGTGTATGCCGAACGCTACCACTCGGGGGCGCATCACCGGAATCGGTACCAGACGCGGGTCAATCTGCAAAGGAAGGATGACGCGGCGTCGTACGCCGGCTGGATCACGGCCGAGAATACGACTTCCGGGCCCTACCAGGGCACTTCCTTCGTCTGGTTTCCTGGAGAAGGGGGCAGCGTCGCGGTTCTGGTAGTCGGCACCGACGGCTTTGGCGCCGATGCCCAGATCCTGGGCCGTCCGGGCCACGCTCGGCGGCTCCGCGCCCTCTCGAGGATCCACGGCGGACGGATCTGGGTCAAGCCGGATGCCCTCGACCTAGGGATGCGGGTTCCTGAAACCGTGGTAGAGAAGTGGCCCGAGATCGGGTCGGCGCTCAAGTCCTATGGCCACGTCATCTATGCGGCTGCTGTCGTGGACGGGGGGTCGGACGATCAGGCAGTCGAGGACCTGCTCGACCTGTTCTTCTACGAGCACGGCACGCCGTTGACCGGTAGCTCGAAAGACCGGTGGCAGGAGCGTCTCGGAGACATCGCGAACGCGGTGTTTCCGAAGGTGTCTGCCGACCAGGCGTTCGACCTCCTCTGCGAGCGTCGGCTGCTGGTGCTCGAAGGGCCGCCCGGCACGGGCAAGACCCGGATGGCCAAGCAGATCTGCGATCGGATCGGGTCAGCCACGACCGTCCAGTTCCATCCCGCACGTACGTACGAGGACTTCGTCGTCGGTCTCTACCCTCAGCCCGCTTCGGACGGCCTCAAGTTCGAGGTGCGGGCGGGCGACCTCCTGGTCGCCAACGAGAAGGCACGCAAAGGCAGGCATGTCTTGCTCATCGACGAGATCAACCGGGCCGACCTGGCCCGGGTGCTCGGTGAGGCGCTGATGCTCTTCGAACCGGGAGAGCCCCTACGCACGGTGCGCCTGCCCCATACCCCCGCCGGCCATGGTTCCGAACTGCAGCTCTCTCCCGACTTGCTGGTGCTAGCCACCCGCAATACCGCGGATCGCACGATCGCCCGCCTCGACATCGCCATCCGGCGCCGCTTCGCCTTCTTGCCGCTCTGGCCGGACCTCGACGCGGTCAGAGGGGAGGAGGTGGAATTCGCGATCGACCTCTTCGAGGACACCGTCCACACCTTTGCTAACTTCGCGGACGAGGAGACCTTGCGGCTGATCCCCGGACACGCCTACTTCCTGGATCCGCGGCCCGAGCTCGGGGTCGAGGGCAGGGACCTGCGCGTCGCCAATCGCCTGCGATTCGAGCTCCTGCCCTTGCTGCGCGATTACCTTGAGGAGCGGCTCTGCGGCGGATCGACCATGCACGTCGCCAACCTGGCCGATCGTGTCGAAGCGCGGCTCCTCGGCCTGACCGGAAAGCCCGGGCTGGCCCCGGGAGTGACCCACTCCCAATGATCAGAGGGCGAACCCGGAAGGGACGGGCGCGAGCCGATCGCCTGATGGCTGCCGCGGCCGTCTCGACGCCGCTGTTTCGGTCGAAGGACCATGGCGAGCCCGTGATCGTCCGCGGACGGGACATCGAGGCCAGGGGCGAGCGCTGGATCGAGCCATTCCTCCAGGCCAACATGGACGCCATACGCCGCATTGGCGCCCGACCCGAACCGGTGACGTACCCGGATCTGCGCCTGCTCTTGCATCCGGGATCAATGATCGGGGCGGTCCCCCTGGTCTCGCCCTCGACACGGAAGGTCGTGGCCGGGCTGCTGGTAGAGCCGCGGTTCAGCTGGTCGGCTCTAGGCGGTGTCCTGGGCGAAACAGGCTTCGCGGTCGAGCCCAGCGTCGGCGGCGGGGCGCTTGTGCCCGGGTCGGCGCGTGAAGTGCCTCCCTGGGTGATCGCCGGACCGGTCCTCAACCGAATCGCGGCGCTGCTGCGACACCTCGAGCGCCGGTTCGTTCCTTGCCACGAAGTCCGCGCCGCCCCGAGGGGGACGATCGCCTGGTCCACCTGGGCGTCGAACCATGTCCCGACTGGGCAGTGGGCTTCCTTTCCCTGCGCCTTCTCCGATCCGCTCGACGACCCGGGGCTCAAGGCATCCGTGCGCTGGACGCTTGGACGCCTTCGCGAGACACTGGCCATGCTGGCCGAGTCCATCCCGGCACGGCTCTTGCTCGACCGGGTGCAGGAACTGATGGTCGAGGCTGGCCCGGGCGCCGCCCGCCGCCCCGCGACGACGGACGTCGCGCCATCGGTCGGGTCCGAATGGCTGAGTCGCGGCTTGGAAGCGATCCACTGGGTCGCCGAAGAGCGTGGACTGGGGGGGGCCCGGGCACTTGATGGCCTGACCTGGGACCTCTCGGTCGAGGCGGTCTGGGAAGCCTGGGTAGCTGCATTTGCCCGACGCCTCGGCACCCGAATGGGCCTGGTGACCAGCCCGTTTGGTGGTGTCCGGCGGGCGATCTCCTGGTCCGGGCACATCCGGTCGATGTCCAGTCTGGCTCCGGACGTGGCGCTGACGGACCCAACCGGTGGCCGGATGGTCTGGATCGACGCCAAGTACAAGGCCCATCTTTCGCTGCTAGCCCGCCACGGCTGGGATGCCGTCGGCGAAGACGTTCGGGCCGCGCATCGCTCAGATTTCCACCAGGCTCTGGCCTACGCCGCCCTGGGCGATTCGGAGCGCGTCGACTCGATCCTGGCCTATCCCCAGCTCGATCCTGCGGCCCGCCCCGCGATTGCCGTGGCCAGCTTGGCTACCGGGGGGCGACGCCTGCGCCTGCTCCTGGCGTCCCTGCCGTTTGGGTTCGTGAGTCCGGATCAGCTCGAGCGTACCATCGCGTCCTGGCTAGAGGCATTGGCGTGATTACAACGCGGGACCTGCCAGCCTGGGCAACCCCTCCGTCAAGCGCGTGTTCGACACCTACTCGCACGTCACGCCGACGATGCAGGCCTGTGCGACCGAGACTCTGGCAAGCCGCTTGTACCGCCGGTCGGCCCGGTGACGGCTGTAAGCGACTGCCCGGTGCCCGGCTTCAGGGCGCCGGCCAGTATGACGCACCATCGAGGTTCGCGTCGTAGAGCGTGCGATCGAGCTTGATCCAGTCGGTCTGATCGATGCCCCGGTTGTTCCGGCTTTGCGGGTGCGGATAGGCGCAGGCCAGCTTGATCCAGCGGTCGTCCTTCCGCGCCACCGCGCGGACCTCCTTGACCGCCTCATTCAGATCCTGGTCCTGGCTGAAGATCAGCCCGACGTCGAAGGCTCCTTCCCTGGCCAAGCGCACGATATCGAGCGCGAGCCTCACGTCGACGCCCTTCTCCCGTCCCACGCGGACGGTCGTCTTTGCACCTGTCGGCAGCGTCACCTCCTGGTTCTTGTACCGCAGGGTGCGAATGAAGGTCCAGATGCCGCGGGTTCCCATGGCGGCGAGCTTGGCGGTCCAGTAGTGGTGGAGTCTGGCATTCTCGGTCGCATCGTGGATGCCGGAGTAGAAGCGCACCTGCGCCAGGTACCAGCCCTGGACCCCGCACACGGCACGTGCGAGCGCATCGGGATCGTAGTTGGCCTCCCGGTGCCCGAACGCGACCTTGGCGGCGTAGAAGAGGTTCTGCCATCGATGAAGGCGACGCAGCGCTTGACCGCGGGTTCGATAGGCATCAGCCGAGGGTCCCAGGCAAGAAACAACCCCGCCGGAGGCCTCGCGGCTGATCCAGCGGGGAGCAAATTCAACCTGACTTTACGACTGCCAGGACCCGTTGTCAATTCGTTATGTCCCGGAGAGTAAGGTCCGCCTTGCGTGGAGAGTCAACCAGCCACAAGACTTGGACTTCGATCGATGCGGTAAAGTCAAAGTGGCTTCCCACCTTGATTCCTGGGAGCGGGGTTGACGGGGCTCGAACCCGCGACCTCGGCCTTGACAGGGACACCAG
>Ga0194120_10004683_pt1 | contig 20823 bp, 18 predicted proteins | sample TA2MahCa65mmetaG_FD_148642 | JGI IMG/M metagenome (GOLD analysis project Ga0194120, IMG submission 148642) | Freshwater microbial communities from Lake Tanganyika, Tanzania - TA2015019 Mahale Deep Cast 65m | ecosystem: Environmental > Aquatic > Freshwater > Lake | place: Tanzania: Lake... | reverse complement strand
GAGGCCGCACACCGGGCCTAGGCCGGTGACGACGACTGGTGTGACGCTTCGTCCCATGGGAGCACCGGAGGATACAGGGCGCACGGAAGGCGGGACGCGATGGGTACAAGGCGTGAATTGTCCGGTTTCATGCAACCCGGCCATACATTGCCGCGGACTCAAGAGGTCGGAGCGAACCCCCCCTCGCGCTCCGACGATCCCTCGGTTTCCATACATCTTGTCTGGGGAAGAAATGGAAAACTATGACCACTCTCTCCGTGGCGGTGTGCTCTTCGTTTGCGTTGATTGCGTCGGCAGCAAGCCAAACTACTGCCGCCGTGATCTACGATCCCGTCACGTGGTCGACAGCTAACGCTGGCAATGGGCACGCCTACCGCGCCGTCTTTGCTCCGGAGTTGATGAGTTGGACCGAGGCGAAGGCGATGGCAGAGTCGCTCGGAGGGCACTTGGTAACCCTTACGAGCGCTGCCGAGGCGTCCTTCGTGTTTTCCGTCGTGGCAAGACCGGAGCAGTGGTGGACGGATGGCGGTCCTTGGTTGGGCGGGTACCAAGACACCTCGGCACCCGACTACTCGGAGCCCAACGGAGGCTGGCGCTGGGTCACGGGCGAGGCATGGTCCTACACCAATTGGGGCAACGGTGAACCGAACAACTACGGAGGGGGGGAAAACTACCTTCACTACCTCGATACCGGAGGCAGCCCCGTTTCAACATGGAACGACCAGTCGAACGGAAGGCGCCAACGAGGTTTCATCATGGAGTACTCGGTCCCCGCCCCGGGCGCCCTGACGCTCTTGGGCAGCGTCGGATGGCTGAGAGGTCGCAAGCGCTGACCGACCCAGCGTAGTTTCCGAACCTCGGAAGAGGAACGACACGAGCGCTCCCTCGTTCGCTTGATCATGGTCGTGCGCCTTGGGCTGCCTCAGGAGCCCATGCTGCCGCCGTCGTGCGGCACCATCGACGGCGCAGGCGCTGAGCCAAGCGACCCGCTCCGCGACGTGCTCTCACACTGACCGGAGTGGTCCGCCGCGAAGGTGGCGCGCCAAGAGCAGTGAAAGCTCAAGCGCCTGCTCCGCGTTGAGGCGCGGATCGACCGCGCTGCGGTAGGCGCGCGCCAGATCGGCTTCGCTCAGACCGCGCGAACCGCCTGTGCACTCGGTGACATCGTCGCCGGTGACTTCGATGTGCACGCCACCCAGGTGCGTGCCGCACGAGGCGTGCACGTCAAAAGCGAGTTCCAACTCCCGCATGACCTTCGCGAACGCACGCGTCTTGACGGGGCGCCCTGCCCCCGCGCCATTCGTCGGGACCACCGTCTCAGTGTTGCCGTGCATGGGGTCGCAAATCCAGAGTCCATGCCAACCGGCCGTGTGGACGGCGCGAAGGACCGCGGGAAGTCCCGCCTCGATCTGATCAGCGCCATACCTGTGGATGAGCGTGATTCGGCCTGGCTCGCGATGGGGATCGATCATCTCGAGCGCGCGCACCAGCGCAGCGGGATCGGTCGTCGGTCCGACCTTGATCCCAATCGGATTCGAGAGCCCTCGCGCGTACTCAACATGCGCGCCGTCGGACGATGAGGTGCGCATGCCGATCCAGGGCAGATGCGTGCTCAGATTGAACCACCCATCCCGTCGCGGGACTTGCCGCGTGAGCGCCTGCTCGTAGGGCAGCACGAGCGCCTCGTGGCTGGTGAACAGATCGACGCGCGTGAGCGCTGGGTGGTCCTCGCCCGTGAGCGTGCGCGCAAAGTCCAAACTTCCACGGATTTCGTGGACGATGCGTTCGTACTCGGCGCGCGATGGACTGGCGTGCGCGAAGGACAAGTCCCACTGCTCAGGGTGGTGAATGTCGGCGAAGCCGCCGTCGACGAGCGCGCGCACGAAATTCAGCGTGAGCGCCGCTCGTTCGTATCCGCGCAACAGGAGTTCGGGGTCAGGACGCCGACCGGCGGCGCTGAATTCGCTGCGATTCACGTTGTCCCCGCGATAGGCCGGCAGCGACACGCCGTCGCGTACTTCGGTGTCGGCCGACCGGGGCTTCGCGTACTGACCGGCCAGCCGGGCCAATCGCACCACGCGCCGACCCGAACCGTGCACGAGCACCAGACTCATCTGCAGCAGGATCTTGAGTTGCGCCGTGATGGCATCGGGCCTGCACTGCGCAAAGCTCTCGGCGCAGTCCCCGGCCTGCAGCACGAAGGCCTCGCCCCGAGCGGCCGCTGCGAGTTGCTGCTTGAGCGCGAGCACTTCACCGCTCGTGACGAGTGGCGGCAGCGCTGCCAACTCATTGAGCACCGTGCTGAGTGCGGCGCGATCCTCGTACGGCGGTTGCTGCGCAGCCGACTTGGCCGTCCACGATGTTGGAGTCCATGCAGTCATGAATGCGGGCGACAGGACTTGAACCTGCACGGGTGTTACCCCACGGGAACCTAAATCCCGTGCGTCTGCCAATTCCGCCACGCCCGCGGCGTCCGTAGCATCCTAAGCCAGCGGCCGAAGCCGCATCGAAGCCATGCGACGCTTCTTCGCCATCTCCCTGATGCCGCTGCTCGCGCGATTGCTGTTGGCGCTCGCGCTCGCACCGGCGGGCTACCGAGATGCCTTCGGTGTCCGCGTCTTCTCACCAAGGGAAACGGCGACACTGATTGAGTTGGGCTACGACACTGGTCAAGAGGGTGTCGTCCCGGGATCGATCGTCGACCCAGAGAACCTGGATCCTCTGCAAGCGCCGCGCTGGCTCGGCAAGGCGCTCGACCTGCATGAACTCAAGGTGGTGCCTGAGCCGCTCGATGTCGCGCTCTGGGAATCGGTGGCGCGATTGGTCGCCGGCACGCTGCTGCTCATCGGATTCCTCAGCCGACTCTGGGCCGCGGCCATGCTCGTCGTCATCGGAACCCAGTTCGCGCTCGGCCCGGCCCGCGCGATGGCCGAGAGCCTGTTCTACAGCCTCGAACCCGGCGAATACCAAGCGGGCTTCGTCTCGCTGGCGCTGTGCGCTCTCGCCCTGAATGTGTTGTTGGTTGGCGCGGGCGCGCTCAGCATCGACCGCGCGGTCTTCGGCGGCACATCGGTGAATGAAGACGCCTGACTGGCGCGCCGACGATCACTCTTTCATCTGTCGTAGTTCGTTTCGCAGGATCGCCGCGAGTTCGTAGTTCTCGCTGACAATCGCCGCACGCAGGCGTTCTTCAAGCTCGGCGCGCTGACTGCTGGGCAGTCGCGGCACGAGCATGTCGCGCATCGAACGAAGGATCGCGACCTCGGCGCTTGCCTCGAACCGATTGCGCTGGCCGATCATGGTGTACGCATCGCGCACGGCAGCCAAACCTGCGTCGAGCGCGGCCAAGGCACCGCGGTGATCCTTGACCTGCAGCGCTGCGGACGCCTCGGCGCGCGTGCGGGTGACGACGAGTCCCAAGCGGAGTTGCTCGAACGCCGCGCGGTCCTCGGGGCGCGCCGCCCGCTCGCGCACGACATCGATGAGTTCAAGATTGCGCCGGCAATCTCGCGCCGCCAGACCCGGGAACCCTGCCATCATCAAGGCCGTGGCACGCTGCTGGTACAGCCCCGCTTCCTGGCGAAGCGCTTCAAGTCGTTCTGGCGCAAGCGGCTCAGGCGCCGGATCCTCGCGGAGGAGGTCCAAAAGGCTCTCCCGCCCACCGGGGCGCAGGCCATCGGGGCGGCCATCCATCTCCATTTGGAGGACCCCAAGATCCAGGCGCACCTGCACCTTGTGGCGTCCATCGGCCCCCTGCACCACGCGAACGCGCGGCGTGGAGGGGTCAAGCGGCCACGATGACAAGAGTCCGGACAGGTCGTCCATGGCCTGATCGTAGCTTGCGAGCGCCCCGATCCAAGCGGGCCGCCATTCGGCGTGGGCACCGGATCGGTTGCGACAACACCCCGCGGGATTCCATTTCCACGGCCACGGCTCCTGCGCTTAGGATTGCTCCTCCATGGCCCGGTCAGAAGTCCAGTCCGAGCTCCAGTTGTACCTGCGAGAGGTCAACGAGACGCCGCTTCTCACTCCTGAGGAGGAGAAGACCCTTGGTTGGCGCATCATCAACGACACCTGCATCCAGTCGAAGGAGCGGATGATCAAAGCGAACTTGCGCTTGGTCATCGCCATCAGCAAGAACTACGTCAACCGCGGACTGACGCTGCCTGACCTCATCGAGGAAGGCAACATCGGACTGATCCGCGCGGTCGAGGGCTTCGACCCCGCCCAGGGTGCGCGCTTCAGCACCTACGCAAGTTGGTGGATCAAGCAGGCGATCAAGCGCACGCTCATCAACGCCGTCCAACCGATCCACATCCCGGCCTACATGGTCGAACTGATCGCTCGGTGGAAGGACACCTCGCGCAAGTTCGAGGAGAAGCACGGGCGCAGCCCGAGCCTGCAAGAACTCTCGAAAGAGATGAAGCTTCCGGTCAAGAAGCTCGTCATCATCCGGCGCGCGGTGAAGGCCTATCAGGCCCCGAGTCAGGCGCCGATTGGCGAAGACGGCGTGGCGATGGACTTCGGGGACCTGTTCGAGGACACGCGCGGCAAGCAACCTGAGCGCGAAGCGAGCGAGAACGAGGACTTCAAGATCATCCTCAAGCTGCTCGACTCCATCGACGAGCGCGATGCGCGCGTCCTGCGCCTGCGCTTCGGTCTAGAAGGCCACGAACCCCTGACGCTGAAGCAGATCGGCGAGATCGTGGGCCTGACCCGCGAACGCGTGCGTCAGATCGAGGTCGAGGCCCTGCGGCGGCTGAACCAGCAGCTGCACGACGACAAGCCGACGCGGTTCTTCCGCGAGCAGTCGGCCTGACGAAACGCGATCGAGTTCAGGAGCGCGTCGCCGAGACGAACGGCATCTTCGTGACCGTTGCGGTGGCGAGTTCGCGACCCAAGTCCACGCTGAGTGAGGTGCCAAGGTCCGCCAACGGCGCATCGACGAAGGCCATCGCGATCGGCTTGTCCAAGGTCGGGCTCAGGCAACCACTGGTGACGCGACCGACGACCTCGTTGCCGTGCTTGATCGGCATGCCCTGTCGCGCGCTGCGGCGCCCGTCGAGCACAAGCCCGACGAGCTTGCGCGCCGGACCCGCGGCGGCGATCCGCTGCAGCGCATCCTGACCGATGAAACGACCGGTGCGCTCGTCATCCTGTCCCTTGTCGAGCTTGACCGCGAACCCAAGTCCGGCGCTGATCGGGTCCGTGGCCTCGTCGATCTCATGGCCGTACAGCGGCATGCCGGCTTCCATGCGCAGCGTGTCGCGCGCACCAAGCCCGATCGGCTTGATGATGCTGTCCGCTTGGCCTGCGTTCTTCAGGAACATCCCCATCGCGAGTTGAGCGGTGCCCGCGCCCAGGATGACCTCGACGCCGTCCTCGCCCGTGTACCCCGTGCGGCTCACGATGAGCTTGACGACGATCAGGTTCTTCTGCGCAAAGCGGTACCGCTTGAGATTGGGAATCTCGCGGCTCATGCCTGCGATCAAGTCCATCGCCTTGGGGCCTTGCAGCGCGCACATCGCGGTGGATTCGGTCTGGTCATCGAGCTTGAAGACCATGTCGCCCTTGACGGCAGCGAAGTGCGCCAAGAGCTTTGCGCGATTGCTCGCGTTGCAGACCACGAGGTAGTCGCTCTCGTCCATGCAGTAGACGATGATGTCGTCCAAGCACCCGCCCTGCTCATTGCACACGATCCCGTAGCGACACTGGCCAGTTTCCATGCCCAGGACCTGCCGCGTGCAGACCATGTCGAGGAAGCGTCGTGCGTGCCGACCCGTGAACCGCAGACGCCCCATGTGGCTGACGTCGAAGAAGCCCGCGCTCGCGCGACAGTGGCGATGCTCCTCGATGATGCTGCCGTACGAAAGCGGCATCTCCCATCCAGCGAAGTCGACCATCTTGGCCTTGTGCTGCAGGTGGAAGGAATGGAACGGCGTGCGCTGCAACTGGGTCGCGGTGGTCATGGTGGTCCTCGTTGAGAGAGCGACCATCGTAGACGCGTCGCCCGGCACCGGCCCGTCACGCGGGAGTATGCTCCATCCATGACCGCCCGGAGCGTGCCCACCCGCCTCGCCCACGCGTTGTTGCGCGTGCTGGCCCTGGCCATGCTCCTTCTGATGTGTGTGCCCGCGTCCGCTCAGAACATCGAGGATGCCACGCTCATCGATCGGCCCGTGAGCAAGATCCTCTTCGTCGGCCTTGACCGCGTGACCGAGCAGGAAGTGCGCAACAACATCCGCATGGCCTCGGGTCAGCCGTTCGACGCCAAGGCCGTGAAGGATGACGTGGCCAACCTCTATCGGCTCGGACACTTCGATGTCGTGCGCGCCGATGCGGAACTCCAAGCAGATGGCACGGTTCACCTGACCTATCGCATGGAAGAGCAGCCGCTGGTCCAGGACATCCAGGTCATCGGCAACACGATCGTGAGCGATCAGGAGCTGCGCAAGGAGATCGGGCTCTACGCCGGCGCTCCGCGCGACGACTTTCTGCTTGAACGCGCCGTGACCAAGATCAAGGACCTCTATCGCGGCCGCGGGCACTATCTGTCCGAGGTCACGGTCGACGAAAGCGAACTCAAGGAGAACGGGATCCTGATCTTCCGGATCATCGAGGGCCCCCGCACGCGCGTGCGTTCGATCGAGTTCACCGGCAATCTCGCGTTCCCGGCGAAGCGACTGCAAGAAGAGATCCAGACCAAGGAATGGGTGTTCCTGTTCTCCAAGGGCGACTTGGACGAGGACCGGCTCGCTGGCGATGTGGCCGCGCTTGACCGCTTCTACAAGGGGCAGGGCTATGTGGATGTGCGCGTCGATCGCCGCGTGGATGTGGCGCCGGACGGCAACGAAGCCAAGGTCGTCTTCGCCGTCGAGGAAGGTCGGCAGTATCGGCTGCGCAACGTCACGATCCTCGACCTCGGCGATGAGACCGCTCCGACGCTGAGCAACGAGCAGGCCTTGGGGCTCCTGAAGATCCGGCCGGGCGATGCGTTCCTTGAAACGCTGGTGAAGCAGTCGGTCGACTCGGTGAGGGGCGCGTATCAGGTCATGGGCCACGGCGATGCCATAGTGCAGAGCGAGTGGGTCCGCACGGGCGAGAGCCCCGAGGTCGACCTGGTGCTCAAGGTGCGCGAGGGCAGCGCGACGATCGCGGGCATCGTGCGCATCCAAGGCAACAACCTCACCAAGGACAATGTGATCCGTCGTGACATCAAGATCGATCCGGGCCGGCCGCTCGACGCGCGCCAACTCGACGACGCCACCAAGCGGCTCGAACGAACCGGTCTCTTCGGCGATGTGCGCTTGACGCTGCAGCAGCCGGACGCTCAGGATCAAGGCGTGCGCGACATCTTGGTCGAGATCAAGGAGCAGAACACCGGCTCACTCAACTTCGGCGTCGGCGCAAGCACCGACACCGGGCTCTTCGGGCAGATCAGCCTGACGCAGCGCAACTTTGATCTCTTCGACACGCCGCGCACGCTCGACGAGTTTCTCGCGCAACGCGCCTTCCGCGGCGCCGGCCAGACCTTCAATGCCACGATCTCCCCTGGTGTCGAGGTGAGCAACTACGCCGTCGGGATCAGTGATCCGCGCCTGTTCGACTCCGACTGGGGCGGGGGCATCAACGGCTTCTTCCGGACTCGCGTGTACGAGGACTGGACCGAGGAACGCTGGGGTCCCAACCTGCAGATCTCTCGCCGGCTCGGCGATCTCTGGACCTTCTCCGGCCGGCTCAACTGGAACCGCGTGGAACTGACGGATTTCGATGCTTCGACGCCCACGATGGTGTACCGGGAGCAAGGCCCCTACGACCTCGATTCGCTCACCTTCTCGTTCACGCGGACCAACACCGACAATGTGAGCCGCCCCTCCCGCGGCACGCGCATCGAGGGCAGCGTGCAGCAGTACGGCGTGCTCGGCGGCGACTACACCTACACGGCGATCAACGGCGAATGGACTGGTTTCTTCACGCTGGCCGAGGACCTGATCGGCCGAAGGAGCGTGCTCAAGACGACTGTGCAGAGTGGCTACATCTTCGATGACGAAGCGCCACTCACCGAGCGCTTCTATCTCGGCGGCCGCACCTTCCGCGGCTTCGAGTTCCGCTCGGTCAGCCCCAAGAGCGCCAGTTCAGGACCTCCGGGGTCAACGACGCCGACGGTGAACGCTCAGGGGCAAGCTGACGGCGATCCGATCGGTGGGACCTTCAAGTTCTTCGCTGGCGCGCAGTACGAAATGCCGCTCATCGATGAGTTCGTGAACTGGGTCGCCTTCTGCGATTCCGGAACCGTCGTCGACGAAGTCGCGCTGTCGGACTACCGGCTCTCGATCGGCATCGGCCTGCGGCTCTACCTGCCGCAATTCGGACCGATTCCCCTGGCCTTCGACTTCGCGCAGCCAATCCTGAAGGACGACACCGACCAGACGCAGGTCTTCAGCTTCTCCGCCGACCTGCCGTTCTGATCCGCAGCCGGGCCGCGCGCTCCGCGCATCGCTACCATTCGCGCCCATGAAGCACCGATCATTCCTGCCTGCCGTGCTGTGCGTGCTCGGCGGCGCCATCGTCGCCGCGAGCGCCTTCGCCGCGGGCCGAATCGCCGCGGCCCCGACTGCCGTGGCGAGCATCGACATCCAGAAGGTCCTTGAGAAGATGTCCGCCCGAGCGGACACCGAAGTCGAGATCGCGCGCTTGGCCTCGGCGCTCGAGAAGGAGCTCACCGATCGGGGCAAGGACCTCGAAGCGCGCCTGAAGGCGACCGAGGCGTTGACCGACCCGGCCCAAGTGCAGTCGGCGCGCGATGCGCTCGCCTTGGAAAACCTGCAATTGCGCGAGTGGACCCAACTCAAGGGACAGGAACTCGACCGCGAGCGCGCCCTGCGCTTCGAGGCGCTCTACCGCGAGATCCGTTCCGAAGCGCAGAAGCTCGCCCAGGTCGAGGGATACGACTATGTGCTCGTGAACGACGGCGCCGCCGATATGAAGCGCGATCCACGGAGCAAGGAGTCGTACTTCGAGCAGGTGCAGCAGCAGATCTCGCGCCGCCGAGTGCTCGTGGCCAGCGCGAAGGACGACATCACCGACCGGCTCGTGCTGCGCATGAACAACAACCGCGCCGCCGCAACGCAGGCCACGCCCAAGCCCTGACGCCGGACCACCGAAGGACCGAACCATGACGATCAAGACAGCACTGCCCGCACTCGCCATCGCCGCACTCGCCATCGTGGCGGCCACGGCACCGTCGTCCGCACCGGTGATCGGCACCGTCGAACTCGGCCGCGCCCTCAATGGCCTCGATGCCCGCGCCGGGCACGAACAGCACATGAACACGGTGCAGTCTTCGCTCAAGGACCAAGCCGAGAAGATGCGCGAGGAACTGCGCGCGCTGCAAGACGAACTCGAGTCGTTTCAGCCCGGCAGCCCGAACTTCGCCGAGGCAGAACGCAAGGCGCAGGAGAAGGTCGGCCAGATGCGCGCCTTCGAGGAGTACGCCAAGCTCAAGATGGAGTCCGAGAGCGCCAACTGGATCCGCGAGGCCTACGCCGAAATGCGCACGATCGCAGGGCGAATGGCGCAGGAGAACAACATCGACATGATCGTGCTCGATGACTCGACCGAAGCGATCGAGCCCGGCACCGTCCAGCAGGTGCTCGCGCAACTCAATGTTCGCCGCACGCTCTTCGTCAACGCCAAGCTCGATGTGACCGACATGCTGATCCAGCGCATGAACGCCGAGTTCAAGGCCAAGCAGGCCGGCCAGTGATGGATCGCCCGCGCACCAGCGGCCAAGTCGCCGAACTCGTCGGCGGCGAGCTCTGGGGCCCGGGTGATGTGACCATCGACGGGCTCGACACGCTCGCGCTCGCGCAGGCAAGCCACCTCACGTTCATTGGCGAGCAGACTTACGCGGGCCTGTGGGCCACCAGTGCCGCCGGCACAGCGCTTGTCACGCGCGGACTGACGATCGAAGGCCACGATGCATCGTCGCGGGCCATCATCTGGGTGAAGGATGCAGACCGCGCGATGGCGCTCACCCTAGCGGCGTTCGCACCAGCGATCCCCATGCCGGCAGAGGGTGTTCATCCATCCGCCGTCGTCGAGTCCGGCGCGTCGGTTGGATCTGGATGCCGCATCGGCGCGCAGTGCTTCATCGGTGCGGGAGCCGTGATCGGCGCGGGCGTCGTGCTCCATCACGGCGCGCATGTCGCCGCAGGTGCGCGCATCGGTGCGGGCTCGGTGATGTGGCAGCATGCTGTGGTGCGGGAACGATGCATCGTCGGGGCGCGTTGTTCGGTGGGCGCCAACGCAGTGGTGGGCAGCGACGGCTTCGGGTTCCGTCCTGACGACCATGGATCGATCGTTCGCACGCCGCACATCGGCATTGCCCAGCTTGCGGACGAGGCGGAGATCGGCGCGGGAACCTGCATCGATCGCGCGAAGTTCGGCGTGACCTTCATTGGACCCGGTACGAAGATCGACAACCTCTGCCAGATCGGCCACAACTGCAGGATCGGCAAGGGTTGCGTGATCAGCGGCATGACCGGGCTCGCCGGAAGCGTGGTCGTGGGCGACTGGTGCCAGTTCGGCGCGGGCACCGGCATCGCGGACCATCGCACGATCGGCAATCGCGTCCGCCTAGCCGCACGCAGCGGCGTCATGCACGACATCCCCGATGGCGAGACCTGGGGCGGCCTCCCTGCACAGCCCATGATGGATGCGTTGCGGCAGATTGCGGCCATCCGTACACTCGCGCCGCTCGCGGGACGCCTGAAGCGCCTAGTGGCGGATCCGCCCAAGGGTGGCTGAGTCGACCGCCGGTCGATTCGCCCCATGGCACCAGCCCAAGCACCAGCCTCAGCACTGAAGTCCAAACCGCGCCAGCACACGCTCGCTGGGCCGGTTCGCGTGCGTGGCAAGGGCCTGCTCTCCGGCGCCAACGCGGACCTGGAAATCCTGCCCGCGCCCGCCGGTCACGGCATCGTCTTTGAGCGATCCGATCTCGATCCGCCGGTGCGCATTCCAGCGCGCGTGGAAAATGTGGTGGTTCGGCCACGCCGCACCGTGATCAAGTCGGGCGATGCCTCGATCGAAACGGTCGAACACTGCATGAGCGCTCTGGCCGGCTTGCGTGTGGACAACGCGCTGCTCCGTCTGCATGGACCGGAGTTGCCAGCCGGCGATGGAAGTGCCCTGCCCTTCGCCGAACCCATGCTCGCTGCCGGTTTCGTGGCGCAGGACGCGGAACGAATCATCCATCGTCTCCGTGCGCCGGCGCTGTGCGAGGATCCCGACGGCGCGATGATCGCAGCGTTCCCTTCGGACGGCGAGCTCATGCGCGTGGTCTTCGACCTTGACTACGGCAAGAACGCGCACCGCATCGGGCGGCAAGGTTGGAGCTTCGACCTGGCCACCGGCGATTACATGACGGAGGTCGCGCCATCGCGCACCTTCAGCCTGAAGGAAGAAGCCGAAACGCTGCTCGCCGCCGGACTCTGCACGCACCTGACCCCGCGCGATGTGCTGGTGATCGGCGAGGACGGTCCCATCGACAACGCATTCCGCTTCGACAACGAGCCGGTGCGACACAAGGTGCTCGATGCGATCGGCGATCTCTACCTGATCGGCGCGCCCGTGCAGTGCCGCGTGCTGGCGTCGCGCGCCGGGCACGGCCTGAATCGGCGACTCGGCCTGGAGATCGTGCAACGCATCAAGGCCGCGAACATGGCGGCGAGCTTGGGGACCGGCCGAACGATGGATGCGCGCGCGATCAGCCGACTGCTTCCTCACCGCTACCCGATGCTGCTCGTCGATCGCGTGCTCGAACTCGATGGGTCGCGCCGCGCGGTCGGCGTGAAGAATGTGACGATGAACGAGCCGTTCTTCCCCGGCCACTATCCGGGCCAGCCGATCATGCCCGGCGTGCTGATCGTGGAAGCGATGGCTCAGCTCAGCGGCCTGCTGCTCGCTCAGACGCTCGAGCACACGGGCAAGGTGGCGGTGCTGCTCTCGCTCGACGGCGTGAAGTTGCGCCGCCAGGTCTCGCCTGGCGACCAGATGGTGATGGAGGCCGAGACGGTGACCGCGAACAGTCGAAGCGCGACCGTACACTGCCGCGCCTCTGTGGCCGGAAAGACGGCGGCCGAAGCCAAGATCCGCTTCATGATGGTCGACGCCGACGCCGAAATCGAGTGAACGAGCCGGGACACTGCATGCCGAGCATCCATCCAACCGCGATCATCGATCCTTCTGCCGACATCGCGCAAAGCGCGCAGATCGGCGCGTACTGCGTGGTCGGCGCCCGCGCCCGCATCGGCGAGGACTGTGTGCTTCGCCCGCATTCGCAGGTCGGGGCGCTCACTGAACTCGGCCGCTGCAACGAGCTGCACGCGTACTCGATCGTCGGCGGCGACCCGCAAGACCTGAAGTTCCGCGGCGAACCCACCTGGCTCGTGATGGGCGACTACAACCAGATCCGTGAGCATGTGACGATCCATCGCGGCACCGGAAACGGCGGCGGCTACACACGCGTGGGCAACCACAACTTGTTCATGGTCAATGTGCACATCGCGCACGACTGCGTGGTCGGCCATCACACGATCATGGCCAACAATGTCATGCTCGCGGGACATGTGCATGTCGAGGACTACGCCAACATCGGAGCCGCGTCGGGCGTCCATCACTTCGCGCGCGTCGGGTACTGCAGTTTCGTCGGCGGGATGGCTCGCGTGCCCAAGGATGTGCCGCCGTTCATGCTCGTCGAGGGAAGCCCAAGCAGCGTTCGGAGCTTCAACCAGATCGGCATGAGCCGACTCGGCCTTCCCGAAGAAGAAATCGAGGCCGCCAAGGAGGCGTACAAGAAGCTCTTCCGCGTCAAGGGCGGATCGATCGTGGCGAAGTCCCACGCGCTGCGCCAGCTCTTCCCGGGGTCCAAGGTCATCGCGCGGGTCTGCGACTTCGTCGTGCAGGCCGGGGATGGCGTCTATGGACGCGCCATGGAAACCAAGCGCACCGACGACAAGCGCGCCCGCCGCTGAATGGCGGATCGTCCGCCCGGGCCGATGGCCCCGGCCGCACGGCTTTCCTGAGCCGCGGCGGCCCGGCTAGACTTCCGATCCGATGTCTCCGAACGTCAAGGCAATTCGCGTCGATGAGCTGATGCAGAAGGCGATGCAAAGCCTGAAGGCCGCGAAGTGGTTCGACGCCGAACTGCTCGCCGCGCGCGCCCTGCAGTTTGCGCATGGTGATGCCGACTTCGAGCGCATGGCTCTCATCGTGCCTGTCCTCCAAGAGGCTCGTCGCCAGCGCTTCCAACTCGCGCTCGACGCAGCGAAGAAGACGGTCAAGGTCTTGGACAGCGAGCTCGGCGAGGACCCGGTGCTCCCTCCGGGTGCCTATCTCCTTCAGCCGCCGCTGGTCGGAGCGGATGCGCGCCGAGCGCGCCTGGCGAGTTTGGCCCGCAACCATGCGGTGGCCATCCTGTGCCGCGAGCCGACCAATTCGATGGGACTCGTTCCAGTCGTTGCCATTGGCGGCGTCACCGTGCGCACGCGCATCAAGGGTTGGGGAAAGGCCGCGAAGGTCGACTTCAAGTGGTTTGTCGAGGCGTTTGAGCAGCTTGGTGACAGCGCTATCGAATCGCTCGACACCGGCCAAGAGCCGGATCGACAGGTCGATGACCTGATGAACGCCTTGGATTCGCTGCCCGAGCACGAGAAGTTGCACCAGGCGTTGGTGACCAGCTGCAAGTTGGCTGCGAAGACCCTTCGCGAGCGACCAGCGGCGCTGCCTGATCTGGACGAACCCGTCGACGCGTGACCCGCACGGCCCGCGGCGGCTAGCCTGCCGCGATGCGCACCGTGCACGTCCTTGCCGGCATTCCAAGCCTGAACAACGCCCTCTATTGGCGCATCCGTTTCCTCGTGGGCGATCCCACGGCACTGGTCATCGTGCACGAAGGCGGCCGCACCGAGAGCACGCTCATCATCCGTGACATCGAGATGGAACGCGCACGCCGCCACGCGCGGGCGGATCGTGTTGGGTGCCCCGCAGACTGGACGCCGGAGGTCGGCCTGAGCGGCGACCGCGAGACGGCGACGGCTCAAGCGCTGGCCGAGTGCGTGCGGCGCATGGGCGCGACGACCGTGACCTGCGATCGCTCGTTCCCTGCGATCTTCGCGCACGAGCTCGCGCGCGCTGGCATCGCGTGCACCTGCGATCCCATGCTTGGCGTGAAGGAACGCCGCAGCAAGGACCCGCAGGAACTTGAGTGGATCGCCGCCGCGCAACAGGCGACGGAGTCAGCCATGGAACTCGCGTGCTCGATGATCGCGCGCGCCACGGCCGCGGCGGACGGCGTGCTGCACCATGACGGCGCGCCGCTCACGGCTGAGCGCGTCAAGCGTGAAATCGATGTGCACCTGTTGGGCATGGGGTACGAGAATCCAGAGCCCATCGTGGCACCAGGCGAAGTTGGCGCGGATTGCCACGACCACGGACATGGCGTGATCCGCACTGGCGAACCAGTGATCGTTGACATCTTCCCGCGCAGCCGCAGCACGCGCTACAACGGCGACTGCACGCGCACTGTGGTGCACGGTGCAGTGCCGCCCGAAGTCACTCGCATGCACGCCGCAGTCGTGGCTGCCAAGGCCGCTGCGACCGCCGCAACGCGAGCGGGCGTCACCGGCGATGCCGTGCACGCTGCCACCGTGGCTGCGCTCGCTGCGCACGGCTTTCCATGGCACGCGGGCGGACCACCCGAGGGTGCGCGCGCGGATTGGTGCGGTCTGGTCCACGGGACCGGACACGGATTGGGATTGGAAGTGCATGAGCCACCGCTGCTCGCGCCGCTTGGACCGGAACTCGTCGTCGGTGATGTGCTCACGATTGAGCCGGGGCTGTACCAAGCAGGTCGCGGTGGAATTCGCGTCGAGGACATGGTCGTGGTCGAAGCCAGTGGCTGCCGCAACCTGAACCGCCTCCACGAGGGGCTCGACTGGCGCTGAGTGATTCGCGCGATCAGTGCGTGAGCCGTCGGTACTTCACACCCGCGCCCACAGCATCGTCACCCAGACGGCGCCGACGGTCGTCCTCATACTCGGAGAAGTTCCCGGGGAAGAACGCGACCTTGCCGTCGCCCTCGAACGACAGGATGTGCGTGGCGACGCGATCCAAGAACCATCGGTCGTGGCTGATCACGACGGCCGTGCCCGCGAAGTTCTCGATCGCCTCTTCGAGTGCGCGCATCGTGTTCACATCGAGGTCGTTCGTCGGTTCGTCGAACAGGATGACATTCGCCCCCTGCTTGAGCATGCGCGCCAAGTGCACGCGATTGCGCTCACCGCCAGAGAGCACATCCACGCTCTTGGACTGATCGGTTCCCGTGAAGCCAAAGCGCGCGACATACGCGCGGCTGTTCACGGTGACCGGCCCGAGCTTCAGTTCATGGTCGCCGTCAGTGATCGCATCGAAGATGCTCGCGCCCTGCGGGATCGAGTCGCGCAACTGTTCGACGTAGCCAGGAACGACCGTGCTCCCTGTCTCGAGCGTGCCGCCATCGGGCCGCTCCGTGCCGATGAACATGCGGAAGAGCGTGGTCTTGCCGGCGCCGTTGGGACCGATGATGCCGACGACTGCACCGGCAGGGATCTCGAAGTCGACCGCATCGAGCAGCGTGCGACCGCCGATGGCCTTCGTCAGACCAGCGGCCTTGTAGACGACCTGGCCAAGACGCGGCCCTGGCGGGATGAAGATCTCGATCTCGGATGCCGTGCGGCGCGACTGGTCGTCGCTGAGCATGCGCTCGTAGTTCGCCATGCGCGCCTTGCTCTTGGACTGCCGACCCTTGGGGTTCTGGCGAATCCATTCGAGTTCGCGCTGCAGCGTCTTCTGTCGCACGCTGGCTTGCTTCTCCTCGGTGGCGAGCCGCTTCTGCTTCTGGTCCAGCCAGCCCGAGTAGTTGCCCTCGTAGGGAATGCCCTGCCCACGGTCGAGTTCCAGGATCCAACCGGCAACGTTGTCCAAGAAGTAGCGATCGTGCGTGACCGCGATGACCGTGCCTTCGTAGCGGGCCAGGTGCTGTTCGAGCCATCCCACGCTCTCGGCGTCCAAGTGATTGGTGGGTTCGTCGAGCAGCAGCACATCGGGCTTCTGCAGAAGCAGACGCGTGAGCGCAACGCGGCGGCGTTCACCGCCGGAGACTTGGTCCAGTCGTTGATCGGCCGGTGGGCAGCGCAGCGCTTCCATGGCCATTTCGAGTTGGTTGTCGATCGTCCACGCGTCGAGCTGGTCCAAGCGCTCCTGCACCTCGGCCTGCCGATTCATGAGCTTGTCCATCTCGTCGGGCTTCAGGTCTTCGCCGAAGCGCGCGTTGATGCGATCGAACTCCTCCAGCAGATCGAAGACGTGCTTGGCGCCCTCGCGGACGACCTCGATGACCGTGCGAGTTTCATTCGCGAGCGGCTCCTGCTCGAGGTAACCGACCGAGTAGCCCTGCGCGCGCTCGACCTTGCCGTCGAACTCCTTGTCGAGTCCGGCCATGATGCGCAGCAGCGTGCTCTTGCCGCTGCCGTTCAGGCCCAGCACGCCGATCTTCGCGCCGTAGTAGTACGAGAGCGAAATGTCCTTGAGGATGGGCTTCTTCTCCACGGTCTTGGAGATACCAAGCATGGAGCAGATGATGCGGGTGGTGCCCTTCGTGGTCGTAACGGCGTCTTTGGCCATGGGACGGGAACTCTACTGCGCAGGCGGGAATCGGCAGGAGTCGCCATGGGAGCCGGGTGCGACGCGGCGTAGACTGCACGAGCATGGAACGACCCACGACGGACCGACGACACTGGCCTGTCACGATCAGGCCGCTGCACGATCCTGCGGCAGACGCGCGCGACCGCGCGTACTGGATGAGTCGCACCCCAGAAGAGCGGCTCGCGGCCGCCGAACTCTTGAGGCTTCAGCATGACGGCCCACCATCCCGATTGGCGCGAGTGGCTCGAGTCATTGAACGCGGCCAGCGCTGAGTATGTCGTGGTGGGCGGCGTGGCGCTGGCCGTCGTGGCGTCTGGACGGAACCCGTTGGTACGAGCGACGTAGAACAAGCATGGAACGACCGCTCGTGATGCGGGTTCTGCGTCGAGTTGCCGTGCTGGTTGGTGGCGGCGCGCTGCTGGCGATCGGTATCGCGATGATCGTGCTTCCGGGTCCTGCCGTTGTGGTCATCCCGATTGCGCTCGCTGTCCTCGCGATCGAGTTCGAGTGCGCGCGCCGCTGGTTGCGCTCCATCCGTTCGACGACCAAGCGCGCGACCCGACGGCTTCGTGGGAGCGATGCTTCTGGCGCTGATCAGCGCAAATGAGCGATGGGGATCCGCGTGCGAGCCCAGCTGGCGCTGGGATTGACGACGCGCGCATGGATGGCTATGCTTCCCGTCCGCATTGCGGGGTAGAGCAGCCTGGTAGCTCGTCGGGCTCATAACCCGGAGGTCGTTGGTTCAAATCCAGCCCCCGCTATTTCAAGAGGCGCGCACGAAACTGGCGCGCTGACCGGTTCAGAGTGAACGCCCTGGCCTCCCGGCCGGGGCGTTCGCGTTGTGCGGCGTCCTGGCTCCTCATCAAGTTTGTGGTCGGTCGATTCGGTAGATCAGTCGATCGCTGGGCACGCCGCCAACGGGCACTTGTTCGCGTCGATCCAACCGCGCGCCCAGTCGTTCAAGTGCTCGCTGCGAGCGCAGATTGCCCGGGCTCACATGGAACCACACGGTCGCAACATGCTCGAACGCGTGCGCGAGCATCAAGGACTTGACCTCGCGGTTGGTGGCGCCGCCCCAGTGCGCGCGTTCCAAGAAGGTGTAGCCGATGACGACCGATGATCCATCCAGATCCCAGTCGTAGTAGCGACTTGATCCGATGATCCGGCCGCCGTTGCGTTCCATGATGACGAGTCCCCCGCCGCAGTCGAGCGCTCCCTTGAAGTACTTCTCGAAGACTGCCCGTTCGTGACGGTTGCGCTCCGAATGCTGCTCCCAGATGAGCGGATCGCTCGCGGCAGCGTGAAGTCCATCAAGATCCGCCGCGTCGATGGGCCGCAGCGCGACGGTCGGACCAGTCAGCGTCGGCTGCCCTCGACTCATGGCGTCTTCACGCGGATGAGTCGGATCGATTGAATGTTGGCCACCGCTTCGCCCGGCTTCGAGAGTGCGCGAAGGATCGCGCGATGCGATCCCATTGGCAGTTCGACAGTCCCAGCCTCGACGATGCGGTACGACTGCCAGCCACCCGTTGCGGGCACCGTGAACACTGGCGCTCCAGCGCCGCCCTCGATCTCGAGCTTCACGAGCGAGCCTGCCGCAGCGTCCGCACACGCTAGGTCGACTTCCACTCGGTACATGCCAGCCTGCGACGAGCCGATGCCGATCGGCCACGCTGCGGTCGCTGCGGGATCGAGCCAGTAGCCGATGTTGTGCTTGACATCACCGATCACCCCGACGCGCTCGATGCGGATCGACGGCCCCTCGAGCGTGGCATCATGCGGCGTCAGCGCGAGCGTGCCGCTTGCATCCGGGAAGACGAGGAACGGCATCGGAAGGACATCGCCATCGAGATCGAGCCGCACGACCGAGCACGCGGGATCGACTGGCTGCGCAGGGAGTTCCACGACCAACCGACCTGCATCCTGCTCACTGGCCGCCGCGCGAATGACAGCGTCGCTGCCGAGCAAGCGCGCACCGCGCACCTTGCCTTGCATCGGCACCACCAAGCGCCCGTCGGTGGGCCAATCCCACACATGCAGGTAGAGCGCGCCGGACTTCTGAGTCGCGCGACCCCAAGGAAGCCGCTGGAAAGGACTCGCGGTCGTGCCCCCGATCGCTTCGCCGTGGACAGCCATCCATGCGCCCACGCCGCGGAGTGCACGCTCGGCTTGCTCCGGCACGCGACCATGCGCATCGGGACCGATGTTGAGCAACAGATTGCCGCCCTTCGAGACGATGTCACTCAGCAAGCGCACCACCGTCGCGGTGTCCTTCCAACTCATGTCGTGCGCGCTGTAGCCGTAGCTCTCATTGAGCGTGTGGTTGACCTCCCAGTCCATGCCTAGAAGCCCGGTGGGCGGCACATACTTCTCCGGCGTTCCGTAGTCGCCGTTCTTGTTCTCAAGACCGACGAAGAGACGGTTGTTCACCAGGATCGGCGGCTGCTTCGCGCGCATGTCGGCCATGAGCTGCGCGGCGCCCCATGCAGCGCCCTGATGCACTTGATCGGAGTAGTCGAACCAGATCGTCGAGAGCGGACCGTAGTTCGCGAGCAATTCGTTCACATGGCCGCGCACATAGGCGAGGTACCGCGCGTGGTCGCGCGGCTGTCCAGACTTTGGGTACGCCGGCAGTGCCATCTCGTACGCATCCGGGTGCTGCCAATCCAAGAGCGAGTAGTAGAAGCCCGCCTTGAGTCCACGCGCACGCATGGCCTCAGCGAACTCGCGCGCGACATCACGGCCTGCGGGCGAGATGTTCGTTCCGCCGGCGATGTCATTCGACAGCGAGTACGGCTCCGTCGAGTTGAAGAGCGTGAAGCCGTCATGGTGCTTTGAGGTCATGACGGCGTAGCGCATTCCCGCGGCCTGCGCGAGCTCCGCCCACTGGTCGGCGAATCCGACGTCGGGCACAAAGCGCGGCTTCATCTGTCGCGCGTACTCAGCGCAGGGCACAGCCGCCCAATTCTGGATCCACTCCGCATAGTGCTGTTCGTAGCGCTTGCCATCCCAGGAGCCGCCCGCAGGCGAGTAGAGCCCCCAGTGGATGAACATGCCAAATCGCGCATCGCGCCACCACGCCATGCGCTCGTCGCGGTCACTGGACCAGAGCGCGATCTCTTGCGCCTCGGTCGGCGGGACCGCAAAGGCGAGCGGCGCAGCGATGGACAGGGCGAGCGACCCAACGACCGTCGGGGCGAAAGCCCAGGCGAGGCTCGTGGCGATCATGCGCGCACGATAGCGCTGGGATTAGGTCGACCGTCGCAAGACCTAGAGACTCCGTTCCAAACCGATGATTGATACCTGCACGCACTGCGCCGAGTTCCACTGCGCCCTGCGCTACCCTTCGCCCATGGGCCTGATAGCGCATCTCCTCATTGCCACGCTCGCTGTCGCTGGCGGATCCAGTGATTGCGACGATGTCCAAGTTCGGGCAGTGAGAGAAGAACTCCTTCAGCAACCCGAGCTGGATGAAGGGGGAGCTCGGTTTCTGACGATTCATGGCAACACGGTCCTCGTGTCGGTTGCAGAGGTGCCCGTGCCATCGGACCAGCGAGCGGATCGCGCATTCGCAGACGCTTCCGCGCTGGCGACCATCGAGGCCCGTGCTCAAGCCGCCCTGTTCCTCGACGGTGAGTACTCCGTGCATCGAGAAGCCGGTCAGGACCGAACGGTCAACCAGAGGGACGAGGAACAACGACGAATCTGGATCACGAGCCATGTGGTCTCTTTGGCACGAGTCAAGCTCGCGAACGGCGAGACGGTCGAGTTGCGTCGACGCGAAGGCTTCGTTCGAGCCGTGGTGGCTTGGGGACTTCCTCCCGCCGTGGTTCCACAAGGTCTGCAGGCAGCCGAGTGGGTGGCATCGCTGGCCGACGCTGCCATGGCCAACGATGACCTCCCCGCCCTCGACTTGGGTTGGGTGATCGGGCCGGACGGTCGCGAGGGGCTCTTGGTCCGCGTGGCCATCCATCCGGATACACCGCTTGGTGCGCCGACGCATTCCCCCGAGTTACGCGGTACCTGCCCATGTTCCCTCTGTCGCGAGCGCGTCCTTCAGTCAAAGACTCTTGCCCT
>Ga0194120_10004677_pt1 | contig 20839 bp, 20 predicted proteins | sample TA2MahCa65mmetaG_FD_148642 | JGI IMG/M metagenome (GOLD analysis project Ga0194120, IMG submission 148642) | Freshwater microbial communities from Lake Tanganyika, Tanzania - TA2015019 Mahale Deep Cast 65m | ecosystem: Environmental > Aquatic > Freshwater > Lake | place: Tanzania: Lake... | reverse complement strand
GGGCGCGGCTGGCGGTCGTTGCGGCGGCGGGGCCGCGGCGGTGTCGGCGCGCGCGGGCGGCGGCTCCTGCTGCGGCGGGACTTGCGGTGGAGTTTCGGCCCCCAGTTCGGCCCTGAAGGCCGCGAGTTCGCCATTGTCCTGTTCGGCCGGCTGCGCTTCTGCCGTCGTTTGCGCGGCCGCATAGGCCTGATCGCCCACCGGCAGGGCGTACCACACGCTCTTGCAGCGGGCGCAGCGCACCGACCGGCCCTGAACGCCGATGGAAAAGGCGTCGACCTGATAGGACGTAGCGCAGTTTGGGCAGACAATCTGCATGAGCGATTCGCGGCAGTCCGGCTTTGGCCGCCACCCTACCCGCTGTCCGTTAACGGACCGGAAACCATCAAACCGCCGGCCATCCTTGCAGCGGCCGCGGCTTTCGGCGGTTAACAGCGCCTTAATGGGAACGCTTTGGCCGGAGACCGGTATCCTGTAGAGGGGTGCGAATCGTTCAGGTCCGGCGGCAGACGGGAGACGGCGTGGTCCGATTCGAGAATGTGGGGTTGCGCTACGGGCTCGGGCCCGAGGTGCTGCGCGACCTCAGCTTCCACATCGAGCCGCATTCGTTCCAGTTCCTGACCGGCCCGTCGGGGGCCGGCAAGACCTCGCTGCTGCGCCTGCTGTTCCTGTCGCTGAAGCCCACACGCGGGCTGATCACGGTGTTCGACAGCGACGTGGTGACGCTCGCCAAGGACGATCTTGCGACGCTTCGCCGCCGCATCGGCATCGTGTTCCAGGACTTCCGGCTGCTCGACCACATGACGACTTACGAAAACGTTGCGCTGCCGTTCCGGGTGATGGGCAAGGACGAGGCGAGCTACCGCAACGAGGTGGTGGAGCTTCTGAGCTGGGTCGGCCTCGGCGACCGCATGAGCGCGCTGCCGCCGGTGCTGTCGGGCGGCGAGAAGCAGCGCGCGGCGATTGCGCGCGCGGTCATCGCGCGGCCGCAGCTGCTGCTCGCCGACGAGCCGACCGGCAACGTCGATCCGAATCTCGCGCAGCGGCTGCTGCGGCTGTTCATCGAACTCAACAAATCCGGCACGACTGTCATAATCGCGACCCACGACATCGGCCTGATGGATCAGTTCGACGCCCGGCGCCTCGTGCTGCACGAGGGCCGCCTGCATGTCTACGACTGAGGCGGGGATGTCGGACCTGCGGATGGAACCGGAACTGATGACATCGCGGCGCATGGCCGACCTCGTGCGCGCCGACACGCCGATCGTTCCGAAGCGGTCGATTGCCGGGCGCGCGCTGGTCGCCGTGGTCGCGATCATGACGTTCCTCGCTTCGCTGACCACCGGCGCGGTGATGATGGTGCGGTCGGCGGCGTCGGAGTGGCAGTCCGACGTGGCGCGCGAGGTCACCGTTCAGGTGCGGCCGTCGCCGGGCCGCGACATCGATGCCGACGTGCAGCGCGCCGCCGAAATCGCGCGCGGCATTCCCGGCGTCGGCGACGTGCGGCCCTTCACCAAAGAGGAATCCGTGCGGCTGCTCGAACCGTGGCTCGGTGCGGGCATGGCGATCGACGATCTGCCGGTGCCGCGGATCGTGGTGGTGAAGATCCCGCCGGGCGCGCGGCCGGACCTGGCCCGCCTGCGCACGGCACTTGCCGAGCGCGTGCCGGGCGCGAGCCTCGACGATCACCGCGCCTGGGTCGAGCGCATGCGCGCCATGGCGCAAACCACCGTGGTCGCCGGCGCCGGCGTCCTGCTGCTGGTGCTGGCGGCGACGATGCTGTCGGTGACGTTCGCCACCCGCGGCGCGATGGCCGCGAACCGTCCGATCGTGGAGGTGCTGCATTTCGTCGGCGCCAAGGACAATTTCATCGCCAGTCAGTTTCAGCGGCACTTCCTGCTGCTCGGCCTGCAGGGCGGCCTGACCGGCGGCGGGTTGGCGCTGCTGACGTTCGCACTCGGTGGGGTCGTGCTGGACGTCGGCAAGGGCACTGCGGGCGCGGATCAATTGTCGGCGCTGTTCGGGACGTTCTCGCTCGGCGTCCTGGGCTATGCTGCGATCGCGGCTCAGATCGTCCTGATCGCCGGGGTGACCGCGCTGACCTCGCGGCGCACCGTCAACCGGACATTGGAAACCGTCGAGTAGGATCGTGCCATCGGACCGCCGGAATTGGCGCTATCGTTCGGATTGGGGTCGGAAGCGATGCTGTCCTCCGATTCGAGAATCGTGACGGAAAACCGCGCAATGCCTCCGGGGGCGCCGCCGCGCCGCCGCACGCTTCGTGCCGTGCTGTTCGCGGCGGCGCTTGTCTTGTTGTTGGTCGCCGGCGGCTTCCTGTGGTTCGTGCGGCAGGTGGCGGTTTCGGAGGTGAGCCCCTCGGGCAACACCGACGGCATCGTCGTGCTCACGGGCGCGGCACTGCGCATCAACGACGCGCTGGAGCTGCTCGCGGCCGGTCGCGGCCAGCGGCTCCTCATCACAGGGGTCAATCCCTCGACGCGATCGCGGGAAATCTCGCGCCTGATGCCGGAGCACGGGCGTTGGTTCACCTGCTGCGTCGACCTCGATCATTTCGCGACCAACACCATCGGCAACGCCGTGGAGACGCGGCGCTGGGTCGAGGCGCGGCGGTTCAAATCGCTGATCGTCGTGACCTCGAATTTCCACATGCCGCGCGCCATGGCGGAGCTGGCGCATCAGCTGCCGGACGTGCGGCTGGTGCCGTTTCCGGTCGTTTCCGACCGGGTGAAGGTCGAGTCCTGGTGGAATAGCCCATCGACGGCAAGGCTCCTGTTCTGGGAATATCTGAAGTATATCGTTGCCCGCGCGCGGATGCCGATCGAACGGTCGTTCGGCTGACTCGCGCTCACGATTGTCACGCGACGCCCGGCGGTCCCCAAACGTGCTCCTCGCCCGATCCATTCTTTACAACGCGCTGTTCTACCTGAACCTCGCCGTGCTGCTCGTGGTGGCGTTCTTCACCATCCTGCTGCCGCGGCGGGCGGTGATCGGCATGGCGAAGCTGTGGGGCCGCGTCAGCGTGTGGCTGCTGCGCGCGGTGTGCAACACGCATGTCGAATTTCGCGGACTGGAAAAGCTTTCGGCGGGCCCGCTGATCGTCGCCGCTAAGCACCAGTCGACCTGGGAGACCTTCGCGCTGCTGTCGCTGTTCGACGATCCGACCTTCATCGTCAAGCGCGAGCTGATGTGGATACCGATCTTCGGCTGGTGCATGTGGAAGGGCCGCATGATCCCGGTCGACCGCGGCGCGGGCTCGCAGGCGCTGCTCGACATGACGCGGCGCGCGCGCGACGAAATTCGCACCGGCCGCCAGCTCTTCATCTTTCCGGAAGGCACGCGGCGCGCGCCCGGCGCCGAGCCGCGCTACAAGTTCGGCGTGGCGCATCTTTATGCCGAGGCCGGCGTGCCCTGCGTGCCGGTCGCGCTCAACTCAGGCCTGTTCTGGCCGCGGCGCAGGTTTCTGCGCTATCCCGGCACGATCGTGGTCGAGTTTCTCGATCCGATCCCGCCGGGGCTCGGCAAGGACGAATTCTTCGCGCGCCTGCAGAACGACATCGAGACCGCGACCGCGAAGCTGATCGAAGAGGGGCGGGCGGAGCTTGCAAGCCACGGCGTTTCCGTGCCGCGCGAGCGCAAGGCGTCGTGAACCGGAAGCGCCTGCCTACGACGGCTGCGCCGCCGGAATTGGCTCGCCCGTGCCCTTCAGCCGCTCCGCCAGCACGTGCAGCTCGTGGTCGACGATGCCGAGCTTCTCCAGCGCGCTGACGGTTTCGAGCACATAGTCGCGGTTGTTGCCCGAGCGACCATGTCCCTGCCGCACATTGTGCAGCTGCTGGTCGATTGTCAGCTTGCCGGCGTATTGCGGATGTCCGCGGTCGGCGACGTAGCACAGCGCGTCGACGTGACGCTCCTGCGGGCCTTGCAGCCACGCCATGCGCACCTCCTCACGATAAACCGCGGTGGTCTGCTCGCGTTCGCGCAGGTAGCGGATCGTGGCGGCGCGGTCCTTGGCGGGCACGCGATAAGCGATGCCGCGGCAGGCGCCGCCGCGGTCGAGGCCGAGCACGAGGCCCGGCCGCTCGGGCGTGCCGCGATGGTCGAACGAGTAGATGCACAGCGCGCGGTGCACGCCGATCATGTGCCCCGGCACGCGCTCGGCGAACGAAAATCCCGGCCGCCAGATCAGCGAGCCGTAGCCGAACACCCAGAGGTCCGCGGGAGCGTGCTCGAAATCGGCGTCTAAATTGCGGTCCATGGGGGACACGAATCGTGTAATGGGCATGTCGCGTAACAGGCCCGCGAAACCGCCGCAACGGCGTTCCAGGCGGTTCCGGTGCCGGATTTTCGCCAACCTTCGAAACGCCGCATTCCCCCGCTTCACCTGCGCGCATGCCACAACCCCAACCCGAGCCGAAGCGGCGGCGCTGGCCGCTGGTCCTGATCGTTCTCGCGGTCCTGGCCGGCGGGCTTTGGACGGCGGGCTGGCACTACGCCGCGGGCATCGCCGAGCGAACCGTCGAGGGTTGGAAGCAGCGCGAGGCGCGCTCCGGCCGCGCCTATCATTGCGCGTCGCAGTCCATCGGCGGTTTTCCGTTCCGCTTCGAGTACCGCTGCGCCGGCGCGAGCGCCGACTTGCAGTCCAACAAGCCGCCTCTGACCCTCAAGGCGCAGGACATCCTGGTCGGTGCGCAACTTTGGCGGCCAACGGTGCTGACCAGCGATGTCACCGGGCCGATGTCCGTCGCCGAGCCTGGCGGCACGGTCGAATACGTCGTCAACTGGCGCAGCGCCCGGACCCAGGTGCACGGGCTGCCGGTATCCCCGGAAAGCGTGGCCGTCGCGATTGCGGATGCAACGGTGGACCGCACCGGCGGCGGCAACGTGTTCAAGGCGTCACGGCTCGACATCGACGGCCGCATGCTGTCCGGCACGGTGCGGGACAATCCCGTGGTGGCGATCGTCGTGAAACTGGTCGCGGCGGCGGCGCCGGAATGGCACCCGGCGGCGGCTGTGCCGCTCGACGCCGACATCTCGGCGGTGCTGCGCGGCCTGAAGGACTTCGCCCCGAAGCCGTGGCCGCAGCGCTTCCGCGAAATGCAGGCGGCGGGCGGCCGCATTGAGATCGCCAACGCGCGCGTCAAGCAGGGCGACGTGATTGCGGTTGCCAGCGGCACGCTCGGACTTTCGCCTCGCGGCGGCCTCGACGGCCAAGTGCGGTTGACGGTGGCGAACCTGGACAAGCTCATTCCGGCGCTCGGCCTCGACCGGATGTTTGCACCGCAGCCGGAGCCGAAGGGCCGGGTCGGCGCGGCGATGGGCCAGCTCGACCGTATCTCGCCCTCGCTCGGAAATATCGCCCGGCAGAACGCTGCGCCGGCGATGATCGCCGGGCTCAATTTCCTCGGCCAGCAGACCGAGCTGGAAGGCCGGCGCGCGCTGATACTGCCGCTGCGCTTTGCCGACGGGCAGGTGTTTCTCGGACCGGTGCCGGTCGGCTACACGCCGCCGCTGTTCTGATTGGCGACAAGCGAAGGGCGCTTCGCATTTCAGATATCCGTTTCGCGTCTGGACGGACGACGCTGACGGCAATTGTGTCCGTTGGTTGTAGTGATCGAGTTGTAGCGCCGATCGCGAGTCCGCTGCAGTCCAATGTGGACGCTGCTTCGTCACAGTGCTGCTCCTCAAAAAAGGAATGTTGATGCAAGTTAATATCCTTTCGTTCCAAGCAATGCGGAAGGCGATAGACGACGGGATTTTCCTGACAACAATCACATTGCCAATTAGTAATTTATTATCCTAGGAAACGCATCGTTCATTTTAGATTCGACGCCGAAGCGGTGTCTGCGCAGCCGAGAAGCTCGCAAGACCACGAAGGCGGCGACTCAAGTTATCGACACTGCGGCCCCGAGCCGCAGTTTTGGTTTGTCAGTGCCTCAACCTTCCGACCCTTCCCGGAGATGAATCATGATGCGACGTTTGCTCGTTGGAATCTTCAGTCTGTTTGCTGTCGTGGCACTCACGCCAGCCGCTCTCGCTCAATCGGGCGAAACGCCTTCCACCATCGACGGCGCCAAGACGGTCTCGCCGGCGCAGGTCAAGGAAATGCTCGGCAAGGCGCAGATCCTGGACGTTCGCCGGAGGGCATCCTGGCTGGAAGGCCGCGTTCCCGGCGCCAAGTCGATCGTTTCGGAATTCAACAAGGAGACGAAGAGCTACGGGCCGACGACATTCGGACCCGATAAGTCGCAAGCGATCGTGATCTACGGGCATGGAAGCGACGGCTGGAGCGCCGTGACTGCCGTCAAGAACGCCGTCGGGGCCGGCTATTCCAACGTGCATTGGATGCGAACCGGATTCAAGGAGTGGTCGGAGCAAAAGCTCCCGGTTCAGAACTGATTCGGCGATACGGCGGAGGGGAGAACTCTGAATGAAAATTGCAAGCTTGGCCGGACGGCTGGTCCGCATCTCGGTGCTTCTCCCCACTGTCTTTTGCATCCTGTTGACGCTTGTAGCAGTCATCGTCGTCTCGACATGGCAGCAGGCGGGCGAACAGCGAGCCACGCTGACCACAATTGCCACGCGCGATGTCGACGTCCGCATGTCGAGTGCAGGCTTGGCCGCGAGCGCACAGGCGATCGATACCCGCCTTCTCGGAATTCTGGCTGATATCTATTCGGCCGGCGGATCGGTGGGGCGCGTCGAGACGAATTTTGGCGAGTTCCAGACCAACTGGAAAAAGCTAAATGCATCGCACGCAAGCGACGCGCAGGATCAACGTTTTGCAAAGATTGCGAAGGCGGTCGCTGCGGCGCAGCAACTCCAGCCAAAGATTCTGGCTGCGCTGAAGAGCACCAAGAAAGAGGCAGTGTCACAGGTCAACGATGAGTGGGTTGAAATTGTCATCCCGCTTCGGCGCGACCTGCAGGCGTTTATCGAGGAAGTCGAAGAGAGCGGAAGCGATAAGGTTACGGCTCTGCTGGAGGGCTCCAATCAATCCGTCACGAAGGCCATTGCGTTGGGCGCTGCCGCGGGCCTCTTAGGTCTGTTGAGCGGTCTCTATGTGTTGCTTGGGATCACGATGCCGCTGCGGCGCCTCGTGCGGCAGATGTTGAACCTCGCGTCGGGCGACTTCGGCGTGGTGCTTCGCGGCCTGGGACGCAAGGACGAGATCGGCGACATCGTTGCGGCTGTCGAAAGCATCAAGCTCAAGGCGGGGGAAAAGGCCCAGCTAGAGGCGATGGAAAAGGCAGAACAGGAGAAACGGACCGCCATCGAGCGCGAGGCCGCGGAGGCGGAGCGGCGGGAAAACGCCCAGCGCGAGGCGGCATACCGGGCCGAGCAGGAGAAGAAGGCCGCTCTCGAACAGGAAGAAGCCATGGCGAGGATGGCGCAAGAGTTCGAAGCGGCGGTGGGCGATCTCGTCAAGGCCGCGGTCGACGGCAACTTCAGCCAGCGCGTCGATCTCAACGGCAAGACCGGGCTCGTGCTCAATATCGGCACTGCGCTCAATACCCTGTGCGAGAATACCGGCAGGGCGCTGCAGGACCTGGTCGACATGATGGGTTCGCTCGCCAAGGGCGATCTTACGCATCGCATCACCGCCGAATACCGGGGGAACTTTGCGATCCTGAAAGACAGCGCCAATAGGACTGCCGAGCAGATCAGCGAGACAATCTCGGAAATCAAGGCAAGGTCCGGTGAAGTGACCGGCGCGGCGTCGGAAATTGCGAGCGGCACGACGGACTTGTCGCAACGCACGGAGGAGCAGGCCGCGAGCCTGGAGCAGACATCGAGCTCGATGGAGGAGATTGCCGCCACCGTTACGAAAACCGCGGAGAATGCCCAAGCCGCAAATCAGTCGGCTATCGCGATGCGCGAAATCGCCGCGCGCGGGGGCACCGTTGTTTCGGAAGCCGTTACGGCAATGGCCAAGATCGAGGAATCGTCGCGCAAGATCGGCGACATCATTGGCGTCATCGACGAGATTGCACGGCAGACCAACCTTCTGGCGCTGAACGCTGCAGTGGAAGCCGCGCGCGCAGGCGAAGCGGGCCGCGGTTTCGCGGTCGTGGCTTCGGAAGTCAGGAGCCTGGCGCAGCGCTCCTCGCAGGCCGCCAAGGATATCAAAGGCCTTATCACCGGCAGCGACAGTCAGGTGAGGGAGGGCGTGGGCCTCGTCAATCAGGCGGGCGTTTCGCTCAAGGAAATCGTGAATTCGATCAACGAGGTTGCGGAGACCGTTTCCGCTATTGCGAACGCCAGCTCCGAGCAATCCTCCGGAATTGAGCAAATCAAGAAAGCGCTGACTCAACTGGACGAGGCCACGCAGCAGAACGCGGCATTGGTCGAGGAAAATGCCGCAACTGCGAAAATGCTCGAAAATCAGGCAGTGGCCATGGACGAACGGGTCGCCTTCTTCCGTCTCGACGAGACGCGCGAGCGCGGCAGCGTCGACCGTCCAATCGCCGCTTGAATTCTGCCGCGCCTACGAAAACTCTCCGGCCAGCCGAAAGACCGCTACTCGTTATCCGCCGCATAGGGCCGCGGCAGCGGCTCGGCCGGCAAGCCCGGATGGGCGCGGCCGAAGTCGGGCGCGGGTGAATCCTGCCCGATCTCGACGATGCCGCGGCGGATCGCCCGCGTGCGCGTGAAGTGGTCGAACAGCGTCTGCCCGTCGCCCGCGCGCATCGCGCGGGTGAGCGCGGAGAGGTCCTCGCTGAAACGGCCGAGCATTTCCAGCACCGCGTCCTTGTTGGCGAGGAAGATGTCGCGCCACATGGTCGGGTCGGACGCGGCGATCCGGGTGAAGTCGCGGAAGCCGCCGGCGGAGAACTTCAGCACTTCGGAGCGCGTCACCTCGGACAATTCGTCGGCGGTGCCGACGATGGTGTAGGCGATCAGATGCGGCAGGTGGCTGGTGATGCCGAGCACCAGGTCGTGGTGGTCTGCGGGCATCGACTCGACGTTGGCGCCGAGCGCGCGCCAGAACGACGCGAGCCTTTCGACCGCGGCAGGATCGGCGCCGTCCGGCGGCGTGAGGATGCACCAGCGGTTGACGAACAATTCGGCGAATCCTGAGTCCGGGCCGGAGTTCTCGGTGCCTGCGACCGGATGCGCCGGCACGAAGTGCACATGCTTGGGCAGATGCGGGGCCATGTCGCGCACGACCGCCCCTTTGACCGAGCCTACGTCAGAGACGGTCGCGCCGGGCGCGAGATGCGCCGCGATCTCCTTCGCCACCTCGCCGCAAGCGCCGACCGGGATGCAGACGATGACGAGGTCTGCGCCTTCGACCGCGGCGGCGTTGGTCTCGACCACCTGATCGGCGATGCCGAGTTCGGCGACGCGCTTACGGGTCGCGGCCGAGCGCGCGGTCGTGACGATCGAACGCACCGCGCCCTGCGCGCGCGCCGCGCGCGCGATCGAGCCGCCGATCAGGCCGAAGCCGATCAGCGCCAGGCGGCTGTAGATGGGTTGCTTCAGCGGTGTCACGTCACTTTCCCAGAAACTCGGCCAGCGCCTTCACCGTCAGGCGGTTCGCCTCCTCGGAGCCGACGCTCATGCGCAGCGCGTTGGGCAGCTTGTAACCGCCGACCTGGCGCAGGATGAGGCCGCGCTTCATCAGGAACGCGTTGGCGTCGGTGGCGGTGCGGCCCTTCTCCTGCGGGAAATGGATCAGCACGAAATTGGCGACGCTCGGCGTCACCTTCAGCCCGAGCTTGCCGATCTCCTCCATCAGCCACGGCAGCCATTTGGCGTTGTGGTCGGCGGAGCGCTGCACATGCGCCGAATCCTCGATCGCGGCGACGCCGGCCGCGATGGCCGGCAGGTTGACGTTGAACGGACCTCTGATGCGATTGATGGCGTCGACCACATGCGCCGGCCCGTACATCCATCCAAGCCGCAGGCCGGCGAGCCCGTGGATCTTCGAGAACGTGCGCGTCATCACCACGTTGTCGCAGGTGGCGACCAGTTCGATTCCGGCTTCGTAGTCGTTGCGGCGGACGTACTCGGCATAGGCCGCGTCGACCACCAGCAGCACATGCGCCGGCAAGCCTTTCTGCAGGCGCTTGACCTCGTCGAACGGAATGTAGGTTCCGGTCGGATTGTTCGGGTTGGCGAGGAACACGAGCTTGGTTTTCGGTGTCACGCGCGCAAGGATCGCGTCGACGTCGGCGGTGTATTGCGTTTCCGGCGCGACGACGGGCTTCGCGCCCGCGCCGAGCGTTGCGATCGGATAGACCAGGAAGCCGTGCGTGGTGTGGATCGCCTCGTCGCCGTCGGCGAGATAGGCGCGCGCCAGCAGGTTGAGCAGATCGTCGGAGCCCGCGCCGCAAACGATGCGGTCGGGATCGAGGCCGTACACGCGCCCGATCGCGTCGCGCAGATCGGACGCCGCGCCATCCGGATAGTCTTCAAGGTGCTTGCCGGCCTCTTGATAGGCGGCGATCGCCTTCGGGCTCGGCCCGAGCGGGGACTCGTTCGACGACAGCTTGAACACCTTTTCGACGCCCGGCGCGCTGCTCTTGCCGGGCACATAGGCCTCGATGTCGAGCACGCCGGGTCGCGGCTGGGGTCGGTTGGCAGTCATGGCTTCGCAGGCTTTCGGTAAACGCGGTCAGGGCTTTTCGGCGGGAACCGTATAGCGGGTCGCGTGGCTGCCGACGAGGGCCGTCGAGCGCACCGAGGCGCCGGCCTTAACCAAGGCGCCGGTGATGTCATCCAGTTTTCCGCCCGCCGGTACCGACACCAGCAGGGCCGCGCCGTCGAAGGCGGTGTCCGGCACCGCGATGAACTCGGCGAGCGGCGCGATGGCGCGCGCGGGGGCCGCGCCCCAGCCGGATACGCGGATGCTCCAGGTCTCCACCTCGGTGACCATCGCGTCGGCCGCAGCACGCGACACCACGAACACGTTGAGCGGGGCCGGATGGTCGGCGCGGTCGATGAACGGCAGGCGCGCGATGATCTTCGGCGCGCTGGCGAATTCGAGGGCGATCCACCATGCGCCGCCGCCGGTCGCGAACGCTGGAACGAGTCCGAGATCGCCTTTCGACGACGATACCGCCGCGACCACGCTTGCCGAGCCCATGTGCGGGATAAATGGCACCGTGAAGCCGAAGTGAAATCGCGCGCTGTCGCGCATCAGCGCGTCGCCCGCCGACAGGTCGGCGTGCACCGAGAACGGCGCCTGCACGTGGGTGAAGGTCGCGATGATGACGCGCCAGATGCTCTCGGCTGTGTCGAGCGGCAGGATGCCGTGATGGCGCTGCACCAGGCGGCGCATCATGTCGGCCTCGCGCGCCGGCCGGAACGCGGAGCCGGTCTCCTCGGTCTTCTTGACCCGGATCAGCCGGTCGATGATGTCGCCGCGCTCCATCAGGAGCCGGTGCATGGCCTCGTCGATCCGGTCGATCTCCTTGCGGAGGTCGCCGAGCGAGGGCGCATCGGTGGGCGGCGGCGGCTTGGCCATGGGTGTCGCTAGGGGCCTTGTTCCGGCTGCATTGATAGGTGGGCACGGGCGCTAAATCAAAGAAAACATTGACATAAGCCGCTCCCGATCCCTACCTACCGGCAAAACTAAAGCGCCATTATGCTGGGGCGCCGGGACATTGCATGGCAGACGTCGGTACAGCGCCCGATCTGGCGGCCCGCGCCCGCGAGGCCGACACGCCGCGCGATTGCCTCGTGGCGCGGTTCGGTTCGGACCGGCCGCTGCGGCTCGACGCCGGCGTCGAACTGTCGCCGTTCCAGATTGCCTACAAGACTTATGGCACGCTGAACGCCGAGCGCAGCAACGCAGTCTTGATCTGCCACGCGCTCACCGGCGACCAGCATGTCGCAAATGTGCATCCGGTGACCGGCAAGCCCGGCTGGTGGGAGACCATGGTAGGCCCCGGCCGCCCGATCGACACCGAGCGATATTTCGTCGTTTGCCCAAATGTGGTGGGCGCTTGCATGGGTTCGACCGGCCCGGCGTCGACCGATCCTGCGACCGGCGAGCCGTGGGGCCTCGATTTTCCCGTCATCACCATCCGCGACATGGTGCGCGCGCAGGCCATGCTGCTCGACGAGTTGAAGATCGACACGCTGTTCGCGGTTGCGGGTGGCTCGATGGGCGGCATGCAGGTGCTGCAATGGGCCGCGAGCTTCCCCGAGCGCGTTTTCGCCGCACTGCCGATCGCCTGCGCCACACGTCATTCGGCGCAGAACATCGCCTTCCACGAGGTCGGCCGTCAGGCGGTGATGGCCGATCCGGAATGGCGCAAGGGCCGCTATCTCGTCGAGGGCGCGAACCCGCGCAAGGGTCTGGCCGTGGCGCGCATGGGCGCGCACATCACGTACCTGTCGGACGCGGCGCTGCATCGCAAGTTCGGCCGCAAGTTCCAGGACCGCGACAACCCGACGTTCACCTTCGACGCCGATTTCCAGGTGGAGTCCTATCTGCGTCATCAGGGCATTTCGTTCGTCGAGCGTTTCGACGCCAACTCGTATCTCTACCTCACGCGCGCGATGGACTATTTCGACCTCGCCGCCGACCACAACGGCGTCGTGGCCAATGCCTTCGCCGGCGCGCAGACCCGGTTCTGCGTGGTGTCGTTCACCTCGGACTGGCTGTTCCCGACCTCGGAATCGCGCGCCATCGTGCACGCGCTGAACGCCTCCGGCGCGCGCGTGTCGTTCGCCGAAATCGTCACCGACAAGGGCCACGACGCGTTCCTGCTCGACGAGCCGGAATTGTTTGCGATCGTGCGCGGCTTCCTCGACGGCGCCGCCAAGGCACGCGGCCTGAAGAACGGCAGGTGAGCATGCTCTCCCGCCTCAAGCGCGATTTGACCATGGCCGAAGCCGCGCGTGGCCCAGGCGGCGCGCGTGTCGACCTGCTGTTGGTCGCCGACATGGTCGCACCCGGCGCGCGCGTGCTCGACGTCGGCTGCGGCGACGGCGAATTGCTGCGGCTCCTTGGCGAGAACCGCGGCGTCGACGGCCGCGGCATCGAACTGTCGCGCGAGGGCGTGAACGAATGCGTCGCCAAGGGCCTCGCGGTGATCCAGGGCGACGCCGACACCGACCTCGCCGACTATCCCGACGACACCTTCGATTACGTAATCCTGTCGCAGACGCTGCAGGCCACGCACCGCCCGCGCGTGGTGCTGGAACACATGCTGCGGATCGGGCGGCACGCCATCGTGTCGTTCCCGAACTTCGGGCACTGGAAGATCCGCCTGCAGGTCGCGCTCGGCGGCCACATGCCGCAGACCGACAATCTGCCGTATGCGTGGTGGGATTCGCCGAACATCCACTTCTGCACCATCAAGGATTTCCGCGGCTTGTGCGACGTCGCTGGCGCCAAGATGGAGCGCGCGGTGGCGCTGAACGCGTGGGGCACGCCGCTGCGCTTCAATGCGCCGTGGTGGTTCTGGAACTTGTTCGGCGAGCAGGCGGTGTTTCTGCTGAGTCGCCGCGGCTGAGCGCAGCGGTATCACCATCCATCGTGCGAGCAGTCTCTCGGCCAGCTATGCGCCCAGCGGGCGCGCAGCCTGCGAGCTATGTTGCAGCGCAAAATACCATGATCTCAGTGCGTTAGATCGGAACGCGGCTGCAGTTAACCGTAAATCGCACCAAATCGGTTGATTTGCCTCAAAACCATCACGCATTTGCCACCTCCGCGCGGCCCAAGGCCGCGCTTGCTGCGTTGCGGCAAAGAGGGGTGACAGCAACAGAGGGAAGGTGGGAATGGTGTTGACACGACCTGTCCGAATTTTGGCTTTCGTTTTTCTGGCACATTTGTTCCTCGCACCGGCGCATGCGCAAACCTCGCGATCCGAAGCCGCATCCGTCCGGTCCAGTTCCGAAGCGATCGAGTTTTCCTCGCGCAGCCGGCGGCATGTGCGGGCGTCGAAAAAGTGCAATTCGCACCAGGCGAAGCGTCATGCGAGGGCGCGCTCCGCGCTCGCCGTGCGCCGGACGCCGGTCAATCCGCTCTTGATCGACGAGCAGGCAATCTTCGTGCGGCCGCTCCTGCAGGAAAGCGAGCTCGTCACGGAGGCACGGCGCTGGATCGGCACCAACCCGACCAACCGCACGAGCCTGTGGTGCGCGACCTTCATGAACTTCGTGCTCGAACGCACCGGCCGCGCCGGCACCGGTTCCGACCTCGCGCACTCGTTCGCGAGCTACGGCCAGGTTATCTATGGCCCGCAGGTCGGCGCCATTGCCGTGATGACGCGGGGCAGTAACGGCGGGCATGTCGGCGTGGTCAGCGGCATCGACGCCAAGGGCAACCCGATCGTGGTGTCGGGCAATTTCGGCCGCAAGGTCGCGGAAGCCTCGATCCCGCATTCGCGCATCTATGCCTATGTGATGCCGATGTAGCGCAAATGTCTGCGGCGGGCGTCCGCGCAGGTTCGCGCCAGCGCCCGCCGCGGTCACGTGGAATCTGCGTGCAGATTTCCAGACTGCTTATGGTCAACGATTGGTTACGCCGGGGCCAATCGGCCCTGCGGCGGTCACGCATTTTTAGGATGCCCGCCCTAGCGTAACGGTACGGCCGGGTGGCGGAGAGGCTACGCGAGAGGCCCGCAAACCTCGATATCCCTGGTTCGATTCCAGGGCCCGGCCTCCATTCCTTTCGGATTTGCGGCGAGGCGAACGGAGGCTCTGGCGCAGGCGAGCTCAATTTCGCTAAAATTGCTTGTTGATTTCATGAAGCGATTTCGCGGGGGACGCTATGCGCGGATCGATGCGGCGAATTGCATTTGCGTTCCTTTGCCTGGCTACGGTGCTGATGCTGGCGGTGACGGCACAAGCGCAAAACAAGATTGCGATTGACGGCTCCACCGGCACCGCTCCCCTCGTGCAAGCGCTCGGCAAGGCTTTCGGCGCCAAAAGCGGGACGGCCATCGAAATTGGAAAGGGACTCGGCACCCGCGCGCGAATCGACGCGCTCGCCGGTGGCAAGATCGACATCGCCATGGCCAGTCACGGATTGAAGGTCGACGACGTGACCAAACGCGGCATGACCGTCATTCCCATCGCCAAGACGGCGGTAGTGTTCGCGGTTCACGAGTCGGCGAACGTCGCCGCTCTGACCGAGGCGCAAGTCTGTGCGATTTACGAAGGCAAGCACACCGACTGGAAGGGGTTTGGCGGCGCCACGCTTACGGTCGTTGCGCATGTCCGGCCGGACAGTGAGGTCGACACCGAGGTGATCCGCGACGGTATCGCATGTCTGAAGGCGATGACATTTCCTGCGGCGGTCAAGGTCATGGACAAGAGCGGCGACATGGCGCGCGCTCTTGCTTCGACGCCCGGCTCCTTCGGCGTCACGAGCGCGACCGTGGTCGAGCAGGCCAAGGGCCGCTTGAAAGCGCTCACGCTTGGCGGCGTCGAGCCCTCGGAGGCCAATGTGTCGTCCGGCCGCTACCGGCTGGTGCGCGATGCGTTTCTGATCCTGCGCAACGATGCGCCGGTGCACGTGCGGTCGTTCATCGACTTCATCCGGAGCGCGGAAGGCTCCGCCATCGTTCGGGCGAACGGCGCGGTCGCAGTGCGTTAGCCTGGAGTTGCCGTCAGAACGGCAGCTTGGACTGCTCCGTGTTGAGAACGCGGACGGTATCACCCGCCGCAATCTCGCCGCCCGCGATCACCTCGGCATAGACGCCGCAGTCGGCATGGCCGTAGGTCTTCATCAACGTGCGCGGGATTTCGAGATCGCGGATGCCGGTGTCGGGGTCGACCTCGGTCGCCGCGCAGCGCACGATGCGCTTGACGATCTTCAGCCGTGCCGAGGGGCCGATGGCGATTTCGCGTTCGAGCAGGTCGAACTCATGCCAAGCCGGCCAGCCGGTGACGTGCAGATTGCCGCGGAACCGCAGCGGATGCACCGGCGCGCCGGCGGCGTTCTCCAGCGCCGCCACCGAGGCGAGGTTGATGATCGACACCACCTTGCGGGCGACGTCGGAGAAGCTGTGGCCCGGCGCGTTCAAGACCTTCGGCGGGCCGCGCAGGTCGGGTCCGGAGAATTCCGCGAAAAAGCGCTCGATCGCGGCACGGCCTTCGGAGGTCCGCAGATCGCCGCGCGCGGCCTCGCGGTTCTCGTAGCGGATGCTTAGCGTATGGCTCGCGTCGTCGAACGACGTGCGAAGCTCCGCAAGCCCGGCATTCCGCATCAGCATCAGGAATCGCTGCTTGGGCAGGTACGACGGATTGGCCGGGTCGAAACCCGAAGGCCCGTTTTCGATGGCGTAGAGGCGGTCGCAGGGCAGGGTCTGTCCGGGCGCCAACAGTGTGCGTGGCAGGGGTTCCGGCGACAGGCCTTTCACCGGGTAGCGGTGGATGGCGGCGACTTGCGCGTCAGCGATCGGGGCAGATGCGGGATCGGGGCTCATGGGGCGGCGGTTCCCAATGGACCGCTGTTGTTAACGCTTTGGCCGCCCGGCGCAATCCGGGCATGCCGGGGTTGAGGAAAATCAACCCTTTCCCTCTACCGATGCTGCAATCTGTTTCTTAAATCATGGCCGGCGGATGCTCATCGCGAGGTCCGCAATCAGGGCGCCGCTGAAGGGCCCGAGGGAGCGACTGATGAACGTCGAAAAATACACCGACCGCGCACGCGGCTTTGTGCAGTCCGCGCAATCTCTGGCCCTCCGCGAGGGCCATCAGCAGTTCACCCCCGAACATATCCTCAAAGTCCTGCTCGACGACCCCGAGGGGCTTGCGGCGGGGCTGATCGACCGCGCCGGCGGCCAATCGCGCCAGGCGCTGGCCGAGACCGAGGCTGCGCTCGGAAAGATGCCCAAGGTCTCCGGCGGCGGCGCGGGCCAGGTCTATCTCGCGCAGACCACCGCGCGCCTGTTCGACAATGCCGAGAAGATCGCCGAGAAGGCCGGCGACAGCTACGTCACGGCCGAGCGGCTGTTGCTCGCCGTGGCGCTGGAGAAGGACAGCGACGCCGCGAAGATCCTGGCGCGCGCCGGCGTCACGCCGCAAGGCCTCAATGCCGCGATCAACGCGCTGCGCAAGGGCCGCACCGCCGATTCGACCGGCGCCGAGAATGCCTACGATGCATTGAAGAAATATGCCCGCGATCTCACGGAAGCCGCGCGGTCCGGCAAGATCGATCCGGTCATCGGCCGCGACGAGGAAATCCGCCGCACCGTGCAGGTGCTGTCGCGCCGTACCAAGAACAATCCTGTGCTGATCGGCGAGCCTGGCGTCGGCAAGACTGCGATCGTCGAAGGTTTGGCGCAGCGCATCGTCGACGGCGACGTTCCTGAAAGCCTCGAGGACAAGAAGCTGCTCGCGCTCGACATGGGCGCGCTGATCGCCGGTGCGAAATACCGCGGCGAGTTCGAGGAGCGGCTGAAGGCCGTGCTGCAGGAAGTCACGTCCTCCGACGGCGGCATCATCCTGTTCATCGACGAGATGCACACGCTGGTCGGCGCTGGCAAAGCCGATGGCGCGATGGACGCCTCCAACCTGCTGAAACCTGCGCTGGCGCGCGGCGAGTTGCATTGCATCGGCGCGACCACGCTCGACGAATACAAGAAACACGTCGAAAAGGACGCGGCATTGGCGCGGCGCTTTCAGCCGGTGTTCGTCGCCGAGCCGACGGTCGAGGACACGATCTCGATCCTGCGCGGCCTGAAGGACAAGTACGAGCAGCACCACGGCGTGCGCATCACCGACTCGGCTATCGTCTCGGCCGCGACGCTGTCCAACCGCTACATCACCGACCGCTTCCTGCCTGACAAGGCCATCGACCTGGTCGACGAGGCCGCGGCGCGGCTAAAGATGCAGGTCGATTCCAAGCCCGAAGAGCTCGACACCATCGATCGCGAGGTGGTGCGGCTGAAGATCGAGCAGGAGGCGCTGAAGAAGGAGAGCGACGCGGGCTCCAGGGAGCGCCTCAAGAACCTCGAAAAGGAGCTGGCGGCACTTGAGAAGCAGTCCGCCGACCTGACCGCGCGCTGGAAGTCCGAGAAGGAAAAGCTCTCTGACGCGCAGAAGCTCAAGACCGAACTCGACCAGCTTCGCGTGGAACTCGCGAACGCGCAGCGCAAGGGCGAGTACCAGCGCGCCGGAGAACTGGCCTACGGCCGCATCCCCGAGATCGAAAAGAAGCTTGCTGTCATCGAAGGCAAGAACGGCAAGGGCGGCGCGATGGTCGAGGAGGCCGTTACCGCCGACCACGTGGCGCAGGTCGTGTCGCGCTGGACCGGCGTTCCGGTCGACCGGATGCTCGAAGGCGAGAAGGACAAGCTCCTTCGCATGGAGGAGCAGATCGGCAAGCGGGTGGTCGGCCAGGCCGATGCGGTGAAGGCCGTGTCGACCGCGGTGCGCCGCGCGCGCGCCGGCCTGCAGGACCCGAACCGGCCGATCGGCTCGTTCATGTTCCTGGGCCCGACCGGCGTCGGCAAGACCGAGCTGACCAAGGCGCTCGCCGAGTTCCTGTTCGACGACGAGACGGCGCTCATTCGTATCGACATGTCGGAGTTCATGGAAAAGCACTCGGTCGCACGCCTGATCGGCGCGCCTCCCGGCTACGTCGGCTACGAGGAGGGCGGCACGCTCACCGAAGCGGTGCGGCGTCGGCCCTACCAGGTCGTGCTGTTCGACGAGATCGAGAAGGCGCACCCGGACGTGTTCAATGTGCTCCTTCAGGTGCTGGACGACGGCCGGCTCACGGACGGCCAGGGCCACACCGTCGACTTCCGAAACACGCTGATCGTGATGACCTCGAACCTCGGCGCCGAGATTCTGGTGAACCAGCCGGACGGCCAGGACTCCGACGCGGTGCGCGAGCCGGTGATGGCGATTGTGCGCGCGAGTTTCCGGCCGGAGTTTCTGAACCGCGTCGACGAGATTATTTTGTTCCACCGGCTCAAGCGCGAGCAGATGGGGCGCATCGTCGACATCCAGTTCGGGCGTCTGGCGAAATTGCTCGAAGACCGCAAGATCGCAATCGCACTGGATGCCAAAGCACGCGAATGGCTCGCCGACAAGGGCTACGATCCGGCCTACGGCGCGCGTCCGCTCAAGCGCGCGATCCAGAAATCGGTGCAGGATCCGCTCGCCGAGCTGATCCTGTCGGGCGAGGTCAAGGACGGCGACACGGTCTCGATCTCGGCCAATCGCCAGGGCGTGACGTTCAACGGCAAGGTCGCGGCGGCGGCGTGAAGTCTTGTGTCTTGGTTTGACGCGTTTTCCTCACGCGAACCGGTACCCACTTCGCTCGAAAACGTCTTAGACTCGGCGCGCGAATCGCAATCGCGCGCCGAGGGCCGTCATGAGCAGCTATGCCGAGTCCGTCCTGCAGCCGGGCGAGAAGATCGTCGCGTCGGGCCGGCTGCACTGGATCATCTACGGCTGGTCGATCGTTTATCTCGTCTGCGGCGCGGGCGCGTTGCTGATCGAATTGTTCTATGCGCCGGAGGAGCGCTGGCTGATCCGCTGGACCGTGATCGCCTTCGGCGCGATGTTCGTCGCGACCTTCCTCTACGCCTGGTTCATCCGGTGGATTTCCGAGTTTGCAGTGACCAACTGACCTGAGCCCCAAGAACTCCTCCAAAAATAGGTAGAGTCCATCACCCTGGAAGGGGATGGACATGAAGCCGAGCCGTTTCACGGAAGAGCAGATCATCGGGATTTTGCGGGAGCAGGAGGCCGGGGCGAAGACCGCCGATGTCTGCCGCAAGCATGGGATCAGCAGCGCCACGTTCTACAAGTGGAAGGCCAAGTACGGCGGCCTCGATGTGTCGGATGCCAGGCGGCTGAAGGCGCTGGAGGACGAGAACGCCAGGCTGAAGAAGCTGTTGGCCGAGGCGGAACTCGACAAGGCGATGCTGAAGGATATCGCCTCAAAAAAATGGTGACGCCCGCCGCCAGGCGCGAGGCTGTCGAGCACCTTCGTTCCGCGTTCGAGGTGAGCGAGCGGCGGGCGTGTTCAACGCTGGGAGCGGACCGGACCTCGGCGCGCTACCGCAGCACGCGGCCTGACGATGCCGCCGTCCGTGTGCGGCTACGCGAGCTTGCCGCACAACGCCGCCGCTTCGGTTACCGCCGTCTCCATATCCTTCTAACCCGCGAGGGCCTCGTCATGAACCACAAGAAGCTGCGCCGCCTCTACCGTGAGGAACGGCTGGCCGTGCGCCGGCGTGGCTCTCGCAAGCGCGCTCTGGGCACCAGGGCGCCGATGGCGCTGCCGCAAGGCCCCAATCAACGCTGGAGCTTGGACTTCCTGTCGGACGCATTCATCGACGGCCGCCGCTTCCGCATCCTGGCGATCGTCGACGACTTCACCCGAGAATGCCTGGCGCTGATCGCCGATACCTCGCTGCCCGCCCTGCGGGTCGTGCGCGAGCTCGACGCGATCGTTGCCGTCCGCGGCCGGCCCGCCATGATTGTCTCCGACAATGGCACCGAGCTGACCAGCATGGCGATGCTGCGCTGGTCGCAGGAGCGGCAGGTCGAGTGGCACTACATTGCGCCTGGCAAACCGCAGCAGAACGCCTTCGTCGAGAGCTTCAACGGCCGGCTGCGAGATGAGTTGCTGAATGAGACGCTGTTCATTTCGCTCGCCCATGCCCGCGAAGTCCTGTCGTTCTGGCAGGACGACTACAACACGGTCAGACCGCACTCAGCCCTCGGCAATCTCACGCCCGAGGCCTATGCCAAAGCCAGCGCGCCCGGAACGCAACGGGTCGGGGCGCTGCGCTCAACATGGGGCTCCGCGCCCCGCCCCGTTGCTTCGCCGAGCCAACAAGGCTCAAATCAACCTGGGGCTCTACTCATCGCTGGATGAAAGTTGGGGCTCAGGTCA
>Ga0194120_10004673_pt1 | contig 20845 bp, 20 predicted proteins | sample TA2MahCa65mmetaG_FD_148642 | JGI IMG/M metagenome (GOLD analysis project Ga0194120, IMG submission 148642) | Freshwater microbial communities from Lake Tanganyika, Tanzania - TA2015019 Mahale Deep Cast 65m | ecosystem: Environmental > Aquatic > Freshwater > Lake | place: Tanzania: Lake... | reverse complement strand
CCTCACGCATCAGGGTCAGGTATGGGGCCACAAACGCCCATTCGTCATCCGTGACGTCCGTCGGGTACGGCTTCCTTGCCATGCCCAATCATCGGGCGCTTCGGCGAAAGTGCATGACACGCTCTAGTCCTTGGCGATGCCCGCAATGTCCGGGCATGGTATGCCTGATGGTTGTTCTCCTACCTGACCGCACCGTTTCGCGCTGAGCCAGCCGGGCTGGGAGTTTCGCGGTGGCAGAGTCGCCCAGGTTGACGCCTGGGTTGCTCTCGGCCCCCTCGCGCGCGACTTCGGAATCCCATCGCGTAGGTATCCAGTAGCCAGCGGCGGTGTGCCGCGGGCGACTGGTCCCATCACCACGACCGACCACGGACGGGTGAACTCTCCGGAAGGAGTGCGAGATGTCGCTGCGCCCCGACCCGACGGACCCGGCGGACATGTCGCCCGACGAGCGGCTGGACGAGGTCGCGAGCATTCTCGCTCGCGGGATTCAGCGCCTGCATGGGCGAGTTCCGGGACATCCCGCCCCAATCGAGAATCTGCCGGAATCCTCGGCAACATGCCTTGAACTCTCGGCCCATCCTCGCCCTGATGGCGTCGCCGGTTAGCGGCGAGAGAAAGGCGGCGATATCCAATGCTGAATGTGGGACAGAAGGTGAGCGAACTGCGGCGGATGACCGTCGGCGAACTCCGCCGCGAGTACGCGGAGGTCTTCGGCGAGCCGACGCGGTCGTTCCACAAGGAGTTCCTGGTCCGCCGCATCGCGTGGCGGATTCAGGCCAACGCCGAGGGCGGCCTGCCCGAGCGGGCGCGGCGGCGGGCGCTGGAGATCGCCAACGACGCCGACCTGCGGACCCGTGCGCCCGGCCCCGTCCAACCACCCGTCGCGGCCCCGGGGCCCGCGCCCGCGGGCCGCGTCGTGACCAAGCGTGTTGAGGTTTCCGCCGACGCCCGCCTGCCCATGCCAAGGGCGCTCCTGCCGCGGGAGTACCGGGGGCGGACGATCCGCGTCCGGGTACTGCCGAACGGCTTCGATTACGAGGAGAGTTCTCGACGCCGTCGCAACAACGCGGCGGCGCTCTGGTTTACGGCTCGGGCGTCTTGGACGCCTCGGGCCGTGGCCGCGCCGACGCGCGGAAAGTCCCGTCAGAACGGGGGTTTCCGACGCCTGGACGGGACCCGGCCCGACCCGCCGCGCTCTCCGTCTTGAAGACGAACCTCGGGGTCCGACGGCAACCCCCACGGTTCCTCTCGCCCCACCGGCGGCAACCCTCTCAAACTCTCGCGCTCTCTGGTTGACGCCCCCGGCGAGCTAAACAGGAGGGTTGCTCTCGGGGGCACTGGAACGAGCTCAATGTGTTCGCCGCCGACGGCGCCGGAGACGTGCCCCTCGACAACATCGCCAGCGAACGCGGGATGAAGCGGATCGTGCTGAACCGAAAGAACAGTCTCTTTGCCGCCAGCGAGCGTGGCGGCAGGACCGCCGCCATCCTCTCCAACCTCGCCTCCACCCGCCGCCGCCACGCCATCGACCCGCATCGCTCCCGCACGCAGTTGCTCGTCGACCTTCCGAGCACGCCCGTCAGCCAGCTCGACCGCTGGCTCCCAGACGAGTCGAAACGCCGCGACGCCCCGCCGCCGGTGTGAGGGGTGCGGTTCGCTGGACGCGCACGCCCGGCCGCCCCCCGCGATGGCCGACGCGGCACGACCCGCCGGCGCCCGCTCGCGCGCGGCCCGGCGCGCCGATCGACCCCAGCGGCTGCACCCAGCGACGGCCCATCGGCGCGCCACGGCTCGGTCTTCGCCGCGCCCCCGCCCGCCGCCCGTACCATCCCGCCGATGTCCAAGGTCAACGTCCTCCTCATCGGCGGCGGCGGACGCGAGCACGCCCTCGCCGACGCCCTCGCACGCTCCCCGCGACTCGCCCGCCTCTACACAACCCACCCCCAGAACCCGGGCTTGGCCGCCCTGGCCCAGCCCGTCGACGTTCCCGTCCACATCAGGGAGATCTACCGCCTCGCCCAGTTCTGCCGGCACCACGACATCGGCCTGGTCGTGATCGGCCCGGAGGGTCCCCTCGCCGAGGGCTACGCCGACCGCCTCGGCGCCGAGGGGATCACCGTCTTCGGCCCCACCGCCGACGCCGCCCGCCTCGAAGCCGACAAGGTCTGGTGCAAGCAACTCCTCCGCGGCGCCTCCATCCCCACCGCCGATGCCCGCGTCGTCACCGACGCCGAGGCCGCCCGCCAGTTCTTCGAGACCCGCGTCCACGACGACTCCGCCTTCGCGCTCCTGGCCCAGCGCCTGCTCCCCATCCGCGACCCCGCGCGCCGGCGCCACGTCTTCATGGCCGCCGTGCGCCTCGGCATCGCCGCCCTCGACCGCGCCGCGCACCACGCCGCCGACCTCACCACCGTCAAGGACTCGGGCGTCTTCCGCTTCCCCGCCGGCGACTCCGCCCCCTTCCTCCTCGAAGCCAAAGCCCTCGCCACCGCCTGGCGGGCCCCACGCCCCGACCTCCCCGTCATCAAGGCCGCCGGCCTCGCCGCAGGGAAGGGCGTCATCGTCCCCGCCTCGCTCCACGAGGCCTTCGACGCCGTCGACCGCCTCATGGTCCAGAAGACCCTCGGCGACGCCGCACGCCAGGTCCTCATCGAGGACCGCCTCGATGGCACCGAGGTCTCGCTCCTGGCCATCGTCGACGGCCAGAACATCCTCGTCCTCCCCCCATGCCAAGACCACAAGCGACTCCTCGACGGCGACGCCGGCCCCAACACCGGCGGCATGGGCGCCATCTGCCCCGCCGACACCCTCGACGAGCCCACCATGGCCCGCGCCGTCCGCGACATCCTCGTCCCCACCGTCGATGCCCTCCGCCGCGACGGCATCCGCTACCGCGGCGTCCTCTACGCCGGCCTCATGCTCACCCCCGCAGGCCCAAAGGTCCTCGAATACAACTGCCGCTTCGGCGACCCCGAGTGCCAGCCCCTCATGGCCCGTCTCCGCAGCGACCCCATCGACCTCATGCTCGCCGCCTGCGCCGGACGCCTCGCCGACGCCGACGTGCATTGGTCCCCCGACGCCGCCTGCTGCGTCGTCCTCGCCACCCACGGCTACCCCGCCTCCCCTCGCACCGGCGACGCCATCCGCGGCCTCGACCACGCCGCCGCGCTCCCCCACGTCAAGGTCTACCACGCCGGCACCGCCCGCGACGCCGACGGCCGCATCGTCACCGCCGGAGGGCGCGTGCTCGGCGTTACCGCCACCGCCCCCACCCTCGCCGACGCACGCCGCCGCGCCTACGACGCCTGCGCGTGCATCACCTTCCCCGGCATGCACTACCGCAAGGACATCGGCGCCCCACGCTGACGCCTCAGCGGGGTCCGTTGACATCCGCTCGCCGGCCACGCCGAGCCTGAGGAGGCCTCGCGACGATGGCTCGGATTGGAACCCGCCTGCCCCAGCCTTCGATCGAGGTCCCGCCCATGCGCGTTTCAGATGACTCTCGCGCGGAGGGGCAGGTGCCTGGGTGGACCGTGAAGGTCCGCGCCGTGGAGTCAATGCGGACTCCAGACGAACCCCGCACGGAGTAACAGGAGATCGGGCTGCGCGTGAAGGCCCTCGCGGCGCAAGGAGGCGCACGCGGCGCGCAGAACTCAGTCGGAATCCGCACCAGTCTCGGCCCGCGGGTTGTAGGATCCGAACAGCGCCGCCTCAGCGCTGACGCGCCAGCCACTCCACCACCTCCACCGCCGACGGGTGGCCGTACAGCCGCACGACCTCCCCCGCCCGCACCGCCGCCACCGCGCGCCCGTCACCCCCCGCGATCAGCCCCACCTCGAACCGCGCCAGCGGCTCGCCCTCCGCCCTCCCCAGCCACACCTCCACCGCCGCCTCGAACCCGAGCGCCGACGCCATGCGGTCGGCCCTGGCGACGCACAGCATCTCGATCACCTGCCGCACCCGCCGCGCGTCGTCCTCCGAGGCGGGCGCGCCCGCGCCGCCGCCCTCCCCGCGCTGCCACGACTCCAGCTCGCGCCGGAACCACGCCGCCTTCCCCTCCTCTCCGAACCCCACCCACCCCACGTCCGCCGCGCTCCCCCCGAACGACACCGGCGACAGGTACCCCTCGGCCCGCGTGCTCAGCCCGCTCAGCCCCTCCCCGCGCACCTCCGCCACCGCCTCCCAGAGCGGCGCCACCGACCCGTCCGCCTCACGCAGCGCTCCCTCCAGCCGCACGGTGAACACCCCCTCGACCCCCCGCCCCAGAAACGACACCGACTGCACCAGCACCCGCCGCTTCACCACCTCGCCCTCAAGCTCGCGCACCTCCGACTCCGCCGACACCCGGGCGCCCTCGCCCTCGGCGCCCTCCTCGATGAACCGCGTCAGTATCGCCCGGTCCAGGCCCGCCAGCACCGCCGCGACCGCCGCCGCGTCCGCCGGCGCCGACACGGGCTCGATCAACCCCCACTGCCCCGCCGACCGCGCCAACGCCACCCCGCCCTCCCCCGACCGCACGCCAAGCCGCGACACGCCCGCCGTCCCCGCCGGAAACACCGCGCTGCTCCGCCACGCCAGCAGCCCGGCACGCCGGAACATCTGGTGCACGCCGCTGGGCGCCTGCATCGAGACCGCCGCCTCGTCGATCTCCACGATCACTCCGCCCCGACCCCCCAGGGGCTCGCCCACCAGCCGGATCACCGCCTCGCCCCCCGTCCGCCGCCTCAGCCGCACCGTCGCGGCCACGCCTTCCTTCGACAGGTCGCCCCCCGGCGTTACCCTCGCCTCGCCCAGCACCCGAAGCATCGCCCGCAGCCGCGCCGAGTGCGCCGGGTACACGCGCCCCCCCTCGCTCAGCAGCCAGAGGTCCGCCAGCGACCCACGACGCACCTCGACGGGCTCGCCCGACGCGAACTCGACCCGCACCGACTCCAGGTCGGCGTCGGCGATCGTGACGACACCGACCGACGCCCGCGCGGCCGTCCCGCCGCCCGCCCCCGTCAGCACGTACGCCGTCGCCGCCCCCAGCGCCAGCAGCACCACCACCGCCACCATCAACGCCATCCGCGACATGCGGGCAGTGTAGAGACCCGCGTCAGTACCGGTAGTGCTCGGGCTTGTAGGGCCCGTCCACCGGCACGCCGATGTAGTCGGCCTGGTGCGCCGTCAGCCGCGTCAACCCCACGCCCAGCTTCTCCAGGTGCAGCCGCGCCACTTCCTCGTCCAGCTTCTTGGGCAGGCGGTAGACATGCCCCGGCCGGTAGACGAAGCCCGAAAGGGTCCGCGAGCCGCACGCGCTGGCCCACAGGTCCAGCTGCGCGATCACCTGGTTCGTGAAACTCGCGCTCATCACGAAGCTCGGGTGCCCCGTGGCGCACCCGAGGTTCATCAGCCGACCCTCCGCCAGCACCAGGATCGAACGCTCGTCCGCCGTGTCAGGGTCGAACACGAACTCGTCGTACTGCGCCCGGATGTTCACCCGCCGCGCCCTGTTGCCCTCGCAGTCGCGCAGCAGCCCGGCCATGTCGATCTCGTTGTCGAAGTGCCCGATGTTCGCGACGATCGCCTTGTCCTTCATCTTCCGCATCGACGCCAGCGTGACGACGTCGCGGTTCCCCGTCGCCGTGATGAACACGTCCGCCGTCCCCACCACCTCCTCCAGCCGCGACACCTGGTACCCCTCCATCGCCGCCTGCAGCGCGTTGATCGGGTCGATCTCGCTCACAATCACGCGGCAGCCCTGCCCCCGCAGCGCCTGGCAGCACCCCTTCCCAACGTCCCCGTACCCCAGCACCACCGCCACCTTCCCCGACAGCATCACGTCCGTCGCCCGGTTCAGCCCGTCCACCAGCGAGTGTCGGCACCCGTACAGGTTGTCGAACTTGCTCTTGGTCGCGCTGTCGTTGACGTTGATCGCCGGGAACGGCAGCTCCCCCGCCTTCTCCATCTGGTACAGGCGCTTCACCCCCGTGGTCGTCTCCTCGCTCACCCCGCGGATCCCCGCCAACAGCCCCGTGAAGTACCCCGGACGTGCCCGCATCGTCGCGTCGATCGTCCTGAGGATGACGCCCCACTCCTCGGAATCGACCTTGGGGTCGAACGCCGGCACGCGCCCCGCCCTCTCGAACGCCGCCCCCTTGTGCACGAACATCGTCGCGTCCCCGCCATCATCGAGGATCAGGTTGGGCCCCACCTCGTGCCCCGCCCCATCGCGGAAGCGGAACACCTGCTCCGTGCACCACCAGTATTCCTCGAGCGTCTCGCCCTTCCACGCGAAGACCGGCGTGCCCCGCGGCTCGTTCACCGTGCCCGACCGCCCCACCACCGCCGCCGACGCCGCGTGGTCCTGCGTGCTGAAGATGTTGCAGCTCGCCCACCGCACCTCGGCCCCCAGCTCCACCAGCGTCTCGATCAGCACCGCCGTCTGAACCGTCATGTGCAGCGAACCCGCGATCCGCGCTCCCTCCAGCGGACGCTGACCCCGGAAACGCTCGCGCAGGGCCATCAGCCCCGGCATCTCGTGCTCGGCCAGCCGGATCTCCTTCCGCCCGGATTCCGCCAGCGACAGGTCCCGCACCTTGTAGGCGCCGCCCCCCAGCACGCCCGACGCCCGAGCCGTTGAACCCGCCCTCGCGATCGCCGTCATGACGCTCCCTCCAGTCGATCCACGCCCTGCGAGCCCCACGCGCAAGCGCGGGGTCTCCGCGGAGGGCGCCCCGCCCTCAGCCCGCGCTCGCCTCGAACGCCTTGGCCTGCCTCTCCCACTCCTCGGCCGACACCTCGGTCACCCGCCCCCTGCCGATCACCGCGTCGAGCGTCTTGTGCTCGCGGATCGCCTGCCAGATCGCCCCCACCTGGTTGGTCTGGATGAGCGTCTGCCGCAGCTTCTCGGGACGCTCGCCCCGGTCGAACGCCATCCGCGCGATGTACCCGTTGATCTCGCCCTCGTCCACCGAAACCTTGAACTCCTCCGCCAGCCGGTTCAGCACGAACAGCAGCTTGAGGTCGCGCACCGCCGCCCCCACCGACCCGCCCCGCAGCTTCGCCACGTTCTCCTCGATCTGCATCTGGTCCAGCCCGCGGTGCATCATGTCCGCACGGGCCCGCTCCAGGAACCGGGCCGCCTGCTGCGCCGTCAGACGCTCCGGCAAGTCCATCGTCGCGTGGTCCACCAGGAACCTGGCCGCCTGCTGACGCATCACCGTCTGCTGCTGCCCCTGCACCCGCTGCTCCATCCGACCCTTCACCGCCTCGCGGAACGCCCCCTCGCCCCCCATCCCATACCGCGCCGCAAGGTCCCCCGCCTTCGCCGGGATGATCCGGTCGATGCGGTTCACCTGGAACGTGATCGTCAGCGCCGTCCCGCGGATCGCCTCCACCTCGTGCTGGGCCGGGCCCGACGACTTGATCGTCACCATGTCGCCCGCCCTGGGCTTGCCCAGCTGCTTCTCCAGGTCGTCGACCATGACGCCCAGGATCATCCCCTGGCCCTTCTTGTCCCGGGTCGGCACCTGCACCACCGCCCCGTTGATGTTGTAGAACTCCTTGCCGTCCGGCCCCTTCATGATGCCGTGACCCGTCAGGTAGTCGCCCGCCTGCGGCTCGTCCCGCTCCTCCAGCGCCCCCTCCATCAGGCACAGACGGTCCAGTTCCTTGCTCACCATGTCGTCGGAAATCACGAGCGTCGGCCTCTTGACCTCGAGCCCGTCCAGCGACGGCACCTCGAACTCCGGCATCACCTCCACCTCCACCTCGAACGCCAGCGCCTTCCCCTCCTCGATCTCCACGCCGGGCAGCGACTGGCTGAACGGGTCCCCCACCACCTTGAGCTTGTGGTCCTCCACCGCCCGCTGGTAGGCCCCCGCCACCAGCTGGTTCTTCGCCTCCCGCTTCACCTCCCCGCCGAACCGCTTGCGGATCAGCTCCATCGGCGCCTTGCCACGCCGGAACCCGGGCAACGCCGCCTCCACACGCAGCGTCTCCAGCGACTCGTTGAGCTTCTCGCTCACCGACTCCGCCGGGATCTGAATCTCCAGCTTCTTCCGGCTCGGACCGGCGTCGCTGACCTTCACGGTGTTCGGGCGAGTCTGGGTAGCGCCTGCGGCCATCGCACGATCCTCCACTGGAAACGTCCACCCCAACGCGACAAGCCCGATCGGCCCGCTCGCACGCTCGGGGGCCGCAAGTTTAGGCCATCCACGACCCGCACCCGCGATGGTCGGCACCCGTCCGGTACACTCTCCCCCCACCCCGCCATGACGCTCCTTGCCCCCGAATCCCCCGCCGCCTGGCTCCTCACCGCACTGGCCCTGCTCGACGTCGCCATCCGCCTGATCCTCGCCCTCCGCGTCCTCATGCGCCCGATCCCCGTCCCAGAAACCCTCGCCTGGCTCCTCCTCCTCCTCATCCTGCCCATCGGCTCGACCGCGATCTACCTGCTCATCGGCGAAATCCGCCTGGGCAGCCGACGCGCCGCTCGCTCCGCCTCCATCGCCCGAGACGCCGAATCGCGCACCGTCGCCCTCTGGCGCCACCGCCATCAGGACTGGGAAGCCCGCGACTCCGCCTGGCCCTCCATCGCCAACCTCTGCACCGCCGTCTCCGCCCTCCCGCCCCTGCGCGGCAACCGGCTCGAACTCCTCTCCAACTCCGCCGCCGTCCTCGACCGCCTCGTCGCCGACATCGACGCCGCCACACGCCACGTCCACCTCCTCTACTTCATCTGGATGGTCGCAGGCCGCGGAGACGACGTCGCTCGCGCCCTCACCCGGGCCGCCCAGCGCGGCGTCGACTGCCGCGTCCTCGTCGACGCCGTCGGAAGCCGACCCTTCCTCCGCAGCCCCCTCGCCCAGTCGCTCCGCGCCGCGGGCGTCCAGGTCGTCGCCTCGCTCCCCGTCAACCCCCTCAGGCTCCTCCTCGCCAGGATCGACCTCCGCAACCACCGGAAGATCGCCGTCATCGACGGCGCCATCGCCTACACCGGAAGCCAGAACCTCACCGACGACACCTTCAAGGTCAGACGCAAGGGACTCGGATCACAGGTCGGCCCATGGCTCGACGCCACCCTCCGCATCCGCGGACCCGCCGTCCACGCCCTCGAACTGGTCTTCCTCCGCGACTGGCTCCTCGACGCCGACACCCCCACCCCACCCCTCGATTCCTTCCTCCCCGACGACCTCCAAGCCGACCCGGACGCCAGCGTCGTCCACGTCGTCCCCTCCGGACCCGGCCCCCACCCCGACGCCATCCATCAGGCCATCCTCCAGACCCTCTACTCCGCTCGCGAGGAGATCATCCTCACCACCCCCTACTTCGTCCCCGACGAGGCCACCAAGCACGCCCTCCGCGCCGCCGCCATGCGCGGCGTCGCCGTCACCCTCCTCCTCCCCAGAAACAACGACTCCATCCTCGTCTCACGCGCCAGCAAGAGCCACTACGCCGCACTCCTCAACGCCGGCGTCCGCATCCTCCACCACCACCCCGGCCTCCTCCACGCCAAGACCATCACCATCGACCGCCGGCTCGCCCTGCTCGGTTCGGCCAACCTCGACACCCGATCGTTCTACCTCAACTTCGAGACCACGCTGTGGATCTACGACGACGAGTTCGCCAGCGTCGTCCGCTTCATGCAGACCGGCTACATGGCCCACGCCGACGCCGTCGAGCCCCACGAATGGGCCGCACGCTCCGCCATGCAGCGCTTCCTCGACAACGCCGCCCAGCTCGTCGGCCCCTTGCTCTGACCCCTCAACCTCAGGGAAGGGTCGGCCAAAGGTCGGTCCTCTCCGCACGCGTCGCCGATCGTCTCACGCCGCCCACCCGCCGCCCGCCGGCGCCACGATCACGCGCTCGCACTCCCGCCCCGCCGCCCCCATCAGCCGCTCCAGCGGCTCGCCCACCGGCTCATCGCTCATGCGGAACGTCGAGTGGTGCACCGGCAGCACCCGCTCCGCCCTCATGCCCGCGAACATCCCCCACGCCTGCTCGGGCGTGGCGTGCGCGTGCTCCCACGGGTCGTAGCCGCCGATGCCCAGCACCGCCACGTCCGCCTCCACGCCCCGGAACGCCTCCGTCGCCGCCGTGTCGCCCCCAAAGAACACGCGCCGACCCCGCCCCCCCAGCGACCGGATCAGGTACGCGTTGAACCCGCGCTCCCGGTCCAGCGCCGTACGCGCCCCCCAGTGCTCGGGCCGGATCGCCTCGAACTCCAGCCCCTCCACGCGCTCCCGCTTCCCCCAGTCCACCTCCACCACCCGCCCGAACCCCGCCGGGATCAGCCCCCGCGTCCCCCGCGCCGTGATCACCGCCGTCCGGGGCGAGGCGATCGCCTCCAGCGTCGGCACGTCCAGGTGGTCGAAGTGCGCGTGCGACAACACCACCGCGTCGATCTCCGGCAGGTGCGACGGGTGCAGCGGCGCCGCCGACAGCCGACCCAGCCCCAGCGTCCGCCCGCCCACGCGCGGCCCGATCCGCGCGCTCAGCACCGGGTCCAGCAGCACCAGCGAATCCCCCAGCCGCACCAGCGCCCCCGCGTGACCCAGCCACACCACGCCCAGGTCCGTCCCCGCCAGCCCGCGGGCCGCCTCGCCGCCGCCCGCGCTCGCCGGCGCGAACAACGAGCGGCCCGCCCACGCGTCCGACACCGAGCCCACCAGCTCGCGCGGGTACCGGCGCCACGCCGACCGCGCCGCCGGCACCGCCAGCTTCGTCACCGCGCTCGGGCCCGTCCGCTTCGGTGCGCTCAACCCGATCCTCCTAGGGCGCGACTTCCTTGAGCCACGCCACCACCTCGCCCGCCGACCTCACGCCCTCAAGCTTGGCGACGGGCGACCCGTCCCGCACGATCACCAGCGCGGGAATCGAGAACACCTTCAACCGCCCCGCGACCTCCTTGTTCTCGTCAACATCCAGGTACACCGGCACCGTGCGCGCCACGATCTCGCGCCGGACCCCCGCGTCACGCAGCGCTCCGCGCTTGAACACCTGGCACGGCCCGCACCAGTCCGCCGTCGCGAACGCCAGCACGGGACGCTTCATCTCGCCCGCACGCGCCTGGGCCGCCGCCAACGTCAGCCCGTTGTCGAACGCCGGCGGAACCCCGCCGCTCCCCACCGCGCCCCGCGCCAGGAGAATCCCGCCGATCAGAAGCAGCCCCAGCAATGCCGCCACCCCCAGGCCCCACCGGCGCGTCCTCTCTGGGTTCTGCTTCCGATCCGGCATCGCCCCTCCCTAGAAGTCCGGCAGGTCCCCCGTCAACGGCTCCACCAGATCCTTGGTCGTCACCAGCCCCACCGGCTTGCCGTCCGACTCCACCACCGCCAGCCCCGCGCCGATCCGGTGCATCTCCGCCAGGGCATCCATCACGGGCATCCGCGGCGTCAGCCGCCCCGCCGGCGTCAGCAGGTCCCCCAGCGGCTTCTGCGGCCACAACGCCAGGTCAAGCTGCCGCAGAACCCCCACCACCCGCCCCGTCCGATCTACGACAGGGAAACGCGCGTGGTTCAGCCCCGCCACCGCGTTGATCACCCGCGGCAGGTCCCAGTCGGCCCCGATGGGCCTCACCTTCGACCACGGCACCATCTCCGACTCCACCGTCGCGCGCCCGAACACCAGCGCTCGCTCCAGCAGCGTCGCCTGGCTGTCCGACAGCGCTCCCCCCGACGCCCCTTCCTTCAGCAGCCCCGCCACCCGCTGCCGCGCGTCGCTCATGTGCGCCTCGTCACGCCGCAGCCCCGTGCCCCGCTCCACCAGCCGCGCCACCCCGCCGATCACCCACAGCACCCCCGTCCACGTCGCGATCAGGCGCAGCAGCCGCACGAACCCCGCGAACCGGTACGTCAGCCGGTCCGCCTCCAGCCTGAACAGCTCCTTGGGCACGCAGTCCGCCCACACGAAGATCGTCGGTGCCAGCACCGCGAAGTTGATCGCCACCGTCAGCGCGTCGTTGAACCCCGCGCGCGTCAGCAGCTCCGTCACCCCGGCGCTCGCCACGTACCCGAACAGGTTCGCGAAGATCAGGATCGTCACCAGAAACCGGTCGGGCCGACCCACCTCCTCGCGGATGATCAGCGCGCTGCGGTCCGGCGGCCTCCGATTCGCCCGCAGGTCCAGCCGCACCCGGTTCAGCGAATACGCCCCCAGCTCCACCCCGCTGCACAGCGCCGACCCCACCAGCCCCACCGCCACCATGCCCCACCACGCGACATACGCCCAGGGCTCCGCCGGCCCCACCGGCCCCGTTCCGCCGCCCAGCCCACCGCTCATGACGACACCCCCGCCGACGCGCCCGGCGTCACGCTCACCCGCACCGACTCGATCCGCCGACCGCGCATCGCCTCCACCCGCATCTCCACGTTGCCCAGCCGCACCGAGTCGCCCTCCTTCGGCACCCGCCCCAGCTTCGACAGCACCAGCCCCGCCATCGTCCGCACTCGCCGATCCAGCGGCTCGCTGGGCGTCGACTCGAAGTAGTCCTCCCAGTCATGCACGTTCAACCGCCCCGACACCAGCCACACGCCCTCCGCCACCTCCTTGACGCCCTCCTCCCCGCCCCCGGGACCCTCGCGCGGCGCATCGATCAGCTCCCGCACCATGTCCTCAAGCCGCACCAGCCCCGTCACCTCGCCCCGCTCGTCCACGCAGATCGCCACGTAGTCGGCCCGACCCCGGAAGTGCCCGAGCAACTGGTCCAGCCGGGCCCGGTCCGGCACGAACGACGCCGCCTCCATGAACTCGCCCGCCGCCGGGTCGCCCCCCACGCCCCGCGTGCGACGCTGCAGCCGCGCCGCCAGGTACCGCCTCGCGTTGAGCAGCCCGGCGACCTGCCCGTCCTTCGACCGCACCGGCAGCAGCCCGTGTCCCGTCCGCCGCGCCGCCTCGAGCACCTCCTCGCCCGTGAACGCCTCGTCGACCCACGCCATGTCCACCCGCGGGATCATCACGTCCCGAACCCGCCGCCGACCCAGGTCCAGCACCTCGCCCAGCAGTTCCTGCTCATCCTCCCCGAAGACGCCCTGCGACTGCGCCGTCTCCAGCAGCCCCGAAAGCTCCCCGACCGTCAGCGGGTGGCTCTCCGGCGCCCCAGCCGGGCGCAGCAGCCGCGTCGCCGGACCCACCATCCCGCGGTCCACCACCGCCCGCACCGGCGCCACCGCACGGTCCAGCAGCAGCACCAGCGGTGCCAGCACCCGCGCAAAGCGGATCCGGTTCGCCGTCGCCAGGACCTTGGGCAGAACCTCCCCGAACAGGATGAGCCCCCCCACCGCCGCCGCGCCCGCCCCAGCCTGCGCCGCCGCGCCCTCCAGCTTCGTCGCCAGCAGCGACGCCACCGCCATGTACGCCGTGTTCACCGCGATGTTGCCCAGCAGCACCGTCACGAGAAGCGCGCGCGGACGCGCCAGCAGCGTCGTCGCCGCCGACGCCGAACGCCGCGACACCTTCCGCAGCGCCGCACGGTCCGACCCGTTCAGACTGAACAACGCCGTCTCCGCCGACGAGCAACCCGCCGACAGCACCAGCAGCGCCGGCAGCGTCACCAGCAGCGTCAGGTCGGTGGCGGTCATGTCGATCGCGGCCCTCGCCCGGGCCCCAGTTGCTCCAGCATCCGCTCAACATACCGCCACGCGTTCAACTCCATCCGGATCAGGTCCAGGGCACCCGACCCGCCACGCCCCGCCTCCTCGAACAGCGCCCCCACGCGCTCCATGTGCTCGACGCGCCGTGCCTCCGCCCACGCCCGCCACCGCGCCACCCCCGCCGCGTCCCCCAACGCCAACGCCGACTCCGCCGACTCGCGCGCTTCCATCACCTCCATCAGCAGCCCGGGGGGCAGCGCCTTGGCCTGGGCCGACCCGCCCATCAGCGCCAGCAGTGCCTCCCCACGCCGCTCCGGGTCCGACACGATCGCCCGCGCGTCATTCAGCCGCGCCGCCCGCCCCCCCGCCTCCGAATCCCCCACCGCAAGGTCCGGATGAAGCGCCGCCACACGCGCCAGGTACGCCCGCTCCACGGCCCCGGGCTCCACCTCGAACCGCCTCGGCAGCCCCAGAATCGTGAACGGGTCCTCCACCATCACTCCACTGTACGAGCCCCGATCGGGTATGCTGCCCCGCGGGCCGCGGCATCCATACACCACCCTCACCTCCGCCGCCCCCCTCGCGCCGAACCCGCCCTCGACGCGATCAGTAGCAACCCCGTGCCGACCCATCGCTCGAGGAGATGCGGATGCCCCAGCACATCGGAATCGTGGCCGTCAGCCCCGAAGGCGCCGCCCTCTTCTACCAGAACGTCACGCGACTCGCCTCGCGCATGCTCCCACCAGACCAGCAGCCCCGCATCTCCCTCCACAACGAGCCCCTCGCCCTCTACCTCGACGCCCTCCGACACGACGACTGGCAGCTCGTCGGAAAGCTCCTCCGACGCAGCGCCGACAACCTCGCCCGCTGCGGCGCCGACTTCTGCCTCACCCCAGACCACGCCGTCCAGCACGGCGTCTACCTCGCCGAGGTCGGCTCACCCATCCCCTGGCTCCTCATGACCGAGCTCGTCGCGCAGTCCATCGTCGCCGACGGCCGGAAGACCGTCGGCATCGTCGGCACCAAGCTCGTCACCCGCGCCAGCACCTACCAGACCGCCCTCGGCCTCCGCGGCGTCCACCTCATCGCCCCGGACGAGCAGGAAGCCGAGGCCCTCGACCGCGTCATCTTCGGCGAACTCATCTACGGCCGCGTCGCCCCAGCCTCCCAGCGCGTCTTCCTCGACGTCATCCGCCGCTTCGCCCACCTCGGCTGCGAGGGCGTCATCCTCGGCTGCTCCGAGGCCCCACTCGTCGTCCACGCCGACAACTCCGCACTCCCCCTCTACGACCCAAGCGAACTCCTCGCCCTCGGCGCCGTCCGACACGCCATGGCCGTCGCCTGACGCCCATCGCGGCCAAACCCGCGCCCCGGCCCCCCCGGATCCGCCCAGAAGCCGCCCCCGCTCTTCACCGCTCCCCACTCCTCGCCACAGGATACTCCGCCCGCGTCCACCCGCTGAACCCGTCCCGCATGAACCGCACGTCCTTGTACCCTGCCCCCATCAGCCGCTTGGCCAGCCCCCGCGCCACCGCGCTCCCCGGGTCCGACCCGTACACCACGATCGTCGAGTACGCCTCCCAACGCGCGTCCCGCTCGCGGTCCGGCCGCACCGTGTGGATCGGCACGTTCATCGCACCCGGAACGTGCCCCCCCGAAAACTCCGCCGGGCCCCGCGGGTCCAGGATAAGCACCGCCTGCGGCTTGCCCCCGTCACGCGTCCGCACCAGCTTGTACACCTCCCCAGACGAAATCGCCGCCTTCTCGACGTCGCGCTCCGTCACGGTCGTCCCGCACGACCCAAGCACCCCGGCCGCCAATGCCGACGCCACGACCCTCCACGAACCTCTGGTCATCATGCCCCTAACAATACCAGCCGGTCGGGCCCATGGACCCGGGGCTCCCTCTCCATGATCCACCCCCTCCTCGCCATCCTCGCCGCCGCCCTGCCCGCTCAGGCCGCTCCACCCGCCGACCACAACGCCACCCCCACCCTCCTCGTCGAGACCGCGGGCATCGTGCCGGGCCAGACCGCCTGGCTCGGCGTCCACTTCACGATCCGCGAGGGCTGGCACCTCTACTGGGACGGCTTCAACGACTCCGGCGAGCCCCCCGCCGCAACCTTCCACGCCCCGCCCGGTTTCAAGGTCGCCGACTTCCTCTGGCCCGCCCCCCACCGCCACGTCTCCACGGGCGACATCCTCGACCACGTCTACGACAAGGAAGTCCTCCTGCTCGCCCCTCTCACCGCGCCCGCCGATGCCCAGCCGGGCTCCACCATCACCCTCAAGGCCAACCTCTCCTGGCTCGTCTGCAGCGACGTCTGCATCCCCGAGTCCGCCCACGTCGCCCTGACCATCCCCGTGGTCGACGCCGGCGCCGCCAAGCCCGGGCCCGACGCCCCGACCTTCAAACGCTTCCGCGACCTGCTCCCGGCCCCGCTCCCGCCCGACGTCACGATCACCGCCTCCGCTTCGCGCGCCACCATCGAGGTCAACGGCGCCGCCGCCCTCGAGTTCTACCCCGGCAAGGACTCGCTCCCCCTCCTCAACCCCATCCGCGACGCCGCCGCGCCGGGACCGAGGCTCACCCTCCCCCTGGGCCGGCCCACCGACGATCGAAAGCACCTCAAGCCCAGGCTCACCGGCGTCCTGATGGTCAAGGACCCGACCAAGACCCGCCCGGCGTACTATTCCGTGCTGAAGGACGTTGAGCGCTAGGCCACATGCGAGCCTCGCCGCTCGGAAAGGTCCCTCCCACACCGGGATCCAACCCAGTTCTTGATCGCCCCGCGGTTCGCGGATCGCATCGGCGCGTGGCCGGGCGACACCCCCCCCACACCTCCCGCGGGGTCGAGATGGAGATTCGGAACATGAAAAACGCGAAAGGCCTCTTGAACACCATCACGGTCGGCGTCCTCGCCCTCGGCGTCGCCGCGGGGCTCCCCAGCCTCGCCTTGGCCCAGAACGAGCATCCCAAGGCCGAGCACCCCCAGGCGCCCGACAAGAAGGACAAGCCAAAGAACACCCAGCCCGACTCCACCAAGGATGAGAAGAAGAAGGCCGAGCCCGTCACCGCCGGCTCCAACGCCCCCGACTTCACCCTCCCCGACCTCGCCGGCAAGCAGCACAAGCTCTCCGACCTCACCAAGGGCGGCAAGACCGTCGTCCTCATGTGGTTCAACGCCGACTGCCCCTACGTCGCCAAGCACTTCAACAACGCCTCCACCTTCAACGACATGGCCAGGAACTACGCCGACAAGAACGTCGTCCTCCTCGCCATCAACAGCGGCGCCCCCGGCAAGCAGGGCGCGGGCCTCGAACGCAACAAGAAGGCCGCCGACGACTGGAAGATCACCTTCCCCGTCCTCCTCGACGAGTCCGGCGCCGTCGGCAGGGCCTACTCCGCCAAGCGCACCCCCGAAATGTTCGTCATCAACAAGGACGGCTACGTCGCCTACCACGGCGCCATCGACGACGACAGCAGCGACAAGCCCGGAAAAACCAACTACGTCGCCAAGGCCCTCGACAACCTCCTCGCCGGAAAGGACGTCGAGACCAAGACCACCAAGCCCTACGGCTGCACCGTCAAGTATTGACCGCCACGGGGCCTCGCCCCGCCGACTCAACACACGATCCACCGCGGGCCCGGGCTCACCCCCGGGCCCGCTCTTTTTCTCCCCGCCGAGCCGATAGAGTCAACCCAACGCCACGGAGCCCCACGTTGCAGAGCCTCGCCACCATCTTCGACCTCGCTCTCGTCGTCCTCGGCTTCGGGCTCATCATCTTCTTCCACGAACTCGGCCACTTCCTCGCCGCTCGCTGGGCCGGCATCCGCGTCCTCGCCTTCGCCATCGGCATGGGACCCGCCGTCTGCTCCTTCCGCAAGGGACTCGGCTTCCGCAAAGGCTCCAGCGAGCCCGAGTACCGCGCCCTCGACAGCCGCCTCGGCGTCAGCCACACCGAGTACCGTCTCAACTGGCTCCCCTTCGGCGGCTACGTCAAAATGCTCGGGCAGGAGGACCTCAACCCCCAGGCCGTCTCCGACGAGCCCGATTCCTACCAGGCCTGCAGGCCCGCGAAGCGGATGGTCGTCATCTCCGCCGGCGTCATCGCCAACCTCATCCTCGCCGCACTCATCTTCATGTTCGTCTTCAAGGTCGGCATCCACTCCGACCCGCCCGTCGTCGGCGACGTCATCCCCGGCACCCCTGCCGCCCGCGCCCTCCCACGCGACGCCACCGCCGCCGCAGACCCAGGCCTCCGCCCAGGCGACCTCATCCTCCAGATCGACGGCCGCAAGGCTCGCTCCTTCAACGACGTCCTCCTCGCCTCCGCCATGGCCCGAAGGGGCCGACCCGTCTCCCTCCTCGTCGAACGCGCCGGCGAAACCCTCCGCTTCGACATCGTCCCCGAGGTCGGCAGGCTCACAGGCGCCCTCGAACTGGGCGTCACGCCACCCACCTCCGCCACGCTCGCCAACGTCCGCCCAGGCGACCACAAGGCCCTCGACGCCGCACGCAAGGCCTTCGACCGCCTCGGCCTCCTCGGCGTCGACCCCGGCGCGCAGCTCGCCCGCATCGACGCCCGCGCCGACGTCACCATGGCCGCACAGGTCGCCGCCGCCTTCCGCGACTCCAACGGCAACCCCCTCCGACTCCAGTTCAACAACCCCTCCGGCGCCTCCGTCACCCTCTCCCTCGACCCGCGACCGCGCCTCGCCTCCCACCTGGTCCCCATCCCCCCAGGCGGATACCAGGTCCTCGAACACCTCCTCGGCCTCGCACCCGTCATGCGCGTCGCCGAGGGAACAGACCCCGACAAGGCCCAGGGCCTCGAACCGGGCGACGTCTTCCTCCGCGCCGGCGCCGTCGAATACCCCTCCGTCCCCCAGGGAATCGCCGAGATCCGCGCCCGGGCCGGCAAGACCGTCGAACTCGCCGTCCTCCGAACCGCCGACGACGGGCCCAAGGTCATCAACCTCAACGCCCGCGTCAGCCGCGACGGCCGCGTCGGCTTCTTCGCCTCCTCCACCGCCGACGACTCCACACTCCTCTCCAAGCCCCACCCGCGCCTCGCCGACCTCCGCGAGGGCTCCGAGCCCCGCGCCCCCGCCGCCGCTTCCCTCCCCATCATCCCCGGCAGCCGACTCATCGCCGCCGACGGCCGCTCGCCCGCCAACTTCGCCGACCTCCGCGCGGCACTCCGCGACGCCACACGCGCCGCCCTCAACGCGGGCCAACCCGCGACTCTCACCCTCGCGCTCGAACTCCCCACCGCCGACCCCTCCATCCAGCCCACCACCGAGCGCCTCGACTGGACCCTCTCCCCCGACGACCTCCGCGCCCTCCACGCCCTCGGCTGGGAAAGCCCACTCCCCTCCACCCTCTTCCAGCCCGCCGAGTTCCTCCTCAAGGCCACCGGCCCCCTCGACGCCCTCAACACCGGCCTCGCCGAAACCCACCGCGTCATGATGATGACCTACCTCACCCTCGCTCGACTCTTCGAGGGCACCGTCAAGGTCGAGCACCTCAAGGGACCCGTCGGCATCGCCCACCTCGGAACGCTCATCGCCGACCGCGGACTCATCTGGCTCCTCTTCTTCCTCGCCCTCATCAGCGTCAACCTCGCCGTCATCAACTTCCTCCCACTCCCCATCGTCGACGGCGGACAGTTCATCTTCCTCGTCGTCGAGGCCATCCGCGGCAAGCCCGCCCCCATGGCCATCCAGAACGCCGCCACCGTCATCGGCCTGGCCCTCATCGGAACCCTCTTCGTCGTCGTCACCTTCAACGACGTCATGAACCTCATCGGACGCTAGAGCGCGACATGAATGTCCCCTGCCCCAAGCTCCAGGCGCGACCTGAAGGCGTGCCACCCGTGCCACCGAGGACCGCTCGGGGTCCTCGGTGCGCCTCGCCCCGAAGTGCATGACACGCCCGAGCCCACTCCCTCGCCCCTCGGGCGGGGCGCCGGGCGATGGGTCCTTCATTCCACCGCGCCACCTGATCGGAACCAAGAGCCCCCGTGGGAATCCTCCTCCTTCTCGCCCTCGGCTTCCTCCTCTTCGAGAGCGTCCTCGTTCTCTGGACCCTCCGCACGCTCACGCGCCCGCCACGCCGCACCTACGCCTGGGCCCTCGCCAAGGGCCGACCGGGCGACCCCTCCGAACTCTCGCCGCCACGCCCCTTCCGCGCCTTCACCTTCACCTCCCGCGCCCTCGAACTCCCCGCCTGGGAGATCACCGGCGACGATCCGCAAGGGCCCACCATCGTCTTCACCCACGGCTGGGCCGAGTCGCGCCACAGCGTCCTCCCGCGCCTCGCCGCTCTCGCCCCCCTCGCCTCCCGCGTCATCGCCTGGGACCTCCCAGGCATGGGCGACGCCCCGGGCACTTGCTCCATCGGCGCCCGCGAAACCGAAGACCTCCTCGCCCTCCTCCGCACCCTCGGCACGCCCGCCGTCCTCATGGGGTTCTCCCTCGGCGCCGGAATCTCCATCGCCGCCGCCGCACGCGACCCCGCCCTCGTCCGCGCCGTCATCGCCGAGGCCCCCTACCGCCGCGCCGGCACACCCGCCCGCGCCGTCCTCCGCGCCCGCGCCATGCCCTACACCCTCAACCTCTCCATCGCCCTCGGACTCCTCGGCCTCCGCCACCGCATGGGCTGGTCCTGGCCCGACTTCGACCGCCAACCCCTCGCCCGCGCCCTCCGCGTCCCCCTCCTCGTCATCGTCGGACAACTCGACCCCATCTCCCCCCCCGCCGACGCCCGCGACATCGCCGGCCCCAGCACCCTCGTCACCATCCCCAGCGCCTCGCACCTCGACCTCTGGGACACCCCCGACCGCGCCGACCAACTCTCCCGCGCCCTCCGAGACTTCATCACCACCCTGCCCCCAGCCCCAGCATGATCTCCGCATGGGTGGGACAGGCGTCCCGCCCGTCCGCCGCCAGGGCGACCCGCGTCCCACGACGATCGGCACCCGCACCGATCGTCGTGTCCCCCCCCGTACCACCACGACCGGCACCCGGACCAATCGTCGTGTCCCCCACCAACCCCCCGTGCCACGACGATCGGTGCTCGGACCGATCGTCGTGTCCTCCACCGACCCCCCCCGTGCCACGACGATCGGTGCTCGGACCGATCGTCGTGTCCCCCACCAACCCCCCGTGCCACGACGATCGGTGCTCGGACCGATCGTCGTGTCCCCCACCAACCCCCCGTACCACGACGATCGGCACCCGGACCGATCGTCGTGTCCCCTCCCGTC
>Ga0194120_10004671_pt1 | contig 20848 bp, 22 predicted proteins | sample TA2MahCa65mmetaG_FD_148642 | JGI IMG/M metagenome (GOLD analysis project Ga0194120, IMG submission 148642) | Freshwater microbial communities from Lake Tanganyika, Tanzania - TA2015019 Mahale Deep Cast 65m | ecosystem: Environmental > Aquatic > Freshwater > Lake | place: Tanzania: Lake... | reverse complement strand
AGTAGATGTAGCCCTTGCTGATGTGCTGGCCGAAGCCGTCAGCCATCAGCACGACGCCGATCAGCAGCAGGAACGAGAGGGCGAGCACCTTCATCGTCGGGTGTTGTTCGATGAAGGTCGCGATGCGTCCGGCGAACACGAGCATCACCAGCACCGACGCCACCACCGCCGCGACCATCACGCCGACGTGCTTCGCCATGCCCACGGCCGTGATGACGCTGTCGAGCGAGAACACGGTGTCGAGCATCACGACCTGGGCGAGGATCGAGCCGAGGCTCGCGCGCCGCGTCGCGCCACCCTTTTCGTGCACGCCGCCCTCGAGCTTGTCGTGAATCTCCCACGTCGCCTTGCCGACGAGGAACAAGCCGCCGACGATCAAGATCAGGTCGCGCCCGCTGAAACTGCGCTCGAGGTCGGGAAAGAGCGGCTCGGTCAGGCTCATCACCCAGCCGATCGCGAGCAGCAGCGCGATGCGCATGCCCATGGCGAGCACGAGGCCCGTGCGGCGCGCCTTGGCCTGCTCCTCGGCGGGCAGCTTGCCCGTGAGGATCGAGATGAAGACCACGTTGTCGATGCCGAGCACGACCTCGAGGCCCGACAACGTGAGGAAGGCGATCAGGTTTTCAGTCGTGAGGAGCGAGTCCATGGCGTGCGCGCGCACGGCGCGGCGAAGGAGGATAGCGCTTGACGCAGCTGACCGACTACGCGCGGCTTCGCGCGACCTTCACTCCAAGCCCGAAAACGCGGAGATCCGGCGCGCGGGCCGGATCTCGCGGGAGCCGCGCGGCGCGAGCGCGCCTCAGGGAGTGGTCAGGATGGACGTGACTCGCACGCCGTAGGCGCCGTCGATCGTCACGACCTCGCCGCGCGCGACGACCTTGCCGTTGACGAGGATGTCGGCGGGCTCGTGAGCTTCTCGGTCGAGCACCAGCAGCGAGCCCGCGCCGAGCTTGACGAGGTCGCCGAGCGGAACGCGCGTGCGTCCGATCTCGACCGTCACTTTGACGGGCACGTCCATCAGGTTCGCCAGGCCGACGGGCTCACCCGTGGTCTTCGCGCCGGAGAGTTCGTCCAGCTGGGCCGTGCTGACGCGCACGGCCTCGGTCGCGGCGTCGATCGCGTTCTCGATGTTTTGCATGTCGTTCATCGTCATGGTCCTCGAAGTCAAATCAGGCCTCGCGCTTGGGGCGCTTGGTGGAGGTGATGCGCAGGGCGAGGTGCTGCTCCCTGCGGCCGAGAGTCGCGCGCAGACTCGGTTGATCTTCGACGAGCACCTCGAGCTCGCCGCCGGCCACGAGTCCGAGCGGGATCACGTCGCCGACTTCGAGCGCGAGCAGTTGCGCGAGCGGAACGTCGGCGTCGCCGAGGCGCGCGTGGAGCTCGATCTCGACCTCGGTGAGATGCGCGGGCAGCGGCGCGACTTTCTCCGCACGCAAGGCGGGGCGAGCCGTGGGCATCACGCCGGGCAGGAAGACGCGCAGCGTGCTGGCGCCGTTCGGGCCTTCGATGCCGAGCGTCACGCACAGGCGCTGCGGCTCCGACTTGTCGCCACCCTGTCGCCAGTGACCGATCGAGTCGAAGGCCTGCACGCTCGAGAAGTTGGTCGTGGCGAGGTCGAAGTGCTCGGCCAGACGCGCGAGCATCGGCGCGAGCATGCGCGGGAACATGCCCCGCTCGATGTTCGTGAAGGTGCGCGCGGCGCCGTCCGTGGGCTCGGTGGCACCGAGCGCGACGTCGAGCGTTGCCAGTGCGGCCTTGCACTCCCACACCAGCCAGCCGGGCTGGCCGTCGACATCGAAGCGTAGAACCGCGAAGGGCTCGACTAGGCCCTGCGTCACGCTCTCGGCGTGGACTTCGGCAAGTTCGGCGAGCTCCATCGCCGGCGCGCCGCGCATGGCGGGGGAGAGCTCGCGCGCGATCTCGGGCAGGGCCTTGCGCAGGCCCTCGCGCAGTTGGGAGAGCTCCGCCGCGGGCAGCCGGTTGGGACGATCGAACTGGCGCGACTCGACCTGCGCGGCACGAGGAGTCTGCGCCTCACCGGCCGTGAAGGCCAGCGAGAGCGCGCGCGTTTCCTCGGGAGTCAGGTTGCCGGTCAAGTCGTGGTTCCTTCGGTGTCGGAGGGTTGGCTGCGTCGTCGCGGGACTACTGCAGCAGGACTTCGTTCCACAGCACACGACGCGTGCGGCCCATCGTGCCGACGTGCACGGTGCCCTGAAAGCCGGGCTTGAGCGAGCGGACGTCGAGCCACAGCGACGTCCCGTCGCCGCACGGGACCTCGAGATCCTGCTCATCGCCCTTGAAGTGCACTTGCGTGCCGCCGTCGAGCGCGACGAACATCTGCACTCCATCGACGCGCAGCGTGTGCTCGGCGTGCAAGCCGCGGAAGCTCGAGCGCGACGTCGTCGCGCCGAGCGCGAGCCCCGAGGCGTCGTCCGCCGCGGTCGAGCGTTCGCCCTCACCCAAGTGCACCGGGAAGACCAGCGGCTCGATCGCATGCCGGACTTCCTCGAGGAACACGGGCTTGTTGACCTTGTCGGTCACGTCGCTGCGCGACTTCGCCGAGGCGATCGTCACCAGAGCGTCGCGGATCTCGGCCTGACACACGGCATCCGCGGCGCGCTGCGTCAGGTAGTCGGGCGAGTAGGCGTCGTGGAGCAGGTTGAGCTGCAGCACGAGGTAGGTGCGGCCATCGTTGAGGTTGACCTGCACCTTGCTCGGCGTGATCGGACCGACGAACGGCCCTTCGAGCGTCGGCATCGGCCCCTCCTTGGAGGGCACGGCGAACGTGGCGGCGACGAACGCCAGCGCGAGCGCGGTCACCGCGCCGCCGACGGCGAGCAGCTTGCCCTTGCTCTTGGGCGCGGGCTTCTCGTCCTTCTTCTCGTCCTTCTTCGCATCGCTCATGGTCGCTCTTCCTATTGCTTGGGCGGAGCGGGGGTCATCAGGCGTGCATCGACGCAGCGCGTTCCCGCGCCGGCCGGCTCCACCTCGACGAACCACGCTCGAGCCTCCAGTCTGTCGGCAGAAAATTCGTGTTCCTTGAGCAGGTAGGCGGCCACCCGCCGGGAGCGCGCCAGGGCGAGAGCGTGGTCGACCGTCGCGTCGGGGGCGTCCAAAGCGTGCCCCTCGAGCACCAAGAGCTGCCCCTTGCCGGGGCGCAGGGTGTCCGCGAGCCGGTCCAGATAGCGTCGCGAGGCCTCCGAGAGCTCCGTGGAGTGCGCCTCGAAGGCGGCGATCCCGGGCTGGAAGAGCTCGTCGTGGGGCCGCAGGGCGCTCGCCGCGGCGGAGCGCACGAGCTCGAGATTGCTCGCGCTCATCATCGACTCGCGCCGCTCTGGATTGTCTTCGGGCGGCAGATTGAAGCGTACGCGGAACTCGTTGAAGACCGCGATCTTCTCCTCTTCGCTCATCATTCCCGGCAGGCCGTGGGACTTGAGTGCGACCACGAACGAGCCGAGACCGCGTGCGATCAAGCCGTAGTCGCGCTGGTGCGCCATCGACACCATGAGAATGAAGAAGGTCAGCGCATTGGTCATCATGTCGCCGAAGGACACGAGCCACAGCGGCACGACCGGTTTCGGGTCTTCCTTGAACTCGGCCACGTCTAGCGCCCTTCCTCGAGCCGCTGCTCGCGGGCGCGCGCGAGCGCGCTGGCACGGGCTTTGGAGAGCGAGAGCACGCGCACCTCGATGCACTCGCCGCGCTCGGCCTCGCGCGAGCCTAGGCCGTTGATCTGCAGCAGGTCGCGCGAGAGGTCGTTGCCGTCGAGCAGGATGCGGGCGGCGGCCGCGGCGCGCGCCGAAGAGAGCGCCTCGGCATCCCTCAGGTTGGAGGTGGGCTCGAAACTCGCGTTCGCGTGGCCCTCGATGACGAGCAGGTGCGAGTAGTGCTGCAGGAGATCGCCGAGCTGTGCGAGGGCGAGCGCGAGCGGAGCGGGGACGCGCGCGGAGCCCGGCTCGAACGCGCAGTCGTCGTCGAAGCGCAGCAGCAGGCCGTCGGTCGCGGCGGTGAAGTCGATCTCGATCTCGTCAGCGCCGAGTTTCTGGCCCATCTCCTCGAGGTTTTCCGGCAGTTCCTCGGCGGGGCGCGAGTGCGGCACGTCTCCTCCGCGCAGCGGATGCGTGGCATACATGCGATCGCGAGGCGGCTCGCTCACCGAGCTCGACGGCCCTCCGTCCAGCACGCCGCCCGAGCGCTGCCCGAAGGCGCCGACGATGATCGCCGCCTCGTTCTCCTCGATGGTCGAGAAGCTCATCAGCATCACGAAGAAGGTCACGAGCAGCGAGATCATGTCGCTGAACGTGACGATCCAATCCGGTGCGGACTGGGGCGGATCTTCGGGGACGTCGTGCTTGCCCACGGCTTGGCGCACCCAGCGCTAGGCGCCGATCTGCTCGCGCGCACCCGGCGGGAGGAAGCCCTTGAGCTTTTCCTTGATGAGCTGCGGCTTCTCGCCGGACTGGATCGCGACGATGCCCTCGATCATGAGCGAGCGCAGGAGCGCTTCCTCCTTCGCGCGCAAGTCGAGCTTGGCCGCGAGCGGCAGGCAGATCACGTTGGCGATCACGGCGCCGTAGAACGTCGTGAGCAGCGCGACGGCCATGCCCGCTCCGATCGAGCTGGGGTCGGACATGTTCGCGAGCATCTGCACGAGGCCCACGAGCGTTCCGATCATCCCGAACGCCGGCGCGAACGTGGCGATGGTCTCCATCATCTTCTTGCCTTGCGCGTGCCGCTGCTGCTGGAAGCTGTGCTCGAGATCCATGATGTCGCGCACCGTTTCCGCGGCGAATCCGTCGATCACGAGCTGAATGCCCTTGGCGAAGAACTTGTCGTCGACTTCCTGCAACTTCGCCTCGAGCGCGAGCAGGCCCTGCTTTCGCGCGAGGTTGGCGTAGTTGATGATGCGGTCGATCTCCTCTTGCGGAGTCGGCAGCCTGAAGAACAGCGCGCGCAGACCGACCTTGAAGAGGCTCTTGAGGTCCGTGGGGCGATAGCTCATCACCGTCACGCAGGCCGCGCCTCCACAGACCATCACCACCGAGGGGAAGTCGTAGAACAGCTTGAGCGGGGCGCCGAGCAGGATGGCCCAGATCAGGAGTGCGATCGCTCCCACCAGGCCGAAGAGGGTCATGAGGTCCATGGGGTCTCGTTCAGGCGACGTCGCGCCACGGTCCTATCGACCCTTGCCGAGGGAATGCTTGACGGCCGCCCCCGCCGGTGCGGAGCGCGCTCCGCGGGCAAGGACGGCCGTCCCGAGGCTGGGAACCGGTCGGGCTACTTGTCGCGCGCGGGGTCGAGCGTGCGGTACGCATCGGCGTACTCGCGCCACTTGGTCGCACCGACGTTCTCGAGCAGCTCCTTGGCCCGCGTCGGCTTCTGCGCGTGCAAGATGCGCGCGGCGTCGAGCGGCGCATACTCGGCGAGGCGCGGCCCGAGCTCGGCGGCATCGCCCTCGGCGAACAGCTTGCCCAAACGCGCCCATCCTTGCTGTTCGCGCTCCGTGCGCGCGCGGTCCGACTCGGTCACGCTCGACTCGCGATCCGCCAGCGTCTTCTCGCGTTCCTCGAGCGCGCGCTGCAAGCGCTGCAGTTCCGCGTAGTGCTCGTCGAGCTGCTCGGCGCGCGCGCTCGCCGACTTCTCACGCTCGGCGACCGTCGCGAGCCGCGTGTCGAGGTCGGCGACCTTGCGCTTGAGCTCCGTCGCGAGCGCCTCGAGCTCGGCGCCAGAATACGGCGACTGGATCTGGAACACGTCCATCAGTCCCGCGCTCGCCTCGCGGCGCTCGGTGCGCGTTTCGCTGTGCGTCTCGTTGGCGACGAGCGGCGAGTCGACGACGGCTTCCTCGCCGTTCTCGGCGGGCGAGGGGAACAGCCCTCCGATGACGGGAATCGTGTACGCCGGCGCGCCCATCATCAGCGCGAACAGCACATAGGCGGCGGCGAAGCCGCCGACACCACCGGCCGAATACAGGGCGATCTTGGCGTTCTTGTTCATCGCTCGTCTCTCTCGACGTCGTGGTTGCCTCCGGCGAGGGCCGCCTTGCGGTCGACCTGCTCGGCCAGTTGCTTGCATTCGTTGGCGCGCTCTTCCTCGCGGAATACGTCGCGGGCGCGTTCTTCGAGCCGCTCCATGGCGCGCACTTCGATGCGCGCTGCCTGCCATGCGGCTTGGCGTTCTTCCACGGCGCTCGCGGCCTGTGCGACTTGCGAACGACGGATCGCCGCGCGCGTCACCAGCGGCGGCAGGGTGCGCTGCGCGGCGATGATCTCGCCCGAGCGCAACTCGCCCTGCGACTGCAGGCGCGCGATGCCCTCCTCGGCACAGCGCAGCTCCTCGCGCGACGCTTCGAGACGCGCTTCGCACTCGTGCAGGCGCGCTTGCGCCGCGAACAGCTCGCTGCGCGCGAGCTCCTCGCCGAGTTCGCGCAGTCGCTGCACACGCGCGAGCGGGAAGCGGAAGCGGCGCATGGGCTACTCCTTCCCTCGCTGCGGTGCGCCGCGCGCGCCGCCGGGCTTGAGCGGGCGAGTCTGGCTCTCGCTCGCCTGTCGCTCCTGCGCGATGGCGGCCTGCGCGAGTCGGCCGACGAGCTCACGCGTTTCGGCGAGCCGTGTCGTCTCGTGGGTGCCTTGGCGCAAGAGCAACTCCACCGCCGGTCGCAGCGCGATCGCCGCGTCGAGACGCGCGTTGGTGCCGGGCTTGTAGGCGCCGATCTCGACCAAGTCGCGGCCTTCCTTCCACGCGGCGAGCAGGCCGCGCACGACGCTCGCGTCGGCGCGCTGCGCCTCGCTCGAGAGCGACGGCAAGAGGCGCGAGAGGCTGGCGAGCACGTCGACGGCGGGGTAGTGGCCGCGCTGGGCGAGATCGCGCGAGAGCACGAGGTGGCCGTCGAGCAGGCCGCGCAGCGTGTCCGCCACGGGGTCGTTCACGTCATCGCCGTCGAGCAGAATGGTGAGCAGGCCCGTGATCGAGCCCTTCTGCGTGCGGCCCATGCGCTCGACGAGCTTGGGCACGGTGGCGAAGAAGCTCGGCGGGTAGCCGCGCACGGTCGGCGGTTCACCGGCCGCCAGACCGATCTCGCGCGACGCGGCCGCGAAGCGCGTGATCGAGTCCATCACGAGCAGCACGTCGAGGCCTTGGTCGCGGAACCACTCGGCGACGGTGACGGCGACGAACGGCGCCATGAAGCGCTCGATGGGCGGCCGGTCGGAGGTCGCGACGACCATCACCGACTTGGGCGTGTTTTCGGCTCCGAGCACTTCGTCGACGAAGGCGCGCACTTCGCGGCCGCGCTCGCCGACTAGGCAAACGACGATCACCTGCGCATCGGTGCCGCGAGTGATCTGGCCGAGCAGCGTCGACTTGCCGACGCCGGAGCCCGCGAAGATGCCCAGCCGCTGGCCGCGGCCGAGCGTGGCGAAGGCGTCGATCGCGCGCACGCCGGTCTGGAGCGGCTCGACGATCGGTTTGCGCGAGAGCGGATCGGGCGACTCCGTACGCACGCCGCGCAGCTCGAGCTCGGGGATGCGCGGACCCTTGTCCAGCGGCGTGCCAAAGCCGTCGACCATGCGCCCGAGCAGCTCGCGGCCCACCGGCACGCAGAACGCGCGCTTGAGCGCGATCACGGGCTGGTTGGGAGCAATGCCGAGGATGTCGCCGTGCGGCATGAGCAGCGTGCTCGCGCCGCGGAAACCGACCACTTCGGCGTCGACGAAGGCGTTGGAGCTGCCGACGGGGCCGCGGCGAATGCGGCACAGCTCGCCGACGGCCGCGGGCACGCCCGTAGCCTCGATCATCACGCCTGACACGTTGTCGACGCGTCCGCGGAAGTGCGGCGCCGCGGCCTCGCCGATCGCACGCGCGCAGCGGCGCAGGTCGAGCTTCACGAGAGTTCTCCGAGCAGGCGCTCGTGGATCGCTCGCAGCGCTTCGGCGTTCTCGCGCACGAGCAGGCCGTGCGGCGTCTCGACGTGCACGTCGCCGCGCGCCACGGCGTCGTCGGGCTCCAGCTCGGTGCCGGCGCGCAAGCGCACGTCCTGAAGCTGAGCGATGTCGGCGGGATTGAGATGCACGGTGCACGGGCCTCGGCCGGCGCCCGAGGCCGCGAGCGCTTCGCGCACCATCGACTCGATGTTGTGCGTGCCCGCCACCAGTTCCTTGCGCACCAGCGTGCGCGCGATCTCCACGGCCAGCGCCACGGCGTTGCGCGCGAGCGCGGCCTCGGCCTCTTCGCGGGCAGCGTCGAGACGCGCGGCGGCGAGCTCGAGCGCGCGAGCCGCGCGAGTGCTGGCCGCGCGTTCGCCCTCGGCGCGCGCCTGCGCGATGCGCTTTTCCCAGAACGAGCCGGCTCCGCCGCGACACAGCGTGACGGAGCGCGGCGCGGCGGGGAGCGCGAGTCTTTGCGGCTCACGAGACAAGATCTTCTCCTCCTCGAGCCGGGCGGAACTCGCCGGACTCCATCAGAGCGCGGACGGCCTTCATGATCTCCGCGCGCGCAGCCTGAATGTCGCGCCCGCTCATCGCGCCCGCGATTTCGCGCTCGTCCTTGACCATGTCGCGGACGCGCGCGCTCAGGTTGGCCATGATGTTCTGCTCGACCGCGGGGGACGAGCCCTTGAGCGAGATCGCCAGCGTGCGCGTGTCGACGGAGCCGAGCACCTTTTGCATCGCGCGGCTGTCTAGCTCCGCCAGGTTCTCCCACGTGAACATGAATTCACGGATGTTGGTCGCCATCTTGGCGTCGCTGCGGTGGATGCCGTCGAGGACGGACTTCTCGACCTCGGGCTGGCTGCAGTTCAGCACTTCGGCGATCGTGCGCAGGCGCGCGCCCGTGTCCGGTGCGACCGGACCGCTTCCGGCCTCGCGCACGCGGACTTGCAGGTCCTGAGCGATCGCCACGAGCGTGTCGAAGCTCGGCGGCACCAGCGTGGCCATGCGACGGATCATCGCCAGCGCGCGCTCGCCGTTCATCAGGCCGAGCAGCTCGGCACAGAGCGCGGGGTCGAGGTGCGCGAGCACCAGTGCCGCCACCGCGTCGGACTCCTGCGAGAGCGCGCGCAGGATCAGGTCCGCGGGCTCCTTTTCGATCGCGAGAAACGGGCGCTCGTGGAGCAGGCGCTGCTGGATCTTCTTGAACAGCTCGCCGGCCTGCGACTTGCCGAGCGTCGCCTCGAGCATCGTGCGCAGCTCGTCCTCGCTGCGCAGGCGCGTGACGCGCGGCTTGCGCAGGCTCTTCACGAACTCGCGGTCGAGCGCGCGCACGGCCTCGACGGCGACCATGTCCGCCTCCAGCCGCGCCATCGCCTCGACCACCTCGACGATGACCTTCTCGTCGATGTTCTTGATCACGTTCGCCGCGGCCTCCTTGTCGAGGCTCATCAGGAACGCGGCCGCCTTCTGGGCGCCGCTCATTTCCTTGCTCGAACCCATGGGTTAGACCTTGGCGGTGGCCTTCTCGTCGACCCAGCGCGAGAGGATCTCGCCAACCTTGCGCGGGTCGGTGCGCACGAGCTCCTCGATCTGCGCGCGGGCGAGCGCCTCGGGGTCGATGCTCGAGTCGGCGCCGCCGGAACCGGCCGTGGCGCTCGCCAGCGCACCCTCGCCGCTGGCGATGTTCTTGCGGCTGCCGCGCAGGCTGGTGAACAGCAGCGCGAGGAAGGCGACCGCGGCCGCGATTTCGACGCCGCGCTCGATCAGGAGCTGGGTCATCGCGCTCGGACCTTCGTCCTCGAGCGGCGTCTCACCCGCCGCGCCGGGCGTGGACGGCGCGCCGCTGGCCACGTCCTGCGCGACGAACGCGGTCGTCGTGACGCCGATCACGTCCTGACGCTCGACGTTGAAGCCGACGGCGGCCTCGACGATCTTCTGGATCTCGGCCTTGCGCGCGGCGAGGCTCTCGTCGAGCACGAGCGACACGTACAGGCGTTCGAGGCGCGGCACCGTGCGCACGGTCTGCGTGCGCGAGCGGCTCGTCTCGTAGGTGGTCTTGTTGTCCTTGGTCTTCGAGACCGACGAGGGGCTCGAGCTCGAAGCGGCCGTGGGCACGGCCGCGGACTCGTTGCCGAACTCCGTGGGCGCGTTGGCGGCGACGCCAGTCACCCCGCCGACGCCCGAGCCCGTGCCCAGCGGCGTCTGGGTTTCCTTCGTGTCGACCTGCATGGCGACGGTCTCGGGGTCGATCTTCTCGTCGACGATCGTGCTCTGGTCGTAGTTCCACTGCGAAGTGACCGTGACCAGCGCCTTGCGGGCGCCGAACGTCTGCTCGAGGTGGCGATTGGCCTTGGTCGCGAGCTCGCGCTCGTACGTTTCGGCCTGCGCGAGGAAGTCGCGAGCGGTGCGGCCGGTGTCTTGATCGGCGCTCGGGTCGTGCAGCGTGCGGCCGGATTGGTCGGTGATGATCACGTTTTCGGCGGGCACTCCGAAGCGAAAGCGCACGAGCTTCGCCACGTTGGCGGCTTGCTCCGCGCTCAGCTCCGGCTCGCCCTTCAGCGCGAGCGCGACCGAGACTTGGACGGGCTTCTTCGCTCGCAGGGGCGACGTGTCGGGCATCGAAGTCGTGACGGTGGCCGCGCCGACGAACTCGAGCTGCTCGAGCAGGCGCTCCGTCTCCTGCCATTCGCGCTTTTGCATGTTCTGCGCGCGCTCGCCGGCGGAGAGGAAGATCGTCGAGGCGCCCGAAGCACCGGCGTCGATGCCGTCGGGTCGGCTCTTGAGCGACTCGGAGAGCGCCACGGCGATCTGCGCCGAGTCGAACTGCGGTTCGTCGACGTAGATCACGAACGGACCGGGGAAGTCGCTGACGCGGTAGCGCACTTGCGCTTCGGCGAGGGCCTTTTCGACGGCGACGCGCTCGGCGTCGGAGAGGTTCGTGTAGAGCTTGACGAAGTGCGGCTGCGCCGAGATCCAGCTGCCGATGCCGAAGGCGGCGAGCACGGCGACGAGCGACAGCGCCACCACGAGCTTGGTGCGCGCGGGGGACTTCAGGGCGGCGTCGACGAGGTTGTTGAGTTCGAAGTTCATCCGGTCCTATCTCACACGCTCATCCGCATGGTCTCGCGGTACGCATCGATCAGCTTGTTGCGCACTTCGAGGCTGAACTTGAAGGCCAGCTCCGACTGTTTGAGCTGACCCGCGACTTCGTGGAAGTCGCCGACCTTGCCGGAGAGCAGATCCACCGGCAGGGCTTCGGAGGCCTTGATCGTCTCGTCGGCGCGGGTGATGCCCTGCGCGAGCGCAGTGGAGAAGCTCGGGCCCGCGGTGGGGGCGGCCACGCCGGGCAGGTTTTCGCCCATGCGCGCCAAGGCGCCCTCGACCTTCGCACCTCGCTGCATCGAGGCCAGCGCGGCCTCGATGGCCGCCTTCGCGAGTCCGCCTTGTCCTACGCCTTGGATCATCGGGATCAGCCGTGTTCAGGTCACTGGAGGAGGCGCAGCGCGCGCTCCGCCATGCGCACGAAACCGTCCTGCGCTTGCAGGTTGGCCTCGTAGGCACGCATGGCAGTGATCAGATCGGCCATTTCCCGCGTCGTGTTGACGTTCGGGTAGGAGACCCAGCCCGCTGTGTCAGCATCGGGATGGGAGGGGTCTTTGATCCGCTGGAAGGGGGACTGGGCGTCCTCGGAGACGGCCCGCACGCGCACTCCGGCGTTTTCCGTGCCGCCGCCCTCGAGCTCGCGCAGGATGGGCTCGAACTCGACCACCTGCCGCCGGTAGGGCGTGCCCTCGGGGGTCTTGGTGACCGTGGCGTTGGCGATGTTCTTGGCGACGGTGTCGATGCGCACGCGCTCGGCCGACATGCCGGTGGCCGCGATGCGCATTCCGTAGAAGAGGTTGTTCACGCCGTCCATGGTTCAGGCCTCGCGGGTTGTGGCTAGCGCCCGCTCTGAATCGAGGTGTCGATCAAGTCGAAGTGGCTCTGCAGCATCGCCGCGTACGTCTCGTACAAGAGGCGGTTCTGGCGCTCGGCGTTGAGCTCGAGCTCGAGATTGACGTTGTTGCCGTCGGGACGCGCGGGGGTGAGCGTGTCCTCGACGACGGCCGGCTGCACGCCCTCGAGCCCGCCCTTCCCGGACTCGAGGGCGTCGCGCAGCAGGCCTTCGAATTGCACCACCTGACGCCGGTAGCCGGGCGTGTTGACGTTCGCGATGTTGCTCGAGATGACGCGCGACCGCTCGGCGGTGGCGTTCATGAGCCGCATCAGGAGGTCGACGTTGCCCGTGCTTCCGGCTTCCATGGGGATGCTCCTTCGTTGCTTCTCAGGCGACGAGGCCGAGCTGGCGCCAGAGCTTCATTTTGTTGGAGAGCGTGCGTGCGCTCACGCCCATGCGTCGCGCGGCCTCCGTCTTGTTGCCGCCGGTCGAGACGAGCGTCTCGAGGATCGCCTCACGCTCGATGTCCGCGAGCGGACGGTTGGCGAGCGACGGCGGCGCGACCGGAATCGACGCGACGCCGCCCGGCAACACGCTGACCGGCCCGGTGGCGGCGCCGAAGGCGATGTCGGTGGGCTCGATCGTCACGCCCTGACTCAGCACGACCGCGCGTTGCAGTACGTTCTCGAGCTCGCGCACGTTGCCCGGCCACGACCACTGGAGCAGCTTCTGCTCGGTGGCGGCCGAGAGCGTGAGCTCGTTGGTGCCATGCGCGCGGGCGAAGTGCGTCAGGAAGTGGCGCGCGAGCGGCAACACGTCCTTCGAGCGCTCGCGCAGCGGCGCGACGTGGAGCGGCAGAACGTGCAGGCGGTAGTAGAGGTCCTCGCGGAAGCGACCGGCCTTGACCTCGGCGGTGAGGTCGCGGTTGGTGGTCGCGATCACGCGCACGTCGACCTTGATCGTCGCCGTGCCGCCGACGCGCTCGAACTCCTCTTCCTCGAGCACGCGCAGCAGCTTGGCTTGCAGCGCCGGCGAGATCTCGCCGATCTCGTCGAGCAGCAGCGTGCCGCCGTCGGCGAGCTCGAAGCGGCCCTCGCGGCTCTTGATCGCGCCCGTGAAGGCGCCCTTCTCGTGACCGAAGAGCTCGCTCTCGAGCAGGTTTTCGGAGAGCGCGGCGCAGTTGACGCGCACGAACGGAGCGCGCGCGCGATTGGACTCCTGATGGATCAGTTGGGCGATGCGCTCCTTGCCGGTGCCGCTCTCGCCGGTGACGAGCACCGTGCCCTTGCTCTTGGCGATGCGCTGCGCGGCGTGCACCGTCTCCTGCATGTTCGGGCTCTCCGCGATCGTGCGCGAGCCCGCGCCGAGCACTTCCTGGCGCAGGTACTCGTTCTCGCGCTCGAGCTTCGAGGCGCGTTCGATGCGTCGCAGCACGAGCTGCAGCGTGTCGGCGGTGCAGGGCTTCATCAGGAAGTCCACCGCGCCGCGGCGCATGGCCTGCACGGCCGTTTCGACCGTGCCGTGCGCCGTGATCACGACGACCGGCAGACCGGGCATCTCGTTCTTCAGGCGCTCGACGAGCTGCAGACCGTCCGACCCCGGCATGCGCAGGTCGGTCAGCACGATGTCGGGATTCGTGTTGCGCACTTGCTCGAAGCCCTCGTTGCCGTCGCGAGCGACCGCGATCTGGAAGCCGAGGCTCTTGACCGCCTCGACGAGGAACTGGCGGGACAGGTTGTCGTCGTCGACGACGAGGATCTTCTGGATGGACATGTCTTTAGTTGCGGAAGGGAAGATGGAGACGCACTTCTGCGCCGCCAAGGGGGGACGGAAGGGACGAAATCTCGACGCGACCGCCGTGGAGCACGGCGATGCGTTGAACGAGCGCGAGCCCGAGGCCGGTGCCTTCGGCGCGCGTGGTGAAGAACGGCTCGAACACGCGGCGCGCGAGCTTTTGCGAGATGCCGGGGCCGGCGTCCTGCACGCGCGCGACCACCTCGCCGCCTTCGCGCGTGATCGACAGGTGTACGCGGCCGCCTCGGGGCTGCGCCTGAATCGCGTTGGCGAGCAAGTTCCGCAGCGCCTGACGCAGCTTGATGCGATCGCCGGAGAAGCTCGCGCAATCGACCGCGGCCGTGAGCTCGACGGGGCACATGCCATCGCGCTCGGCGCCGAGGCGTGCGAGGCGCAGGGCCGCGCGCGCGAGCTCGTGCGCGTCGACCGAGTCGAGCGCGAGCTTGTCGGGGCTCGCGAGCGACATCATGCTCGCGAGAATCGTCTCGGCCTCGGCGGAACCCTCGACGATCAGGCCGGCCCAGCGGCGCTCGTTGCTGCCTTCGGGAAGGCGCGGCGCGAGCATCTCCGCGAAGCCCTTGACCGCCATCATCGGGTTGCGCAGCTCGTGCGCGATGCCGCTGGCCATGTCGCCCATCGCCGTGAGCTTGTCCATGGCGTGGAGACGCTCGGAGAGCTCGACCACGTGCGTGCGATCGTCGAGGATCTCGACCGTGCCCGCGGGTTCGCCGCCCGCGCGCAGGTCGCGCGCGACCACCGAGCGACGCGAGGCCACGACTCGGCGCGACCCGTCGGGTCGCACCACCTCGTGCTCGATCCACTCGTCGTCCCGTCCGTCGAACTCCGTCGAGTCGCGGCCGAGAACCGCGCTCTCGTCCACGCCGAGCACGACGAGCGCCGCGGCGTTGGCGCGCACGATGTGACCGTCGGCGTCGCGCACCAGCACTCCGGTGGGGAGCGCGGCGAGCACCGCTTCGAGACCGGCCTTCACTTCGTCGAGCTCCGCGACCTTGCGCGCGAGCTCGCGATTGGCGACGGCCAGTTCCTGTTCGACGCGCCGCGCGCGCTCTTCCAGCGAGCGGTAGCTCGACGTGAGGCTGGCACCCAGACTTTCGAGGTCGCGCATCGCGCGCTCGAGGTCGAGTTCCGGCGGTTGTTGCGGGCTGGCGGGCGTCATGGCCGCTTCTCCTTGCCGGCGCTGCGCTTCTCGAAATCGACACGCCACTGCAGGAATTCGAGGTCTTCGCGAGCGCGCTCGGCGAGCGCGAGCGCGTCCTTGCGCGCGAGCACGGCCGCGAAGCCGGCGATGGCGTCGGTGTCTCGTCCGAGCTTCTCGAGCGTGCGCGCGCGCCAGTACGAGCACTCGACGTCGTCGAGCCGCAGCTCGAACGACGCGAGAGCCTCGGCGTAGCGGCCTTGGCGGTAGCAGGCGCGACCCAGGCGCAGCGCGTCGGCGTAGTAGCCCGCTTGTTCGAAGGCCCGGGCGGCGCCGCTCGTCGGCGTCGGCGCGCACTCGCTCTTGGGAGCGCTCGTGTCCTGCTCGCGGCGCGGGCCAGAGAGCGTATTGACCGCCAGACGCGCGCGCAGCGCATCGTCGAGGCCGCGCGTCGCGGGAGCGTCGTCCGTCACCGCGCCCGTCACCGCGCCCGGCGCATTGCCCGGCGCATTGCTCGGCGCAGTGCTCGGTGCAGTGCTCGGCGCAAGCGTGGGCGCCAAGCTGCCTTCCAGCTCGGCGTTCTCGAGGCGTTCTGCATCACCCTGCAAGCGCGCGACGTCGTGGCGCAGCGTGTCGAGCAGAGCATCGCGCGCGCCGGGCTCTCCCTCGGGCGTGGGCAACGCAGGCTCCGTGGCGGCGATCACGGTCGCGATCGCGCTGGCATCGCCCGCCTGCAGGCGCTGCTCGACCGCCGCGAGCTGATCGAGCGCCTTGAGCGTGCGCTGCAGCGTGGCCTCGAGCGAGTCCTCGCCGCCGGAGCCGAGTGTCACGGCCGGGACCACGAGCAGCGTGGCCAGGCCGAGGTTGAGTGCGTAGTTGAACTTCAACATCAGATTCGCCCCCGATAGGCCTCGATGGCCTCGTCGATGCGACCCGCGCCTTCGAGCAACTCGCCGGCGAGCAAGTAGAGCTCGCGGCGCAGCTCGGGCGACGAGATCGAGTCTGTGTGCTCGCGCAGATGCGCGAGTGCGGCGTCGACGCCGACTTCGTGCGAGAGGGCGCGGGCGTGGCAACGCGCGAAGCGTGCGCGCGCCGCCTCCTCCAACGTGCCCAGTTGCGCGGCGATTCCGCGCAGCAACTTGAGCGATTCCGCGAACGAGCCACCGTCGCACAGTCGCTCGGCACGCTCGAGCGCCTTCGACTCGGCGGGTGCGGCGGAGGAGTCCAGCCCGAGCGCCGCGCGCGCCTCGCGCACGACGCCGTCGAGAAGGACGCCGTCCTTGCGCGCGATCTCGGCCGCGAACAGGGCGCCGACTTCGTCGTGCGTTTCGAGCGCGGCGGTGGCCGCGGCGAGCAAGGCCGCTTCCCTGCGCGGTCCTTCGCACAGCTGCGAGAAGGCGAGCCAGGCGCGCGCGGCGTTGCCGTGTTGTCCGGCGGCCGCGCAGGCGAGCGCGCGCAGTTCGAGCGACTCGCGACGATCCGCGGGACCTGCGAGACGAGTGTCGATCTCGTCGAGCAGCGCGAGCGCCTTCTCGCCTTGGCCGACGCCGGCGAGTGCGCGCGCGCGCACCTGCTTGCGCCGCAGTTCCTCGTGCCGCGACGCCGCGCTGTCGAGCGCATCGATGGCGTCGATCATGTACAGCGCGCGTTCATGCTGGCCGATGCGCACGACGCACCAGGCGAGTTCGAGGCGCGCGGGAATCTCGAGTCCGTGCTCGCGCTCGCTGCGCAACAGCTCGGAGAAGCGATCCGCGGCATCCTGCCAAGCCTCCTCGCGCATGAGCAGGTTGCCGGCGGCGAACAGCGCATCGTTGGCGAGCGGGGAGTCGGCGTAGCGCCCGACGAGCTCGTCGTAGCGCGCGCGTGCGGCGGCATCGTTGCCGCGTCGCTCCTCGATGATGGCCTGATCGCGCAGCGCTTGGGGAGCGAGCTCGTGGTCGGAGAAGTCGCGCAGCGTCGCGGCGGAGACCGCGATGGACGCTTCGTAGAGCGCGTTGGCGTCCGCCGAGTCGTCGAAGCTCGGCCGCAGCAGGAGCACGCCGCCGCGCACTTCGGCCGCGAGGCCGACGGATCCGGCGATGAAGCGCACGGCTTGGCGCAGCGGGCGATCGCGCAGATCGACGCTGACGAGCGTGCGGCTCGTGCTCGCGTCGAGCCCTTGCAGCTCGAGCTCGGCTTCGCGAGCGAGATCGCCCATGAGCTCGTGGAGCAGCGCGTTGTCCGCGTGGATCGTGCACGTGCGTTCGCCGTCGCGCAGCTCGACCGAGAGCTCGTGGCGCAGCTCGCGCGTCTGGGGCGCGACGAGCAGCAGTGCGGCGAGGGCGAGCTTCATCGGCTTCGCTCCGTGTTGCGCGCGAGGGCGTCGGCTTCGAGCCGGTAGCTGTCGGCGATCAGGAAGCCTGCGCGAGCCTCGATTTCCTCGCGCGCCGGGAGCTCGACGCGGTCGATCACCGCGAGCAAGCCGTGGAGCATGCGACGGGCGCGGACGTGCTCGCCCTGCGCGACGCGTTCCCGCGCGAGTTCGAGCGTGCGGTAGCCCTCGGGCAGGGCGCCGAAGGCCGGTTCGGAGGCGCGCGCGGCGGCGGCGCTGCGTTGATTGGACTCGTTGCGCAGGTCCGCGCTGGCTTCTCGCACGTCGTGAGCGACGTCGAGGACGAGGTCGCGAGTCGCGTTGACCGAGTTCCACGCGAAGGCCATCAGGGCCACGTTGGCGACGAGCACGGCGGCGAACAGCGCCGTGGCGAGCGGAGACATCGAGAAGCGCTCGCGCTCGGCTCGCGCCGTGGGAGCGGCCTGCGGGGCGAGGGGCGCCGCGCTCGGAGCCACTGCGGCGGGCGCATCGACGTGGGCGAGCGTGCTCGGCGCCACGGCGGCGGGGTCGCTCTTGGGCAGGGCGGGCTTGGGCGCGGTGGTCTGACGGATCTCGACGAAGTTGAACAGATCGTCGTCCGTCTCCGGCGGAGGCGTGCCGGTGGCGAGCTGAGCGTGCAGCTTGCCGGTCGTGGGGACGAGCGGGTCGGAAGCCATGTCGTCCGCAGAGTTCGACCGTGGACGATTCTTCCTTGAAGCAAGGAATGCCCACCCCGGCAGGTTCTTCCTGATTCGGGGAAGCCGCCCCCGCCCCCGCCCTGCCCTGTCCCGTCCTGCCCTGCCCTGTCCCCGTCTCGTTCAGCCCCGCTCGGCCCCGTTCAATCTGGGCGCGAGACGATCCCGTAGGCCCGCAGCTTGAGGTGCAAGGTGGCGCGGTGCAGCCCGAGCACGCGCGCGGCTTGGCTGCGGTTGCCGCCCTGCTCTTCGAGCACCCGACGGATCAACAGCTCCTCGACTTCGCGCAGTGAGCGACTCTCGAGGGTGAGCGCGGGCCCCGCGGGCAGGTCGCGCTCCGCTCGCGAGAGCAGATCGGCCGCCACCAGCGTGTCCGAGTCGCACACCAGCGCCGCGCGCGCCACGAGCCACTCGAGCTCGCGTTCGTTGCCGGGCCACTCGTGCGCGAGGATGTGCCGTCGCGCACAGGCGCCCAGACGCGCGTGTGGAAGTTCCTTCGCCAGCACCTCGAGCGCGAGCTCGAGCGCCTCCTGCGGCCGCTCGCGCAAGGGCGGAATCGAGAGCGCGAGTCCGTTGAGCCGGTAGAGCAGCTCCTCGCGCAGCGCCTTGCGCAGTCGCTCCGGCGGCGCGGGCAGCGTGGCGATCACGCGCGCGGCCCGACGCGCGAGCAGCGCGTGCGCAAGCGCGGTCTGAGCGGCGTCGTCACAGCACTCGACGCGCTCGATCAGGAGCGTCCCCTCGCGCGCCTCGACGAGCGCCGCGCTCGGACTCGCGCCCCGTTCGCGCCTTGCATCGACGTGTACGAACGGCGCGGCCGCGCGCGGCGAGAGCGCGTGGATCTCACGGGCGAGCTCGAGCGAGGGCGTGCCCGGCGGAGCCACGATGAGCACGGACGAGCTCGAGGAGGCCGCGGCGCGCGCGGCGTGGACGCGCAATTCCTTCCAGGTGCTGCCGCTCTCGCTCGCCATGGGGTGACTCCTATTGAACAGGCCTCCGCGCGCGAGTGCGCGCACCCAGTCAGAGGATTTTCTCTCCCTGCGCTTCAGGGATCGCCAGCCGCTCCGAGAACCGCTCCGTGCTCGCCAGCGGGATCGGACCGCACGGGCACGGAACACACAGCGACCCCCACAACCCCCAGCACAGGAAACAGGAAACATGGGCCTCCGAGTCAACACGAACATCGCCTCGATGAACGCACAGCGGAACCTCGGTTCCGTCAGCACGCGCCTGATGGGCAACTTCAAGCGCCTCTCGAGCGGCCTGCGCATCTCGACCGCATCCGACGACGCCGCCGGCCTCGGCATCAGCGAGCGCATGCGCTCCCAGATCCGCAGCTACGGCGCGGCGCAGCGCAACGCTCAAGACGGCATCTCGCTCGTCCAGACGGCGGAAGGCGCGCTCAACGAGGTCAACAGCATCCTCAACCGCATGCGCGAGCTGTCGATCCAGGCCGCGAACGGCACGCTCTCGAACGCCGACCGCGCGACGCTCGACACCGAGTATCAGGAGCTGATCAACGAGATCGACCGCATCTCGACCACCTCGACGTTCAACGGCGTGCAGTTGATCGACGGCACGACGACTTCGCTCGACCTGCAGGCCGGCATCAACTCGAGCGAGGTGATCACGGTTTCGCTGCAGGACGCGACCGCCACCGCGCTCGGCCTCTCGGGTCTGACGGTCGGCACGCCCTCGGGTGCCTCGGCCGCGCTCGCGGTGATCGATGCTGCCGTCGACCTGGTCACGACCGCTCGCGGCGCGCTCGGCTCGGCCCAGAACCGCCTGCAGTCCGCGATCTCGTCGATTGCGAACGCCTCGGAAAACCTCGCCGCCGCCGAGTCGCGCATCCGCGATGTCGATATCGCGACCGAAACCGCGGACCTCACCCGCAACACGATCATGCAGCAAGCCGCGGTCGCCATGCTCGCGCAGGCGAATGTGCAGCCGCAGCTCGCGCTCAGCCTCCTCCAAGGCCGTTGATTCAAGACGATCCGGCCCCTGTGCCGGTCGCTGTGGGGGAGGGCCTCGTTGGCCCTCCCCGTCCCCCCCAAAGCTCTTTTCAGTAGTTCTGACCGAACGAGCAGCTCCGCGAGCGCGCCCCATCGCGCGCCGCGCGCAAAGACGCTTCCCCTCCGCTCTGCCTCGCGCGACGAGCGTGCCTTTGCACGCGAGCGCAGCTCGCGCCGCGCGCTCACCCAAAGCTCGCGCGATCGGTCCTCTCCCGCACTCCTCCGCGGTGTGTCCAGCCGCGGAGGTGGTTCCGTAACCCCAGCTACAAAAGGAAACTGCAATGGGACTTCGTGTCAATACCAACATCGCCGCCCTGACGGCTCAACGCAACCTAGCTGGCGTCAGCCAGCGTCTCTCCGGCAACTTCGGTCGGCTCTCGAGCGGCATGCGCATCGCGACGGCCGCCGACGATGCCGCTGGCCTGGGCATCTCCGAGCGCATGCGCGCTCAGGTGCGCTCGCTCAATGTCGCCAGCCGCAACGCGCAGGACGGCGTCTCGCTCGCGCAGACCGCCGAAGGCGCGCTGCAGGAAGTCAACAACAACCTGACGCGCATGCGTGAGCTGGCGATTCAGGCCTCCAACGGCACCCTCACCACGCAGGACCGCGCCACGATCGACACCGAGTTCCAGGCGCTGATCACCGAGATCGACCGCGTCTCGAGCCAGACCACCTTCAACGGCGTGAACTTGCTCGACGGCACGACGACCACGCTCAGCGTGCAGGTCGGCAACAACTCCGGCGAGACGATCACGGTCAGTCTGGCCGACATGACCGCCACGGCGCTCAGCATCGCCGGCGAGGACGTGGCGACGGCCGCAGGCGCCGCCACCGCGCTGACCGCGATCGATTCGGCGATCGACAACGTCACGACGACTCGCGGCGCTCTCGGCGCCGCGCAGAACCGCCTGACGAGCGCGATCTCCTCGATCCTCAACACGCGCGAGAACCTCTCGGCCGCCGAGAGCCGCATCCGCGA
>Ga0194120_10004666_pt1 | contig 20862 bp, 22 predicted proteins | sample TA2MahCa65mmetaG_FD_148642 | JGI IMG/M metagenome (GOLD analysis project Ga0194120, IMG submission 148642) | Freshwater microbial communities from Lake Tanganyika, Tanzania - TA2015019 Mahale Deep Cast 65m | ecosystem: Environmental > Aquatic > Freshwater > Lake | place: Tanzania: Lake... | reverse complement strand
CGGAGCCGCGAGTCGGACCCTTGGTCCGCGAGCTGGCGACCCACTGAGCAAGCAAACGGGCCCAAGAAATGATTGAGTAAATCATTTCCGGGCCCTTAGAGACTGGGGATGAACAGCTCCCACATTGGGTGGTCCCATCTGCGTGTTTCGAGGGTTCGCGGCGCGCGCGTTGGACCGCCTGCGCGCGGCCCCGGCCCCGTGTGACGGCGATCCCCTCGTTCCTGTACGGCCCCCGGGGCCGAAAAACGGAATCCGCCATGGCATACAGCGACAAAGTGCTCGACCACTACAACGCCCCGCGCAACGTGGGCGCTCTGCCCAAGGACGACCCCAACGTCGGGACCGGCGTCGTCGGTGCCCCCGAATGCGGCGACGTCATGAAGCTGCAGATCCGCGTCAACGCCGACGGCGTCATCGAAGAGGCGCGTTTCAAGACCTTTGGCTGCGGGTCGGCCATCGCCTCGTCGTCGCTGGCCACCGAATGGGTCAAAGGCAAGACGCTGGACCAGGCGGCGACCATCCGCAACACCGACATCGTGCAGGAGTTGAACCTGCCGCCCATCAAGATTCACTGTTCGGTGCTGGCCGAAGACGCGATTCGCGCCGCGCTCGCCGACTACAAGGCCAAGCAGGCTGCCAGCGCTGGCTAGCGAGGAAGACGGACCATGGAACCCGCTGCGATGACACCCAGCCCTGCGCCTGCGCCGGTGGCCGCCCCGCCCCAGGTGGCGATGGTGCAGATTTCTGAGGCGGCGGTGGCCCGCTTGCATGAAGTGGCCAAGGAGCAGGGCGTCGAACTGGTCGGTGTGCGCGTCGGCGTGACCGGTGGCGGCTGTTCGGGCCTGAGCTACGTGCTCGACTTCGACACGGCGCCGCGGCTGGGCGACAGCGTGTTCGGTGAGCGCCCCAAGATCTTCGTCGACCGCAAGAGCCTGGTGTTCCTCCGCGGAACCACGCTCGATTTCGAGGGCGGCCTGAACGGCAAGGGCTTCACCTTCAAGAACCCGAACGCCAAAGCCAGTTGCGGGTGCGGCAGCAGCTTTTCGGTCTGAACCCGGCCATGGCCATCCAGAGGCACAGCTTCGTCCGGTCGGGCGACTCGCCGCCTGCGCCGCGTCCGTTCGCGCAGGGACCGGATGGCCAGGTAGATGTGCGGCGGACCGTCGACCCGCAGTCGCCGCCCACCCCTTGGGAGGTGCTTGGCCTGCCGTTGCGCCTCGATCTGGACCTGCCGGCCGTCGAGTTGCGGGTGCGCGGCCTGATCCGCGCGTTGCACCCGGACCGTTTCCACGTGCTGGGGGCCCAGGCAGCGGCGGACGCCGAACGGCACACGGCACTGGTCAATGACGCCTGGCGGACGCTGCGCGAGCCGGAGCGGCGCGTGGCGTGGCTGGTCGACCACCAGGGCCAGACCGTGACCGCCTTGCCGCCGGCGGTAGCGCTGCAGCTCTTTGAACGCAACGAGCAGATCGACGAGGCGCTGGCCGATCCTGTCTCCCACGCCGATGTAGCCGTGGCCCTGCGCGCCGAGATCCGGGCGGAACGGATGCAGGTGCACGCCGACCTCGCAGTCGCTTGCGCGCGCCACGACGCAGCGGTGCAGGCCGCCGACCCCGCGGCGACCCAGGGTGCTCTGGCCGAGATGGGCCGGCTGCTGGCCATGGCCCCGGCGCTCGACAATCTGCTGGCCCGTCTGGGCTGAACGGCGACTGTGATGGCGATAACTTTTGGCGCGTCGGCACCTGCACGCAATGATCCGGCCGTCGGCATCGATCTGGGCACCACCAACAGCCTGGTGGCGGTCGTGGACGCCGATGGCTTGCCGCGCGTGTTGCACGGCCCCGACGGCTATCTGGTGCCATCGGTCGTCGCGTTCGACGCAGGCGGCGAGGCGGTGGCGGTGGGCCGGCCGGCGGATGCGCGCGTCACCGTCGATCCGGCGCACACGCTGTATTCGGTCAAGCGGCTGATGGGCAAGGACGCGGCAGAGGTCGCCAGTGAGTTGAAGCTCTTGCCGTATTCGGTGGTCGCCCAGCCAGGATCGGCCGCGGTGCGGGTGCGGGTCGGCGCGCGCGACTACACCCCGCCGGAATTGAGCGCCATCGTGCTGCGCGAACTCAAGCTGCGCGCCGAGGCCGCCTTGGGGTGCGCGGTGCGGCGCGCGGTCATCACCGTGCCCGCGTACTTCAACGATGCCCAACGCCAGGCGACCAAAGATGCTGGGCGGCTGGCCGGGCTCGAAGTGCTGCGCATCGTCAACGAACCCACTGCGGCGGCGCTGGCCTACGGCCTTGACCGGCGGCCCGAGCGGCGCATTGCCGTCTACGATTTTGGCGGCGGCACGTTTGATATCTCGATTCTGTACCTGCACGCGGGCCTGACCGAGGTGCTGGCGACCCATGGCGACACCCGCCTGGGCGGCGACGACATCGATCACGCATTGGTGTCCGTGGCGGTCGGCCAGTTGCGCGCGGCTGGCGTGGACCTTGCAGAAGACGCCGCTGCTTTGCAGGGTGTGCGCAAGGCCATGATCGAGCTCAAGATCGCGTTATCCTCCGCGCAGTTCGCACAGGTGCTGGTGCCACTGCCAGGCCGAGCGGCGGTGCAGTTCGCGCTCGATCGCGCGCAGTTCGAGGCCATCGCCGCGCCGATCGTCGACCGCACCCTCACGTCATGCCAGCAGGCGCTGCGCGACGCCGGTCTGCAACCCGGCGACCTCGACGAGGTGGTGTTGGTCGGCGGGTCGACCCGCATCCCCCTGGTTCGCGAGCGCGTGGCGACGCTTTTTGGCAGGGCGCCGCACTGCGAACTCGACCCAGATTGCGTGGTTGCGCTCGGCGCCGCGGTCCAGGCCGACATCTTGACCACCGGCCGGCGCGACCAACTGCTGTTGGACGTGATGCCCTTGTCGCTCGGCATGGAGACCATGGGGGGCGCGGTGGCCAAGATCCTGCACCGCAACAGCCCGATTCCTGCGACGGCGACCGAGGAGTTCACGACCAGCGTCGACAACCAGACAGGTGTGGTCGTCCACGTGGTGCAGGGCGACCGCGAACTGGTGGCCGACTGCCGCAGCCTCGCGCGCTTCGTCATCCCGATCGCCCCCTTGCCTGCGGGGCTGGCTCGGGTGGCCGTTACGTTCCTGGTCGACGCCAACGGCATCCTGCACGTGACCGCGCGCGACGTGCGCACGGGACTCGAGAAATCCATCGAAGTGCAGCCGAGCTATGGCCTGACCGACGCCGAGGTCGAGGCGATGCTCGTCGCCGCCTTCGACAACGCCGAACAGGACGTCGCCCGCCGCCTGTTTGTCGACGCCCGGACCGAAGCCGAGACGCTCATCGCCGCCACCGAACGGCAATTGGCCGGACCGGCGGGTGCGCGCCTCGACGCCGACGAGCAGGCGGACATCGCGGCATGTGTGGCCAGCCTGCGCGCGAGCTTTGGCAGCGGGCAGTCCGAGGTGGTGCGCGCCGCACAGCGCGAGCTGAACGAGGCGACCGTGCACCTGGCCGAACTGGGCTTCGCGACGGCCATCGACGAACTGGCCCACAGCGCCGCGGCCGAGGCGTTGCTGGCGCGCGGACCTGACCCCGCCTCGGCCAAGCCACAGCACCACGCGTGATCGCCGGCCCATCCGCAGAGCGCGCAACGGCCGCGCTGCGCGATTGCCGGCTTTGCCCGCGGGACTGCGGGGTCGACCGCACGCTGGGTCCGGCCGGCGCGTTTTGCCGGCTTGGCGCACAAGCGTTGGTCTACAAAGAGTTGTTGTCGCTCGGCGAGGAGGCGGCCCTCGGCGGGCCGACCTGGTTGGTCGACGTCGGGGGGTGCTCGCTGCGCTGTCTGTTCTGCAGCGAGTGGCAATTCGTGGTGCGCCCGCACCAGCAGCCAGCGCGAGCCATCGACGCCGCTTGGTTCGCGCAGCGCCATGCCCAGCGCAAGGTGCAGGGTGCCCGAACCCTGTCCGTTGTCGGCGGCGACCCGACCCCGAGCGCGCCAGGCGTGTTGGCGGCTCTGGCGCAACAGGCGGATCCGTTGCCGCTGGTGTGGAATTGCAACGGCTTGGTCGCACGCCAGGCCTGGGACCTGCTCGATCCAGCCGTCGCGGTGTGGTCCATCGACGTCAAATTCGGCAACGCACGCTGCGCCGAACGCCTGGCTGGCGCGCGTGGATTCGATATGCTCGGCGCGGTGGATGGTTCGGTGGCGCGCGCCCTGGGTGGACCCCGATACCCTGGCCTGCCCAGGCTCATCGTGCGCCACTTGCTGATGCCCGGCCACCTGGAGTGCTGCACGCGGCCCGTCGCTGATCGCTTGGCGGGGCTGTTGGCCGCGGTCCCAGTCCACCACGCTGTCGTCAACTGGATGACGGCCTACGTCCCGCCAATGGACCGCCGATCGCGCGCGCCCGCGGCGGTCGGCCTGTCGCGCTGGCCCGACGCGGGTGAATCGGCTCGCGGCATCGCCATCGGCCGTGAACGCCTCGGCCCCATGCTGGTGGTGGACGGTCGCTGACGCCGATCAATCGATCAGGCACTGCACCAGCGGATCTTTGCAGTCCGTTTGCAGGCATGTGTCCGAGCACTTGGGGTCCGGCGATCCCGCGCACTTGGGCTGACACTTCTCAATCTGGCAGGTCCAGATGGCGTCCAACAGGCCGACGGCCTTGGGGGTGGCCTTGCCCATGCACGCGAACCCGCAGCTCTCGTCGTCTTTGCAATTGTCAATGCAGATCAAGCTGTTGCTGCACGTCTCCGTGCCCGGCGTCGCGCCAGCGAAGCAGGTCGCGATTTCGGGCAAGCACGTCTTGCTCTGCGGTTTGCTGACGCAACTCAGGATGTTGGCGAACTTCTTTTGCTCCGCAAAACTCGCGTTGGCATAGCATTTGGCGCTGATGGTCAGCAGCTTGTCCTTGTATTGCTGCGAGCAGGTCCAGGTGTTGGCGCAGGTGCTGGTTCCGGACGCTGCATTGCTGGTGCAGGCGAGGAACTGGGCCGTGCAGTATTTGCCGATGCATCCCTCCATGCACGACTTGTCGGTCGCTGTTGCGCACAGGCTGGTGCAGACGGCGGTCTGGCATTCGCGCAGCGGTTCGAAGAGGAACTGCGAATACAGCGACCCGTCCTTGGCGGCGCTGTTGATGCACGCCGCCGTGGGCTTGGTGTCGCCGCACAGTTCGTTCTGGTACAGCCACAAGGACAGGCACGACCCGATGGGCCCGCCGTAGATGTCGGCATCGGCGCCGTAGGGCAGATCGGGCGGGTAGCCTTGCCAGTCGGGGACGAGCAGTCCGTCGACGCTTGAGGTCTCGCCCTCGCTCGCGTCGGTGCTGGCGTCGTTCGGCGGGGCGTCGGGTCCGGGCTGATCCGCGACACCAACGTCCGGCACGGCGCTGTCGGCGACGGCAGCGTCCGATGACCCCACGTCTGTCGGCAAGCTGTCGATCGCGCTGTCGTCTGGGGTCACGGCGTCCACCGTGCCCGCATCGCCCGGTTCGGGCTCGACGTCCGCAAGGTCCGCTTGGGCGCCGTCGCCAGGGTCAGCGCCGTCGAAATTCGGTTCGCTGTCGGCGATGGTCGGGTTGTCGGCGGGCTGCGCGTCGGGCGGCGGGTTCCCTGCATCCTGGGTCGCCGCGTCCTGCGGCGGCGTGATCGTGTCGGGCGAAGCCGCGTCGCTGCCCGTCGTCCCGTCCTGCGAGCCGGAGTCGGTCGGCTCGGCGATGTCCAGTTGGACGGCGTCCTTGGCGGTCGGCAACTCGGGCCAGCCGGAAAAGTCTGCCTTGCCGTCAAACGTGTACGGGACGATCTCGTTCTGGGCGGCGTCGGCCACTGCAGCGTCGCCCGGTGCAGCGTCGGCCTGTCCAGTGTCGCCCGTGTCACCGTCCGCGAGCGCGCCGTCCACGGCTGCGTCGTCGCCCGGCAGGCCGCCGTCGGGCAGCACGAGGACGACTTCCGCTGGGCCGCCGTCGGCGAGCGAACCGGTGTCCGCGTCAGCGGGGGCCAGGCCGTCGAGTGCGCTGCCGTCCGCGCCCGGCGAGGCGTCCAGACCAGCCGAGGCGTCGACGCGCGCGCCGCTGCCTGCCTCGCCGACCGGCCCCGCTTCTACGGGGGGCGCTTGCCAGGTCTCGACCCAGGTCGGCCCGCCGTCGGGCCATCGCCGATCGAGGCCCCCCACGGGCTGGCCGGGCTGGGCTCCGCCGACCAGGGCAGGCCCTGCCGCCCCACCGGTCGCGTGCCAATCCGTACAGGCTGTCCAGGCGGCCGCGGCACACGCGACGGCTGCAATCTTGGTCAAATCAAGCAATTGGCGCACGGGCGGCCCCGAAACGGCAGTGGGCGCCGGCGAACCGGCCGCGCCATGGTAGCGGAAAGGCGGCGGCCTGCGAATGTGCAGATTGTCGTACAGGAGCCGCAGCGGGCCCGTCGCTGGCTTGGGCTAGAACTCGGCTGGCGTCTTGCCCGCGGTGTAGCGGCGCTGGCGCTCGCGGCCTTCGCGCATCTCGTTGCTGATTTCGAACTGGCGGGTCACCTTGTCCACGGCGGCGTCGACGGCCTTGGGCAACTTCTGGCTGAAGGCGCGCGCCACGATTTCCTGGTCGCCGAGCAGGGCCACGGTGACCGCAAATCCGACCGGCTGTTCTTCTGTGGTCACCCGGGCGGCCACCGGCTTGCCCCACCGTTGTTCGATCTTGCCGAGCTTGGCCTCCAGGTGCTTGCGCACGAAGGTCTCGTTGGCGTCGGTCCGGTTCTGGGGCGACAGTTTGTTGACGACGGTCAGTTCCATTTCCACCTCCGCGGGCGCCTTGGTTTGTGCGCCGGTCCCGACGTGCGGTGTGCGACGATCGGGCCCGAGCGGCAGCGCCAACCGGCCCGCCGACGGTCAGCCTACCCGAATTGGATGCAAGTTGACACCAGTCGGGTTCATTCCCGCCGCTGCGGTTTGGCCCGTCCGTAGAGGCCGCCGTGCAGGGCGTGGTCGAGCAGCTCGGCAAGCCGGGCGTACCCGTCGCGGTTCAGATGGACACGGTCCCCCGTAGCGAGGCCGGTGCCGATCCAGCGGCTGATCGCGCCGGGTCCGCCCATGGCCGCCTGTGCATCCCAATGTCCGCAGCCAGCCGCGGCGGCCACCTTGCGTTGCAGGGCGATGACCGTCGCGGTGCGCTCGAAACCGACCCACTTGCGGCCTTGGCGATGCTGGCGGTCGCTCGGTCCCACCACAAGACACGCGGCCTGCGGAGCCGCCTTGCGGATGCGGCCGAGTACGCGCTGCCATACGGCAAGATAGCTGTCGTCGTCCTGGGGTTCCGCGACGTCGTTGGTCCCGTAGGCCAGGACCACCAGGTCCGGCGATCGCCAGCCCAACTGTTCGGCCCACGGCCCCTCGGACCAATGCAGGTGGATCTCGGCCTGCATCCCGGGGATGCCCAGTTGGTCCAAGACCACGCCGTGAGGGCCGCGTTCGAACACCGCGCCGTCGACGCCGACCGTGCCGTTGCCTGCGGGCGTCCAGCGCAAGGCATGGGATCCATCGGCGACCGTCCAAACCTTGCGCACGACCGCGGCGGCGCCCCGACCCGTCAGCACCTCGGCCGCGCCGTCCAACTGCACCATGAGATCGCCGGATTCGGGACCAGTCCGGTACCACAATTCGATGCGGTCGACGGACCGGCCGAGCGCATGGGCGGTGGTGGTGCGGATCTCGGCCCAGTCCGCGGCGCCTTGGCTCTCCATGCGCAGGCCGGCGAGACCGTAGTCGCCGACCGCCGCGCCGTGCGCCCGAAGGTGGCGCGCAATGGCCCAAGTTGGCGTGGCGTCGGTGGCGATGTCCTGGTGGCGGTAGCCGAGGTTCCAGCGCGCGGGCAGCACAAACCCGTGCCCCGCGTCGCCATAGCGGGCTTGCAGTCTGCGCCGCAGCGTGCCCGTCCACAGATCCGCGGCGGTATGCGACGCACCGTAGAAGGCGATGCGCGCGATGGCCTTGCCCTGTGCGGCGCGGTCGAGGGCGGCCCACCACGGGTCCAGCGCCCGACCTGCTGGATCGAACACGGGGACTGGGGTGCCAAGGCCCGCCCCCAGCGGATCGAGGGGTGGATGTGCCACCGCGCGGGCGGTGGCGCTCGCTTTCGTCTTGGCTTCAGGCCGGCGCTTGGCCGCGTGCGCGCCGCCCAACTGCACCGAACACAGAGCCACCGCAATGATCGCGGCGGCGACGACCCGAGGGCGCACGTGCCGATCAGCCGCCGAAGTTGGCGTTGGCAAACTGCCAATTGACCGCGCCCCAGAATCCCTCGACGAACTTGGCGCGCAGGTTCTTGTAGTCGATGTAGTAGGCGTGCTCCCAGACGTCGACCGTCAAGATGGCCACCAGGCCGTGCTTCATCGGCAGGTCGGCCGGCCCTTGCGACGGGTGGATGACAAGCTTGCCCTGGGCGTCCTTGGCCAGCCAGCACCAGCCCGACCCGAACACGCCGACCGCAGCCTTGTTGAAGCTCTCCTTGAACGCGTCGAAACTGCCGAAGTCGCGATCGATCGCCGCAGCAAGAGCAGCCGTGGGCGCGCCGCCGCCGCCGGGCGCCATGCAATGCCAGTAGAACGTGTGGTTCCACGCCTGCGCAGCGTTGTTGAAGATGCCGCCGGTTCCGGAAAGAATCAGATCTTCCAGCGACTTGTCAGCCTCTGGCTTGCCGGCGGTCAGGTTGTTCAGGTTGGTGAAGTAGGCGGCGTGGTGCTTTCCGTAGTGGAACTCGATCTGTTCGGCCGAAAGGTAGGGCGCCAGGGCATCCTTGGCGTACGGCAGGGCGGGCTGGGTGAAGGCCATGGAACTCCTCGTGTCTTGGTGGAACGCGCAGCTGCGCTGAAGCGACAAGCGGACAAAAAAGGTCCGATTTCGGCTGCTGTCAACCCTCTGCGCCCCGGCACCGCAGTTCAGGGCGCCACCGCTCTACGCGGTTGCGGCCACCAGATTTGGCAGCGTACAGCGCCATGTCGGTGTGCTCGAGCAACTGATCGGCGCCCAGGCCGTCGAGCGGGTGCACGGCCACGCCGATGCTGACGGTGATGCGGCCCAATGGAACGCCGGCCAGGGCCTCGAAATCGTGGTGCGCAACCACCTGCACCAACCGGCGGGCGACGTCCAGGGCGGTATCCGGGCCCGCACCGTCGAGCAACACCACGAATTCCTCGCCGCCAAACCGTGCGACGTGGTCATTGCCGCGCAATTCTCCATGCAGCACGCGGGCCACCTCCCTGAGCACCAGGTCGCCCATCTGGTGCCCGTACGTGTCGTTGACGCGCTTGAAGTGGTCGATGTCGCACATCAGCAGCGCCCAGGTGCGGCCGTCGCCCGCGCCAGCGACCTGGGCGATCAACTGGTCGAACGACCGCCGGTTGCCGACCGCCGTCAGCGGATCGACGTGGGCAAGCCGATCCAATTCGGCATTGGCCATGCGCAGTTGTGCGTTGACGACGCGCAGGTCGTGGTTGCGCGCCTCGACCTCGGCACTGCGTTCAGCGACCTGCTGCTCCAGGTTGGTGGTGAAGCGCTCGACCTCGGCGGCCATGTGGTCGAAGCTCGCAGCCATCAGCCCCAGTTCGTCGCCGCGCTGCCAATGGAGTCGCTGGCCGCGCGCCCCGTGGCGGATGGCTTCGGCGGCCCGTGCCAGTTCCTGCATCGGCCGGACCGCCATGCGCGCAAACGCCGCGTAGGTCACCGCGGCCAACAGACCCGCCGCAGCGCACACCACGGCGAGCACGGAGCGCAGCGTACGCTCGACGCGCTGCTCGACCATGGCGGTGTCGAACACGCCCACCAGCGTTCCCCAGCGCAGGCCGGACACCGCCGGCACGGAAACCAGCAGGTGCGCAGTCTTGCCCGCGACCAGGCGGCGCCACATCGGGTGGCGCGAGCGCACGGCGTAGTCCACGAAATCCTGCGATGTCGCGGCGTCGTGCCCGGGCACAACGGGTGGCACCAGCGCGTCGGTCGAAGCCGCGACGGCGCGGCCGGCCGAGTCAAACGTCACCACTGCGACCAGTTGCACGTCCTGGTCGCCGGGACGCACGGCTTCGGCCAAGTAGCCGTCCAGCTTGTCGAACGTCGACTCCGCGACGGCCAGCGCGGCCGGTCCCGCCAACATCGCCAACATCGCAGCCGCCCGCTGCAGCGATTCGTCGCGGTAGGCCCGGGCGGTTTGCGACACCGCGACCATCGCCACGCCGCCGCCGACGACCACCAGGGTCAGCGCAACGACGGCGGCCAGCCGCGTGCCCAAGCGCCGACTGCGGCGCGGCAGCCTGTCATTCGACATGGCTGGCCTCCAGCGGCAGGTCAGTGAGCGTGGCCGCGCCGCTGAATCCCGCGGCCCGCGCTGGGGCCATCGCCTCCAGGTGGGCCCGCACGCCCTCGTACACAGATTCGTCGGCGGGCATCCACCCAGAGATGGCCCAAGTGTCTGCCAGTACCTTGCGCCCGTATTCGGTGCGGTTGTTCAGCCCCTGGAACACCCAGGTGATCTTCTTGAGCGCTTCGCGGCCCATGCCCGCGCGCACCGCCAAGGCGTCGTACGGTAACTTTCCGCATTTGTGCAGCACGCGAAACCCGCGCGCCGTCTGCGCCTCGCCCGCCTTGCACGGCAGAGCGAGCGCCCCAGAGGCGACCGCTGCTGCGTCGACTTCGCCCCGCAGCAGCGCGGCCATCGCCGCCTCGTGGGTGCCGTAGAACTGGGCGCTGGCAAACATGCGCTCCGGGTCGAGGCCTGCCTGGCGCAGCACGTGTCGCGGGTACAGGTAGCCGGAGCCCGAGAGGCGATCGACCCAGGCCATGCGGCGCCCTCGCAGGTCGGCCAGGGTGTGTGCGGGGTCATCGCGTCGGACGATGATGTACGACGAGTACTCGGGCGACCCCTGGGAGATGGCCCGCGCGGCCAGGTGTAACGCGGGCTGGATCGCGCGGGCCTGCACATAGCTGACCGGCGAGAGCAGAGCGACATCCACGCGTTCTTCGGTGATCGCGGCGACCAGTTCGCCATAGGATCCCGACGAGACCAGTTCCACCGGGATCCCAAGCGCTTCCGAAACGTGGGCGACCAAGGGCGCGAGATCGCGGCGTTCCCGCGACTCCTGGGTGTAGGGCGTGATGCCAAGCCGCAGCCGAGTCACGCCGGGATCGAGGTCGGCTGCCATCAACCGCGTCGCCTCACCGGTCGGCGGATCTGGCGGGTAGGCGCGGCCGCCCGTCAGCAGGCCGGCCTGGTCCGGCTGAGCACATGCCGCGACCGCAGCCAACACAGCCCATGCCAGTCCGCGGGTCAGCAACGGATGGCGCGACCAGGGCGGGGCAACTGGCACGGCGGGACTCCCAGGCGGCTCGCATCCATCGTGGCAGGCCCAGGTTGCCGCGGTCAAGTGTGCCCGCCATCCCGCGTCGCCCGATCGGGTGACCGGCTGCCGCACCGACTCACAAATGCCTACAGATCGCCCGCAGGTGCAGTGCGTCGCAGCCTGACCTGCCGCGGCGCGCGCGCCGCTGGCGCCGACGAGGCCGCGTTCGTGCTACGACGCCCGACCGACGAACCCTTGCAGCCGCTCGCCGTGCAGGCACCGTTCACCCATTGCGAACATTCGCTGCCCTGGCCGCAGCTCGATCACATCGGCCTGGATGCGGAGGCCCGGGCGGTCTGGGCCCACCAGCAATCCCTGGCGCGCGCTGCGCGTCCCCCGGCTGTCCTGCCGGTCGCCGTTGCCCTGCTTTCCCTGGTGGGCGCCGCCTTGGTCGCGGCGAGCCGGTCAGGGGCGACGTCAACCAGGCCGGCGGACTCCCCTGTCGCGGTGCGCGATCGGTCTGTTGGCTTTTCGTCTTCGGCAGCGCCGGTGCAGGTCGTCGACAAGCAGTAGCCGTCACGGCTTCGCAGGTGTCCCGTCGGTCGCTCGCAGCGCCCGCAGCTCTCGCTTGCGCGCCACCCAGCCCGCCTTGACGACCGCCGGGGCTCGGGTCACCACCAGCGCGCCGGCAGGCACGTCCTGGGTGACGGTGGTGCCGGCGCCCACATAGGCTTCGTCGCCGAGCGTCACTGGCGCCACCAGTTGCGTATCCGATCCGATGAACACGCCGCGGCCGAGCACGGTCTTGTGCTTGTCGACTCCGTCGTAGTTGCACGTGATCGTTCCCGCGCCGATGTTGCACGCCGGCCCGATTTCGGCGTCGCCCAAGTACGACAGGTGGCTCGCCTTGGTGCCGCGGCCGAGGCGCGCCTTCTTGGTTTCGACGAAGTTGCCGACCTTGACGTCGGCCTCGAGCACAGTGCCGGGCCGCAAATGCGCAAAGGGCCCGACGTGGGCGCGGGCGCCGATCCGCGCTTCGCTGGCGACCGAATACGGCAGCAGGTGGACACCATGGCCGATTTCGCAGTCGGTGACCACGCAGCCCGCGCCGATGCGGGCATCGGGGTGCACGACCGTCGCGCCGCGCAACTGCACGGCGGCGCCCAACTGGCAGTCGGCATGCAACACCACGCTCGGTTCGACGGTCGCCGTTGCCGGGTCATCGAAGCTGACGCCCTGCAGCATCCAGTGGCGGTTGATGCGGTCGCGCAGGGCGGCGGTGGCGGCAGCCAACTCCAAGCGGTTGTTGACGCCTGAGATTTCGGCGCGATCGGCCACGACGTGGGCTGCGCCCGATTGGCCCCGCGCCGTCGCCATGGCCAGCAGGTCGGTCAGGTACAGTTCGCCTTGCGTATTGTTCGGTTGCAACCTCGGCAGGGCATCGGACAAAAACGCAGTGGTGACGCACATCATGCCGGCGTTGATCAGGCGGATGGCGCGCGTGGCGTCGTCCGCGTCCTTGTGTTCGACCACCCGCGCGACGCGGCCCTGAGCGTCGCGCACGACCCTGCCATACCCGGTCGGGTCGGCCGGTTCGCCGACCAGGAGCGACAGCGCGCCGTCGCCGCGGGCCCTTCGCAAGTCCTGCAGGGTGTCGGTCCGCAGCAGCGGCGTGTCGCCGTACAGGACCAACACCTCGCCGCAGTCGCGCCAGACGGGTTGCGCGCACGCCACGGCATGTCCTGTGCCGCCCTGGTGGGGCTGTTCCACGCACGTTGGCGCGCGATCGCCAGCGAGCGCGGCTTGGTTGCGGCGCGCCCATTGGTCCACGTAGCGCTCCACAGCCTCGCCGCCGTGGCCGGTCACCACGCACAGCCGGTTCGGGTTCAGGCCGGCCGCCGCGGCCAGCACATGGCCGAGCATGGGTTCGCCCAGCAGCTCGTGCAGCACTTTTGGCGTCTGGCTGAACATGCGCTTGCCGAGCCCCGCCGCAAGGATGACGACGCACAGGCCGCCCGTTCGCGCCGTTGGCATGGTCGGGGACATCGTCATGCGGAGCCTCGAGAATCGTGACGCAATGGGCCAAAAATGCCGCTCGGCCGATCCCCCGCGGGGCAGGATCGGCCGAGCCTTGGGTGTGCAGAGCGCAGGCTACTCGGCCGCCGTGACTTCCAGGGTCAGCTTGGCCACCACGTCGTGGTGCAGCTTGACCGTGACCGCGTACTCGCCGACGGTGCGGATGTTGTCGGGCACGCCGATGTCGCGGCGGTCGACCAGAAAGCCCTTCTCGGCCAACAGGTCGGCCACTTCGCGCACGGTGACCGAGCCGAAAAGCCGGCCTTCGTCGCCGGTGTGCTTGGCCACGCTCAGGCGCAAGCCGCTCAGTTGCTTGCTCTCTTCGGTCGCCTTGGCGCGGGCCTTGGCGAGGCGGGACGCCGCGACGCGCTTGTTGTGCTCCATCTGCCGCACGTTGCGCTCGTTGGCCTGGGTGGCCAGGCTGCGCGGCAACAGATAGTTGCGCCCAAAGCCGTCGGCGACATCGAGCACATCGCCGATCTTGCCGACGTTGGGCACATTTTCGCGCAGGATGACTTTCATGGAAACCTCCCTGTGCGGCCTAGTCGGCCGTCGCGCTCGAGTACGGCATGAACGCCATGATCCGCGCGCGCTTGATTTCCAGGCACAGGTTGCGCTGGTGCTGGGCGCACACGCCGGAGATGCGCCGTGGCACGATCTTGCCGCGCTCCGAGATGAAGCGCTTGAGCATGCTCGGAGTCTTGTAGTCGATGTAGAGCGTCTTGTCGGCGCAGAAGGGGCAGACCTTGCGGCGGCCGAAACGGCGAGGTTGCCGTCCGGCGCGGTCGCCGCGCTCGCCCCGTTCGCCGCGCTCGCCGCCCTGGCCGCGATCGCCGCCCGGACCGCGGTCCAGGTTCTGGCCCTGCGGTGCGTCTTGGTTCCTCATGCGACTTCCTCCGTTTCGACTTCCTCGTCGTCCTGATCCGCGCGCCGGGAACGACGTTCGTCACTGCGCCGCAGGTATTGGTCTTCTTCGTCCTCTTCGCGCTCAGGCGTCAGGCTGTCGGCGCGCTTGCGCTCGGCCTCCAGGTCGTATTCGCCCACCTGCTTGAGCTTGGACAAGCAGACCGTTTGGTAGCGGATGACGTCGTTGGAGATGCGCAACTGGCGCTCGCATTCCTTGACGAACTGGGGATCGGCGATGTAGCCGAAATACCAGTAGTTGCCCTTTTTCTGCCGCGCGATCTCGTAGGCCAGCTTGCGCTTGCCCCAATCGACGAGCTTGATTTCACTGCCGCCCATCGCTTCGAGCGCGCGCAGCAGCCGCTGGTGGATTTTCTCCGCCACGTCTGCTTCCGCGTCGACCCGCGTGATGAACAGCGTCTCATACATTCGGACCAGCATGATTCGCTCTCTCTCCTCGTTGCTCCCCATGGTCAGGCGCCCGGCCACGCGAAAAACGTCGCGCGGTGGTCGCTTTCGCCCGCCTCGTACCGCCCCTTGTGGCGGCGCTGGCGAGCGAGGAGGCCAAGCTGCGGACCTTCCGCGGCCTGCCCGGGGCGCCGGTCGCAAGGTGGCGACCGGTCCCGATTGGTGCGAACCCTCACGAGTCCGCGGATTTCGATCCGGCCGCAGCCGGTGGGGCGTTGTGCGCGTTCATGGCCGCGCGAACGCCCAGTTGCACCACGGCCTCCGCAGCGGCCACCGCGCGGTCCAAGACCTGCGGCAACGCGATGCGCTGGTCGGGGCCAAACGCAGACAGCACCCAGTTGGTGACGGCTTCGTCCCCGCCCTTGCCGCCCAGATCACCGTCCCCGCCGGGCCGGCCGATACCGATGCGCACGCGCACGAACGCGGGGCTCGCCAACTGCGCCACCAGCGAGCGCAGGCCGTTGTGGCCGCCGTGACCGCCGCCGACCTTGACCTGCACCCGGCCGAATGGCAGGTCCAGGTCGTCGTGCAACACCAGCAATTCCGCCGGCTTGTAGCCGAAGAACGCCAGCATCTGCTGGGTCGGGTGGCCGCTGCAGTTCATGTAGGTCATCGGCTGCAGCAAGGCGACATCGCATTCGCCGGTGGGTCCCGGCAGGCGACAGCGCGCGAACTGACCGTTGAACTTGCTCGACCAGGTGGCCAACCGGCGCGCAGCCAGTTGTTCGATGGCCATGAACCCGACGTTGTGGCGGGTCGCGGCATAGCCCTTGCCTGGGTTGCCCAGACCGACCAGCGCCCGGACGGACGCTTCTGCAGCCTGGGGCACGGCGGCGCCGCGCGGGCGCTGGACCTTGTCGGGGGCGGGCGGGGCGGCCATCGTCTGCTTCCGAGAACGGCCCTGCCGCGGGCCCGGCTACTTCTTGGTGACCTTCTTCTTGTCGTCGGTCGCCGCAGCCTTCTCTTCGATCTTGGGGGCAAACAACTCGAAGATCTTGAAAGACTTCTTGAACACCGCCCTGCACCCCTGCGGCAGCGGCAGGCTGTCGACCGTCATCACCGCACCGTTGTCGAACGGCGTGACGTCGATCTCGACCGACTTGGGCAGCGTGGTCGGCGTGCACGCCACGGTCACGTAGCGCGTGATCTGCTCCAGGCGACCGCCGGCCTTCTGTCCCGCCGAGCGTCCCGACAGCACCACCGGCAAGGTGACGGTGATCGGGCTCGCCGGGGTCACGACGTAGAAATCGACGTGTTTGAGCGTGCGCTTGACCGGGTGGATCTGCACTTCCTTGCAGATCGCCAGGTGCTGCTTGCCCTCGAACTCGACGGTGAAAAGCTGGTTGCGGCCATATGCCGTGCTCAGGCCTTTGCGCAGCGGCTGCGGATCGACCGCGACCATGCGGGCGCCCGGGCCCACGCCGACGCCGTACATCACTGCGGGCAGCAAGCCGGCGCGGCGGACCTTGTTCGCCACGTCGGAGCCGGCCAGCAGGCGCGGGCGTGCATGGATTGCTACCGTGTCCATCTGGGTTCCTGTCGGCGCCGCGGTGGCGCCGTGATCAGCAGGTGCACAAAGCCCGGCACCAGGGCGATCGGCGCACAGCCCCGCAATCGGGTCGGCGGCGACGGCTCAGCGCGGATGGGCGTCCCTGGGTGTCCGCTCAAGGCTCGGACGCCGTTGCGCTGAAATTCGCTGCGGGTTTTGGCCCGGTCGGGGCGCGGACGCATCCCGGTCGGCCGCAGCGGGGGGCGCATTGTAAAGGCAGTGGGGCGGTTGTCAATCGCGATTTCGCTGTTGGCCGCGGTTCCGACTCTGCGGTCGCAGGCTGCCTGCAAAGCTCTTGCAGGGCCGGGTCGAGCATTGGCCATGGTGGCTGCGGTGATGCTGCGCTGCACGCGGTCCTTGCCCAGTGTGCGGTCGGGCCACGTGAGGACCCCGGGTTGCGATCGGCACGGTCGCCCGCCGCGACCCCTCGCCCACTGTGACCCCTTGCCCACTCTGACCCCTTGCCCCGCCACGCGTCGCGGGCCACACTGCGGCCCAGGAGCGCGCCCATGCAGCACAGCGACGAATTCCAGGCCCTGGTCGACGACGCCAAGTCGCGGGTGCGCGAAACGACCCTCGCCGCGTGGCCCGGATTGGCCGCCGCCGGAGCGCTGCTCATCGACGTCCGCGAAGATCGCGAATGGCGCGCGGGCCACGCCGCGGGTGCGCGCCACCTGGGCCGGGGCGTGCTGGAGCGTGACATCGTCGGCGCCGTGCCCAACAAGGGACAGGTGCTGGTCCTGTACTGCGGTGGCGGGTACCGATCGGCGCTGGCCGCCGACAACTTGCAGAAGATGGGATACGGAAACGTGCTTTCGCTCGCCGGAGGCTGGAAGGCCTGGGTGGCCGCTGGCCTGCCGACCGAAGTGGACGGGTAGGCGCGGTGCCCTGGCACGTGCTGACCGTGCGCATGACCGACCACGGCGCGCCGACGGTATGCGCGGTCCTGGCCGATCGCTGCGATCGCGGCCCCCTGACCGCCTCGTGGTGGCTTGGCGACACGCTGGTCTACAGCGCGCCGGCCGACCGCATCCTCGAGGCGACCGAACATCCCGGCCAGATCGAAGCCCAGGCCGTCGCGCGGGCCCGCCAGTTGGATTTGTGCGAAAAGGGGCTGCAAGGTCCCGAATACCAAGGGATGCGCCCCTCCGCGGGGGCGTCTGCCGTCCGCGCAGCGATGATCGAGCGGGTGGTGCCGCGCCTGGCCACCGACGCGCGGACCGACCCGACCCGCAGGAGGCTGCCATGACCCAGACCTGGTTCGAACACCTCAGTGCGCCGCCGACTGCCACCGAGGCCGAAGCGATCGTGGCCTGGCGCCGGGCCCTGCACGCCGAACCGGAACTGTCGCTGTGCGAGGTGGACACGCAGCGCTATGTGCGCGAGGCGCTCCACGCCCAAGGGTGGCAGCCGGTGGCGGTGGGTGGTACCGGGCTTGCGGTGGTCGCCGGCCGCGGAACTGCGCCCGCCCTGCTTCTGCGCGCCGACATGGACGCCCTGCCGGTCCAGGAGCAGACTGGTCTGCCGTTCGCGTCGCGCCGGCCCGGACACATGCACGCCTGCGGTCACGACGCTCACATGGCATGTTTGCTCGGCGTGGCAGCGCGGCTGCGGAGCCTCGAAGACCAGTTGCCCGGCCGGGTCGTCGTGGCGTTCCAACCCGGCGAGGAGAACGGGCGCGGCGCGGTGGCAATGATCGACGACGGGCTGCTGGACGGGCGCTGGTGCGGCGATCCGACCTTGCGGGTGGCGGCGGCGCTGGGCATGCACGTGTGGTCGGGACTCCCGGTCGGGCACGTCAGCGCAACCGCCGGGCCGGTCATGGCCAACGTCGACGATTTCAAGATCACTGTGCGCGGCCGCGGTGGTCACGGCGCCCTGCCGCACCAAGCGGTCGATGCGGTGGTGGCGGCGGCGGCCGTGGTCCAGGCGCTGCAGGCCATGGTGTCGCGCGGCAACGACCCGATGCAGCCGCTGGTCGTCACCGTCGGCAGCATCCACGGCGGCAGCGCGTTCAACGTCATCGCCGAACAGGTCGAGCTGCGCGGCACCTGCCGGTCCTTTGGCCGCGACCTGGCGGATCAACTTCCCAATTGGCTGCGCGCGACGGCCGTGCGGGCGGCGGGCGCCTACGGGGCCCAGGCGGACTGCGAGTACACCCGCTATACGATCGCGCTGCACAACGATGCGGCCATGGCCGATTTGGTGGCGCGGTCCGCTGCGGCGGCGCCTGGCGTGGACCATGTGGACCGGTCGCTGCGCATGATGGCCGGCGAGGATTTCGCGTATTTCGCCGAGCAGGTGCCCGCCTGCTTCTTTTTCGTCGGCTGCGGCTCGCCCGGCAGGTCCAGCGAACCGCACCACTCGCCGCGCTTCGTGGTCGACGAGGCGGCCCTGCCGATCGCCGTGGCGCTGATGGGCCGTGCGACGGCGGCTTGGTTATCGAGATAGCCCTTTGTTCACATGGGCTTTGAGCGCCCTGGGCGACACCTGCAAACGCGCCGCCGCGCGATCGAGGTCGCCGGCCGCGGCCGCGATCGCGGCCCCGATTTCGTCGGTGCCGATCTCGTGCACCTTGCGCACGTGCGGGCACTGATCGACCAGCAGGTACAGCGAGCTGCGGGCGATGCCCAGGTCGCGCGCGGTGGGCGCCATCTGCCAGTGGTTGCGGTGCAGGGCGGCGAGCAGCAGTTCGTCCGAGATCTCGCTCGGCGCCACGTATCCCTTGGCCGGCGCGGACGGTTCGCTGGCGTGCACCTCCTGGGCGGTGGTAGCGAGAGCGGCTTCGACGCTCTGCAAGATCTCTGAGGTCGATCGGTCCAAGCCGTCGATGGTCAGCCGTCGCGCCACGTTGAACAACTCTCGGACGTTGCCGCTGAACGGATGGCGCACCAGGCGCTCGAACACCTCGGGGGGAACCGCGGGCTCATGGGCGCGGCGGTGCAGGGCCGGCGGAAAGACCTGGTGGATCCGCGCGAACTCCTGGTGCAAAGCGTGGTAGAGCAGCAGGCCGAGGTCCTCAAACCGCTCGCGCAACGGCGGGACCACGATGCGGTAGCCACTGAGGCGCTGGATGACCGGAATGCGCAGCCGCTCTTCGAGGTCGGGCCGGTCGGTCGCCGCGACGACCCGCACCCGGACGTGGCGCGGCTTGCGGTCGCCGATGCGCTGGATCTCGCCCGACTCGAGCGCGCGCAGCAGCAGGGCCTGCACGTCGGCACCCAACTCGCCGATCTCGTCCAGAAACAGCGTGCCGCCGTCGGCGCGCGCAAAGAACCCGTCGTGGTCGCCGACGGCGCCGGTGAACGACCCGCGCACGTGGCCAAAAAGTTCACTGTTGGCGAGGCTCGGCTGGATCGCACCGGTGTTGACCGCGATGAACGGGCCGCGGCCTTGGGGCGACGCCTCGTGGACCGCGCGCGCAACCAATTCCTTGCCGACCCCCGACTCGCCCTGCACGAGCACGTGCACGGGATGGGCTGCCACCTTGCGGACGTTTTCGCGCAATTCGGCGACCGCCGACGACTGGCCGACCAGGGTTTCGCGGCGCCGCGCCAGCTCGACCACCGGCCGATTGTGCAGCAATACGGCGACATGGCGGCCGAGGCGGAGGGTGACGCCGCGGTCCAGCGCGCCGTACGGTACTTGCGCCGTGGCCACCAGCGGCATGCCCGCGACGTGGCACGAAACCGCGCCCTCCGCGGCGCGGAACACGAGTTTGTCGCCCTGGTGCTCGATGGAGATCGGCCGGCGGCTGACGTGCGGATCGCCGAGCGGTTGGGTGTCTCGGCCCACGGGTACGTGGAAAAGCGGTTCGAGGCGCGACAACAGCACGGGCCCGCGGCCCAGGGGCAGGATCGCCTGCGCGCCAATGCAGTCCTCGTCGGGATGACACAACACGGTCAGGCACGGAGTGGTCGCCACGCCCTGCATGCCCGTGGTCGGTTTGAAGTCGAGGGTATCGACATCGGCGGCGACGGGCGCGATGTGCGCGGCAGGGCCAGACTGCTTGTTCATGGCGGGTCCTTGGTGGTGGGTGCTCGTTGGGTCATGCGATCGAGGGTCGCGCGGATCATCGCCTGTTCGGGCAGGCCGGCGCGCACCGCCATGCCCAGAGCCTCGCCGAGCAAGGCACCGGCGCGGGCGCCGTCGCCGAGCGCACCCGCGATCTGACCGGCAGCGTACAGGGCCGCGCCGAGCGGCCGCGGTTGGCCCGCGGCCCGCAACACCACCAACGCTCGGCTGGCCAGTTCGTCGGCGCGGGCCCAATGCCGCTGCCGGGCGGCGATGTGCGCTCGAAGCGACAAGGCTTCGCCGGCCGTGGCGGGCAGGGCTGCGCGCAGGTCGAGGTCACCCAACCTCTGCTGCGCCCGATCGAGGTCGCCGCGCGAAATCCACACCTGGGCTTCGTCGACTGCGGCCTGCAAGCCCGCGCCCTCCAGGCCCGCCGCCGCGGCCACCTCGCGTGCGCGCTGCAATGCGTCGAGCGCCTGGTCCGCTTCGCCGCTTTCCCGGGCGCACCACGCTTGGCCGCGCAGCGCCGTCACC
>Ga0194120_10004665_pt1 | contig 20866 bp, 15 predicted proteins | sample TA2MahCa65mmetaG_FD_148642 | JGI IMG/M metagenome (GOLD analysis project Ga0194120, IMG submission 148642) | Freshwater microbial communities from Lake Tanganyika, Tanzania - TA2015019 Mahale Deep Cast 65m | ecosystem: Environmental > Aquatic > Freshwater > Lake | place: Tanzania: Lake... | reverse complement strand
GCGGTGCCCTTTCAGGGCCGAATCAAGATGACCCAGTACCGCGGGCAATGGAACGCGAGTACTGTATACCGCAGGGGTCAGGTCGTTTTTTATGGCGACCAGTCCTGGATTGCCCTGCGCAACAATATCAACAGGGGTTCCTCGTTACCCATCCCCCCTGCGTTGCAAAATACCAACTGGAGCCTGTTCTCCGCATACGCAGAGGGCGCGGTGGGCGCTCAGGGACCCGCGGGTCCACAGGGCTTGATGGGTATGGCGGGTTCTCAGGGACCCGTGGGTATACAGGGCGCGACGGGTGCGACCGGAGCCATCGGCCCGCAAGGGGCGACGGGTGCTACCGGAGCCATCGGCCCGCAAGGGGCGACGGGGCCGAATGGTCTGCCAGGCGTGAAGGGGGATACTGGCGCGACGGGTCCGCAAGGCGCGACGGGTGCGACCGGCGCCACGGGTCCGCAAGGCGTGAAGGGCGATACTGGCGCCACCGGCCCACAAGGCGCGACGGGTTCGACCGGAGCCACGGGACCACAAGGCGCGACCGGTGCGACCGGTGCGACGGGACCACAAGGGGCGAATGGCACTAGTGTGGGCACCTACAAGGGCACCACGCAATGGACGTTGGACGACCCCAAATGGATCATACCTGACACACTTCCCTCCCAGAAATACCTGGCCACCATCACCGGCACGCTGAACTGGACCGCGCTCGGCACTGAAAAGAACCCCAGCGAGGCAAGTTGCACGGTCATTGGCCTTACCGGCTTGGGCACCCCTGGCAACCAGTGGGTCAGCCGGCCGGTCACGGTAAGCTGGGATTACAACACGCTGGGTAACGTCCCGACCTCCTGGCCCACCGCCGCCTCGGCGCCGGTCAGCTTTACGGGTTACCTCGACCTCGCTAATCCGAATTTACCCACCGATGAAATCAAGCTCGAATGCCGGATGACTGTCGATGGGGTTAGCAGAGCCGCGAATACGTCTCGCGTCGAAATTACCCTGATCAATATAGACACGGTGAGGGTCTTGAACTGATCGGTTCGCCGTCAGGCGTGGACGCTATCAAAGTAGCTCCACTCAATCAGCATTGAATTGGGTTGCGGCGCGGCGGAGATCCGTTTCCGTCACGCCGCCTTCTCAGTCTTTATAAGCCCCGCTTTCAGGGTTCCTCTCGGTACCCATCGAGTCCGGTATTCTTGATGTTTCCGAACCGTTCGCCTGCCTTTGGCAACGCGGGAAACCACTGGATATTCGCCGGCTGACACAGGTCCGTCATCGTCGCTTTCACGTCGGGCCAGCTTATCGAAAAATCCCAATTGATTAAATTCCTCCGGATTGGCAGGATGTGCGCCAGCCGATAATGCCGTTGGATAGGGACAGAACACCATACTGATTGGACCAAGCGGATGTCGCCGGTCAGAATTCCGCAAGCGGTTTGAGTGTGTTTACGATGAAGATATAACCATGGCGGCATATATGAATTCCAGGAGACCGGTTCTTCCTTCCGCCGCACGCTACAACGAAGATCACCCGCAAGATGAATCCACCCTTACTCATAGCGAATCTATTCTGTAAGCCAGGCCAATCCGGTATACATGATCTGACCGAAAGGTTATTGCAGGCGGGGATCACATGCATTATCAATCCGGATGAAGCTACACAAACGCTAGGTCACCTTATCGAGCCATTGATTTACCTCTCGATAGGAACTCGGTATGAGGATTTTACCGGACTCTGTGATATGCCATTGATACGGCGACAGCGCTGGCTTCATTATGCGACACCGGAGGAAGTTTCTCCCTTTTCCCTTCTCTACTGTTGGGTTGCGGCGACGGACCCGCTGCCAGAAACATTAACCATCGAACCTTTGAAATATGATCAGGAACCGCTAGTCTCCGTATTTACCGCTGCCTATCGGACCGGGGACAGAATCCAGAGACCCTACAAATCCTTGATAGCGCAAACGTATACAAACTGGGAATGGGTGATTGTCGATGATTCGGGGGATGAAGGATTTACCCTGCAATACACTTTGCAACGGCTGACCGACCGGCGGGTTCGCATTATCCCCAGCCCAGAAAGATCGGGTTATATAGGCAGCGTCAAGCGGCGCGCGGCCGGCCAATGCCGAGGCCAGATACTGGTGGAACTGGATCATGACGACGAATTGACATCGGATTGTTTAGACAAATTTGTGAAGGGATTCAAGCGACATCCCGAATGTGGTTTCGCCTTTGGTGAAGCCGCGGAAGTCTACGAGGAAACGGGTGAATCCCACTGGTACGGTTGGGATGCCGGATTTGGTTTCATCCTGTATTGGCGACAGTATGATGCGGATACCCGGCGATTCATTAATGTACCGCGCACCGCCTCGATAAACACCAAAACCGTGGCGCATATTCTGGGGCTGGCCAACCACCCCCGGGCTTGGTCTCGCGAGGCTTATCAATGCTTGGGGGGGCACCGCGAATTTCTGAGTGTTGCGGATGACTATGATCTGATTATTCGCAGTCTATTATGTACGCGTGCCTTGAGGATTCCAGATCTCATGTATCGACAATATCGAAACGCGGGTGGCAGCAACCAAACCTTTATCAGAAACTCGCAGATTCAGTTGCTTTGCCAGGTGCTAGGCGATTACTATCGTGACAGGATCAGTCGTCGACTCTCTGATTTGGGTTTACCCTCGCTGGACGGATATCCTTATAGTCGGGTCTGGACCAATGATTCCAAATGCCAAACCCACAATGCCGGGGAAGTGACTGATTGTTTGGAGGATGCCCGCGAATCTTATTTGAATTTCATCTCCCATAAAGATGATACGTGGGACATCCAACAGCTTGAACAAACCATTGAATCATGCAAGCGTCTTCGATGGCAGAATTGTGAAGTCGTTGTCGTGGGTCATTGCCCTACGGACTACCTAGAGGATATTGCCCGTGAAGCGCCATCTGGCGCGGTGCGCTGGTGGACTACCCCGGCTGACTGGCCGTTAAGAGATCACCTGAACTATGGCAAATTCCTCTGTACCGGGCGATTCAACTACACTAGGCTGCGTGTCGATAGTTAGGAACGGCTCGCGCCTCAGCCAAGTATTCTAAGTGCTGACACCAACGCCATGTTCAATAGGACTTACGCAAAACCGGCCTAAAAGTATAAATGGTAGCGACTACGAGTTTATTCGCGCTCAACATGTGGTGTGTGTGCGTAAGTCCTGTTCACATTCGATTGCAAGACTACCAGGCACGGCCCATAGGCGCCCCACACAGCATCGATCGGAGTGGATAGGCTACCGCAGAAATCCCCGGAAACCTTCTCTCTCTCTCGAAGAACTAGGGGGATTATCATTCTTGGCGCTTGGTAGGGCTATCTTCTTCGACCCATGGCAGGCAAAAGCTTGGCTACCGATGCCGACAAGTCTGTCGCGACGGTTTGTGTTGGCGACAACAACGGTGTTAGTCCCAAAAAATATGTGGAAATACGTCTTGTCAGAAGCTGAGTTTTCCGAAAAAATCAGCCGCCGGCCATTGCCGGTTTTTCTATTCAATAACCTCTATAAGGAGAATTCCGCGTGAAGAAATCCATTCAGTGCCTCATGGGGCTTACCTTGGTGGCGGCGGCCTCTGGCGCCTCGGCTTCCTGTACCGATGTTTCCTGGGCCCAACTGAAAAGCGCCATGAACAACGCCGCGGACCCAAAAACCGGCGAAACCGGCGGCTATGGTCTGAAAATGTGGGCCACCTTCGTCGATGAGACCGGCATGGTCTGCGCCGTGGCCACCAATGGGGTGACCGGCGCGGCGGCGGGCAATAACGAATGGCTGGGCAGCCGGGTCATCTCGGCCCAGAAGGCGAACACCGCCAACGCCTTCAGCCTGGACGGCTATGCCATTTCCACGGCCAATCTTTACGCGCCCGTGCAGCCGGGCGGCAGTCTGTACGGGCTCCAGTTCAGCAATCCGGTCGATGCCGCGCAGGCTTACGATGGCAGTCCGTTCTCTTATGGCACCGCCCACGATGCCCTGAGAGGCCATCGCGTTGGCGGTGTCAACGTGTTTGGCGGAGGGTTGGCAGTCTATAAGGGCGGCAAGAAAGTCGGCGCGCTCGGCGTATCGGGCGACACCTCCTGCCGCGACCATGCCTTTGCCTGGAAGATGCGGATGAAACTGGGCATGCAGCCCGGCGGCGTCGGCATCACCACGGCCAACTACACGGCCACCGGTGGGACGCCTCCCGCCAGTGGCGGCACGGTGGGCGACGAGGCCATCATCAGCCTCAGCGGTCAGTTCAACCAGGCAGGCAATTACTGGACCGCCTGGGCCCAGCCCGCCTGTCCGAACTCCTTGAATGAGGCTGGCACGGCGGCCAGGGGCGTCGGCACGCTGGTGACCGGTCCGTAACCGATAGAGTTCCAAAGCACAAGGCGGGCGGCTCGGCCCGCTTTGTTCTTACATGAGAACCGAAACGAGAAAAAAGGTCTGGTCGATTTTAGGCCTGACCGTGACGGTGCTGGTTGTCCTGGCGCTCATGTTTTCGCGCGCCAGGCAAACCAAACCTCCCAGCCCCCCCACCTCGCCAGTGGGTCAGGCAAACACTCTTAGGCCGGGCTACGTTGTCCCCGACCTGCGGGAATTGGCGACCCGCATGGGCGCGTCTGTTCCCCCGCCAGGCGCGGAACACCTCGCCGAGCAACGCCGCATCGAACGGGAGCAAGTTGCTCAAGCCCTCGAATCCCTGAACAGCACGGACCCGCTGCCGCGAAAGGCGGGCGCCGAACAATTGGGCGCCTATCCGGTAATCGAAGCTCAGCGGGCGCTGGCGAAAACGTTGCGTGACGACCCTGATCCGGAGGTACGCCTGGCCGCCGCCACCAGCCTTGGCCGGGTCCGGACGCCTGACGAAACCGCCATCAAGGCGCTGCTCTCGGCCATCGGCCAGCCAGGCCGTGATATCGCTTTAACAGCCGTGAACACCCTGGACGCCTACCTCCGGCAACCGGGCCTGCCCGCCGATCGTCGCCGGCAAATCCGTGCGGGACTGGAACGATGGCGCCATACCCGCAACCTTGACCGGGAATTGCGGGAGAGCGTCAACCGGCTTTTGGCCGGGACATGATGGTCGAGGGATTGGATGCTGGTGGTGGGTCAAATTGATTGGCAACCCTAAACTCACGGATATCACGTCAGCCGTTCGCTGAGCGGAGTCGAAGGGGCTTTATTCGATCGACAGCACCAGCCGTTTACCCAAGGCCCGCGCGGCTTTGTCCAGTTGTTTCAGGCTGGGCCAATGATGGGGGTTTTCCAACCGTTGCGCGGATGGCCACGAGGTATCCAGTGCGCGGGCGAGTTCGGACAGGGGGCGATGCCCTCGCGCATGGCGTATCAACAAGGCCGATTGTACGGATGCGGACGGCAGGGCGACAGGATGGCCATTGGCGGACGATGGCACGGGTATGTCATCGCCATGTTCCAGGCGATAGGCCAGAATCCCGGACAGCACCTCGGCCGCGTTGAAAGCGGCTTCCTCCGGTGTGGTGCCTTCTGTGAAAGCCTCCTCAAGATCGACAAACTGCACAAAGAAACCACCGTCCTGCGGTTCCACTGCATAAGGGTAAGCCAGGTTCATTTCAGTTTTACTCCGCTTTGCCGCTGGATGGCGGCGATCAGGCCGGGGCCAAGGTCTTTGTTGCCATGGACTGGAACAGGAACCGAACGCGGCATGCCCGCTTTTTCCATGATGTGGTGGCTGCCCTCAATACGAGCCAGCTTCCAGCCAGCCGTCTTGAGTATATCGATGATTTCTTTCCCGTTCACGGTCAAATGATATATCATGATTGATATATCGACAACGGCAATATCTGATGTTTCCCGAGTTTGAGCCACACCCTGGACAAGACCGCCTTTTGTTCCATTGCGGCAAGAGAACGTTGGCGCGCATGAGGCGACGCTTGGGCGACACGGAGCGGATGTCCGCGGTGATTGTGACGGATCCGCGTGGTGCAATGTCCGGGCAGAGTGATGGCCAGGGCCTTACGTGCGCGAAAACGTTCACCTCACTCCCCCTTGGAGGTGGTCAAGCTTCGGGAATTGGGCAGTCATTCCGTATATTGGAACTTTCTTCGGACCCCAGACTTTAAACTCCATGAACCTACCCCCCGGCCTGATGCTGGTTCACGGCAATCGTCCCGAGACCCTGCGCGATCTGCTGGTGACCTGGATGAAGCGCTACCCGTTGGCGCCGCTGGAGAACGAGGTCATCCTGGTGCAGAGCAATGGCATCGCCCAGTGGCTGAAACTGGCGCTGGCCGCCGACCCGGAGCCGGGCGAGGGCGGCGGGTGCGGTATTGCCGCCGCGCTCGATATTTCACTGCCCTCGCGTTTCCTCTGGCGGGCCTACCGCGCGGTATTGGGTCATGCGGCGGTGCCGGAAATCTCCCCCTTCGACAAATCCCGTGTCGTCTGGCGGCTGATGCGGCTGTTGCCGGAGCGGCTGGCGGCGCCGGAATACGCGCCATTGCGCCGCTTCCTGGAAGACGACGCGGATCTGCGCAAACGTTTCCAGTTGGCCGAGCGCCTGGCCGATCTGTTGGACCAGTATCAGGTCTACCGCGCCGACTGGCTGGAGGCTTGGCAAAACGGCGAGGATACCTTGATCAAGGCCCACGGCGACCGTCTGCCCTTGCCCGAGGAGCAGCGCTGGCAACCCTCGTTGTGGCGGTCCCTGCTGGCGGATGTCGCGGCCATGGCAAGCGAGCCGGGCTTGGGCGGACACGACGGCCGCGCGGCGGTGCATGAAGCCTTCCTGGCGCGGGCCTCCGCCTGGCCGGAGGCGGCGCCGCCGCCCCCGGGATTGCCGCGCCGCCTCCTGGTGTTCGGTATCTCCTCGTTGCCGCGCCAGTCCCTGGAGGTGCTGGCCATGCTCGGGCGCTGGGTCCAGGTGCTGATGTGCGTGCCCAATCCCTGCGAGCATTTCTGGGCCGATATCGTTGCCGATCGCGAACTGCTGCGCGCGGACTATCGGCGGCAGCGCCGTCGCGGCGGCAGTCCCCGGGAGATCGCCGAGGCGGAGTTGCACCTGCATGCACATCCGCTGCTGGCGGCCTGGGGCAAGCAGGGGCGCGATTTCATCGCCCTGCTCGATGAGCACGACAGCGACGAGGCGCAGTCCCGCTACCGGCCCTATTTCGAGGCCATAGGCCACCAGCGCATCGACCTGTTTACCGCGCCGAAGACCGGAACCCTGCTCGGCCAGTTGCAGGACGACATTCGCGACCTCCGTCCCCTGCGGGAATCGCGGGCGCTTTGGCCGCCGGTCGATCCCGACCGCGACGGTTCGATCCGTTTCCACAGCGCCCACAGCCCGCAGCGGGAGGTCGAGATCCTCCAGGACCGGCTGCTGGCAGCCTTCAATGCCGATCCAACCCTGCGGCCCAGGGATGTCATCGTCATGGTGCCGGAAATCGATGTCTACGCGCCGTCCATCCAGGCCGTGTTCGGCCGGCTGGAGCGGGACGATCCTCGCTTTTTGCCGTTCACCGTGGCCGATCAACTCCAGCGGCGGGTCGATCCTCTCCCGAGGGCGCTGGAATCGCTGTTGGCGCTGCCGCAATCGCGACTGGCGGTCAGCGACGTGCTGGATTTGCTGGAAGTCCCGGCTATTCAGCGCCGCTTCGGCATCGCCGAGGCGGACCTGCCGGCATTGCATCGCTGGATACGCGGGGCCAACATCCGTTGGGGGCTGCACGACGCGCATCGAGTCAGCCTGGATTTGCCGGCCAGCGCCCGGAATCCGACCGCCGCCGGGCAGGCCGCTCCGCATACCTGGCTGTTCGGACTGCGGCGGATGTTGCTGGGATACGCTGTCGGTGCCGCCGGCGCCTGGCGCGAAATCGAGCCCTACGATGAAATCGGCGGGCTCGACGCGGCCTTGCTCGGCCCCTTGCTGCGATTTCTGGAGCAACTGGAATCCGCCTGGCAGGGTTTGAGCGAAACCCTGACCGTGGCCGAATGGTGTGTCAGGCTGCGGACCCTGCTGGCGGATTTCTTCGAAGCCGGCGACACCCGCGACGCCTACACCCTGTTGCGCCTCGACGAGGCGCTGCGCGAGTGGCGGGAGGCCTGTGACGAGGGGGGGCTGATCGAAGCACTGCCGCTGTCGGTGGTGGGTCCCTACTGGCTGTCGCGGCTGGACGATGGCGGGCTGTCGCAGCGCTTCATGGCCGGCGCCATCACCTTCGCCACCCTGATGCCGATGCGGGCCATCCCCTTTCGCAGGGTCTGCCTGCTGGGCATGAATGACGGCGATTACCCGCGCGGCCGGGCCCCGCTGGATTTCGACCTGATGGGGCAGGATTACCGCCCCGGCGACCGCTCGCGGCGCGAAGATGACCGCTACCTCTTCCTCGAAGCCCTGCTCTCCGCCCGTGAGCATTTGCATATCTCCTGGGTGGGCCGGCGCATCACCGACAATGCCGAGCGCCCGCCCTCCGTGCTGGTGGCCCAGTTGCGTGATCACCTCCGTGCCGGCTGGACGCTGGCCGGGCATGAGGGTCTCGCCGCTTCAGCCGGGCGCGAGCTGGTCCGGGCGCTGACCCTCGAACATCCGCTGCAAGCCTTCAGCCGAGCCTATTTCCCGGCCGTCTCGGCCGCTGCTCGCCTGTTTACCTACGCTCATGAGTGGCAGCCGGGCTCTGCACAACCATGCCCGTCTCCCGAGGGTATGTTGGCGCCGCATCCGCGCGACGAGCCCCTGACCGTCAGCGAATTGGCCCGCTTCCTCAAGGATCCGGTGCGGCAGTTTTTCCGCGAACGGCTCAAGGTCGGTTTCGACATCGCGGACCCGGCCAGCGCCGATCAGGAGCCCTTTGCCCTGGATGCGCTGGAGAATTGGCGGTTGCAGGATGAATTGATACAGGCTCAGGTTCATGCCTTGAGTCTGGGGCAGCCCGCCGCCGCCGCGCTCGAAGACCAGCTTGCGCGCATCGCCCGCCGGGGCGATCTGGCGCCGGGCGGATTCGGGGAGGCCTTGGCGGAAGAACTCGCGGAGCCGATGCCGGCGTTGATCGAGGCCTATCAGGCGGCCCTGGCCCGCTGGCCCCACCCCATCGAGGAAGAAGCGCTGCGCCATGCGCACAGCGTCGAGGGTCAGGTGCTGGAAATAGCCGACTGGCTGGGCGGCGTTAGCGCGAATGACGCGGGCGAGCGATGCCGGGTCGTGATCGAGAGCAGCAACCTCGTGGGCAAGGATAACCGCTACCGTCACGACAAACTGGTGAGTTACTGGGTGCGCCACATAGCCCAACATCTGGCCGGTGCGCCGCTGACCACTCTCGTGCTGAGCAAGAAGGGCCGGGTCGAACTGGCGCCAGTGAACCGTGAGCAGGCGGAAGCCTGGATCAATGAATGGCTGGAGGCCTGGAGCGAAGGTATGCGCCGGCCCTTGCCGCTGGCGGTCAGGACGGCTTTTGCCTGGTTGCGCACGGGCGATCCGGACACGGCGCGCCACACCTATGAGGGCGGCGCTTATCAAACGGGCGAGGTCGAGACCGACGCCTGCCTGGGCCGAGCCTTTCCCGATTTCACCGCGCTGACGGCGAGTGGTGAGTTTTACGAACTGGCGGAACGGCTGCTGCGACCGCTAAGCAATGCCATCCCGGCCAAGGCGGAGGGTCAGTCATGAGCGGGGCCGCCGAACAGCTCGATCTACTGCGGTTTCCGCTGACTGGCAGCCGTTTGATCGAGGCCAGCGCCGGCAGCGGCAAGACCTTTACCATCGCCCTGCTTTATGTGCGCCTGGTACTCGGTCATGGCCGCGAGGAACAGGCCAGCCCTGCCTTGATGCCGCCCGAAATCCTGGTCGTCACCTTCACGGAGGCGGCCACTCAGGAGTTGCGGGACCGCATCCGCGCCCGTCTGAGCGAGGCGGCGGAAGTATTCCTGGCCGATCCGGACACCGTAACCGAGCGCCCGCCGGGCGAGGATTTATTGCATGACCTCCGGGCCGAATATCCGCCGGAAGAGTGGCCCGCCAAGGCCCGGCAGTTGCAATGGGCGGCCGAGTGGATGGACGAGGCCGCCGTATCGACTATCCATGCCTGGTGTAACCGGATGCTGCGCGAGCATGCATTCGACAGCGGCAGCCTGTTCACCCAGACTCTGGAGACCGACCAGAGCGAACTCCTGGCCGAGGCAGTGCGCGATTACTGGCGCACCTTCTTCTCGCCCTTGCCTCGCGAGACCGCCGATATCGTGCGCGGGTGGTGGTTGACGCCCGAAGCCCTGCAACAGACGCTGAAGCCGCTCCTCGAACATCCGGACCTGATGGAGGCCGTCGGGGAGCCCAGGGAGACGGTAGCCCTCCGCGCGCGGGAAAGGACCGAGCGATTGGCGGCGCTCAAGGCGCCGTGGACGCGCTGGCTGCCGGAGTTGCGGCAACTCCTGGACTCCGCCGTGGCTCGCAAGCAGGTCGATGGCCGCAAGCTCCAGGCGCGCTACTACCAACCCTGGCTGGACGCGCTCGGTGTCTGGGTGGCCGACGCGGGTATCGAGAAGCCGAACTTGAGCACTACCGCCTGGCAGCGGCTGACCCCGGAGGGTCTGCGGGAGGCCTGGAAACAGGGCGAACCGCCGGGCCATCCCGCACTCGCGGCCCTCGCCGCCCTGAGGGATGAACTCGATGCACTGCCCTGCGCCCACAACGACATCCTGCGCCATGCCGCGCGCTGGGTGGAAGTCCGCTTCGCCGGTGAGCAACGACGCCGCGCCCAGATGGGCTTCAATGATCTGCTGACCCGGTTGCGCGACGCGCTGCGGGGTCCGAATGGCGAACGGCTGGCGGCGATCATCCGCCGGCAATTCCCGGTGGCGTTGATCGACGAATTTCAGGACACCGATCCGGTGCAGTACGGCATCTTCGACGCCGTCTACCGCGTCGCGGACAATGTTCCGGAGACGGCGCTGATCCTGATCGGCGATCCCAAGCAGGCCATTTATGCCTTCCGGGGCGCGGACATCTTCACTTACCTTCAGGCCCGGCGGGCGACGACGGGACGGCATTACACGCTGAAGCGCAACCATCGCTCCACGCTGGCCATGGTCGCGGCCAGCAATCGCTGCTTCGAAGCCGCCGAGGCGCGTCAACAGGGTGCGGGCGCCTTCCTGTTCCGCACGGAACCCGGCGACAACCCGGTGCCTTTCGTCAGCGCCGTGGCTCGGGGGCGCAAGGATCGGCTGGAAGTGGAAGGCCAGGCGCCGCCCGCGCTGACCGTCTGTTTCCTGACGTCAGAGGACGATGGCAAGCCGCTGGGCAGCGAAGCCTACCGCAAGGGTATCGCGGAAAGTTGCGCCAGTGAAATGGTCCGCCTGCTCAATCTGGGGCAGTCCGGCCAGGCCGGCTTCTCCGGAGACGGTGACTGGCGGCCGCTGCGTTCGGCCGACCTGGCGGTGCTGGTCAACAGCCGTACCGAGGCCGACGCCATCCGGCGCGCGTTGGCGCGGCGCGGGGTGCGCAGCGTGTATCTCTCCGACCGGGAATCGGTGTTCCAGAGTCCGCGGGCGACCGAGTTGCGTTACTGGCTGGAAGCCTGCGCGGAACCGGACGATCCATATCGGCTGCGCGCCGCGCTGGCGACGGCTACGTTGGGCCTGGACTGGGCCGAACTGGATACCCTGAATCGCGATGAGTCGGCCTGGGAAGAGCGGGTCTTGCAGTTTCGCGCCTACCGGGAGGCCTGGCGGCGGCAGGGCGTACTGCCGATGCTGCGGCGCTTGCTCACGGATTTCGCGGTCCCGCCACGGTGCTTGGCAGGGGATGCCGCCAAGAACACGCGTAACGGCGAGCGGGTGCTGACCGATCTGCTACATCTGGCCGAAATCCTGCAATCGGCCAGCGCCACTCTGGAGGGCGAGCAGTCGCTGATTCGCCATCTGGCCGAACAGATTCGTGACAGCGCCAAAGGGATGGACCCCGGGGACCGCCAACTCCGGCTGGAAAGCGATGCCGACCTGGTGCAAGTCGTCACCGTTCACAAATCCAAGGGCCTGGAATACCCGCTGGTGTTCCTGCCCTTCGCCGCGCGGGTTCGACCGGTCAGCCAAGAGGATCTGCCACTGAAATGGCATGACGAGGACGGCCGTTTGCGGCTGGACCTCGAAGGCAGTCCGGAGGTGCTGGCGCGCGCCGACCGGGAGCGGCTGGGTGAGGATCTCCGCAAGCTGTATGTCGCCCTGACCCGTGCCCGCTTCGCCACCTGGCTGGGCGTGGGCGTCATCAAGCATTTTGAACAGGGCGCCTTGGGCTACCTGATGAATGGCGGTGAGCCCGTGGACTCCGCGGCATTGGAGCCGGCGCTCAAGGCCTGGGTGGGGGCCTGTCCCTCCTGCCTCATTCAGCCCGCGCCGACCCCGAACGAAGACCGCTTCCGGCCCGCTCCGGAGGCGTCTGCCGGTTCGGCGCGGACGTCCGCGCGGGTGCTGCGTGAACATTGGTGGGTGGCCAGTTACTCCGCCCTGAAGACCGTGGACGAGTCCATTCCGGCGGCGTTCGACTCCCCGCGCGAGGACACCCTGCAGGAAACCCTGACGAACACTGCCGTCGAACCCCTCGCTGGGCCGCTGCCGGCACTGGCGGACGCTTCAGCCGACATTTCGACAGGGCTGCCGCACGGGTTCCCGCGCGGACCCGCCGCCGGCACCTTCCTGCACGATCTGCTGGAGTGGGCGGCGGGTGAGGGTTTCGCCGGGATTCTGGCCCGACCCGAGCGGCTGCGTGACCAGATCGCCCGGCGCTGCCAGCCACGGGGCTGGCAACAGTGGATCGACCCGCTGACCGAGTGGCTGAGACGGCTCCTGACCGTGCCACTGCGGCTGCCGCCGGTGAACGGCATGGCGGAGGCCACGCTGACGCTGGGCGGGTTGACCTCGTATCTGGCCGAAATGGAATTCTGGTTGGCGATTCACGCGACCGATGTTCAAATCCTCGATGCTCGGGTGACCGCCGCGACGCTGGACGGCGCCGAACGACCAGCCCTGGAGCCGCGATGGCTCAATGGCATGTTGAAAGGCTTCATTGACCTGGTCATCGAACACGATGGCCGCTATTACATCCTGGACTACAAATCGAACTGGCTGGGCGAGTCCGATGCCGCTTACACACCGGAGGCCATGCGCCGAGTGATTCTGGAAGAACGCTACGAACTCCAGTACGTCCTGTACCTCCTGGCCCTGCACCGCCAGTTGCGGGCCCGACTGCCGGATTACCAGTACGAGCGTCATGTGGGCGGGGCGATTTACCTATTCCTGCGCGGGACCGAAGCTCCCGGACAAGGTCTTCATGTCGAGCGGCCGCCGGCGGCACTGATCGAGTCACTCGATGCGCTCATTGCGTCTTCGCCGGCGGGAGTCGGCCAATGATGCCCGTAGCGACAGCGCCCTGGCTAGCCACCGGCGTCACGCACCCCGAGGGCGAGGCCCTGCGGGAAATCCTGCTCCGCTGGACCGGGGCGGGCTGGTTGCGTCCGCTGGACCTGGCGTTTGCTGACTTTCTCTGGCGGGAAGCCCCGGCGGCCTCGCCCTGGCTAATCCTGGCCGCGACCCTGGCCAGTCATCAACTGGGCCGGGGACATGCCTGCCTGGATCTGGGGATCACCCTGGAGGACCCGGCTCTGGCCCTGTCGCTGCCGCCGGAAGGCGTTTGGCGCCAGGAGGATGGCGGCCTCGAACCGCCGCCCCTGCCCGGAGCCGTGCTGGGAGGGATGAGTCTGGAGACCTGGCTGGCCGCGCTGGACCACCCCGAGTTGGTCGGAACGGGACCGGGCGACACGCCGCTGGTGCGCGTGGGGCCACGCCTTTATCTGCGCCGCTATTGGCAGTACGAGCAATCGGTCCGCGAGGGTATCGAACGGCGTTTACGGCAGGGGGAGTCGAGAGCGCGCGACTTGCCCGCCGCGGATTTCAGACGAACGCTGGATAGGTTGTTTCCGCCCGCCTCTCCGGCGGCTGGGGCGATTCCGCTCGACTGGCAGAAAATCGCCTGCGCCCTGACGGCCCGGGGAGCTTTCGGCATCATCACCGGGGGTCCCGGGACCGGCAAGACGACCACGGTCGTCCGGCTGCTGGCCTTGCTGCAATCGCTGGCGCTGGCCGGAACGGCGCGGCCGTTGCGCATCCGGCTGGCGGCGCCCACCGGCAAGGCCGCCGCGCGCCTGAATCAGTCCATTGCCAAGGCCATCGATCGCCTGCCCCTGGACCGGCTGGAACTGGGGGATGCCATTCGCGCCGCCATCCCCCATCAGGTGACGACCTTGCACCGGCTGCTGGGCAGTCGCCCGGACACCCGTCATTTCCGGCATGACGCGCGCCATCCGCTGGCTCTGGACGTCCTGGTGATCGATGAAGCCTCGATGATCGACCTGGAACTGATGGCGGCCGTGCTCGCCGCCCTGCCGGCGCGGTCGCGGCTCATCCTGCTGGGCGACAAGGACCAGTTGGCTTCGGTGGAGGCCGGCGCCGTGTTGGGCAATCTCTGCCGGCGCGCCGAGGCGGGGGGCTATACCGCCGCCACCGGCGATTGGCTACGGGAAGTGACCGGCGAGGACCTGCCGGCGGAGTGGCGAGCCGAGCGGGGCGCTCCGCTCGATCAGGCCGTGGTCATGTTACGCCAGAGTCATCGCTTCTCCGCCGCCAGCGGCATCGGCCAGTTGGCGCGCGCGGTCAATGCCGGCGCTACCCGCCGGGTGCATGCCCTCTGGCGTGAGGAGTTTCCCGATATCGCCCGACTGTCGCTCACGGCGGACGATGACGGACCACTGCAACGGCTGGTCATCGGCCAGGCGGTTCAGGCCGAAGCCGCGCTGACCACGGGCTATAGCCACTATCTGCACTCTCTGGCCGAGCACCGGCCAATCCCGGGCGCGAAGCCAGCGGATTACGACGTCTGGGCGCGCGGTGTCCTGCAAGCGCATGCGCGGTTCCAGTTGCTCTGCGCGGTGCGGCGCGGTCCCTGGGGCGTCGAGGGTTTGAATCAGGCGGTCGCGCGCTGGCTGCACGCGGCTGGACTGATTCCCCGGACGGAGGGCTGGTACGAGGGCCGGCCCGTGCTAGTCACCCGCAACGACTACGGTCTGGGGCTGATGAACGGCGATATCGGCATCACGCTGCGACTGACCGACGGGCGCGATGGCAGTGAACGCCTGCGCGTCGCCTTCCCGGCGGCGGCCGGCGAGGGCATCCACTGGGTCCTGCCCAGCCGCCTGCAGGCGGTGGAGACGGTCTACGCCCTTACCGTCCATAAATCGCAAGGCTCCGAATTCACCCATGCCGCCCTGGTCCTTCCCGACCGCCCCAACCCGGTTCTGACCCGGGAACTGCTCTACACCGGCATCACCCGCGCCAGCCAGGCCTTCACCCTCGTCACCCCCGACCAGCGCGACGTATTGGATATCGGCATCCGCCGACGGGTACTGCGCCATGGCGGGGTATTGGCGTCTGGCGAGGATGATTGAGAGCGCGTTAAAAATCCTAAGCCATTGATTTGCATAGGATGCGTATGCGGGTGACACCCCAAGGAACCGATCAATTGGGGAGAAATTGCTTCGCAGGGTTTTATTTGCCATGATTCTTGGTGATGTTCTCTACGCATTTCATATGAATCAACAAGTTAGATTTCTTAACACGCTCTGAGGCGAGCGCCGGGAACAGACCAGAACATGGTAGATGCTGCACCTAGCCGCTCCATGCGACTGAAAACCGTATCCAATTTTGCCGGTAGCCCGTATGCCGCGTGGCGAAATACGGGTATTTGACGCCGGTGCATCCCGGATTCCGCGTTGCGTCATCCAGGCTACGCTGGCTGTCCCACGCCATCATCCCGGCCCTGACCGATCATGCCGAGAATGGCGAGAAACCCTTGATCGCGGTCGACGACTTGACCTTTCTCACGCCGACCCAGCAAGCGTTTTGGCTGGCCGTGTTCGAGTTCGCCCAAGTGGCGGGCTGCGCCTCCGCCCGCAAGAGCGGACTCAAGAAACTCTGGTGGAAGATGCAGGTGCTGGAAGTGCCGCCCTTGCCGCCGGAAGTGGCGGCGGCCGTGGTCAAGGCCTATATTGCCAAGCGCGGCGTGCTGATCGAGTCGCCGGAGCTGTACATTGCCCATGTCGTGCGCCAGTCCGGCGGGGTGCCGCAGGCCATTCAGGACATGCTCGACGCCAGCGCCAAGGAAAGGGTGGTGGACAAGCGCCGCATCCGCGAAATGCGGCATGAGGCCGGGGTGCGCTACTTCGACTTCACGCCGGTCATGATCGTGACCGGCGCCGGCCTGGTGGCGACCCGCTATGTCGCCCTGGGCATGGGTGACCGCATGCTCTACGTCATGGCCGGCATCGGCGCGGCCCTGTTCCTGGCCGTGCGGATGTTGCTGATGCGCGGGAGCGCGCGGTGAGCGATGCCACCCATTGCGGGTTGTGCGCCTCCCTCATGTGAACAGAGGCTTGGCCAGATGAATGATTTTTACCTGCCAGAGACACTGGAGATCAGGATTGGTGGTTTTAGTGGACCGTGTTACGGACTCGTCAAGGTGGATGAAACGCTTGAATACCAGAGTAATGGTTGCTCCAACGGAGCTGTACATGTCTCGATTGTACCCACGACTGCCCGATGGAAGGCATTCAGGTGCAAGCTCGACAAGTTCAACGTATGGTATTGGCGCAGGCGTTACGTGGATGACAACATCCTGGATGGCACGCAATGGGAGATGAAACTGTGCTACCCGGACCGGCGCATCCTCACATCGGGCAGTAATGACTATCCGCCGGATTTCAATCTACTCATCCGCGCGGTACGGGCATTGATCGGCGGTCTGGAATTCCGGTAAGGCCATGATCGCCGCCACCCACGCCGCTTTCGCCACCGGCCTCTACCTGGGCGGCTCCGCCCTGTTCGAGTACCCGGCCGGGCCGGTCGGCTGGGGTCTCGCGGTGTTCTTCTCCATCGTCCCCGACATCGACCTCCCCACCTCGCGCATCGGCCGGCCACTGTTCTGGCTTTCGGTGCGACTGGAGCGGCAGCATGGTCACCGCACCGTCACCCATTCCCTCGTCGCCCTGCTGCTCGTCGCGGGCGTGGCTTCGCCGTTGTTCGCGGTGGACCGTGGCGATGGGTACTGGGCCATCCTGGGCGGCTACTGGTCCCATCTGTGGCTGGACATGCTCAATGTGCGCGGCATCGACCTGTTCTGGCCGTCGCCGATCCGGGTCGTCATGCCGGGCCGGACCGCCTACCGGCTGGAAGTCGGCAGCAAGGCCGAGATGGTCTTGCTGTCCGGCTTGGTGGTGCTGGCCGTAGCGATGGTGCCGGTGAGCCGGATGGGCGTCCGGGGCGGTCTGCATCAGTTACTGCGTAACTTCGACATGGCCTTTGATGAGTACCGGCTAGGCGCGGGGACCCACTGGTACCGGCTGGACCTGGCCGCCATCGACAACCTGACGCTGGAGCATGTTCGCTGCGAGTGCCCGATCCTGGGCGCCTGGAAGGACGGGTTGATCGTCGATTTCAATGGCGAATCCCGCGCCGTGGGCAAGAGCGCCCTCTATCACAACCTCTACCCCAAGGCGGCCGTTCTGGAGACCGGACCGCCCTTGCAAATACAGACCCGGCGCGTCGACATGAAAGCCCGCTCGCTAGGCTGGCTGATGGATACTCTCCAAGGCCATCTGCACCTGTACCTGATGGGTGAATTGTGGATCGACGCCGGGAAGCAGCCCCTCGTCGAGGACCTGGAGCGCTATCACCCCATCGCCTGGAGCGGCGATCAGGTTCGCTTGCACTACGCCCGGCCCGCCGACCTGGCCGCCTACCGGCGGCTGGTCGCGATACGCGGCGAGATCGTCATCCAGGGCTGGGGCGAGGGCGGCGAGGTGCTGGCCTCATTGCCTCTGGAGGCGAAGCCGGGGCGGGTGGAGTTGCCGAGAGGGTTGCGGGGGTTGTTTTAGCGCCAGTCAGTCACTTCTTGCCGGGAAGATCGACCGGCCCGGTAGTACCCTGGCTACGCGGCTAGAATATGAAACATAGCCAACAGTATGGAATAGGCTAAGGAACAAAGTACATCATTCTAAAACTATGCGTCCAGACTTTGTTGAAAATGCCACTGTGTGCTATCGGATCATTGGCTTGGTGTATTGCGTATCCTTTTAGTTTAATATTTGTTCTTGGCGGATATAACATAAATATGATTATTGACCTGATCATTGTTGCGTGGGCTTCTTATGCTGCAAAAAGTGTGTTGGTCTTCTGGTTGCTTGTGTTTATCGCGGTTATCTTCAGAAAAACAGGGCGACATTTATCGAGCGGAATAATACGATTTTGCATAATGCTTGTATGGGTATCCGCTATTTTAGCATTATTCGGTGATGGCGATTGCGATTGTGATATTTAATGTTATAACGCTTATAGGTTGTTTGAATTAACCGTATTTAGAGTGACTGCATGGAAACACGAGACTTAATGGTCGGCAGCCGCATCGAGCACCCAGCACATGGTTGTGGAACAGTTACCTTCGTGGGTATCGATTATCTGGGGATTGCGTTTGACGGCGGTGGCGAGGCATTGCTACGCCGCACAACATTGGAGGAACCAGAGCCCACCATGGACACCCTGCCGGCATCGCCTGGGGAAGAACTGCCTTGGCCGGAATCGACCTTTGTCACCGAAAAGGCCGAAGCCGAGCATTTTTTGGGCTCGCACTGGGATCCTTTTGTTGAAGACAGTTTAGCTATCATGCAGCAGCTACCTGTAATCGTACCCAATGCGCTACTGCAAACAGGGTATGGTGAACACCGCAAGCCCGCGCGCATGGAGCCAGAGGGTTGGCCGAAGGGGATTCAACTGGTTTGGCCGCTGCGTGCGCAGGGTTTGGCGCTAATTCTTCGCATAAGCGAAGAAGGGAACCATCTCGTCAGTTTCTTCCCATTCTGCACTGCCGGTAGTCAGCATACTCTGACCTTGAAGACAGTGAATGTCTGGGCGGGCGGGCTGGAAGCACAGATAACGGCCAGTTGGGAGGATGGTGAAATAACATTCTTCGATACCCAATATCCAATCAATCGGATCTGGTACGAAACTGGCCGGAGTTACGACTTCATTCTCACCGGTATGGCTTATACCGCTGGTCCCGCCGAAAAGCGGGAGTGGCAACTCAAGCGGCATCCCGATGAGGTGGCTTGGCTGAATCAGCGCTTGGAAGAAGGGGAAGAACCTTTTACGGAGGCTTACACCATAAGGCTGGAGGGCTCGGCCATGTTTATTCCAGTTACAGGCTGGGATGAGGATGACTACAGTTTTCACGCGCCAGTTAAAACGGTCACCGCCTTCCAGGATTGGTTGGGGCAGGATGGTTGGCGAGTGCGCGCCACGGTGATGCGTTTTGGTGATGAGGATGCCGATCTCGATATCATGATCACTCGGAAAACCTGGAGTGGCCAGACCCCGCCAGAGGTTGGCCAGGATATCGAGGGGCGTTTGTGGTTGCAGGGGTACCTCTGGATGCCCTCACACTGAATGGCGGGATGAAACAGACCGTGTCGCGATTAGCGACACGGTCTGATGACGATCCCGTGATGGAGGACTACATGGATAGAAGAACATTTATTGAACGCATCGCGGCTCTGGTTGGCGTCGGTCTGACCGGACCACAGACAATCGCCGCACCGGTTCAACGGATCGAGTTGCAGCGATCTCCGGTGGCAGGTTTCCAATACCATGAGGGCGATGCCGTTTGGTCGCGGCTCAGGGTCGGCGAGCGGCTAGACTTAATCCGCGAAGAGGATAACCCCTATGACCTACGCGCGGTGCGGGTGGAGTGGCGTGGGCATCAACTGGGCTATGTGCCCCGCCTCGACAATGCCGCCGTAAGTCAGTTGCTGGATAACGGTCAAACCTTGCGCGCCGAGATCGCTGCCTTGCAGTTATCCCGCAACCCATGGGAGCGCATTGCGTTCACCGTGTATATGAACAATTAGGCTGCTTCATCTTCAGCGCAATAGACTCATTATGAACGTCAGGCACAGGAGGCCGCCGAACACGATCAGCGGAATCAATTGTCCCGTCACCGCCAATGCCGTTGAGACAAGACACGTCACCAAAAGCATGCGGGAAGTCATGGTATGAGCGACATCAAGGTTGGCATTGCACTTTCTCCAGCGGCTTGGCCGATATGGATCGTGGGCAGGTCGTCATCCTCGGCCTTGTAGCCCACCAGGATATAGATGCCGGTCTTGGCACGGACGCCCTCGGGGTCGGCTGTCATCGGTTGCCTGCCAGTTGGCTGCGCTCCCGGTTCAGCGCCAGGAGTCGGCGCAGGATGTCCTCGTCCGGCATCGCGGGCGTGTAATCGTCCCAGCCATAGGCGGCGGCGACGGCTTGATCGAGTTTTTCATGGGCCATGGCGAGCCAGGCCGGGCGGGTGTTGTAGAGGTTGGTCAGCGTGTGTTGTTTGAGGTCGGCTTCGTGGCCGCGTTTGGCGACCGGGCGGCGCGGGAAGCCGGCTTGTTCCTCTTCCGGGGTGATGACCCAATCGACCCACTCCGGCGGATTCAGCCAGGCCTCGCGCCGGCGGTTGAGGTCGAAGGCGGCTTGCGCAATCGCCTCGGCATGCGGCAGACGGGCGGGGTCGGCGAGGACGGGAATGTGTGGGAGCCGAGCCCCCTCGGCGACACCGGGCGCGAGCCCGGCGGGGGGCGCCTCCGCGCGTCGCCCAGAGGGCTGGGCTCCCACGGGCCGCGTAGCGGCGGGCGTCAGGCCGGCCGGGAAGGGGAAGGTCTCGAAGGTGGTGGTGGGGGTGTAGCGGGGGTCATTGCCCTTGCCGAGCCAGGTACACAGCCCCAG
>Ga0194120_10004664_pt1 | contig 20870 bp, 14 predicted proteins | sample TA2MahCa65mmetaG_FD_148642 | JGI IMG/M metagenome (GOLD analysis project Ga0194120, IMG submission 148642) | Freshwater microbial communities from Lake Tanganyika, Tanzania - TA2015019 Mahale Deep Cast 65m | ecosystem: Environmental > Aquatic > Freshwater > Lake | place: Tanzania: Lake... | reverse complement strand
CCGAAGGGCGGCAGTTCTTTTTCGCCAGACTTCGTTGCTTGCTCCTTACAGATCCACTTCGGGATATGCTCGTCGCTCGCGCCTCGTCTGGCCGAAAAATCCCTTGCCGCGAACGTGAGCGTATTTATGAAATGGACCACTAAGGTTCAAAGTTCAAAGTTGGCCGATCCGGGCGGAAGACCGACAAAGAACCGGTTAAAACCGGGACTCTTCGTTGCTTCTGTCGAAGCCACGAGTGCGCGCAAATGGACCGGCCACCATTTAACCCATTTAACGATGCTACGCTGCAACGGTGTAACGATGGACCGAACCGGGCTATTCGAGCAATTCCTCCGTGGTCCGGACGCGTGCTTCCATTTGCTTGATGATGGGCTGCGCGCGGGCCACCGCATTTTGTTCGGTTTGCCCAAGGAAGGATTTCATGGTGACCTTCACGGCCGCCATCGCCTCACCATTTCGGTCATGGAGCGGGAGGGTCACGCTTACGGTTTGCTGGCCTTTTCCGTAGTAAATCGAATCGCGCGCAATCACATCTGCTGCAACTTTGTCCGCCGGGGAACCGATTTCCTTCGGATCGTTGCTCGCGATCACGGACAGGGCCGAAGTTCCGCGCGGCGCCGCAAAGATCTTCAAACCGAGCAAGCGTGGATAGCGGTCCATCATTTCGCGGATCAGGGCGTGCCGCGGCGTTTCGCGCGGCGTGTAAACGATTTTGGTGTCCGCGAAGTAGGAGATCGAGTCGGACTTGGTCCAGAAACCGATCCTCCCGGCGGAGAACGAATTGTCCGTCAGCATCGGAATCACGTCCTTTCCATTGAGCGAACACCGGATTTGGTTGCCCTTGCACTCGACGGCCAGCTCATGCCAGACGCCTCGGGGGATCTCGAGCTCCGGCCCGATCGGCGCGCTGCGTTGACCGTCCACGACTTTGAAGAACCGGAAGCTGTTTCCGAGCGAACTGGCGCGGAGGTAATAGTAGTTCTTCTCGTCGCGAAGCCGGAACGCGACCCCGGCCATCTGCTCGAGCTTGCCGCCGACGATCTTGAATCGGGTGGTCAGTTTGAAGTCCCCGAACGATTCGCGATCGTATAGGAGGATCGGAAACCGTTCGTCGGTCGGGTCGCTGGAAAGTTGGGCGAGGACTTTTCGCTTGGCTCCGGGGTCTGCCGCGCCTGCGGATGGCGAAGCCGTTTCATCAAGGATCACTTTCCAATCTCCGGGCTGGCCTTGACCGGAAAGGATCCCGCGGAACTCGCCGGGGGTTTCGTTGACTGCGTAACGGCTGAAATCCAACTGAAGCTCCGCGGCGCGTGCCCGGCCGCAAAACGCCAGCATCAGTCCGCAAAGAATCAGCATGCGGAGCGCCGTCCGCAGGCTGCACGGTAGGGCGAGTCCGTCCCGGCGAGCCGCTCGACGAGTTTGGAACACGTCTCGTTCGGCTCGCTGGGGACAGGCTCGCCCTACCGCCGTGTTCATGCGAAACCTCAGTAAATCATGTCCGCAACCGTCCGGCCCGCCGGGATAAACGGCAGCACGTGTTCGGTGTACGGCGTAATTACGTCGAGCACGTAGGGCTCATTTGAAGCCAGCATCCTTTCGAGCGCCGGACGCAGGTCGCGCCGATACATGACCCGTTCGCAGGACACGTTGAATCCCTGGCACAGGGGGATGAAGTCCGGGTAAATCTGTTTCATGTGTTCCGGGTCGCCCAGATACGTGTGGCCGCGATTCCCGGCATAAAACCGGTCTTCCCACTGCACCACCATGCCCAGGTGCTGATTGTTGAGAATGAGCGCTTTGGCCGCGATCTTTTCGATGTGCGCGGTGGCGAGCTCCTGGACGTTCATCAGGAACGAGCCGTCGCCATCGATATCCACGACCTGCTTGTCCGGGCGGGCGACCTTGGCGCCCAGTGCCGCGGGGTAGCCGTAACCCATCGCGCCCAAACCCGCGCTCGTCAGAAACTGCCGCGGAAATTTGAATCGGTAGTATTGCGCGGCCCACATCTGATGCTGGCCCACGCCGGTCGTCAGAATCGCGTCGCCGTTGGTCAATTCATACAGCGCTTCGATGGCCATTTGCGGCAGGATCACCTGATCCTCTTGTCCGTGCAGATGATCCCGCATGTGCTGGGACTTCATCACTTCGTCGGTCACCCGGTAGCGAAGCGGAGCTTTTTTCTTCCAGAGCGCTATCTGTTCGTGCCAGGCGGAGAATCTTTTCCGGATGGGCCGTTCGGCCAACATTTGATTCAGCCGGTCGAGCGCATATTTCACGCTGCTCTGGACGGGCAATTGCACGCGCCGATTCTTGTTGTGCTCCGACGGGTCGATGTCGATGTGGACGATTGTCCCGTGCTCGCAAAACTTATCCACCCGGCCGGTCACGCGGTCGTCGAAGCGAACGCCAAACGCCAGGAGCAAATCCGCGCCTTCGACGAGCTTCTCGAACGGATCGGTGGGCTTGTTGCGACACTTGAATTCGCCGTTCACCGCCCAATTCGCGTAAGCTGCGCCGTGCATTCCGAGCCAGCGCAGCGAAAGCGGATGATGTTCCGGAAACGCGCCGCACCCCATGATCGTCGTCGTAACCGGAATCTGCGCCGCTTCCGCGAACTTGAGCAGATCTTCGCCGGCGTTACCCGAGATGATCCCTCCGCCGACGTAAAGGACGGGACGTTCCGCCTTCTCGATCAGACCGATGATCTCGTTCAGGACGATATCATCCGCTTGTTTGGGGGGCGGATACCCGCGCAAGTTTACCTCCTTGGGCCAGACCGGCTGGGCGGTTTGTTGTTGGATGTTTTTGGGAAAATCGATCACGACGGGGCCGGGCCGGCCGGTTTGCGCGATGTGGAAGGCTTCCTTCACGATCCGGGGGATCTCATTGATATTCGTGATCAAGTAATTGTGCTTCACCACCGGCAGCGTCATCCCGAAGAAATCCGTCTCCTGAAATCCGCCTTTGCCGATCATGCTTTGCGGCACCTGGCCGGTCAACGCGACCAACGGAACGGAATCCATGTAGGCGTCAGCGATCGCGGTCACCAGATTGGTCGCTCCCGGCCCGCTCGTGGCCATGCAAACGCCGGCTTTGCCGGTGGCGCGGGCGTAACCTTCCGCGGCAAACGCGCCGCCTTGCTCGTGACGGGGCAGGATCGTCCGAATCTGCTTGGACCGTGTCAGCGCCTGGTGCAATTCCATGCTCGCGCCGCCTGGATAGGCGAAAATTGTGTCCGCGCCTTCGCGTTCCAGGGCCTGGACCAGAATATCGCTGCCGAGCATCGGGCGGCCGATCTCGGCGCGTTCGGGGGTCGCGGTTTTCTTAGGTTGAGTCCGTTTTGCAGTCTTGCTCATAAACAATGGGTTGGCCGAGCCGTGGGCCAACGAAAAACCCACGACTGTTTCCAGCCGTGGGTTCTTGTCAAATTCGTTTTGCCTCTAAATGCGACAAGGTCCCACGGCGTCGCTCACGATGACGACGACGACCGTCAGTCCAACATTGCCAACATTCAGAAGCATGGCGAGAAATTAGCGAGCACGCCCGAACCGGTCAAGCGCTGATCTTTACTCGGAGTCTTGGAGTTTTGGGGAGTTTTGGTTAGCCGGGAATTGGGGACTTGATCTTTGAGAAATGAACCGCGTATATGGAGCCGATTTTACGGCGCAACATCTATGGCTGACCTCGCAAACCGATATCCGGACAACGTAACCGGCAAGTTCTATGTGGATAACCAGTGCATCGACTGTGACTTGTGCCGGGAAACCGCCCCCTCCAATTTCCGGCGCAACGACGACGGCGGCTACTCCTTCGTGTACAAGCAACCCGAAAGCCCGGAGGAAGAAACCCAGTGCAAGGAAGCCATGGAAGGCTGCCCCGTCGAAGCCATCGGCAGTAACGGCGACGCAGGATGAAGCAGAAGACACGGAGCAGAGGATGATTGGAGTGGTGGAGTAGTGGAGGATTGGAGTGCTGCGAATTCACCATTACTCCAATACTCCAGCACTCCAGTTCTCCACCACCCCCTTCCCTACGCCTCCAGGACCGTTCTCCGCACCAGCTCCAACGCCTGCCGCGAGGTCATGAACTTGAACGTCGCGCGGTCGTACGGATTCAGAAAGTGAAGCACCAGCGTCCGAGGCGGCCCCGCCAGCGCGATATAAACTGTCCCCACGGGCTTCTCAGGCGTCCCACCCGTCGGCCCGGCAATGCCCGTCACCGCCAGCCCGTAAGTGGTGTCGAGTTGCTGGCGGATTCCTTCAGCCATTTCGCGCGCGGTTTCTTCACTGACCGCGCCGTGTCGTTCGAGCGTCGCCGGGTTGACGTGAAGAAAGCGCTGCTTGGATTCATTGCTGTAGGAGACCACGCCTCCCAAAAAGACCGCCGACGATCCGGAGACATTGGTTAACGCGCTTGAAATATAGCCGCCGGTACACGACTCCGCCGTCGCCAGTGTTTGGTTTCGTTCTGTGAGCAACCGGATCACCACGCCTTCCAACTGGTCGGGGCCAGATCCAAAAATGTGTTTGTTCAGCAGGCCGCGAACAATGGCTTCGCCCTCCCGAATTAGCGGTTCGGCCTCGGCACCGCGCGCCGCCAGACGGACTTCCACTTCACCGAACTTGGCGCAATACCCGACCTCCAATCCGCGGTTCACCAGCGGTTCCAACGGCCCGGCGATTTTCTCTTCAATCATCGATTCTCCCAGGCCGGAGGTTTTGAGCGTTCGGGAGGCAAAAGGATGTTCGAGCGGCAGAATCTCTTTCAACCGGGGAACCACTTGCTCGGTGAACATCGGATACAACTCCCGCGGCGGTCCGGGCAACATGAGAAGAAACGAAGCGCGATCCGCTTTTCGGAACTGCCCGGACGGAATCTCCAGGAGCAACCCCGGCGCGGTGCCGTGGTGATTCGGCACAACCGTTGCCCCTTCGGGAACCAACGCTTGAACGCGGACTCGATCCGGCATAGGCCGCCTGCGCAGCGCGAAAAATTTTTCGATGCGCGACAGAATGCCCGCGTCTTCGTCCAACGCCCGGCCCAGCAAGTCGGCAATCAATTCGCGGGTGAGATCATCCGAAGTCGGCCCCAAACCGCCGGTGGTAATGATCAGGTCCGATCTCGACAACGCTTCGCGCACCGCCTCGCGAATGGCTGGGCCGGTGTCGGGAATCGCCACCTGGCGCTCGACGGTGTAGCCCAGATTCGCGAGTTCGCGGCACAACCACTGTTGATGGGTGTTGAGCACGGAACCGAGCATCAGTTCGGTGCCGGTGTTGATGATTTCGATGGTCACGGCTGAGGTGTGTTCTTGCTCCTGATCCTACTCCTGATCGTAATCCTTTGGGTGTGAGCATCACCGAGAGTAAGATTAAGATTAGGGTTACGAGTGGGAGCCATTTCGCAAAGGCCTCAATTCAACGGCAGGGTTGAAACGGGCGAAGATCTCTCTCTGCTTTCCGTCTTCAATCGCAACTGGCCGCAAGCGGCGTCGATGTCATGGCCTTTTTCGCGGCGCAGGGTGGCTTTGACTTTCAGCCGTGCCAATGCGGAAAGGAAACGCTCCTGATCCGGTTCGGCGGGACGCTCCCAAGGCAGGCCATCGACCTGGTTGTAGGGAATCAAATTCACTTTGGCCCGGAGGCGATGCGCCAACTGAGCCAGCGGTTTCACCTGATCCCCGCCGTCGTTCAGTCCGCGAATCAGGATGTATTCGAGCGTGATCAGACGGTTCTTCTTCTCCAGGTAATACTCGCAAGCCGGGAGCAACTGAGACAACGGATGCTTTCGGTTCACGGGCATGATCCGGCTGCGAACCTCATCCGTCGCGCCGTGCAACGAGAGCGCAAGCTGAAATTGAAACGGCTCGTCTGCCAGCCGGCGGATTTGTGGCGCCAAACCGCTCGTCGAAACCGTGATTTTGCGCGCCGCGATGTTGCCGCCCCAGGGGGCATTCAGAATCCGCAACGCTTTGAGGAGATTCTCGTAGTTGGCCAGCGGTTCCCCCATGCCCATGACCACCAGGTTATTGATCAGGCGCGGCGATTTGAGCCGTTCTCCTGCTCCGCTCGATTTGAGATTTGAAATTTGAGATTTGAAATTCTCGGCGGCGTGCCAGCGTTCTACCGCCAGCGTCTGCTCGACGATTTCATCCGCCGAGAGGTTTCGCTTCCACCCCTCCAGTCCGCTGGCGCAGAATCGGCAGCCGTACGCGCACCCGACCTGCGTGGAAACGCACAGCGTGTGCCGGTCGCTGGGCGCTCCGTAGAGCGCCGGATTCGCGGGGATCAACACGCTCTCGATGAGCGCGCCGTCGGACAAACGCCAGAGAAATTTCTGCGTCGTGTCGCGGGAACCTTGCTTTTGGACCAGGTTGAGCGGACGCAGGGAGTAGTGTTCCGCCATCACCTCCCGCAATCGTGCGGGCAAATTGCTCATGGCGGCCCAGGTTGTCACCCGATGATCGTAAAGCCACTCCAAGACCTGCGCGACGCGGTACGGCGGCTCGTCCCACGCCAACAACTGGGCGTGGAGTTCTTCCCGCGTCAAAGATTTGATGTCCGCGTTCGGCACAGAGCGGACTGTAAAGTTGCTCCCCGGACAAAGAAAGCGCGCTCTTGTGCCGGAACGGTTCAGATCGGATCGGGAGCGCACGCGCCCCGCGTGCTGGAATCGGCGCCCTCGCCGACTCCATTCAATCGAATTGAACCGTCCCGCTCAGTGCCGCGGTTCCAAAGAGGACCCGACAGGCGAGGCGCCAGTCGGCACACGCGAGGCGCGTGTGCTCCCAAGTTCCAACTGAAATCGCTCCGGCTGAGCAAGAGGACGGCCGACACGCATCCGGTTTTCTCTCACTCGCTTCTGCGTCCAAGACCTACCTTGTTGCGGAAGCTGCCGGTCTGTCAGCCTTCTCTTTCTTGTATGCAAAACCGTTTCAATCGCCCATATCGCCGGATTCTACCGTTGGGAGCATTGCTCTGCCTGGAGGTGACGTTCCCGGAAGCGCCGCAGAACGAAGCTCCGACCGTGTTCGCCACGTATCTCGCCTCACGCCCAGTTCCGGCGCAGGAACTGGGCACGGCCAAAAGTTCTGTCAGAAGCCAGGACAATTGGACTGGTGACAAATCGGCAGGGATGCTCGATAATTCCCGTATTCCAATCGTCGTTTGCTCGATTTATGCCTCATGCCACAAACCCGAAGCGTCAAAGCTGGCATCCAAGACCGCCACTCGTGAATCAAACTGAAGCCGGCCAGAAATCGCCAGCGTTCACCTTGATCGAACTGTTGGTCGTGATCGCGATCATTGCGATCCTCGCCGCGATGCTTTTGCCCGCTTTGAGCCGGGCCAAAGACAAAGCCCGGACGACCAAGTGTTTCACCAACCTAAAGAACCTGGGACTCGCAACCCAGATGTACGCCATGGACCATGACGATTATGTCCCCGGCGACATTTTTGCGGATGGCTACTTCTTCGCCAATCTTCTCGCCCCTTATGTTGCGGGTCCCGCGCTCGACACGCGCCGCATCCGGGACCCGAATTACGTCCACACGTTGGTCAAACAGGTTCCCGTGTATCAATGCCCATCGGTTCGCCCGAAACCAAACCAAAGAGATCCCTTCTTCCTCCACTACACGGTCAACACGATCAACTTTGAGCGGTTCCGGGCGACGCGGCAGTACGACACCGCCCCTTACCAGAAGGTGACGGGGGTGCCAGGCAGCGCGACGGAGCTGGCGTATATCTTTGAAGTAAATACTGAAGGCGCCTTGAATCCTCGCGATTACGGCGGCTGGAATGTCTGGGACCAAAGCCACACGACCTTCTCGCCCACGGGCCGCACCAACGCGCAGCCGCGCATGATTCACGCGCGCGACAAGCGCCATCTGGGCCGCACCTCCGTGGTCTTTCTCGACGGTCACACTGACGTGCGCCGGTTGGCGACCAACGGCCTTCCGTTCAAACTCTTCAATCCGCTGGTGGACGAACCGCTCCGGCGGTAGGAGCAAACTCAGCCAAAACGATTCAATCGAACCTGGGGAGCACACGCGCCCTTGCGTGTTCCGACCGCACGTATGTGTTTGGCGTGGCTTCCGCCGTAGCGCGGAGGTGCGCTCTGCTGTATCGCCGATGTGCAATCCGCAGCGCGCTGACAGGTTCCAGAGCGTTCGAACGAGTCGGCGCCAAGCGGAATGCAATTCCGCGATACGGCAGATTACAAATCTGCGCTACGGGAAGGCTAATGCTCAAGCGCACTGAGAAGGACCGACTCGAAATGGGCGCACGCTTCCATGAAAACCAGATAGCGGGCGTTGTCCGGTGTCAGGGTGATGTTTTTGCCTTTCTTCTCGTCCGGCTGGCCGAGCCGGAGCCAGCATCCGACGCGAACATCATTCAGCACCTGGAGTAGCCATTCGGTCTGCGGCGGCGTGAGAGTCAGATGAAACCCCGTTTTGACGGCCTTGAAACGGCCTTCCTCGCTCAGCATCGCCTCCAATTGCTTCTTGTTTCCCGCCCGCTGCTCGGCGAGCGCCTCTTCCAGCAAGCGTTGATTGGATTCCATCTTGTCTCCATCGCCCAGCCGCGTCACTTGATGGTGGGAAGCCGGGATCAACGGATAAAGCCTCAGCGTGTCCTGCAGCAGACGCTTCTCGCGCTTGCCGATTTCAAATACGAACTGGTTTCGCTCCGATCTGAGCAGGTGCACCTAGTCGCGCTCCATGGTCGCGTGCAAACTGTATTTCTGGAGTTGATGCACGTAGTGCTCCGCCCGTTCCATGCTCTCGCGCGTGAGGACGCTCTTGCCCTGGTTGTGCACCTGAAGCATGTGAGACTCCGCCTTTTGCTTCGCCCACCCAAACACCACCTGAAACACGTGCGTGACGTAATCCATCAAGTTCACCGGGTCATCCCAACAAATCACGAGAAAGCCGGGCTCCAAATCCTCTTGGGAATCGGTTTTCTCTTCGTGCCCGACGTCGGGCAACACTGGCGGTTCGGCCGTCTCAGCCATGCGCAAAAGATAGGTGAGGCAAAACCAGTTTTCAATAGCGGCGGCCATTCCCAACTCCCGGTTTTCAGGTTCAAAGTTTCCCCTCCTCACGAACCTGGATCAACCACCGATCACACGGATTACACGGATACTGCTTGGTCCGCGGGATGGACGACAAAGCTCGTAGCGCAGAGTTGCACTCTGCCGTATCGCAGAATTGTATTCTGCGGGGCCTCTCCCAGTCCGAGCCCGCTGGGACTTGCCGGCGCCCTGCCGATTGGAAATCGGCGATACCGCAGATTGAAAATCTGTATAGCTACGGTTCTCCGGTCGATCTGTCGTCAATCCCACGATCTGCACAGTAAGACCGCTTCTCAATCCGTGTAATCTGCGAAATCCGCGGTCCAAAACTCTGTTCAGGCAGGCATCAATCCATCGTGCGCGTCAGCCGCGCTCGGTAAGTCGGAGATTGCTTCCACGCCGGTGCGCCGCTTAAAAGGAGCCATGCGGATTTCGATTGGAGATTCGGCACATTTCGGATTTTGGTTGCGGCTCTGCCGCCCCATGCTCTGGGTCATTTTTCTCTCGGTTGCCTTTGGGTCTTCTCCGTCCCTTGCCCAAACAATTCCCGCGGAGCGCCCCCGCAGCCGGCCGCCTTCCGAGCTGACCGGCTGGGCGGATTGGGAAAAGGCGAACGAGCTTCTCCAGCGCATTCAAGTTCCACCAGCTCCGCCGCTCAATCCCCAAGAGGCCCTGAAGACCTTCCGCGTCGCGCCCGGTTACCGGCTGGAACTGGTCGCCGCCGAACCGATGGTGCAGAACCCGATCTTCTTCGAGTTCGATCCCGACGGCCGCATCTGGGTCGTGGAATACCAGGGCTACATGCGCGACCTCCTGGGCACCGGCGAAGGCGATCCGATTTGCCGCGTGGTCGTGCTGGAGGATGGGAACGAAGACGGGCGCGCGGACAAATCGACCGTTTTCCTGGATCGCCTCGTCATGCCCCGGTCGCTCGCTTTCGTGAAAGGCGGCGTGCTGATCGCTGAACCTCCCAAGCTCTGGTTTTGCCAGGACACGAACGCGGATCTCCGCTGCGACTCAAAGGTGCAAGTCGGCACTTACGGCCGCGCGGGAAATCCCCAGCACACCGCCAATGGATTGCGCTACGGCCTGGACAATTGGCTGCACTCGTCGGACTGGCCCGCCCGCCATCGCTTCGTGGACGGCCAATTGATCGAGGAGCCGGCGATCCATCGCGGGCAATTCGGCGTGACTTTCGACGACGCGGGCCGGTTCATGACCTGTTACGAAAGCTCCGCCCTGCACGCCGATTTGATTCCCGCCGAATACTTGCTGCGCAACAAAAACTTTCTGAAGGCCTATCAGCGCGGAGGGCGCGATCGAGGTGACTTCGGAGTGAACGCGAATATCGCCCGGGCTGCTCAGGAGATTTTCCCGATCCGCGTCACGCCCCAAATCACACTCGGCGCTCTGGAATTGCGCGAAGACGGACGGCTGCGCACCTACACGGTCGTCTCCGGGACTTGCTATTATAACGGAGATCAATTTCCCGCCGACGCTCACGGCAATGTGTTCGTCCCGGACGCCGGGGGACACCTGATCGGCCGCCTGCGGCTTTCCGGTGACATCGCGCCGCAAGCCGCGCGCTTTTATCCGGCGGAGCAGGAATTTCTGGCCTCCACCGACGAGCGGTTTCGTCCGGTGAACGCTCGCGTGGGCCCGGACGGCGCGCTGTATGTCGCGGACATGTATCACGGCATCATCGAGCACGTCATCTTCATGGTGCCTTACCTGGAGAAGCAAGTTAAGGAGCGCCATTTGGATGACGGCCTCGACATGGGCCGCATCTATCGCGTTGTCCACGAGGGCAAGCCCATCAATCGAAAACGGCCAAAGCTCTCCGCCGCCTCATCTCTCGAACTCGCAAGCCTGCTGGGCCATTCCAATGCCTGGTGGCGGCTGACCGCGCAGAGATTGTTGGCGGAACGCGCTGATGGCCGCGCTATCCCTGCTCTGGAGAAAACGGCTTTGCGCGGGATCAACCCTTTGGCTCGTCAGCACGCGCTTTGGACCCTCGAAGGCATGGACGCGCTGGACGTGAAATCCGCGTTGAAGGCGCTTGACGATAAGAACGAAACGGTCCGTGCCACCGCCGTGCGTCTTGGCGAACAACTGATCGCCCGGCCAAACACCTCAACCAGTTCCGATCAAACGGCCCGCCAATTCCTCGGCCGGCTGACTCGCATGGAAAAGGACCCAAGCCGAGCCGTGCGTTTGCAGATCCTGCTCACCGCCGGGGCATTTCCTGGAGAACAAAGCGAAAAGATTCGAGCCCGGCTGGTCTCCAATAATGAACATGGTCTCTTTCGCGCGGCCGCGATGACCGGCCTGCAAAGCCGGGAACTGGAGTTCCTCTCGCGGCTTCTGAGCCTTCGCGATTGGCAGACCCTCTCCGATCATCAGCGCCGGATGATCGCGTGGCTGGCCCAGGCCGTCGTGGACGAAGCTGCGCCGGATCGCATCGAGCGACTGCTGGATCAGCTCGCCACAGACCGGAGTGAACTTCGCGATGCGCTGTGCGACGGCCTGTTGGCCGGCGTGCCCCGCGATCTCCAGGGCATCCAGCCAATTTCCCTCCAGCAACAACCTGTGATTCTCACGAAGCTCGCGCGGTCCTCCGACCCGGCTTTGCGGGAACGCGCCTTTCGATTGCACGCGTTTTTCACCTGGCCCGGCGCGCCCGCTTTGCGTCCCGGAATCACGGATACCCAGCCGCTCACGGCCGAGCAAAAGCGCCTGGCGGAATTGGGCGAGCAACAATACGCCGCCTTGTGCGCGGCGTGTCATCAACCGCACGGCGGCGGCCTCGCCGGTGTCGCGCCGCCGCTCAGCCGAAGCGAATGGGTCACCGGTTCGAGCGAGCGCCTGGCTCGGATTGTCCTGCACGGGCTATACGGCCCGGTCGAGGTTAGCGGCCAGAAATGGGATTTGCACATGCCCAGCTTCGGCCCGGTTCTGGACGACGAGAAGCTTGCGGGCATTCTGACTTTTATCCGGCGCGCCTGGGACAACGCCGCCGAGCCAATTGCTCCGAGCCTGGTCGCAGAGGTCCGCCGCCAAACGGAATCTCGCGCCTTGCCCTGGACCGTCCAGGAATTGGCCGAGCCGCCAGGTAAGGACGGATTCCACTCCGTCCCTGACCGACAGAACCCATTGCGCACGGAGTTCAGGGACGCAGTGCAACGCGCCCATAGCAACCTGATCAAGGCGCGTTTCCCCGAAATCATTCGCCCCGACGAGAAGGGCGAGTTTCGCCTGTCCGCACGATTCGCCGTCACGCACGGACGCGAACTCGCCTACCGTCCCTCGCTGGACATCCTGGCCCCCTGGCGCCGCGAGCAAGACGTGGCCGAATGGCGGGTGGAAATTCCGACCGCGGGCACTTACGAAGTTTGGGTGGAACTGGCAGCCGACGACGCTTCCGCGGGAGACAAATTTGCTATTGAAACGGAAGGGGGCCGATTGATCGCCGCCGTCCAATCCTCCGGCGGTTACGATCGATTCCGAGAATATGTTTGCGGCCAAATCGCGCTCCGCGCCGGAATCAATCGCGTGCTGATGCGTCCGGAAGGACCGTTGAAGCGTGAGCTGGCCGATGTGCGAGCTTTGCGGTTTGCGCCAATCAAAAGGCGTTAGACTTTCTGGAACGTCCCGGTAGGGCGAGTCCGTCCCGGCGAGCCGCTCGACGTGCGTGGAACACGGCCGGACCAGCTCGCTGGGGACAGGCTCGCCCTACCGTCAGGTTCAAAAGCGGGAAGCCAATCAGGCTCTCAGACGTCTCCCATCGCCCTCATCAAACGTTCAGTCCGCGAGGTCTTGGGGACGGCCGGCGGCAGTCTTGGAATCTATCAATGTGTCGAAACTCAGAAATCAAACGGGTTGGCCCAGCACGTGGCCGGCTACGGCTGAGGCGGCGGCGTTGTCCCAGGTCAACCCTTTGACGGCAGGATTCAAGTCGAGCTGGTTCGGAGGATATCCGATCTTGTAGTTCAGAGTTGGGTGCAGAAGATCTTCCTTCGTCAACGTGAGTTGATCAAAGCCGTAGTCCTGGAACGCCCGCAAAATCCTCGCCGCATTGTCCGGGGTCTGGCAACAGAAGAGGTCCAGGTCGCCAGGTCGCGGGTGAAACGCGGGTGACCATGAAAAGCGAGCGCGTAACCGCCCACCACTAAAAACTCCACGCCGTGTCGATTCAGAAGCTGCAGAATCTTGCCTAAACCAGCTTTTCCAGCTCGCGATAGTTCACTTTGCCCGTGCCCAGTTTCGGGATCTCCCGGAGGAACCGGACTTCGCGCGGAACACACAAATTGGATAACCCTTTGCCGCGAATCGCGCCGCGCATCTTGTCGGTCTGAAGGCGGGATTCGTTCGTAACGGCGATCAACGCTTCGCCTTTCTCTTCGTCGGGCCGGCTCAGGATGGCCACTTCGCATCGAATCCCATATTCCGGGAAAGCGCCGGCCAAAGCTTCTTCAACCGCGGTGAGGCTCACCATTTCGCCGCTGATCTTGGCGAAGCGTTTCAGCCGGCCGAGAATGTGCACGTAACCTTCGGCATCAACTTTCACAATGTCGCCCGTGTCGTACCACCCGTTCAGCGCTTGAAACCTGGCGTTGGCGTCCGGGTTCAAATAGCCGCGCATGAGGTTCGGGCCGCGCACGAAAAGGCGGCCGCCTTCGCTGACGCCTTCCACGGGTTCGATCCGGTATTCGACCCCCGGCAGAATGCGGCCCGCGGTTCCGAAGCAAGGACGCAACGGCGTGTTGACACTGACACACGGGCTGCATTCCGTGGCGCCGTAGCCCTCCAGAATGCGTACCCCAAAGCGCCGCGCCCAAAAGCTGGCCGTGGCTTCCTGGAGTTTTTCCGCGCCGGCGAACAACAGGCGGACGCTGCGAAAGTCATAGGGGTGCGCTTTGCGGGCGTAGCCGTTCAAAAACGTGTTCGTGCTCAGCATCACTGTGCATGCTCGGTCATACACGGCCGCCGGAACAACGCGGTAATGCAGAGGAGACGGATACAGAAAAATGTACACGCCGCGCACCAGGGCGAGCAAGGTGCCTACGGTCAAGCCGAAGCTGTGAAAGAGCGGCAGCGCATTGAAAATGCGGTCGTCGTCTTGAAGATCGATCACCGAGAGCATCTGGCGCACGTTGGCGATCAGATTGCGGTGGGTGAGTTCGACGCCTTTGGGGATGCCTTCGGAACCGCTGGTGAAGAGGATGACGGCGGGGGAGGCGGGCGGGGCGTGAGGCGTGAAACGTGATGCGTGAAGCCATTCTCTCATCAGCTTCAGAACTCTGGCCAGTCCGGGGATTCTCTCTCGCACGTCTTCCAGGTAAACGATCTCGATGCCGGCGTCGCGGAACGGCTGCAAATGCAGCCGGGCGCGCGCTTCAAAACTCTTCGATGAAATCACGTGGCGGAGGCCGGCCAGTTGCGCGCAAGTCAGCATCGTGGCCGGTCCGGTCGAGTAATTCAGAATCGCGGGAACTTTGCCGGCGGCCCAGAGGCTGAGCACCGTCACGGGATTGGCATTGACGTTGGGGAGCAAGACGCCGACGCGTTGGCCGGATTCGGTCCCAAACAAGTTGGCCCATTGCCTGGCGAGCAGGTTCACGCCGGTCATCAGCCGGCGATACGTCACGGCCTGGCGCGTCGCGTCTTCGAGCGCGATCTGCTTCGGCAAATGGCGGGCGGTTTCGGCGATGGCCGCCAGCGGCGTGGCGGGGCCATGAGCCATTTCGACGTCGAACTGCAGCTTGACCTGCTGATCCATAAGCCAGGTGGTCAGGCGTTGACGCGCCTGGTTCGTGCTGACGTCTTCGAGTTTGGGCGGTAGCAGAGGATCGCTGAAATGGGCCGAGACGCGCGGGAACCATTTTGTCCAGCCGGAGTGGCGGACCCAGCGCAGGCGCTGGGCGCCGCGCAGGTAGCACGTGATGACGCGGGCGTGAGTTTTGAAAAGGAGAAATCCCGTGCCGTCGAAATACTTCATCAAAGCGCCGGTGAGCGAGATGCGGCCTTCCGCAAAGAGCACGAGCCGGCCGCCGTTCTGGAGAAATTCCGCCATGCGTTTCACCGCGTAAGGCGAGGCGGGGTCAATCGGGAAGGTGCGCCGATTGACCATGATCATTTTGTGCACCCAGCTCGTTTCGGCGGACGTGCTGGAGGTCACGAACTTCCAATCCGTGTCCAGACTCACATAGACAAACAGCCAGTCGAGCCAGGAGACGTGGTTGGGGATGAGGAGCACGGGACCGGGAGTGCTCAGCCCGCACGTATTGTGCGCTTCAAAACCGAAGAGCAACCGCAGGATGAACCGCAGGAGCTTCCTCATATGAATAAATCATCTGGCCCGGACCCGATAGAATCGCTGCGCGGCGGACGCCATCGAAGTGACGGCTCGGAACTTGCCGCTTTCAGCCAAAGGCAGAATGGCTGCGGTGGAATCCGTTGTCCAGAAGCCGTCCAGGGTATTCGCGCTTTCCAGATCAAGTCCTGAAGCGGCGGCTCCGGTCACTTCGAAGTCGATTTGAAACAGGCCGCCGCCGACCTTGCCCACACCGGTGATTCGCACGATCGAACTTCCGCCAACCTGAGTCGTGACGAGTTTCGCCGGTCCCCAGGGCATCGCGCGGCTGGAAAATCTCGCGCGCACCCGCAACGCGTAATCGCCGGTCTCACGAGGATTGAAAAGGAACGCCGTGCCGGACGGCACGCTCCTCACGACTTCGTCGAACAGTTCGTCGGCGTCGGTCACGCCGATGTCATCGAGGTACAGGCCGACTCCAGGATCGGTGTCGGACAGGAAGGATCCGCTGCCGAAATCAAACCGGAAGCGAACGCGGATTTCATTTCCGGCAAAGCGGTCCAACGGAATGGTCTGAACGCTGAAGGCTCGTTGCCCGCTGCTTTCGGTGCCGACTTGAATCCACACGTCCTGCCAGGTAACACCGCCGTCGATGGAGACTTGCGCTTTGGCCGTTTGCGCCGTGCCCGCCCAGCCCAACCGGCTCGCGAAAATTAATTGGGAAGTTTCAGTAAGGCGGTAAAGGCGTTGGAGAGTGAGTATTTGATCTTCCTTTTGCGGGTGGGCCAGATGAAAGGAAAAACTGCCGGTGGCTCGGACGGCGCGGTCGATCACGTCGTAGCCCGCCGACGCCACAATCTCGACTTTGGCGGTTCCATTCTCCGCGCCTTCGCGTTCCGTGGCAGCGATGCGTTTGCTTTGCTTCCACTCGTAACTTTGGGCGCCGCCAAGAGCCGTGAGCTGGTAACGGTTGTTTTGTCCGACGGCTGGTTGGTCCGGACCGGACACCAGCGGCGGCGAATAGACCGGCATGAAATCCACTTTCACATTTTGGTTGTTGGCGACGACGGCGCTTTTCCTCGCGTCCGCCGCGCCCAGCAGGCCGAGCGTGACCGCGTAAGTTCCATTGCCAGGGACGGGGACTGAATAACCGCCCGACGCCGCGCTGACCGAGTAGAACTGGGAGCCTTGCACCAGGATCGTCGCCCCTTCGATGCCTTCGCCGATGTCGTAGAAATTGTTTTGGTTCAGATCGTAATAGGCGACGCCAGTGACGAACGGCGTGGGATTCCTGCGGCTCGCGAAGTCTTGTGTGATCAATTGCGGGCCGACCTTCCCGTTGCTCGTCAGGATCGCGCCGATCCCGATCTCCCGATAAACCGGGTCGTGAATCGTGTTGCGGTGGCCGGGCGGGTTTTGTACACCGCCGACGCTGGCTTCGCCTCCGCCCCAATCGATGTCGAACGCCGCGTGTCCGTGAGAGACGGAGCGGGCGTTGGAAAAGACGTTTTCTCCAAAGGCGCTCCACTGATAGCCCTGCGCCGTGATGCGGTCGCCGGTCGTGCTGCCATTGCTGCCGGCGTGGCCCTGGAACTGGTTGGTCAGCATGTCGAGGCTGTGCAAGCGGGCCGCGGCGGTCAGGTTCGCGTTCAACGAAAGCGGCGGCGCCGGGCTGATCGCGTTGAAATCGGAAACCAGTTTGTCGAGATCGACTTTGAAGTTCTCGATATCCTGACGCACCTCGGGATCGTCGATGGCGCGGAAGCGTGCGCCTTCGGCGGCCGGATTGGCCCGGGACCGATTGATCAATTCCAGGTAAAGCTGTTCTTCATCCGTCGGGTTTCCGATCGAATAAGCGGTCAACCCGGATGGGACATTGAGCAAAAGCGCGCTTTCGGCTTGGCGCCGGGGCTCGGTGAATTCTCGTACCTGCGGTGTGGGTGGAGTCGGCGGCGTGGGCCGGACGTGCCGGGAGAGTCGCGCGGTAGGGGGATCACCCTCGGAAGTTCCAGCCGTGACTTGCGGCTTGATGCCCATGAGGCAGCCACAGAAAAGAGCGAGGAACCGGATTTGCAGATCACAACAGCCCGCGCATTGTCTCACCGCCAGAGTACTTCCAAGCTTCATGCCAGCCGCAGCGTAGCCTCCCGCAGGGAGTGTGGCAATCAAGCTCAAGGGGCAGGTGGGCAGTGGCCAGTAATCAGTATTCAGTATTCAGTGATCAGTAATTCGTGGCAATTCGTGAAATTCGTGTCTCCAAAGTATCCCCTCAGTTAACGACGGTGGGGCGACGCTCCTGCGGAGCCTTTCTTCGATGGCACTGGCTGGGCGGGAGCTTCGCCCCACCCTCTGAGGGCATATTCTCCCAAACCGAAAACCATTGCGCTCGGTCCTCCTGTTCCGATACCAATAGTGCAACCCGCATGAGCGCAAACTCTCACTCGGCCCAGTCCATGTCTCCTTCGCCTGGAAATCTTGCCCCGTCCCACGCGCGCTATTGGGTCATCATGTTCGCCGTCACGCTTTCGATCATCACGTACATCGATCGCGTCTGCATTTCGAAGGCGGCGCCGTTGATGATGGAGGACATGAACTTGACCGAGGAACAAATGAGTCTCGCTTTCGCGGCGTTTGCCTGGTCATACGCGCTCTTTGAAATCCCCGGTGGCTGGCTGGGCGACAAGATCGGGCCCCGGCTGGTGTTGATGCGGGTTGTGATTATGTGGTCGATCTTCACCGCGTTGACGGGCTGGTCGTGGGGTCTGGTGTCGCTGGTGATTTTCCGATTCTTCTTCGGCATGGGCGAAGCGGGTTGTTTCCCCAACCTGACCAAAGCTTTCACGGTCTGGCTGCCGCAGCCGGAACGCGTCCGCGCGCAAGGCATTATGTGGATGAGCGCGCGCTGGGGCGGAGCGTTCACGCCGTTGCTCGTGGTCTGGGTCCTCACGTTCATGTCGTGGCGGTGGGCTTTCGTGGTTTTCGGCGCCATCGGCATTGTCTGGGCTTATTTCTTTTACCGCTGGTTCCGCGACAACCCGCGCTTTCATCCGAGCGTGAACGCCGGGGAAATGGCGCTGCTCGCGGACGCAGAAAAGAACGCGGACAGCCACGGAAAAGTGCCCTGGGCCAAGTTCGTCGCCAGCCGGACCGTCTGGCTGCTTTGGTTGCAGTACTTTTGCATGGCCTACAGTTGGTACTTTTACATCACGTGGATGCCGACTTACGTGGACCAGCGATTTCCAGGGCTGGGCCAATGGGAGCGCGCGCTGCTGAACTGCATTCCGTTGTTTTTCGGCGGGTTGGGATCGCTTTTCTGCGGGCTGATTTCCAGTCCGATCGCGCGCGTGATCGGCACGGCCCAGACACGCCGCGTGATGGCGATCATCGGCCTGGTAGGCGCGGCGGCCATGCTCGTCCTGGCCACGAAGTTGAATCATCCGCTGCTCGCCATGCTCGCGGTCGGGATGGCCAGTTTCGGCAACGATCTCGCCATGCCGGGCGGTTGGGGCGCGTGCATGGACGTCGGCGGAAAATACGCCGGCTCACTGTCCGGCAGCATGAACATGATGGGCAACCTCGGCGGGGGCGTTGCCCCGATTGTCGTGACGTGGGTGCTCGCTCTGACGAACCGCAATTGGGACTTCAATTTTTACATATTCGCGTTCGTGTATGCGGTCGGCGCCATCTGCTGGTTCTTCATCGACCCGGTGACGCCGCTCGAGGAACAGGTCGCGGGGCGCGGCGAACCGAAGGGGAGCGGGTGAGCGTTGGAGCGTGAGAGCGTTGAAGGTCAGATTCAGGTGGGGAGCGCACGCGCCCTCGCGTGCTGGAGTCGGCGCCCTCGCCGACTCCATTCAATCGAACTGAAACGTACCATTCAGTGTCATGGTTTCGACGCCGTTCCGACTGGCGAGGCGCCAGTCGGAACACGCCCAGGCGCGTGTGCTCCCCAGTCCCAACTGAATCGTTCGGCTAAGCGTGGGAGAATCTTGGCATGACGAAGAAATCTAGCGGATTCGTGCTCCGGCCTCGATTCCGTGTCGAGCGCGGCCAGGACATCGCCCTGGGGCCCGGCAAGGTGGAATTGCTGCAGCGCATTCGCGAAACCGGCTCCATCGCCGAAGCGGCCAAGCGCATGCAGATGTCGTATATGCGCGCCTGGACGCTGGTGAAGACGATGGAGGACTGCTTCCGCGAGCCGCTCATTCAGGTCGTCCGGGGCGGCGCTCGCCATGGCGGCGCGCGCCTGACGGAAGTCGGCGAGAAAGTGGTGGCCCTTTACCGACGTTTGGAGGAACAGGCTTCGTCCGCCACGGCGGAGACCTGGCGCGAGCTGCAAAAGCTTCTTCGCGTTTAGGACATTAATGGGAAGGGCACCTGAATGGGGGTAAGGAGGTGCTGCTGCGCTGCCGCATCGACGGAAAATCGGCTGCGCGGCAGCGCAGCCCTACCGGCTTCATGGGAAGCTGCCTTGGCCCGATCACCAAGCTCATGGTTCATGAAACGGGGCCGTGGGTTCGAAGTTCCGCGTTCGGGCGCGGTGTTGGATGTTCGAACGAGGGTTTGCGTTCCTCCGGAATTCCTGATCGAATGGCCGCCACAGCATGGAACTCTATATTCTGCGGCACGGCATCGCCGAGCCACGCGAACTGGCCGGCGGGAAAGACGACGGCGAGCGAGCGCTCACGCGAGAAGGCGAGCGGAAAATGCGGCGGATTGCCCAGGGGATGAAAGCGCTGGAGTATTCCTTCGATCTGATTCTCACGAGCCCCTTGGTCCGAGCCGAACAGACCGCCGGAATCGTCGCGAGCGTTTTGCGGCTCCCGAAGCGCGTCAGGATTCTCCCCGAACTCTCCGCCGGACGGAGGACGAGAGATCTCGTCGAAGCTCTGCGCGAGGCAGCAACCTCTTTCGAGAGAGTTCTCGTCGTCGGTCACGAACCGGACTTGAGCAGCCTGATTGTCCGGTTGGTCACCGGGGGAGCGAACATGTCGATGACGCTGAAGAAGGGAGGCCTCGTGAAGCTGATTGTCACCACGCTTCGGCCCAGCCGGTGCGCCGTGCTGGAGTGGTCAGCGCCTCCAGGTCAATTGGCTCGAATCCGATAGGCTGCGCACCAGCCATCGCGCGGTGGAGCGGGTTGGGCGGGGTTAGCCGTATCTATTCAGTTTCGAAGGCGAGCGCACGCGCCCTCGCGTGCCATGGTCGGCGCCCTCGCCGACCACAAAGGTGCCATCGAAACAACCACCGTTCAGTGACCGTCTGGCGCCACCCTTCTGATCGGCGAGGCGCCGGTCGGAACACGCGAGGGCGCGTGTGCTCCCCAATTTCGACCGCATGGCTTAGTGGTCCATTTCATAAATACGCTCACGTTCGCGGCAAGGGATTTTTCGGCCAGACGAGGCGCGAGCGACGAGCATATCCCGAAGTGGATCTGTAAGGAGCAAGCAACGAAGTCTGGCGAAAAAGAACTGCCGCCCTTCGG